>Ga0335070_10009242_pt1 | contig 11565 bp, 12 predicted proteins | sample Lox_Sample_13_FD_206722 | JGI IMG/M metagenome (GOLD analysis project Ga0335070, IMG submission 206722) | Soil microbial communities from Loxahatchee National Wildlife Refuge, Florida, United States - Lox_Sample_1.3 | ecosystem: Environmental > Terrestrial > Soil > Wetlands | place: USA...
AGCGTGTTTCAAAAAGGCGGTTTGAAAGGGCACGGCTTCAGCCGTGCCGTTCCGGGTCGCTTCTAACCTGGGCTTTAGCCCCTGAGGGAACAAGCGGTTCGTCGTCAGGCGATTTTTGAAACACGCTGTAGCAATTAACAACTAGCGACTAGCTTTTAGGCAGGCGGTTTGGGCAGCCCGCTATGGGATTGCTTTCGTATTCTCTCGATTAGACTGTTTCTCATGTCCGCGCCGCAAGAGATTGAAATCAAATTCCTCGTCGCTGAGTTGAAAGCTCTGGAGCAACGACTCGCCGACCTGGGCTTTCGCTGTGTAACTCCCTCGACCCACGAAGTCAACACACTGTACGACCTCTCCGGCCAGAAGTTGCGGCGCAAGGGAGAACTATTGCGCCTGCGGAAGTACGGTGAAACATGGCGGCTTACACACAAAGCCCGCGCCAAGGCGGGAAGATACAAGTCCCGGGCCGAATTGGAAACGGCGGTCTCCGATGGCCCGCAGATGGACCAGATACTGCGCGCCCTCGGATACGTGCCTGTGTTTGTGTACGAGAAGTTCCGCTCGGAATGGAGCGATGGCAAAGGCCATGTGGTGCTCGACCGCACCCCCATCGGCGACGTTGCCGAGATCGAAGGTCCACCCCGATGGATCGATCGCATCGCCCGCGCCCTGGGCGTTTCCGCTGCCCATTACATCACGAAATCGTACGCCGAACTTTTCTTCGACTGGAAACGTAGAACTAAGCGGAAGGCAATGAACATGACCTTCCGCGAGTGCGGCGGTCGCGCAAAGACCGCTGACAAAGCACTCGCGAGAGTTCCGCGGAAGCCGAAGCCGGCTCCGGAGTTTAGACCTCGCCGGGCCTGAACCGGAGCCGGTGGCTGGAACGGCAACTAGCTTTCAGCTTTCAACTCATTTGTGCCGTCGATTCCTGGATACCGGCACGAGCGATGTTCCGGCATCAAAGCCAAATCACGCCGGATATGCTCCCGAAATCTTTCTGATAAATCCGTGCAGCCGGTGAAACCAGGACTCCCCTTGTAAGAACATGTACGGACATTCTCCCGGCACCACGGCGATGCCGTGGTCGAGGCAGAACTCGACCGCCTGCGGGCTGACAGCTCCTTTTCCCCCGCCGCGATACATCCACACGCGAGGTATGTGCAGCGCCGCGCACTCCTGAACTACCTGATCGGTTACGGCAGGTGCGGTCATCACCAGCACCGCATCTACTGGCGGCGCAATGTCGGTGAGCCTGGGAAAACAGGGGGCATCGTCCACCGAACTAAGCTTGGGATTGACGGCTACGGCGTCGTAGCCGCGCTCGCGAAAGGTGCGCAGCAGCGCCCGCGAGAGGTCTTTGGGGTCATGAGAAACGCCCACCACAGCAATCCGCTTCTGCGCCAGGAAGTCTTTAATTACGGCCATGGAGCTCATGTGCAGCCCTCCACAACCATTGTGCGGGCGATGCGCGCCCCGTGGCCGTCACCGGAAAGTAAATTCCATGCAGCGTTCCCGATTCGGGAAGAACGGCCAGCACTATTCCTTCATCCGTTCCAGCACCGCTCCCGCAATCAGTGGCAAGCCGACGGTTGCGTCCAGCAGCACCTCGGCGAACATGCCGCCTTGCTCCGGTGGGACGAACTTTCCCCACGAAACCGCCTCGCTGTAGGTACAGCCGGACAGACCGCCCCAATTGACAGGCTCGGGACAGATTCGGACGCCGTAGCGGAAGCGTTTGAGTGGAAGATCTTCCCCGCCCCGCCGGTGCCGCAGGTCGATGTACGGCCCGAACTGCTGTGCCCAGTTGCGCGGCACGCCCCCGCCAATGGTGAAGATGCCCAGCCGCTCCTGCTGCAGCAGAGTCTCGGCGTAGTGCTCCAAGTCCTCGAAGGGGTCATAACGCAGGGGAGTGATATTGTTCTTGCGGCGGGCGCGGTTGTGCAGGGCGAAGTCGAGTCCGATCTCAGAATCACTGAACGCAGGGACGAATACCGGCACGCCTTTCTCGTAGGCCGACTTCAGGATGCCGCGCTCCTTCACGTTTTCGCTCAGGTACTTGCCGATGTCACGGTTGAGCTTGTACGAGCACAGCGCCTCGGTGTGGTCCCAGCCTTTCAAGATGCGGGCCACGATGGTTTCGACGAAGTCGAGGTTGGTCTCCGGCTCCAGCGTGTCGTACACCCGGTTGTATCCGGCGTCGTAGAGTTCCTGGTCGTCCATGCGCGGGTCGTAGCGGAAGTGCGACCGTCCGGCGGCTTCGACCAGTCCGTGCGCCATCAGCGCGCCTGTGGAGATCACGGTATTGACTATGCCTGCGTCGATAAGGTCAGTCACCACCAGACCCTGCTTGGCAACGGTCATGGCGCCGGCCAGCGTCATCACCACGAAGCATTCCTTGTCGCGGGCCATGGATTCCAAAACATCAGCGCCTCTTCCCACCTCGCGCCCGGTAAACGAGGTATTACCCATCGCCGTCACCAAGTCGCTGACCGATTTGATCGTGGACAAATCGAGGGGGGCGGTGGGTACCAGCTTGTCGCTGATGGGATCGTGCAGAACGCGTTCCTTGCTGTTGTCGGGTTGGGTGTGATGATCGCTCACAGTCACCTCATGAATGCCGTTTTCGTGAACTCTCCGGAGCCGGGCTATGACGATTGAGAAGAATGCCGCCGAACTCTCGAAGCTACAGGCTGGTTGCGTCTCGCGTCAACGTCACCGCAGGAGTGTGCAGCAGCACCGTTAGCCGTCGTAATGTTGCTGTAACAACCTTCGATGAGTATTGCCGGCATGTGGTGGGATGCTATTCTTTCCCTTCGACTCATCCTCGCGGAGAGAAGCGTTGGCAGAGCGCAGTTTCACCATCGGAATCGTGCAGATGTCGTGCGGCCCCGAGCCGGAGCACAACCTGGAGCGGGCCGTGGCCCACGTGCGCGAGGCTGCCAAACAGGGCGCTGAACTCATCTGCCTCCCCGAGTTGTTCCAGACGCAGTATTTCTGTCAGCGCGAGGACGTCGCGCTCTTCGAACTGGCGGAGCCGATTCCGGGACCGGTAACCAAGCGGCTGGGCGAACTAACGCGAGAGCTGAAGATTACGTTGGTCGCTTCGCTGTTCGAACGCCGCGCGCCCGGCGTCTATCACAACACCGCGGCAATCCTCGATCCCGGCGGCGCGCTGGCCGGGATCTATCGCAAGATGCACATCCCCGACGATCCGCTGTACTACGAGAAGTTCTATTTCACTCCGGGTGACCTGGGCTTCAAGGCATTTGAGGGCGACTTCGGCAAGTTCGGCACGCTGGTGTGCTGGGACCAGTGGTATCCCGAGGGAGCGCGCCTCACCGCCGCACAGGGTGCCAACGTGCTGTTCTATCCCACGGCGATTGGATGGCATCCGGACGAAAAGGCGCAGTACGGTGAGGCGCAGTACGATGCGTGGCGCACCATTCAGCGGGCGCACGCCATCGCGAACGGAGTGTACGTCGCGGCGGTCAATCGCGTGGGGTTTGAAACCGGCAATATCCGCGGCAATGAGGCACCTGGCAAAGGTCTGGAGTTCTGGGGTGGTTCCTTCATTGCTGATCCATTTGGCCAGGTCGTTGTAGAGGCCCCGCACGACAAAGAAACCGTTTTGCTGGCTGAGGTGGACATTCGCCGCATCGAAGATGTGCGCCGCAATTGGCCCTTCTGGCGCGATCGCCGCATCGACGCATACGCGCCCATCACACAACGGTTCCTGGTGTAAGCCTTGGCCCGATCACGCACGCTTCTCTCACAAACACCCGCTTCGCTCGGCTACCGCATGCCCGCGGAGTGGGAGCCGCATGCCGCCACCTGGATCGCCTGGCCCCACAACCGTACCGACTGGCCGGGCAAGTTCGCGCCTATCCCTTGGGTGTACGCCGAGATCATTCGCCATCTTTCCCGTGTCGAACGGGTGAACATTCTGGTGAATAACGAATCCGCGGAAGCTGCAGCGCGCGGTGTGTTGGTGACGGCCGAGGTGCTGCCCAAGATCGCCGCCAAGCCTGGCGCGCATAGCGGCAATGTCAGGTTCTGGCATTTCCCTACGAACCGCAGTTGGCTCCGCGATACCGGCCCAACCTTCGTAACCCGGGCAGGGGCGTCGCCCTTGGCCGCCATCGCGTGGCGCTTCAACGCCTGGGCAAAATATAACGACTGGCGCCGCGACGCGCCGCTCTCCGCAGAAATCGGCCGTTGGCTTAAGGGGCCCACCTGGCAGCCGGAAGTTGAAGTGGATGGCAAGCCGCGCCGCGTGGTGCTCGAGGGCGGCAGTATCGAGGTCAATGGTCGCGGCACCCTTCTGACCACGGAGGAGTGTCTGCTGAGTGACGTGCAGGCGCGCAACCCGGGCGTGAGCCGCGCGCAGCTCGAACAAATCTTTGCTAACTATCTTGGCATCCGGAAAGTCATCTGGCTGGGCCGTGGCATCGCCGGGGACGATACCCACGGGCACGTGGATGACATCTCCCGCTTCGTCGCGCCCAATGTGGCTGTGACCGCTTACGAACCCGACACCAGCGAGGTGAACCACGTGCCACTGCGCGAGAATTTTCTGCAGTTGCAGTGGAGCACAGACCAGTCCGGCAGGCCCTTTCGCATCGTCAAACTGCCCATGCCCGCGCCAGTCTATTTCGACGGGCAACGGCTTCCTGCCAGCTATGCCAATTTCTATGTCGCCAACCGTCTGGTGCTGGTACCTGTCTTCAATGACCCCAATGACCGCATCGCGCTGAATGTTTTGGCCGAACTCTTTCCCAAGCGCACCGTGGTCGGCATCTATTGTGGCGATTTGATCCTGGGGCTGGGCACCCTGCACTGCATGACGCAGCAGCAACCCCGGGTGTAGGCGGTTCGCTTAGAGCCTTCGCCGTTTCGGCCCAAAGCTCGACAGGATCCACAGCGCAAACGCCGCCACCCCGGCGTATAGCGCACCGTTGGCAAAGATGATGGTGCCCCCCGTCAAGATCAACGCGAGGTCGCTGTCGGTGATGCCGCCGACTGAACCCACCAGGAGAAACGGTGGACACACCGCTACCCCCGCGTGAAAGGCGAGTCCCTGCGCCATCGCTGCCGGGTCCCTACGCCAGGCGAAGAACAAGGCTAGCGCCACGGCCATCCCGGCCACCAAGGCCACTGAGAGGACGACAATCAGGATATCGGAGCGGCGTTTTGAGGATTGCGGCAAGATTTTCCTTTCCCTGGGAGCGCCATCTCAGCTTACTAAACTCGCCGCCACGTTTGCCGATGACTCCTGCAGTGGCGATCTTGCGCCGTGGCGCATTCGCCCCACCGTCCGTTGGCGCTGTTGCGGAAACGAGGTCACCATGTCGCGAGCCTTGCTGCTGATCGCTGCCTTCCTGTTCTTCCGCGAGTTTCTGCCCCGCAAAACAAGGCGCTCCCCTTCTTCCGTCTCGCCGTACATGAATTCTCTCGACGGCTTGGTCTCCCCCGAGCAGATAAGCCTGGTCATGGACCAGGTAAGGCACCATCCACCGCGCTAGCAACGTTACCGGCGCCACAGCGTGACCCACCCGCGGCTCCGCCCACATCACGGCAACGTGTGAGTACGCCAGCTCCCATTCGTCGTACGTGCTATCCTGCGGGCGAATCTTCGTAGGAGAATCCGATGAGCAGCAATTATGCGGCCCCCTCTTCGCGCTTCGTGCCCGCCGTCCCCCACCATATGGTCACCACGGCTTTTACCCTCGACGGCTACAATATCGTGCGCAATCTCGGCCTGGTGCGGGGCATCATCGTGCGCTCGCGCTCCATCGTCGGCACCATCGGCGCCACGCTGCAAACCATCGTGGGCGGAAACATTACCCTGCTCACCAACCTCTGTGAGCAGACCCGCGAGCACGCCTTCGACCTGATGCTGCAGCACGCCGCCGAATTGGGCGCCAATGCCGTGGTCGGCATGCGCTACGACGCCACCGAAATCATGCAGGGAGTGACTGAGGTGCTGGCCTACGGAACTGCCGTGTCTGTGGAGAAGAAAACTTAATTCGTACGGGAAGGCAACTAATCGGATGGTGAGCCCGGCAGGAATCGAACCTGCGACCCACGCATTAAAAGTGCGTTGCTCTACCAACTGAGCTACGGGCCCACACCCCTAATCTAACACAGGAAAAGCGGGGCCCTGCGCTGCTGCGGCGCTGCCGAAAGCGCCCGGTTCGCGTCCGACAGCGAGATCTTGCATTGCTAATTGACGGAAGTCCTTCGCGGCGCTTCCCATGCCGGTCGGACGACTGCGGCTTCTCTGAGTTCCGGCAGCGGACGGAGCTCCCGCGTGGCCTCCCGCAGTGCGCGATGGTGCACCACATACAGCGCCAGTTCCAAGCGGTCGAAGACTCCGGTTTTGTCGAAGATTCTGCGCATCGACTGCTTGATTGCGTGCTCGGTGGTTCCGGTGCGCGCTGCAATCTCACGGTTACGGAAGCCCTGCACCACGAACCCGATGATCCGCAGTTCATGTGGCGTCATGCGCTGCCGCACCCGGTAACCTACCGGATCCAGATCCGCCTCGGGCGTGGTCTTCCGCACCAGGCAGAACACCTTACCGCCGAGTGCCAGTTGACGGATACTTCGAACCATCGTCGTCTCATCCGCCGAGCGCTGCAGGACTCCCTGGACTTCTCCTGAAACTAACGGTGACTCCTTCTCGTGGCGGTCCTCCAGCAGCAAAATGGCAGTCTGTTGGGGGTCGCAGCTCAGGCGTATTTCATCGATCCCGCCCATGAAGGCAGACGACAGCACCAAAACGTGTGGCTGAAAGATCTCCAGCCGACGCAGAAGTTGACTGATCGATTGCGGCTGACCCACGATGCGAATGTCTTCTTCCGCCGCCAGCGCTGTTGCCAGCCCGACACGAAATATCCTCTGGTGGTCAGCAAGGATTACATTGATCATGTTGCTGCGCTTGCAATTCCCCTGCCGTTTGAACCTGCGTCCTCAAATCCCGGAATCTGCCGTACTGCGATCATGCATGTCCTTCGTTGACATGGAAATAATTCCCTTCCGAGCAAAAATTACGTGCAATGCCGCTGGCCCCAACACCTGTGAACTCGTTCAACCATTGCTTTCACGTTACAAGCGAGATGGTCTGCGATCTGCTTCCACACAGCGTAAAATGCATCCATTAGTTGTGGGGTTATGGTTAACAAAAATCGCAAGCGAGTGGTGATCATTGGCGGAGGATTCGGCGGCCTGGTGGCGGCCCAGTCGCTCGCCCGGTTGCCGGTAGATGTCACTGTGGTGGATCGCAAGAACCACCACACCTTCCAGCCGCTGTTGTATCAGGTAGCCACCGCTGGCCTGTCTCCGGCGGAGATCGCCGCGCCCATTCGCGAGATTCTGTCTCGGCATGAAAATGTCGAGGTGCTCCTGGGCCAAGTGTTCGGCTTCGACCTCGAGCGACGCTTGGTGAAGCTCCATGGCTTTGAGCTCCCGTACGACTACGTTGTGGTTGCGGCTGGGGCCAGCCACGCGTATTTCGGCCATGATGAATGGGAGAGGTTCGCGCCGGGCCTGAAGACGATCGAAGATGCCCTGGAGATTCGCCGCCGCGTTCTACTTGCCTTTGAAATGGCGGAGCGGCATGCGGCCAGTACCGGCCAGCATTTGCCCTTGACCTTTGTGGTGGTCGGAGGTGGCCCCACCGGCGTGGAACTGGCAGGCACGCTTGCCGAGATTACTCGCAAGTCGCTGTCGGACGACTTCCGCAATATTGATCCAAAAAGTACGCGTATCGTCCTTCTGGAGGCGGGACCTGCCGTGCTGCCGGCGTATCCCGAGGATCTGCAACTCAGCGCCAAGCGCCAACTCGAACGCCTTGGTGTGGAGGTGCGCCTGAATTCCGCAGTCACCGACGTGCTTTTGGGTGAGATTCACGTCGGTGCCGAGGCTGTCCACGCGACCATCGTACTATGGGCTGCGGGAGTGTCGGCGTCGCCGCTAGGTCGTGCGTTGGGAGGTCCCGTGGACCGTGCTGGCCGCGTCCTGGTTGATGCCGACCTCAGCTTGCCCGGTCATCCTGAAGTCTTCGTGATTGGCGACCTGGCCAGCCTGAAGCAGGCAGAAGGCACCGTGCTGCCCGGAGTCGCTCCCGTAGCCATGCAACAGGGCCGCTGGGTAGCTCGCCAGATTGCTGCCGACCTTGCCGGCAATCCCCGCAAGTCTTTTCACTACATCGACAAGGGGAGTCTGGCCACCATCGGACGCGCTGCCGCAGTGGCCCAGTTCGGCAAGCTTCACATCTCCGGATTTCTGGCGTGGATGGGGTGGCTGTTCATCCACATTTTCTTCCTCATCGGATTTCGCAATCGATTAATCGTGATGATCCAATGGGCGTGGAGCTATTTCACCTACGACCGCTCCGCGCGGCTCATCACGGGCGAATCCGGCACAATCACGGTCCCGCCACTGGATCATGCCGAACAATCAGCCACCGCGGGCAGCCAGCACGATGTTTCCACTGCTCTTGCGTTGGACAAATAGTTCGGCCACGAGAGAAGGGCCACTCGCGATGGATGGCCCGGAAACATCCCACGCAGGCGCTGCTTAACCTCGCTTGACGATGGGGTTGTAACCTTCGCCCGTCAGCTTTACTTTCACGGCTTCGGCGTCCTGCAGGGTCGCAAAGGGGCCGACCTGCACATGATAGAACCTGTCGTGCGCCGCCGGGTTGTTCACGACGAACACGCTGTAATTCTTTTTGCGGAGCGCGCCCGCTAGTGCGGCAGCATCCTCTTCCCGCGTGACCGCGGCGATCTGCACTACGAACGAACCGCTGCCCACCTCCGACTTCACTTCAGTTTTCGGAGCTGCATTTGCCGCGGTGCTTGCGCCCGCAGGAGGCGCCGTCGATAGCGAGGCGGCTGTGGGAGTCAGCTTTGCTGCGGGCGGCTCCACCGCTTTCTCCGGCGCCGCCTTCGCGGCCGCCGGCTGTGGCGCTACTGAAGGTGTCGCCAGTTCGGGATGGTCGCTCTGCTTTACAGCGTTGTAAAAGGTGAGGTCGGGCGATGTCTTTTCAGCCGTCTGCTCCTGCGCCGTGCTCGCTCCAGGCTCGCTCTTCGCGGGCACCGCCGCGGACGGTTTCGGCGCGCTGGCATCACCCACCGCGGGCGCGGTCAACGACGCGCTCAGCGGGTTCCAGTCGTTCATCGCCTGCTCGCGCGCCGAGGTCTTGCCCAGCGAATAGCCGATGGCGAAGAACACGCCGCAGATCGCCACCAGCATGAAAAATAGGCCCAGCAGTTTCCCCGGACCTATTGTGATGTCACCGTCTTCATTGCTCATGCTTCGCAATCTCCGGAGTTATTGTCCTGGCAGCGTAACCGGCGCCGCAGCCTTTGCCGTATCCGCTTGAACCAGTTTCTGCAGACCTGTCAACAGATCCACCGGAACCGGGAAGATGATGGTCGTGTTCTTCTCGACACCGATTTCGGTCAGAGTCTGCAAATAGCGCAACTGAATGCTGGTGGGTTCAGTCGCCAGCAGATGCGCAGCATCGGTGAGGCGCTGCGCTGCCGCGTATTCGCCCTCGGCATGGATGATCTTGGACCGTTTCTCGCGCTCTGCCTCGGCCTGTTTGGCCATGGCGCGCATCATGGTCTCGGGTAAATCAACCTGTTTGACCTCGACACTCGTGACCTTCACGCCCCACGGGCCGGTGTGCTGGTCGAGAATCGACTGCAGCCGGGTGTTGATCTTGTCGCGATGCGCCAGCAACTCGTCGAGGTCAACCTCTCCCAGCACCGAACGCAACGTGGTCTGCGCGAACTGAGAGGTCTGATACAGGTAATTCTCCACCGCGACGACCGCCTGGTTGGGCTCGATCACACGCAGGAAAATCACCGCATTCACCTTCAGGGTGACGTTGTCGCGGGTGATGATGTCCTGTGGCGGAACCTCCAGCACAACCTGCCGCAAGGAAACCCGTACGATACGGTCAATCGGCGCAAAGACCAGAATTATTCCCGGTCCCTTCGCACTGCCCAGCAACCGGCCTAGACGGAAAATGACGCCCCGCTCATACTCCGCCAAAATCTTGATGGAGTTCAATATGTACAGCACGAAGATGACCACGGGAATGATGACAAACAGGTTCATCGCAAGCCTCCCGGCCACAGTAAAGTTTAGAACCTGCAGCCCACATGATTGTAGGCTTATCTCGGGGCGTAACCCAATTCGGCAACAGCAAACAACCCCGGCAGTTTCGCCGGGGCGGTGAGGAATTAGCGCTCGGTGACTGCTAGGTCACCTTCTCGACTTCCAACTCCAGCCCATCAATCTTCCGCACCACTACATGTTCGCCGATTTGCACCCGTGACGGCGCATGCGCGTTCCACAATTCACCCTGGACGAACACCTTTCCTTCGGGATCGATGTCGGTGCGGGCCTCGCCGATGGAACCGATCATGCCCTGTTCGCCGGTCATAATCTTATGGCGGCGCGCCTTGAGCGCAATGCTCATCAGGAAGACGGTGATCCCTCCCAGCGGGATGCTGACGGAAAGCGCCGTCCACAGCTTCACCCGCATCTCCGGAATCGGTCCATCCACCAGTAATAGTCCGCCAATGGTCATCAGCGCGATGCCGGCGACACCCAGCACGCCATGCGTCGCGAATTTCGCCTCCAGCGCAAACATCACAAACGCTGCCATGATCAACGTGAACGCAGCGTAGCGCGTGGGCAGCAGATTCAGGGCAAACAAAGCGAGCAGGATAAACACCACGCCGACCACTCCCGGCAGAATCGCTCCGGGATGGTTGAACTCGGCATACAACGCCAGAGCACCCACAGCCAACACCAGGAACGCGATGTTGGGATCGAGCAGGAAGTCCAGGATTCGCTGCCGCAACGTCATGGGCAGATCGACAATCTGCGCCCCCACTAGGTTGAGCGTCACCGTCTTGCCGTCGAAGCGCTTGATTGGCTTGCCCACCATCTGCTTGAACAAGTCGTCCTGGTCACGAGCCACATAGTCGATCAGGTGCTGATCCAGGGCTTCCTTGTCGGTCCATGACTTCGATTCGCGCACCGCGGCCTCCGCCAGCGCCACGTTCCGCCCCCTCGGCCCGACGAACGACCGCATGAATGCTGCCGAGTCGTTCTCCAGCTTCTGCTTCATGACGTCGTCCATCTTTTCGCCGCCGAGGTTCACCGGATGGGCCGCCCCAGTATTCGTTCCCGGGGCCATGGCCGCCACGTCTGCCGCCTCGAGAATGAAGAATCCGGCCGACGCCGCGCGAGCCCCAGATGGCGCGACGTAAACGATGATCGGAACCGGCGACGCCAGCATCTTTTCGATGATCGAGCGCGTCGAATCCACCAGCCCGCCGGGCGTGCGCAGCTCTATCAGCACCGCGTCGGCGTTGGTTTGCCGTGCCAGCTCGATGGCCCGCCCGATGTACTCGTCGCTGATGGGCTGGATTGTGTCGTCCAACCGGATCTTAACCACGCTGCTGGCCAAAGCAATTGCACTGCTGAGGAAAACGAGAAGAGTTACGGCGAGAAGTGTGCGGACTTTCGACATACGGC
>Ga0335070_10009243_pt1 | contig 11565 bp, 10 predicted proteins | sample Lox_Sample_13_FD_206722 | JGI IMG/M metagenome (GOLD analysis project Ga0335070, IMG submission 206722) | Soil microbial communities from Loxahatchee National Wildlife Refuge, Florida, United States - Lox_Sample_1.3 | ecosystem: Environmental > Terrestrial > Soil > Wetlands | place: USA...
GCGAGCTGGCGGCCCTGGGCGGCGCGCCGGGGCAGGAGATCCTGAGCCGGCTGCTGTTCGAGCGGCAGCTGGTGCGGTTCCCGGGCGAGCTGGTGTTCCACCCGGAGGCGCTGGCCAAGGCCGAGGCGCTCGCGGGCGAGCGGCTGCGGGCCGCGCCGCGCCTCTCGGTGGCGGACTTCAAGGAGCTGTTCGGACTGTCCCGCAAGTACCTGGTCCCGCTGCTGGAGTACCTCGACGCGCGCGGCGTCACCCGCCGCGACGGCGAGGTGCGGGTGGCCGGCCGGCGGGGAGCGTAGAGCCCAACCCACGCAGGATCGGAGGACGCGATGTCTACCCGGAGAAGCTGGATTCTGATCGGAACCCTGGCGCTGGCGGCGCTGGGCTTGTTCGCGGGGGAGTCCCTGGCGGCGCGGGGCGAGGCCGGAGTTCTGGGCGGCATGAACATGGCCACGCTGGGCGGCGACGCCGACCAGTTCGGGGAGGTGCTGCGGGCCTCGGTGAGCGAGTCGGCGGGGAACGACTGGTCCCTCGAAACCGGCCGCCGGCTGACCGTGGGCGGCGGCGGCTACGTGGCCTTCGAGGTGGCCCGGGGCGTCTTCGTGCAGGCCGAACTCGACTACATGCCCCGCGGGATCAAGTACTCGATGGCCGGCACGGTCGAGGGCTACCCGACGACCATGGACGTGCGGATGAAGCTCGACTACCTGGAGCTGCCGCTCCTCGTCCGGGTGTCTCCGGTGAGCGAGGGCTCGCTCCGGCCGATGCTCCTGGCCGGTCCGGTGGCGGGCCTCAAGGTGTCGTCGAAGCTGGGCGTCTCGGCGTCGGCGGGGGGCGCCACCCAGGAGGTCTCCCAGGACATGTCGGGCGGTCTGAAGTCCACCTACCTGGGGATGATCTTCGGCGCCGGGGTCGAGTTCCCCGCCGGGGAGCGCACCACGCTGATGCTGCAGGGGCGGTACACGCTGGGGCTCACCAACGTGCTCGACGACCCCAACTTCAACATGAAGGTCGGGGACTTCCACATCCTGGCCGGGATCGGCTTTCACTTCGACCTGAAGCCGAAGGGCCAGGACGCCGCGCCGGCGGGCGCGACTCCGGCACCGTAGCGCCGCCGCGGGGCTAACTCCCCGGCTTCCGCGGCTTGACGATGAGCGTCTTGCCGCGCTCCACCACCACCTTGCCCGGGCCGCCGCGGGCGCGCCGCACGTGGCGCTTCTCGGCCATCAGCACCGGCACGCGCGAGGAGGTGCGGGCCTTGCTCATCCACGCGGCGTAGCCGGCCACCTCCTCCAGGGTGCGGCGGCTGGGGTCGCCCGGGCGGCTGTCGCGCCGCAGCACCACGTGCGAGCCGGGGACGTGGGCGGCGTGGAACCACAGGTCCGCGGGGCGGGCCAGCCGGTGGGTCAGGAACTCGTTCTGGCGGTCGTTGCGCCCCACCAGCACCGCCCAGCCCTCCTCGCTGGTGAGGCGCGAGACCTCCCCGCCGGACTCCTGCGCCGCACCGCGGCTCCCGCCCCGCCCGGGCTCGCCCCCGCGGGCGGCCTCGCGCGCGCCGCCGGCGCGCTCCTCCGCCAGCACCCCGGCCCGCTCCAGCTCCGGCCAGCCGGCCGAAGCCAGGATCCGTTCAGCCTCCGCGCCGGCCGCCTCCAGCTCCGCGCGCACCGCCGCGACGCGCGTCTGCACCACCGCCGCGCGGCGCGCCAGGCGGGCCGCCCGCCGCAGCAGCGCGGTGGCGTTCTCCACGCCGGTGCGGGTGGGGTCCAGCTCGATGGTCCGGAGCTTCGAGGGGTCCCCGAGGTCCGGCAGCTCCGCGCGCGGGGTGCCGCGCGGGAGCGTGGCGCCGTGGGCCAGCAGCGCGTGGGCGGCCCGCTCCAGGTCGCCGGCCCCGCCCGCCTCGGCGGCCTCCGTGGCCAGCTTCTCCAGGGTGCGCTCGGCGCGCGCCTGGCGCGCCTGGGCCGGGCGGGCCGCGGCGCGCCGCGCCGCCGCCCGCCGGGCCGGCTCCAGGTGCTCCGCGTCGAGGGCCGCCAGCGCCTCGAGCGCCGTGGCGGCGGATGCGGCCGGCTCCCCCAGGTGGGTCAAGCGGGCGGCGCTTATCAGGGCCGGCCGGCCGGCCGGCGCGTACACCCACACGCGGCCCGAGGCGCCCGCCTCCGCCAGCACCTCGGCGGCGGCCCGGGCGACCGCTTCCGGCTGGTCGCCCCCGGCGCGGTGGCGCGCCTCCCGGGCCAGCGACACGGTCAAGGCCAGCGACAGCCGGGCCAGGGCGGTGGAGCGCATCGGCCCGGGGTGCTCCCGGATCCAGGCCTCCAGCGCCTCCGCTCCCGGGGCCGCCTCGGTGGCGCCGGGCGCGAAGGCCGGCAGGTGCGCCTGCCACGGCCGGTCCGCCGGGCGGCGGTAGCCGGCCCGCACCTCGTCCCCGGACATCGCCAGGAGGAAGGGCCGCGGCGGCCCCAGGAGCGAGATCTCCAACGGCCCGCGGGCGGTGCTCCCCAGCAGGCGCAGCCGGCCGGGCTCTGCGGCGGCGCCCTCCACCTGCCAGCCGGTGAGCGCTTCGTCGAGGTACTGGAGGGACACCCGGAGGTCCTGCAGTTCGGCGGCGCCGCCCGCCGGGTAGACTCCGCAGGCGGCCTCGTCCAGCAGCAGCGCCCAGCGCTCCGAGCCCAGGCGCACCGCCACGCGGCGCGGATCCAGCCGCGCCAGGCCCCGGTAGCGCTCGCCGCGGGTGCGGGCGGCCCACTCGGCGGCCAGCCGCCGGGCGGTCAGGAGGTCCACGGCGGTCCACCCCGGGCCGGGCGCGGCGCGGCCGGCCCCGGCGTCGCTCGGTTTCCGTCCAGCAGGTTCATGTCACGGTCCGGTGGCGGCCGGCGGCGGGGGCGCAGCCGGCGCCCCCAGGCCCAGGCGGGTGCCCTCGAAGGGCTCGGAGCGCAGCACCGCGGAGCGGTCGCCCAGCCCCGAGACGCCCAGCACCACCCGCATCAGCGAGCGCGGGATGCTGAGGCTGCTGCTGCGATCGCCATCCGCCTGCACCTCGCCCCGCAGCCACCCTTCCACCTCGTTGAGGTCGTGCAGGGTGAGGGTCTTGATGTCCGCGCGGATCACCAGGTAGTAGCGCTTGTCGGCCTCCATCTGGTCCAGCTTCGCGGTCCGGAGGTGCAGGTGGGAACTCACGCCCGCCTCCGCCTCCTCCGGGCTGAGGTACTGGCGGATGTCGGCGCCCAGCCCGGCCACCGCGTAGATCTCCTGCCAGGGGTCGTAGCGCAGCCGCACTTCCAGGGTGTGCGAAGCGATGAGCGCGTCGAACCAGTGGCTGCGCTCCCGCCACAGCTCCACGGTGTAGAGGAAGGTGAGCGGTCGCCCGTGGCGCAGGTCGTCCCGGGTCTTGCCCTGGAGCGCGTGCAGCAGGCTGAAGTCGGTCCACACGTAGCCCGAGCCGGCCTCGATCTGCTCCAGCGACAGCTGCAGCGTCGTCTTCTCGGCTTCCTGGGCGCGCCCCGGAACGGCGGCCGCCAGGAGCGGGCCGGCCACCAGCGCTGCCAGCGCCAGCGCGGCGCGGAGCCCCGGCCGGGGGGGCGGCGCCGGCATCAGAAGGCCCGGGTCAGCCGGAACGACACCTTGGGGCCGCCCCGGCTGGCGTTGAGGTTCTGGGCCAGGTACAGGTGGAACCCGTCCCCGGTGGTCTGCAGCCCCACGCCGGCGTCCCAGGCCGGCCCCGAGCCCGGCTGCCCCCGCCCGCCCCAGGCGCGCCCCACCTCGGAAAACAGCACCAGCTCCAGCCCGCGCAGGGTCTCGTCGCGGTCCAGCGCCGCGATGTGCTCCCCCAGGTTCACCGCGTACTCGGCGTTGAACAGGTAGAAGCGGTCCCCGGTCTGCTCCTTGAACTCGTGCCCGCGCAGCGTGCCCACGCCGCCCACGTAGAAGTCGAACTCGGAGGGCAGCGAGTCGCCCAGGGAGGCGCCCGCGGCGGCGCGCAGGTTGAGCCACAGGCCGGGCGCGAGCTTGGAGGTCCAGCGGGTCTCACCGTGCACCCGGGTGAACGCCAGGTCGCCGCCCAGCCATCCGCCGCCGTGCTCCAGCGCCAGCTCCAGGTCCGCCCCGGGCCGCGGCGCCTGCCCTCCGCCGCGCGAACTCAGGTTCAGCACCCCGGAGAGCTGGTGCAGCCTGCCCTCCGAGAACGCGGGGTTGGGCCGGAACGGATCCCCGCCCATCAGGCTCCAGGTCTCCCGCCGGGCCTGCAGCGCGGTGAGTTCGTCGGCGCGGTAGTCCAGCTCCAGCCGGCCCGCGGCGGGCCACTCGAGGCGCGCGAACGCGCCCGCCCCGCGGCGCCCGAAGTAGTCCAGATAGTCCTGCCGCAGCAGCAGCGCGGACAGGGTGTTCTCCACCCGGCCCAGGAGTTCCCAGTCGGGGGAGTCGGTCTGGCGGTAGACGCGCCCGCCCAGCGCGATGTACGGCTGGCGGTACAGCGGCTGCTCCAGGCTGGCGGAGTAGTTCCACTGCGAGCGCCCCAGCGAGTACGAGACCCCCACCGCGGTCCGGGGGTAGAAGGGCTCGGGCGGCGGGGGTGCGGCCCGCAGCCCCAGGCGCAGCTGGTCCACCCGGTTGTAGTCGCAGATGAGGGTCAGGGTCCGGTCGTGGCGGAGGCGGAAACCGGGGTGGCGGGCTCCGAAGGGCCGCAGCTCGGGCGGAACCTCCTCGGCGGACTCCAGGCTCTCGGCGGGCACCGGCAGGAACGGGCCCGGCTCCAGGGAGTCGGCGGCGGTGGTGTCGCGACTGTGGCGCACGATCGCCAGCAGCAGCGGGCGCCACGGCTCGGACGTAGAGAGGGCCCCCGGGCCGGGGGCGGCGGCCGCCGGCGATGCCAGCGCGCTCCACGCCGCGAGCGCTCCCAGCGCCAGCCCCGCTCCCAGCGCCAGGCCCGCGGCGGGCGCCCTCCAAGCGGCGGCACGCATGGCGCTACCCCTGCTCCCGGCGCAGGCCATACTTGCGGATCTTGCGGTGGAGGCTGGCCCGGTCGATGCCCAGCGCGTCGGCCGCCTCGCTCACGTTCCAGCCGGCCGCGGCCAGCGCCCGCTGCACCTCCGCGCGCTCCGCCCCGTCCAGCACCGCCCGCAGGTCCGAGCCCGCCGGCAGCTCCTCGGGCGGCAGGGCCCGCTCCACCTCGGCCGCGCTCACCGGGCCGGGCTCGGCCAGGATCACCAGCCGTTCCATGAGGTTCTTCAGCTCCCGCACGTTGCCCGGCCAGCGGTGGTGCTCCAAGGCTTCCACCGCCTCCGGGGTGAGATCCCGCCGCGGCCGGTCGTGCTGTGCGGCGAACAGGTCCAGGTAGTGGCGCGCCAGCAGCGCCGCGTCGCCCGGGCGCTCGCGCAGCGGCGGCACCCGCAGCGGCACCACGTGCAGCCGGAAGTACAGGTCCTCGCGGAACTCGCCTTTCTTCACCAGCGCCGGCAGGTCCTTGTTGGTGGCCGACAGCACCCGCGCGTCGCTCCGCAGGGGCTTCACCCCGCCCACCCGCTCGTACTCGCCGGTCTCGAGGACCCGCAGGAACTTGGCCTGGGCCTCCGCGGACAGGTCGCCCACCTCGTCCAGAAACAGGGTGCCGCCCTGGGCCAGCTCCAGCCGGCCGGGCTTGGCCACCGCCGCCCCGGTGAAGGCCCCCTTCTCGTGCCCGAACAGCTCGCTCTCCACCAGGTCGCGGGGCAGGGCGGCGCAGTTGAGCTTGATGAACGGGCCGCCCGCCCGGGGGCTCAGCGCGTGGAGCGCCAGCGCCACCAGCTCCTTGCCGGTGCCGTTCTCGCCCTGGATCAGCACCCGCCCCAGGGTGGGGCCGGCCTTGTGGATGGCGGCCCGCAGCTCCTGCATCGCGGGCGAGTCCCCCAAGAGCGCCTCGGGCGCGGGGGCGCCCCGCAGCCGCGCGTTCTCGCGCCGCAGCCGCAGCACCTCCAGGGAGTTGCGCACCGCCAGGCTCCAGCGCTCCGGGTCCGGCGGCTTCTCCAGGAAGTCGTGGGCCCCCATGCGGGTGGCCTGCACCGCCAGCTCCACCGTCGCGTGCCCGGACATCATCACCACCAGCGGCGCCTCCGGGCCCGCGGCGACCTCGCGCAGCAGGCTGAGCCCGTCCTCGCCCGGCATGCGCACGTCCAGCAGCACCAGGTCCGGCGGCTCCGCCCGCAGCGCCTCGCGCGCCTCGCGCACACTGCCGGCCTCGGCCACCGCGTGGCCCTGGTCCTCGAAGAACTGGCGGATGGCCCGCCGCACGTTGGGCTCGTCGTCCACCACCAGGAGCCTGCCCGTCAAGCGCCCTCCTCGCCGGGGATCCACAGGTCCACCCGCGCGCCGCCCCCCGGGGCGTTGCCCAGCTCCATGGCCCCGCCGTGGCCCTCCACGATCTGCCGCACCATGGCCAGCCCCAGCCCGGTGCCGTGGGTCTTCTCGGTGAAGTACGGCTCGCCGGCCCGGGCCAGCGCCTCGGCGCCGAAGCCGGGCCCGCCGTCCTCCACCCGGATCCGCAGCCCCGCCCGCCCGGCGCGGGCCGCGGCGCTCACCTCCACCCGCACCGGCCCGCCGCCGCCGGTGGCGTCGGAGCCGTTCTGGATCAGGTTGTGCAGCGCCTGGCGCAGCTGGCCCTCGTCCAGCCGGGCGGTCAGCTCGTCGGGGGCGGACCACTCCAGGCGCAGCGGGCTGCCCTCGTACATCTCGGCCACCGAGCGCACCACCGCCGGGACGGTCACCGGCCGCCGGTCGGGCTCGGGCAGGCGCGAGAAGCGGGAGAAGGCGTCCGCCATCCGCCGCAGAGACTCCACCTCGCGGTCCACCGCGTCCAGGCTTTCCGCCAGCCGGGTGCGGTCTTGCGGCTCCAGGGCGGCCTCCAGCGAGCGCAGCCGGTGCACCGCCAGCTTGACCGGGGTCAGCGGGTTCTTGATCTCGTGCGCGATGCGCCGGGCCACCTCGCGCCAGGCGGCGGCCCGCTCCGCCCGGGCCAGCTCGTGCCGGCTGGCCTCCAGGTCGCGCGCCATGGCCTCGAACGCCTGCGCCAGCTGCCGCACCTCGGCGCCGCCGCCGGCGACCGGCGCCACCGGCTCGCCCCGGCTGAGCGCGCCCATGGCCCGGGCCAGCGCTTCCAGCGGGCCGGTCACTCCGCGGGCGACCGCCGAGGCCCCGATCCAGGAGATTACAATCACCAGCAGCCCGATTCCCAGCGTTCCCGCCAGCAGCCCGCGGCGGGCCACCCGCCGGTAGTCGTCCAGCTCGTCGTAGAACGCCTGGGCCTCCAGGACCGTGGCGAGCGCGGCGCGGATGCCGGGGGAGAGCGGGGTGAGCGCCGCCCAGCGCCGCCCGGCGGCCACGTGCAGCAGCGCCAGGTGGTCCGGGCCGGCCACCACCAGGGTGTCGCCGGGCAGGGCGGCCAGCCGGCGTTCCACCAGCCCGCGCGGCGGGCTCAGCCCCGGCCGGGTGGTCCAGCGGATGCGGTCGGGTCGGCCGAGGGACGCCATCCCCAGCGCATCGAACGCGGTGCCGGTCAAGGCCCCGGGGGGCACCACGATCTCACCCCGCGCGGTGCCCCGGGCGGTGCCTCGCGCCCGCGGCAGCACCGCCAGCAACGAGTCGAGATCGTCCTCCAGCGCCGGCCGGCTCACCGCGAGGGCCTGGCGGGCGACCCCCAGCGAGCCCTCCAGCGCCCGGCTCACCGCGGGGGTGCGCCACAGCTCGAGGCTGGCCTCCAGGCCGCGGTTTGCAAGCACCACCAGCACCAGGCTGGGCGCGGCCGCGAAGGCCAGGAAGGACAGGAACAGCCGGTGGCGGAGCCGGCTGGGAGAGTGTCCGGCCATGGGGGCTCCCGGCTCTCAGGCCCGCGCGAGGAGATCCGCGCCCAGCTGGCCGCAGGCGGCGTTCACGTCCCGGCCCTGGCTGTAGCGCAGGGTCACGCGGTGGCCCTCGGCGAGGAGCAGGTCGCGGAACGCGTCCACCCGCGGGCTGGGCCGGAACGACGCGTCCGGCGTGGGGTTCCAGTTGATCAGGTTCAGCTTGTGCGGCAGGTCCCGGGTCAGCCGGGACAGCCGCCGGGCGTCGGCGGCGGAGTCGTTGAAGCCTCCCAGCAGCACGTACTCGAAGGTGACGTGCCGGCGGCTGGTCTCCACGTAGAAGCGCACCGCCTTGAGCAGCTCGCCCAGCGGGTAGCGCCGGTTCACCGGCATGATCTGGCTGCGCTGCTCGTCGGTGGGGGCGTTGAGCGAGACCGCCAGCCCCACCTGGAGCTGCTCGCCGGCCAGTCGGCGGATGCCCGGGACCAACCCGGAAGTGGAAACCGTGAAGTGACGCGCGCCGACCGCCAGCGTCTCCTCATGGTTGGCCATGCGCACGGCTTGCAGCACCCGCTCGTAGTTGGCCATGGGCTCGCCCATGCCCATGAAGACGACGTTCACATGCCGCTCCGGCGGGGTGCGCAGGCGCAAGGTGAGGATCTGGGCCAGGATCTCCCAGGGCTGGAGATTGCGCAGCAGGCCCATGCGCCCGGTGGCGCAGAAGGTGCAGGCCAGCGCGCAGCCCACCTGCGAGGAGACGCACAGGGTGTGCAGGCGGGGCGTGCGCAGGTGCACGCATTCCAGGATCCGGCCGTCGCCCAGGCGCAGCGCCAGCTTGGTGCTGCCGTCGCGGTCCGAGGCCACCTCGCGGGCCACGGGCGGCAGGGCCAGCTCGTAGGTCTCGCCGAGGCCATCGCGCAAGTACTTGGGAATATTGCCCATGCGAGCCGGGTCCAGCACCCCGCGGTAGACCCAGCGGAGCACCTGCGCGGCGCGGTAGCCGTCCCATCCGCGCTCCACGAATTCCCGCTCGAGCTGGTTCGGGTCGCGGCTCAGAATATGAGGCCGGATGCCTTCCATGGGGGGTCAGAAACTCCGGTGGGAGAAACGAGAACAAGCTGTTGGATTTCTATCGCATGCATGGTATCATTATACGTCAGGTGGGTCAATGTTGGCCGCCTGGGCCCATTCGAACGGACGACAGATGAAGAGACCCGAGGAATCGCGCTGGCCTGCGATCTTCAAGGCACTTGGTCATCCCCTGCGCTTCCGGCTCTATCTGGAGGCCTGCGCGCGTCCCCTCACCGTAACCGAGCTGGTGTCCATCTCCGGGCGGAGCCAGCCCGCGGTGTCGCAGTACCTCAACGCGCTGCGCCGGGCCGGCCTGGTGCGCGTGACGCGCAAGGGCCGGAACATGATCTACGAAGCCCTGCCGGTGGACTGGTCCGCGACCCGCAGCATGGAGGCCCTCGGCCTGAACGGCGCCCCGACCCGCCCGGCCGCCCCGGCCCCAGCGGAGGTGGACGTGTTCCCGGAGTTCTCCACTCCCCCGGTCCCCGCTGCACGGGACTCCAGCGAAGACTACCTCCTCTAGCTCCGCAATGACCCGCGTGCAGTCCGAGCGCCGCGCCGCCATCGACGTGGGCACCAACTCCGTGCGCCTGCTGGTGGCGGACGTGCACCCCGACGGCCGGGTGTGCGCCCTGGTCCAGCGGGGCACGATCACCCGCCTGGGGGAGGGGCTCGACGCCACCGGGAGAATCTCCCCGGCGGCCGCCGCGCGGACGCTCAAGGCCATCCAGGCCGCCCTGGCCGAGGCGCGGGCGACCGGCGCGCGACAGGTGGTGCTGGCCGCGACCAGCGCGCTGCGCTCGGCGGAGAACGGGCCCGAGCTGTCCCGGGAGATCGGGGAGCAAACCGGGGTCGCGGTGCGAATTCTCTCGGGGGACGAGGAGGCGCGGCTGGTCTTCCAGGCGGTCCAGAATGGGTGTGAGGATAATAATAAGGTTATCGTGATTGACATTGGCGGCGGGAGTATAGAATTCGCATTTGGAAATGGATCAACGTTCCTAGAGGCCCGAAGTATCGATTTAGGATGCGTCATACTTTATGAGAGAGCGTCAGCTGCTGGAGGAATCGAATCAGAAAGCGGATACGTGGCCTCACGGGCCTGGATCCTGGACGCTCTTCAAGCCAACATACTGTCGTTTCGCGATGAGTTCTCCGGCGTCCTGATCCGTGGCGTCGGCGGCACCTTCACCGCCTTCGCCATGCTGCACAACGGGAACCCGCGATACGACCCGTCGGAGGTGGACGGGACGGTCCTGGACCGCCAGGAACAGGCTCAGATCTCCCGCCGGCTCCGCGAGATGCCGCTGGACCAGCGCCGGCACTGGGTGGGTGAGGGGCGGGCGGACCTGGTCCTGGCCGGCGCCGCCATCCTGGACGAGGCGGTGCAGTTCTTCGGCGCCCCCCGGGTCCAGGTTTCCACTCATGGCCTCCGTTATGCGCTCGTCCACGAGGCCGCCCCACGGCCAACTGGGTCCTGACGACCCAGTATGAAGAAGTTTTCCAAACTGGTGTAGACTCCCGCCCGAACTCCGAATATACTTACGATGGTCGCAGAAGGACCCGCTCATCGCGGGAGAGTGTCGCTGTTCCGATCTCTCAGTCCACGAAAGGAGTCAAAGCTATGCATCGCCCATGGGCTGCACTCCTTGTCGCAGTCACTGTGGCGGCGGCCTGCCTTTCGTCCCCCCCTGTAGCGCGGGCGGCGTACATCTCGCTGCCCGTGGATGTGGCTCCCGCAGTGGGGAGCCCCGTGGGCACTTCGCCCTATGGTGATTCCGACCAGTACACGACCAAGGTGAACCCGCAGCCACCGGCAGCCACCCACAGCGCGATTTCCCCGATCACGAGCACCGGTGGCGGCACGGGGCAGGGAGCGCAGCGCGGTGGCGGCGCGAGAGGGATCGGCCTCAGCGAGGGTCTGCGGCGGATTCTGTGGATTCTGACGAGAACGATTCTTCTTGGCTGCGTGGAGCGATAGCACGGCGTCCCCCAAGTAACGCGACAGACAAAGCGAACCGTCGGGAATGCTATGGCCCCCCCCAGAGAGTTCCTAGAGAGCTCGGCGCGTGATCCTCGCGCCGCGGCTCCGCAAAGTGGACCGGCTCATCCTGAAGCCGTCGGCGATGTGAACTTCGCCGGCGCGAACTTCGGGAACGCGGTGTCCTATTACGTCCAGGCCCTGGAGATCCTGCCTCCGGAGGCCGGCGCTGCGGACCGCTCCCGCCTGCTGCTCAAGATCGCCGACTCCCACCGCCTGCACGGCGCGAACCCGCTGGCGCTGGAGGCCCTCGGCCGCGCGCGCGCCCTGTTCGACGGCCTGCCGCCCGGGCCGGAGCTGGGCCGGGTGCTGGCGCGCCACGCGGCGGTCCTCAACAACTGCGGCCGGTACCAGGAGGCGATGGATTCCGGCCTCCAAGCCTACCAGCTGCTGCGCGACTCCAACGAGAACCACGAGATCGGGAACCTGGAGCTGGTGCTGGGCACCGGCCTGGCGCGGTTGGGCGACTTCACCGCGGCCCGCGAGTACTTCGAGCGGGCGCTGGCCACCTTCCGGCGCGTCGAGAGCGAGGAAGGGCAGGCGCTGGCCTTCAACAACCTGGGGCTGGTGGCCAAGAGTTCGGGCGACCTGGAGGGCGCGCTGCGCTACCTGGAGCGCGCCCTGGGGATCAACGAGCGCCTGGGCAACTTCGCGCGGGTG
>Ga0335070_10009244_pt1 | contig 11564 bp, 8 predicted proteins | sample Lox_Sample_13_FD_206722 | JGI IMG/M metagenome (GOLD analysis project Ga0335070, IMG submission 206722) | Soil microbial communities from Loxahatchee National Wildlife Refuge, Florida, United States - Lox_Sample_1.3 | ecosystem: Environmental > Terrestrial > Soil > Wetlands | place: USA: Florida...
GAGCGCGCCGTGGCAGTGCTTGTATTTCTTCCCCGAGCCGCACGGGCACGGCTCGTTGCGCCCGACCTTGCGCTCACCGCGCACGAACGGGCTGGCGGACTCCGGCAACGGCGCCGGGGGCGGTGGCGGGGGGAGCGGCGGCGCCCGCAGGCCGGGGCGCGGCTGCGCCGCGGCGGCGGCGATCGCCACCTGGGCCGGCGCTTCGCTCGCCGCGCCATCGCCGGCGAGGAGCGAGCCGACCTCGGCGTGCTGCGCCTGCAGGGCGCGCATCAGACGTCGGTAGCGCTCCTCCTCCTCGCGCTGCAGCTCCTCGGGCGTGCGGATCTCGATGCGCGCCATGAACGAGGAGGTCTCGTACTTGACGCGGTCGAGCATCGCGGCGAACAGCTCGAAAGCCTCGCGCTTGAACTCGTAGCGGTAGTCCTTCTGCGCATAGCCGCGCAGGTGGATGCCCTGCTTCAGGTACTCCATGCCCGCCAGATGCTCGCGCCAGTGCTGATCGAGCTTCTGCAGCATCACTTCCTTTTCCGCCAGGCGCAGGTTGGCGGCGCCGACGCGCGCCGCCTTGGCGGTGTAAGCCTCGTCCACGGCGCGCAGCACGCGCTCGCGCAGCGCCGTCTCCTCGAGCTCCGGCTCCTGGCGGAGCCACCCCTGCGGATCGATCGAGGTGTTGAAATCGCGCTGCAGCACTTCGGCGAGACCCTTCAGGTCCCAGTCGCCGGGCGCGGCGTGCTTCGGCATGTGCTGATCGAGTATCCCGCCGACCGAGTCCGCCATCAGGCCACGGATGGCAGCCGACAGATCCTCGGTTCCCATGATCTCGGTGCGCTGGTGGTAGACCACCCTGCGCTGATCGTTGGCGACGTCGTCGAACAGCAGCAGCTGCTTTCTGATGTCGAAGTTGTGCGACTCGACCTTGCGCTGCGCCTTCTCGATCTGGCGGGTGAGCATGCCGCTCTCGATCACCTCGCCTTCCTTCATGCCGGCGATCCGCAGCAGCCGCTTGGTGCGCACCGGGTCGCCGAAGATGCGCATGAGATTGTCTTCCATCGACAGGTAGAAGCGGCTCGAGCCCGGATCGCCCTGGCGGCCGGAGCGACCGCGCAGCTGATTGTCGATGCGGCGCGACTCGTGGCGCTCGGTGCCGATGATGTGCAGCCCGCCGGCGCCCACCACCTGGGCGTGCCGCGCCTGCCACTCGGTGCGCAGCCGCTCGCGCGAGGCATCGTCGAGCTCGCCGGCGGCGGCGAGCTCGGCCTCGAGATTGCCGCCGAGCACGATGTCGGTGCCGCGGCCCGCCATGTTGGTGGCGATGGTGACGGTCCCGGGGCGGCCCGCCTGGGCGACGACGTGCGCCTCACGTTCGTGCTGCTTGGCGTTCAGCACCTGGTGCGCGACACCCTCCTTCTGCAGCAGGCCCGACAGGTACTCGGACGTCTCGATCGAGGTGGTGCCGACCAGCGCCGGCTGGCCGCGCTCGACGCAGTCGCGGATGTCCTCGATGATGGCCTGGAACTTGTCCTTCTGGGTGAGGTAGACGAAGTCGGAATTGTCCTTGCGCACCATCGGGCGGTGCGTCGGAATGACCACCACCTCGAGGCCGTAGATCTGCAGGAACTCGGGCGCCTCGGTATCGGCGGTGCCGGTCATGCCGGAGAGCTTCCGGTAGATGCGGAAGTAGTTCTGGAAGGTGATCGAGGCGACCGTCTGGTTCTCCTCGCGCACCTTGACGCCTTCCTTGGCCTCGACCGCCTGGTGCAGGCCGTCGGACCAGCGCCGGCCGATCATGGTGCGCCCGGTGAACTCATCCACGATGATGATCTCGCCGTTGCGCACGATGTACTCGACGTCGCGCTTGTAGAGCGCGTGGGCGCGCAGTGCGGCGTTCAGATGGTGCATCAGGCGGATGTTGGCCGGGTCGTAGAGACTCTCGCCCTCGCGCAGGAGTCCTGCATCCAGCATGAGCCGCTCGACGTGCTCGTGGCCCGCCTCGGTGATGTGCACCTGCTTGGCCTTCTCGTCGACGGAGAAGTCGCCCGGTCCCTCCTCTTCCTTCTGGCGCGTGAGGCGCGGCACCAGCTGATTGATGCGCAGGTACAGCTCGGTGCTCTCCTCGGCGGGACCGGAGATGATGAGCGGCGTGCGCGCCTCGTCGATCAGGATGGAGTCGACCTCGTCGACGACCGCGAAGCTGAGCGAGCGCTGTACCCGGTCCTCGAGCCTGAAAGCGAGGTTGTCGCGCAGGTAGTCGAAGCCGAACTCGTTGTTGGTGCCGTAGGTGATGTCGCAGGCGTAGGCGGCGCGCTTCTCGGGCGGAGTCTGCGCGTTCTTGATGACTCCCACGGTGAGGCCGAGGAAGCGGTACACCGGCCCCATCCAGTCGGCATCGCGCTGGGCGAGGTACTCGTTCACGGTGACGATGTGCACGCCCTCGCCGGACAGGGCGTTGAGGTATGCCGGGAGCGTCGCCACCAGCGTCTTGCCCTCGCCGGTGCGCATCTCGGCGATCATGCCCTTGTGCAGCACGATGCCGCCGATCAGCTGCTCGTCGAAGTGGCGCATCTTCAGCGTGCGCCGCGCCGCCTCGCGCACCACCGCGAAGGCCTCCGGCAGCAGGTCATCGAAAGTCGCGCCCGTCTTCAGGCGCTCGCGGAACTCGTCCGTCTTGGCGCGCAGCGCCTCATCGGTGAGCTTCTCGATCCCGGGCTCGAGCTCGTTGGCGGCGCGCACATAGCGTGCGTAACCGCGAATGAGCCGCTCGTTGCGGCTGCCGAAGATGCGCGTGAGGAAGTCGAGCAAGGTCTGTCCGTGAGAAGAGAGAAAATATCTTGCCCGACAAGCACTTACACTCTCCCCCGGGCGCGGGAAGCGGCGTATTGTACGCAATAGACGCTACCACCGCCCAATTGGTTCTCGGGCGTTGGAATTCAAGGCGGGAAGGGCCCTCGCGGGCTCAGCGGCCGATGAAGGAGAGCGGGTCGACCTGGCGGCCGTTGTGCAGCACTTCGAAGTGAACGTGCGGTCCGGTCGAGTGACCCGTCGAGCCCATGAGCGCGATCGACTCGCCGCGCTTCACCGTCTGACCCACGGCGACCAGCGTGCGCTCGTTGTGCGCGTAGCGCGTCGTGTAGCCGTCGCCGTGATTGATCTCGACGAGCCGGCCGTAGCCTGAGCGCTCGCCGGCCCAGGTGACGACTCCCGCGGCCACCGCGACCACGTCCGACCCCAGGGCGCCGGCGAAGTCCACGCCCTTGTGGAACTTCTCCAGGCCGTCGAAGGGATCGGCGCGCTCGCCGAAATAGGACGAGATATATCCGCTCGAGACCGGGCGGCCCTCGGGGTGAATCGCTTCCTTGAGCTCGCGCGTCAGGATCACGTTCTCGAGCGCGGCGAGCTGCGATTCGCGCAGGTCGGCGCGCTGCTCGAGCTGATTCAGCATGGCCGAGAGATCCGGGATCTGGGCGCTCACCCCCGCGCCCTCGCCCGCGCCGCCGCTCGGCGGAGTGCGGTCGAAATCGAATTCGCGGCTGTCGATGTCCGCCATCTCCGTGAGGCGCTTGCCGAGCGCGTTGAGACGGACGATGTGGGCATTCACCTCGCCGATGCGCATCGCCATGGCATCGATGCGCAGCTGCAATTGCTGCTTGAGGGCGGCGATCTCCTGCTTCTGCTGGGCGAGCAGGCCCGCAAAACGCGTCGTCTCGGCGAGCGCCACCTCGCGGTGTACGCCCTTGCCGAGCTGCAATCCGAGCGTGAACGCCCCCCCGACGATGACCGCGGTCACCGTGAGGACGACGCCGAGCGTCAGGGGCCTCGCCAGATTGAACTGGCGTGCCCTGCCCTCGCGCCGGGATAGCAGAATGACGTTCATGCCGTGCGTTCCGGGTACCTTATGTCACCAGCAGGCTCCGAAGGGAGCCGGACCCCCGAGCGTGTATCGCCCTGTTCTCGTTCAGATAATTCTCTGTACGATGCTGGCAACCCCGCCGTCATGGCTCCTCGCTTTAGACCGGTGGCTTTGCGTCCCCGCCTTTCAGCGGGTTTGCCGATACAGCTGTCGGGTCAATATGCCCAAGAAGGACCGACGAGACAAGCGTGGCAGGCGCCCAGTGAGGACTGGTGCCGGAGCCAGTTCGCGCCGCCCGGATTCTGTTAAGGAGCTGCTGGCGCGGCGCGCGCCGGCCTTGATGCGTGTCACGGCGCACGCGGCGCGCGCGAGCTTCTGGGACACGTGGCTGTCGCAGCATCTTCCAGCGGAGATTCGCACCCACGTCTCGGGGGTCGTCGAGCGCGAGGGCACGTTGGTCATATTCGCCGAGTCTGCCGCCTGGTCCGCACGGCTGCGCTTCGTCGTCCAGGAGCTCGAGGCCGGGATTCTCGGCGCGGCCACGAACTTGAGCGCCGTCCGGGTACGGGTGCGTCCGCGCGAGTGAGCTGCTGCAGCGCCGCAAGCGCGCTGGCGGCATCGAGCAGTCTCAGCTGCGGCGGGCCGGGAGCGCCGGCGCCTCGATGTAGGAGATCGGCGCGTCGGCGTAGGACTCGAACACGACCTCTTCCCAGGTGGAAGGGTCCGCGAGCATCGCGCGCAGCAGTCGGTTGTTGAGGGCGTGGCCGGACTTGTGGCCGGAGAACTCCCCGATGAGGCTGTGCCCGAGCAGATACAGGTCCCCGATGGCGTCCAGGATCTTGTGCTTGACGAACTCGTCCTCGTAGCGCAACCCGTCCTCGTTCAGCACGCGGAAATCATCGAGCACGATGGCGTTGTCGAGATTGCCGCCGAGCGCGAGATTGCGCCCGCGCAGCGTCTCGAGGTCGCGCATGAAGCCGAAGGTGCGCGCGCGGCTCACCTCCTTGAGGAAGGAGGTGGTGGAGAAATCCATCGAGGCGTGCTGCGCGCGGCGCTTGAAGATCGGGTGATTGAACTCGATCTCGAAATTGACCTTGAAGCCGTCGAAGGGATCGAACTGCGCCCACTTGTCGCCGTCCTCGACGCGCAGACGCTTTTTCACGCGGATGAAGCGCTTCGGCGTGCGCTGCTCCTCGATGCCGGCCGACTGCAGCAGGAACACGAAGGGACCGGCGCTGCCATCCATGATCGGCACCTCGGGCGCCGACAGCTCGACGATCGCGTTGTCTATGCCCAGGCCGGCGAACGCCGACAACAGGTGCTCGACGGTCGAGACGCGTACCTCTCCCTTGCCGAGCGTCGTGCCGAGCATCGTATCGCCGACGTTCTCGGCGTTCGCGCGGATGTCCACGGGCTGCGGCAGATCGGTACGCCGGAAGACGATCCCGGAGTCGGCGGCGGCCGGCCGCAGCGTCATCAGCACCTTCTTGCCCGTGTGCAGCCCGACGCCGGTGGCACGAATCGAGTTCTTGAGCGTCCGCTGTCCGACCATGCTGTTGGCTTGCGTTCCTTGAGTCTAACGGCCGCGGCAACGCGCGGCTGACACGCCTCGAACGTCTGCGGGAGCGCCACCTCGGGCGGTGGGCCGCTCCCGAGCGTTATGTAAGACGCGCTACCGTATCACATCAGTCAGCCTGCCGCCGCAGGAAAGCCGGGATATCCAGCAGCTCCTCGGCCTCGACCTCCGGGCGCAGCCCGTCGCCGACCGCCCGCTGGCGCTGCACCGTCGGCTTGTCGAGCGCAGCATAGTCGCTGCTCGAGGGCGGCGTGCGACGCACCACGCGCATCGGCGTCTCCGCACGCGCATCGCGCTGATCGCGCCCGGCGAAGCTCTCGCGCGTCGTGGGCGCACGGGCCGCGACGGCCGGCCGGCCGAGCCCGGTCGCCACGACCGTCACCCGCACCTGGTTGGTGAGCTCTGGGTCGATCACCGTGCCGACCACGACGGTTGCGTCCTCGGAGGCGAATTGTTTCACGATCTGTCCCACTTCCTGGAACTCCCCGATCGACAGATCCATGCCGGCGGTCACGTTGACCAGGATGCCGTGGGCGCCCGCGAGGTTGATGTCCTCGAGCAACGGCGACGATACCGCGCTCTCGGCCGCGGCCCGGGCGCGCCCTTCGCCGCTCGCCGCTCCCGATCCCATCATGGCCATGCCGGTCTCCGCCATCACGGTACGCACGTCGGCGAAGTCGACATTGATGAGGCCGGGGCGCGTGATGAGCTCGGCGATGCCCTGCACGGCGCCCTGCAGCACCTGGTTGGCGGCCTTGAACGCATCGAGCAGCGTCGTCTGCGGTCCCAACACCGTCAACAGTTTCTGGTTAGGAATTGTAATGAGCGAGTCGCAGAACTTGGACAGCTCGGCGATGCCGTTGTCGGCGACGCACGAGCGCTTGTTGCCTTCCATCTCGAAAGGACGGGTGACGACCGCGACCGTGAGGATGCCGAGCTCCTTGGCCACCTGCGCCACGACCGGAGCTGCGCCCGTGCCGGTGCCGCCGCCCATGCCGGCGGTGATGAACAGCATGTCGCAACCTTCGACCAGCTCGACGATGCGGTCGCGGTCCTCCATGGCCGCCTGGCGGCCGACCTCGGGGTCGGCGCCGGCGCCCAGGCCCTTGGTGATGTTGCAGCCGATCTGCAGGGCGGTCTTCACCTTGGCGTGCTTGAGCGCCTGTGCGTCGGTGTTGATGCACATGAAGTCGACGCCGTCGATACCGGCCGTGAGCATGTGCGCCACGGCGTTGCCGCCGCCTCCCCCTACGCCGATCACCTTGATGACGGCGCTCTGGCTGTACGCGTCCATCAGTTCAAACATGTGCTTGCTCCTTACACGAATACACGGTTGGTTGAGTCTCGTTCGTCACGTCTGTCAGCTTCAGAAATTCCCCTGGAACCATGCGCGCATGCGCTCCAGCATCGACTTACCGTTGACGCCGCGCGCACGCCCGCCTCTGGCGGGCATGAGGTTGTCGCGGGCGTAGAGCAGGAGGCCCACGCCCGTGGAAAAGATGGGATTGCGTACCACGTCGGTCAGTCCTGCGACCGCCTGCGGGATGCCTAAGCGCACCGGTACGTGGAACACTTCCTCGGCGAGCTCGATCGCGCCCTCCATCTTGGCGCTGCCCCCGGTGAGCACGATGCCGGCGGCGATCATCTCCTCGAAGCCCGAGCGGCGCAGCTCCTCGCGCACGAGTCCGAACAGCTCCTCGTAGCGCGGCTCGACGATCTCGGCGAGCGTCTGGCGCGCGAGCCGGCGCGCCGGGCGCTCGCCCACGCTCGGCACCTCGATGCTCTCGTCGGGATTGGCGAGCTGCGAGAGCGCGCAGGCATAGCGGATCTTGATGTCCTCGGCGTACTGGGTCGGGGTGCGCATCGACACCGCGATGTCGTTGGTGACCTGATCGCCGGCGATCGGGATGACCGCCGTGTGGCGGATCGCGCCATTGGAGAACACCGCAAGATCGGTGGTGCCGCCGCCGATGTCGACCAGGCACACGCCCAGCTCCTTCTCGTCCTCGGTAAGCACGGCGAAGCTCGAGGCCAGCTGCTCGAGCACCACGTCGTCGACGTCGAGCCCGCAGCGCTGGATGCACTTCTCGATGTTCTGCGCGGCCGAGTCGGCGCCGGTCACGATGTGCACCTTGGCCTCGAGCCGCACGCCCGACATGCCGATCGGATCGCGGATGCCCTCCTGGCCGTCGACGATGAACTCCTGCGGCAGCACGTGCAGGATCTTCTGGTCGGCGGGAATGGCGACCGCCTTGGCGGCATCGATCACGTGCTCGACGTCGCCGTGGGTGACCTCCTTGTCGCGCACGCCCACCACGCCGTGGGAGTTGAGGCTGCGCACGTGACTGCCGGCGATGCCGGCGAACACCGAGTGGATCTCGCAGCCGGCCATGAGCTCGGCCTCTTCCACCGCGCGCTGGATCGATTGCACGGTGGACTCGATGTTGACCACCACGCCCTTCTTCAGCCCCCGCGAGGGCTGCGAGCCGATGCCGAGCAGCTCGATCGAGCCGTCGGCGCCCGCCTCGGCGACCAGCGACACGACCTTGGAGGTGCCGATGTCGAGGCCGACGATGAGGTTGCGTTCCGAGCGCTTAAGCATTGCGGCCACCTTCTCTGCCCGCGGCGTGACCGGCGGTGCCGCGCCAGCCGATGGCAAACCCGTTTGTGTAACGCATGTCGACGTAGGAGATTTCCTCGCCGCGCTCGGTGACGAGCTTCAGCGCGGTGCTCATGAACTTCTCGAAGCGCTCGTCCACCTGGCGCCTTCCGAGGCGCACCGTGACGCCGTTGGCGAGGTCGAACTCCCAGGCGCCGCGCGCATCGAGCCGCAGCGCCGTGAGGCGCAGCCCCGCCTGCGTGAGGCGTCCGGCGGCGGCGAGATAGCGCTGCGCCACGACCGCCTCCCGGTCCGCGGGACCGGAGAGCTGCGCGAGCTCGGGCGGGATGTGGCGCGCGTCGCCCGTGAACAGCTCGCCGCGCGTGTTGACCAGGCCCTCCTCGCCCCAGCGCGCCGCCGCGGTCTGCTCGATGACCAGCACGTTGAGACCGCGCGGCCAGGCGCGCTGCACGCTCACCGCGTCCACCCAGGGGAGCGTATGGATCGCACGGCGCACGGCCGCGAGATCCACCGAGAGCAGGCCCGTGCCGTGCACTTCGCTCTTGACCACGCGCTCGACGTCGCCGGGCGAGACGCGCTGGAAGCTGCCCTCGACCGACACCGAGCGGACCGGCTGATCGAGCGCCACGAGGAGCCCGGCGAGGCCGGCGCCGATGGCCGCCAGGGCGCCGAGCAGCGCGCCGAGTCGTCGCCAGTTGACGGCCGGGAGCCGCAGCGCACGCTCGGAGGACTTGCGGCGATTCCTGGTGCGTCTGAGCATCTAGGAGCCCTGCGCCGCGGATGGCGGCATGGGACGCCGCGCGAGGCTGGTCTCGAGCACGCGCCACGCGAGCTCGTCGAAGTCGACGCCGACGGCGCGCGCCGCCATCGGCACCAGGCTGTGGCTGGTCATGCCCGGGATGGTGTTGATCTCGAGCAGCAGCGGCCGCCCGCTGCCGTCCATCATGAAGTCGGCTCGCCCCCAGCCCGAGGCGCCGGCGGCCTCGAAGGCGGCGAGCGCCAGACTCGCCAGATGCGCCTCGGCGGGGCCCGACAGGCCCGAGGGGCAGAAGTAGCGGGTGTCGTCGCGGAAATACTTGGCTTCGTAGTCGTAGAAGGTGCGCGGCGTCTCGATGCGGATCGAGGGGAGCGCGGCGCCCTGCAGGATCGCCACCGTGTACTCGCCGCCGGTGATCCACGGCTCGGCGAACACCTCCGTCTCGAGTCGCGCGGCGGCCTCGAAGGCGGCCGGCAGATCCGCGGCGCGCTCCACCTTGCTCATGCCGACGCTCGAGCCCTGCGTCGCCGGCTTCACGATCAGCGGGAGCTTCAGCCGCTCGAGCGCTGGCGCGAAGTCCTGCGGCCCGCGCAGCACCACGAAATCCGCCGTCGGCACGCCGTTGCTCGCCGCCAGGCGCTTGGTGCGCAGCTTGTCCATGCCGATCGCCGAGCCCATGACGCCGCTGCCGGTGTAGGGAACGCCGAGGTAGTCGAGCGCGCCCTGCAGCGTCCCGTCCTCGCCTCCCGGCCCATGCAGCGCGATCCACACGCGCGCGAAGCGCCGCGCGCTGAGCTCCGTGAGCGGCACATCGCGCGGATCGAACGCATGGGCATCGACGCCGCGGCGCTTCAGGGCCTCCAGCACCGCAGTACCCGTGAGGAGGGAGATCTCGCGCTCGCTCGAATCGCCGCCGAGCATGACGGCCACGCGCCCGAATTCCTTCGGGTCGGCGACGCGGCGCAGGAGCGAGGGCTGGTAGGCGAGGCGCACGACTTACGGCACTCCCACGATGCGCACCTCGGGGTGCAGCGACACCCCGTGCACGCGCTCGACCGTCGTGCGCACGTGCTCGATGAGGCGCTCGAGGTCGGCGGCACGCGCACTGCCGTGGTTGATGATGAAATTCGCGTGCTTCTGCGACACCGAGGCATCGCCGATGCGAAATCCCTTGAGGCCGGCGGACTCGATCAGCCGCGCCGCGTGATCGCCCGGCGGATTGGTGAACACCGAGCCGCAGCTCCATGCCCCGATGGGCTGCGATTCCTTGCGCCGCGCGAGCAGTGCCTGCACCTCGCCGGCGTGCGCGCCGGGCCGCTGCTCGAAGACGAGCTGGGCGGCGACGAACCACTCCTCGGCTGCGGGCGCGGTCACGCTGCGGTAACCCACCCGGTACTCGCCCGCCTGCCGCAGCCGCTGCTCGCCGTGGCGGTCGATGGTCTCGACGGCGCGCACGTGCTGCCAGGTCTCGCCGCCGAAGGCGCCGGCGTTCATGGCGAGCGCCCCGCCGAGCGTGCCCGGGATGCCGGCGAAGAACTCCGCGGGACCGAGGCCCCACTTGATGCACTGGCGTGCGAGGCGCGCGCAGGCGACGCCCGCCTCGGCGCGCACGGTGGTGTCGCTCGAGCGCTCGAGCGCATCGAGGGTGCCGTGCGTGCTGATGACGACGCCGGGAAGGCCGCCGTCGCGCACCAGCAGGTTGCTGCCGAGCCCGATCCAGTGGATCGGAACGTCCGCGGGCAATGCGCGCAGGAACGCGGCCAGCTCGGCGCGGTCGCGTGGCTTGAAGAACACCTCGGCCGGTCCGCCCACGTGCCAGGAGGTATGGCGGCTCAGGGGCTCGCGGCGCCGTACGCGCTCGGCAAAGCCGGCGGCGACCGCGACGCTCATGAGCGCATCCCCGGCGGCAGCAGCCGCGCGAGCGCCGCCGGCAGGCCGTGCGCAACCGCGCTGATGTTGCCCGCACCCATCGCGACGATGACGTCGCCGTCCTGCACGAGGTCCCGCAGCGCCTCGGGCAGCTCCTCCACCTTCTCGATGAACAGCGGCTCGAGCTGGCCGCGGCCGCGCACCGCACGGCAGATGGCGCGGCCGTCGGCGCCGGGTATCGCCGCCTCGCCGGCCGCATAGACCTCGGTCACCAGCAGCACGTCGGCGAGGCTCAGCACCTTGCCAAAGTCGTCGATGAGATCGCGGGTGCGCGTGTAGCGGTGCGGCTGGAACGCGAGCACCACGCGCCGCCCCGGGTAGCCCTGGCGTACCGCCTCGAGCGTCGCCGCGACCTCGGTCGGATGATGCCCGTAGTCGTCGATGATGCTGACGCGGCCCACGGCCGTGGCGGCATCCCCGATGTGCTGCAGCCGCCGCTCGACGCCCTGGAAGCCCGCGAGCGCGCGCTCGAGCGCTGCATCCTCGATGCCGAGCTCGGTGGCCACGGCGATCGCCGCGAGCGCGTTACGCACGTTGTGGGTACCGGGGAGGTTCAGGGTGACGGCGAGGCTCGCAGCTCCCGCGCGCGTCACCTCGAAGTGCGTCCTGAGGCCTGCGGCAGTGAGGTTGTGGCCGCGCACGTCGGCGCCCGCTTCGAGTCCGTAGGAGAGGATCGGCCGGCCGACCTCGCTCACGATGCCGCGCACGTGCGGGTCGTCGATGCCGAGCACCGCGAGCCCGTAGAACGGCAGGTTGTGCAGGAAGTCGACGAAGCTCTGCTTGAGGAGACCGAAGTCGCCGCCGTGGGTAACCAGATGGTCGTTGTCGATGTTGG
>Ga0335070_10009245_pt1 | contig 11564 bp, 8 predicted proteins | sample Lox_Sample_13_FD_206722 | JGI IMG/M metagenome (GOLD analysis project Ga0335070, IMG submission 206722) | Soil microbial communities from Loxahatchee National Wildlife Refuge, Florida, United States - Lox_Sample_1.3 | ecosystem: Environmental > Terrestrial > Soil > Wetlands | place: USA: Florida...
CGCTGGATTTCACAAGGACTGAGGCTTGCACTCCCTCGCGGCCGATTGTGCTTAAATCAAATCATGTTTGCTCGCAGGGTGAACGTCCAGTATGAGTTGAACGGCGAGCTACGGCCCTGCCCATTGCTTTGGCTCGACAACTTCAGCATGCGCAACTTTACGAATGAGTCCGTCTTTGACGACACGCTGCCGGTAGCGGATGGTTATCTGGAAATCGGCACAAACGTTCCGGTGGGTCGCTTGCGGGATGCGCTTGAGGATTGGTTTCGCCGAAAGGGTTACATCACCAAAGACGCAAAGCTGACCGTGACATTGTGCTAGTTTCCGCCACTAGTTTCCGCTTCCGAAGACGGAAGTCCGCTCCACCTTCAGCAAGCGGGCGAACAGGCGAACGATCATCCCATCAAACCTCGTGCCGCTCAACTTCTCCAGTTCACCGATAGCCTGCTCGTGAGTCTTCGCAGGCGCAAACGACCGGTCGCTGATGAGGTTGGCGTAGGTATCCGCGACGGCAAGAATGCGTCCCGCGAGCGGAATGCTCTCACCGCGCAAACCGAATGGATAGCCGGTGCCATCGAAGGCTTCGTGGTGTGACAGCACAGCCTCGGCCACGCGATCGTTCTCCGGCATCGCCCTTAGAATCTCCACTCCAAGTTGAGAATGCGCTTTCAGAATGGCGAATTCTTCTTCAGTGAGCGGGCCTGGCTTGTTCAGAATACTGGCGTCGATGAAAAGTTTGCCCACGTCATGGACAGCGCCGGCAAAGGCGACATCCGCGATTTCATGTTCGGACAAATTCAGCCCGCGGGCAATGATTCCAGCAAAATGGCGCGTCTTATCGGCATGTCCGCTGGCGTTTGGCTCGCGCAATTCCGCGGTCTGCGCGAGGATCTCGATTGCCTCGCGCATCGCGTTGGTATTTCCATCGTCGTTGCCACAGAGTTTGCGGAGAGTTCCGATCAACTCCTCAAGATGCTCGGGACCATTGTGCTCGCGCTGCAAGAACCCTTCAATGTAGGACGAGAGCAACTGTCGTTGGACAGCCGTTCCCTCGCGGAAAGGCTCGGATGCGGCAACCTGATTGCCGCCAGCGTGCTTTGCGATGTACATGCCCGCGTCGGCAACGCGGATGAGATCCTCGATGGCAAATCCGTGCACCGGGAAGCTGGCGACGCCAAAGCTGCCTGTGATTTTGTGTTCTTCGAGCATCGGATCGGTGGCCAGCCAGAGCCGCAACCGCTCGGCAAGGACCTGCGCCTGCTCGATTCCGGTTTCGGGCATCAGGATGATGAACTCGTCTCCTCCGTAGCGCGCCACAACGTTTGACTGGCGGCACTTTTGCTCGAGCAGTCGCCCCACCCGCGCAAGCACCAGATCGCCTTCAAGATGACCCTGCGAGTCATTGACCTCTTTGAACTTGTCCAGGTCGATCAGCACCACCGAGAAGGGCCGCCCGGAGCGCGACGCGCGCTTCCACTCGGAGCTGAGGGCCTCCCAGAAGTAACGACGCGTCTTGATTCCCGTAAGACCGTCAGTGATGGACTGCTGTTGCAGTTTCTGGAATACGAACGAGTTGTGAAGCGCCGTGGCAAGCAAGTCGGCCAACGTATTCAGAATCAGAACATCCTGTGGAGCGAAGGCATTCTCAGAGTGGCTCTCCACATTAAGAACACCAAGTAGCGTTTCGCTAAACAGGATGGGCAGGCAGAGGACGGCTCGGGATTGCGGCACCACGCCAGCCAATTGTCCCGGACCGGCATTTTGCACGAGCGCACTGATACCTGTCCGCGCAACCTTCCCCAGCACACCCGTTCCCACCGGAATCCGCCGCCCCAAGGATTGCGACGTCGCGCCCGCCTCAGCCTTGATCTCGATGTCTTTGGTGGCATAGTCCATGATGCCAATGCCGATGTGGTCGTAGTGGAAGTTCTTCTGAATTTCGCGGACGATGTCGGCCATCATCTGCTCGGCATCTTCGCTCGAGATCGCCATCTTGGAAATGTTGTTCAGGAAGGCGAGGTGGCGAGCACGGCGCTGCTCCTCCGAGAACAGCCGCGCATTCTCAATGGCCACGCCCAGCTGGCCGGCGGCGGTCTGCATGACCTCCAGGTCGCGCTGCTGGAAAATGAACTCTCTCTCGGTGCTTAATGCCGCCATTACGCCGGCTGGCCGTCCCCCGAGAAAGATAGGAACTCCGCAGAAACAACGAGCTGGATGCGCGGGGATGAAGTCCACTCCCAGTTTCGAGCGCATCGACTCCAAGTCGGACTGGATCAACAATGGCTGTCCAGTTCGAAGAATGTATTCGGTCAGTCCATTGGCTACCTTTCGAGTCCGCTTTGGCAGGAACTGCCCATTCTCGACTTCAAGTTCAAAACAAATCTCGTCTTCTTCAAGGAAGGCGATGTAGAAAGCGCTGGTATCGAAGATCTGTCCCAGCTCCGCATGCACTGTGCGCAGAACCTCATCCTGATTGAGATGAGAACTGACGGCCTGGCCAATCTCGGTGAGCAATTCGTATTCTTTCGTCCGGCGCTGAGCCTCGTGCATCACGACGTAGTTTTCGAGGGTCAGCGCGATCTGCAAGGCGAGACCGATAAGCAGTCGCAGATTGGACGAGCCAAACCATCGACGCTCGGCATGCGGGAACAGCAGTACCCCGAAATTATGCTCGCGCGTTTGTAGGCTCACCGCCATGAGGTCGCTGATACCTTCCGACAGCACCGTCTGCTTAAATGCCTCAAACCGGCCTCCGGAGAGAGCCGGGAGGGGCTCTTCCATTTCTGCCAGATTGCGGAAAGTCACCACCCCCCCTCGGCGATACGCGAGTTCGCAGATGTAATCGCCCGCCCTCGATCGCCGTAGCTTCTCCAGAAATTCCGCCGAGAATCCTTTCTGTACGGAAGGAACTGTGCTGCGCCACTGTTCAGCGACGAGAATCACTCCCCGATGCGATGCCAGCGGCGCGACCAGGCGATCGACGAAGGCCTGCATACTAGGGACCAGTTCGTTGGCGGAAAGCAGGCGCCGCGGATCGATCCCGAGCGTCGAGAACGCGAGCGCGTGCTCCTGCACCGCGTTACGCTCGTTCTCGAAGAGCACCATGACCATCGAAATAGCCATGAGCATCTGCGGGATGGGCCAGAGAAAACCGCCGGGGCGGCCTATTTCAGAGAACCCTTGCCGGAACTGGCCGGCGCCCATCAGCGCACCCCACAGCGCCAAAGAAAATGCCAGCGTGCGGAAGGCGACCGAGTCCCGGCGAAATCCGTAACGGTAGTAGTGGAAAGACGAATAGAAGAGAATCGCCGCAAGGGCGGTATCCAATCGCAAATAAATTGGAAGCTGGCCGCCGGTGATATTGAAGACGCCGCCCGCCATGTGCGCGCGCAAGCTCACGTACGCCAGCAGCATCCCCGCGCCGGTCAGGGTGATGTCGTACCACTGCAACTGGAACGGTCCTTTTGTCAGGCGGGTCGAGATGAAAATGCTCATCGCGACAACGACCAGCAGCATGGAGCTGATAAAGAACAAGGCGGGAGAAGGACTCCGGAAGTAGATGGTGGCTTCAATCGCGTAATGGACCGTGTAGGCAGCCCACGCCGCTTGCCATGCGCGGAAGTATCCTTGCCGGCTCTGCTCGTACAGATAGGTAAAGACCAGCAGCACCAGGAGCGCGACGGCCCCAGGAATCAAGAGTGCACCTGTGGCAAAACCAATCATCTCTTTCTCACACACGAATGCGCACTAAATGCGAAATGCAGGCCCGGCTGGAACAACTCGGCCTCACGTACAGCAGACAGGTCGATGCAAAAGATGTCTCTGTCTACGTTCCGCCCTGGGCACGGCTCGTCCAAAAAATCTGCACCAAAGTATCTTCTTATATGATGCACTCCCGCCAGAGACTTTAGCACTTGCGGGATTACCATGGTAACCAAGGTAATCGTTCCTCCAAACGCCTGTAGATTCCGAGTCTTGCAGCTCCTGCCCTCGGCCATCCGCTATACTCAAAAGTTATGCTTCGGGTCAGGTTCGCACCGTCTCCAACCGGCTTTTTGCACGTGGGTAGCGCGCGCACGTTCATCTTCAACTGGCTTTATGCCCGGCGGAACAAGGGGACCATGGTACTCCGCCTGGACGACACGGATGTAGAGCGCAACACCGAAGCGAGCGTCAACTCGATTTTCGATGGCCTTCGGTGGCTCAATCTCGGTTGGGATGAGGAGTGCAAGCAGTCGGAGCGGCTCGGCCTGCACCGGCAGACCGCCGAGGCGATTTTCCAGAAAAATCTTGCCTACCGCGACTTTACGCCGGCCCATACGGGCGATTCGGAGAAGTCAGGCGCGAATCAGACTTGGTTGTTCAATCCCGGCATGCGGGAACTGAGCCGCGAGGAGAGCGATCGCCGTGCGGCCGCTGGCGAGTCGTTCGCGCTGCGCTATCGGGTTCCGCGCGGAACGGGAGAGCAGGTTCAGTTTAACGATGCGGTCTACGGCTCCCAATCGAAGTCGGCCGACGACATCGAGGACTTCGCCCTTATGCGCGGCGATGGCATGCCGACCTACCATCTGGCTTCGTGCGCCGATGACATTGATCTCAAGATCAGCCACATCATTCGTGGCCAGGATCATCTTTCTAACACCTACAAGCACGTGCTGATCTTCCAGGCCGCGCAGAGCGCCGGCGCAACTCTGCCGCAGTTTGCCCATTTACCGCTGCTGGTCGCGCCGGACGGTTCGAAGCTCTCGAAACGCAAACACGGGCCCGTGGTCAGCGTGACGACCTATCGCGACGCCGGATTTCTTCCGGAAGCGTTCATCAATTTCCTGTGTCTGCTGGGCTGGTCGCCAAAAGATGACCGAACTCGCATGACTATGCAGGAACTGGTCGACGCGTTTTCGCTGGAGGGTATTAACCGCGCCAATGCAGTCGTGAATTTCAAGGAACCCGCCTCCACTCCCCGCGAAACGTTTGACCCAAAGGCATTGTGGCTGAATGCCGAGCACATCCGGGCTATGGCCGTGCCGGAACTCAGCGCGAAGCTCCTGCCGATCGTTCGCGAGGCGGGGCACGAAGTTTCTCCCGAGAAAATGCTGGCCATTACGCCGCTGATCCGGGAGAGGATCGAATTGCTGCGCGACGTGCTGACAGCCGCTGATTTCTTCTTTGTCGACCAGCTTCCGCCGTATGACCCGGCAGAGTTGATCCCGCAAAAAGGTGACGCAGCGATGGCGCAGAAGGCGCTGGTCAAGGCTCGCGAAGTTTTGTCACATACGGAATTCACGCATGATGCGCTGGACCACGCGTTACGCGGGGCGGCACAGGAGCTTGGGTTGAAAGCGGGGCAAATGTTCCAGCCTGTCCGGGTAGCGGTCTGCGGTAGGAAGAATGCACCGCCGTTGTTTGAGACGCTGCAAGTACTGGGGAACGAAACCACGCTTAAGAGGGTCGAGCAAGCGATACATAAGAACAGCTAAACTGAACCTATGCCCCTTGCTCGCGATTTCAAAGAGACAATCATGGCGAGAGTTCGCCGCGATCCAGCTTTCCGCAAAGAATTATTGCGGGAGGCAATAAGAAGCCTTCTGTCCGCAGACGTCGAGACGGGAATGAATGTGCTCCGCGATTACATCAGCCAGACAATTGGATTTTGGGGCTAGGCACGGTTACTTCTGTCCGGCTAGCTCCTCTGCCTTTGCCCGTGCCGCTTCCGCTTCCTTGCTCATGCCTTTCGCGTCGTAGACCGCAGCCAGGAGCCGTTCGTTGTCGGCGTTGTCCCAGGTTTGGCGCTGCATCAGGAGGGCGGCGAGCGCTTCGTCGGCATTGTTCAAATGCGCCTGGGTTACCCCAATGTTGTAGTAAATGTCCCGGAACATTGAGTCAATCTCCGCCACGCGCTTATATTCGGCCAACGCTTCTTCGAACCGGCGCTCGTCGCTATAGGCGCTCCCTAGTCCGGCGTGGCCTTGCGCGCTATTTGGATTGATCTTCAGCAATTGGCCAAATACGTCTTCCGCTTTCTTGGACTGCTTCTGCTCGAGATAAATCAAGCCGAGCCGGTAATACATATCTTCATTTCGCGGTTCCAGCGCCAGCGCCTTCTTCATTTCCGCCGCCGCATTGTCGAAATCACCCTTCGCGAGATAAGCGTCCGCAAGCACTTCATGGGTCCCGGCGAATCCGGGGCGCTGCTTGGCAGCCATTTGCAGTTCGCGAATGCCTTTGTCCAGGTTTCCGGCTCTTAGACTGGCCACGCCACGCTGACCGTGGATCAGGTAGGCCTTCGAATGAGCCAGTCCGAATCCCGCTCCAGCTACCAGCAATGCTCCAAAGAGCAAGATTCCGATGCGCTGGAGGATTGCGTCGTGCGCCGGAGCCAACCGCGCGATCAACGCGCCCAGAATCAGTCCCATCACCAATCCGCCGATGTGCGCGGCGTTGTCAGTCCGGGCGATGATCGCTCCAAAGAAGAGGTTATAGCCCACGAACATCACAACACTGCGCATCATCCCGGTGACGGCAGCGCGCGGCAACGAAAACTCGCCAAGGTAAAAAGACGAAATCAAGGCCCCCGCGATTCCGAAAATCGCGCCCGAAGCACCGACGCTCAATACAACAGGATTCCAGATCAGACTGCCGAGGCTCGCCGACAGCCCGCACAGCAAATAAACAACGGCGAAGGTCCATTTCCCGTACACCGACTCGGCCAGCCGTCCCAGATCCCACAAGCACCACATGTTGAAGCCGATGTGAAGTAGTCCGCCATGCACAAACAGGCACGTCAGCAGTCGCCACCATTGGCCACCGATTGTCCGCGGACCGAAGTTCGCGCCCCAGTGAACAAGTTGCTCTCCGGGCGGATTGCTCAGCATCGCGCCGCCGATGGCCAGGGTCATTCCAATGAAAACGGCGACGTTCGCGCCAAAGATGGCCTGTGTGACGAACATCGAGCTCGACTGGCGCTGCGCCCATGGCACGGTCTCCACCCGCTGATATTGAATGTCCTCGCCCCGTTGTGCCGCCTCGTGCTGTTTGCACCACTGACAGATCTTCTTGCCGAAGGTCAAGCCCGGCATTTGCCGTCCGCACTGTACGCACTGCGCCATACGACATATAGAATAGCAAGAGCATGAGTCCTACTAATTCTCTTTCGCCGAGCGAAACTGCGCCTGAGCCCCCTGCGGAACCGCGTCCCTCCAACTTCATCCGGGACGCGATGATTGAAGATCTCAAGACAAAGAAGTACGGCGACGCTGTCATCCAGACCCGTTTCCCTCCGGAGCCCAATGGCTACCTGCATATTGGCCATGCCAAGGCCATCTGCCTCGACTTCGGGCTCGCCGACGAGTTCGGCGGCAAAACGAACCTCCGCTTCGACGACACGAATCCTGAAAAAGAAGAGCAGGAGTACGTCGACTCGATCAAGAAAGACGTGAACTGGCTGGGCTTCGAGTGGGAGAGCCTTTGTTACGCCTCCGATTATTTCGATCAGCTTTACGAGTGGGCGCTCAAGCTGATCAGGGACGGCAAGGCCTATGTGGACGATCTCAGCGCCGAGGAGATCCGCCAGCATCGCGGAACCCTCACTGAACCCGGCAAAGAGAGCCCGTACCGCAATCGCTCGGTCGAGGAAAATCTCGACCTGTTCGAGCGCATGCGCAAAGGCGAGTTTCCCGACGGCACGCGCGTGCTGCGCGCCAAAATCGACATGGCCTCACCCAACCTCAACATGCGTGACCCGGTAATGTACCGCATCCTGCATGCCGACCATCACCGCACGGGCAGCAAGTGGTGCATCTACCCGATGTACGACTACGCACACGGCCAGTCGGATTCGATCGAGCGCATCACGCACTCCATGTGCACCTTGGAGTTTGAAGATCATCGGCCGCTTTACAGCTGGTTCATTCAGAATCTCGGAATATTCCCGTCCCAGCAGTATGAATTCGACCGACTTAGCCTCACCTACACGCTCCTCAGCAAGCGCAAGCTGTTGAAACTGGTTCAGGAGAAACTCGTCGGCGGATGGGACGATCCGCGCATGCCTACGCTGTCCGGCATTCGCCGCCGCGGTTATACGCCTGAGGCACTGCGCAATTTTTGCAATGCAATCGGCGTCTCAAAAACGAATGGCACGCTCGAACTGGCGATGCTGGAGCATTTCGTCCGCGAGGATCTCAACAAGCGGGCGCCGCGCGTCATGGCAGTGCTGCGCCCATTGAAGGTCGTGATCGACAATTATCCCGAGGGCCAGGTCGAGGAGATGGACGCCCAGAACAATCCAGAGGACGAGAGCGCAGGTTGGCGCAAGGTTCCGTTCTCGCGCGAGCTCTACATCGAACAGGACGACTTCCGCGAGGTGCCGCCGCCCAAATATTTTCGTCTCTCGCCCGGGCGCGAAGTACGGCTCCGTTATGGGTACTTCATCACCGCAAAAAGCGTCGTGAAGGACGATAAGGGCGAGGTGGTGGAAGTCCATTGCACCTACGATCCGGCAACGCGCGGTGGCAACGCGCCCGACGGGCGCAAGGTGAAGTCAACGATCCACTGGGTTTCGGCCGAGCATGCCGTTAACGCGGAGGTGCGCATCTACGACAAGCTCTTCAGCAAGGAAGATCCAAACGACGCGCCGGAAGGGCAGGAGTTTACCGCCAACCTGAATCCGAACTCACTCGAAGTGATCGCGGATGCAAAACTGGAACCGTCGCTGGCCAACGCACCAGTGGAAAGTCGTTATCAGTTCGAGCGCCTGGGGTACTTCTGTGTTGACCCAGAGAGCAGATCGGGGCACCCGATTTTCAATCGCACGGTGGCGCTGAAAGATACGTGGGCCAAGATCGAGAAACGCGGCTGAGCGACCTACTTTTTCAATGTCCGGATAAACCTCACCAGATCGTCGATCTGCTCCCGCTTGAGCTTGCCTTCATAGGAGGGCATCTTTCCGCGGCCTTTTCTGATGATTTCGACCATCTCCGCGTCCGACAGCTTCTGCACATCCGCCGACCCCATGTCTCGCACGCGCAGATGCTGCCCGAGTTTCGTTTCGCCGCCTCCCCTTGCTCCGTGGCACGGGGCGCACTTCACCTTGAACTCGGCACCCCCATCCGCCATCCCAGACACCGTCCAAAGCAGAACAAGAAACATCAGCCCAATAGTCTGCCGCCGAATGGCCTTCAAATTGATCCTCCACAAAAAAGCGGCCCTCTCATCGAGAGGCCGCTTTTTCTGCACGACTACACCCAAGCTACTTCTTAAGCGTCCGAATCCACTTTACCAGATCGCTGATCTGGTCCTTGGAGAGTTTCCCGTCGTAGGCCGGCATCTTGCCTTTGCCCTTAGTGATAGTTTCGGTCAGGTCCGCATCAGACATCTTCTGCACATCGGCAGAAGCGAAGCTCACCGTCTTCATCGCTTCCTTGCCTTCGCCGTTCGCGCCATGGCACATGGCGCACTTTGCCTTGTAGTCAGCTCCAGCGTCGGCGAATGAGTAAGTTGAGAAAACCAGCGCCAGTACCGCCATGCTTAGCAACGCCCGCAAAATCATCTTCATCGTTCTTCTCCTATGAGTAAGAAATATGCGCCCAAGCCTAGAGCGCTGCCTCTGCAACGCATAGTTTCGAACGGGCTGGCCACCCGCGAGAAACAGATTTCGATGGCAGAGGTGTGCGGGAGGAACGATATCACAAAACAGATACCGTACCCCACCTTTTTACCGCAGCGTTCGTGCTGCGGGCACTCCGGAAATTAGAAACCCTATCGGAAGCAAAACTACTCGCGAGCCCATGCGAGCAATCCGTCCTGTTGAAATCTCCCCTTCCAAACCGGGGCGCGTCCCCCCAATTGCGGGGTGATAACTCGCAGTCAATCCAATGTAGCAACGCTGTTGCAGAACGCAACAGCCTGGTTAAGACACTTAGTTTCCTGCGCTTATACTGCCTCTACTTCGCAATGAACTTTGGCTACTCCAGTGCTTTACACCATAGCGAAATGCGTTGAGGGAGAGTGTCTCTTGGAACCGACGTTGGTAGTAGTCGGGCTAAATCACAGAAGCGCCGGCGTAGAAGTCCGCGAACGCTTCTGGATGAGCGGTTGCCGTCAGGCGGAAGTTCTCGCGATGCTCGCGCAAGGCGAGGGCATCGAGGAAGTAGTCGTATTCTCCACCTCGAATCGGACCGAATTCATCCTCTGGGGCGACCCTACGCTCGCCGTGAACTCGATCCTCCGCCTTCTCTCCTCCGAATACGATCTCAAGCTCCAGGAATGGAATAGTTTCTATCGGTTGCTTGATGAGCAGGCTCTGGCACACGCATTCCGGGTTGGCTGCGGACTCGACTCGATGTATATAGGCGAGGGCCACATTGCGCGACAGTTCGCCCTTGCATGGCAGCACGCCGAGAACGCCGGATGTACCGGCCGTCACCTCGATGCTGTGTTGCGCAAATCGCTCGCTGTACGGCGCAGAGTTCGTAAGGAAACAGCTTTCGTTTCCCACCTCATTTCTGCTCCGCAGGCCGCCGTGCATCTCGCAGAACAAGTTCTCGGTTCGGTCGGTGCCAGGAATGTCGTGATCTTCGGTGCAGGAAACATGGCGGAGAGCGCCGCCCGGGAGGTGTCGCGTCGAAACCCCCGATCGCTTTGCATTCTGAGCCACAACGAGAATTCTGCGCGCGAACTGGTCTTCAGGCTCGATCCTGCCCCGAACCGCATCGTACCCGGAAGGATCGAAGACCGCGCGCAGCACCTCGCCAGCGCCGACCTTGTCATCAGCGCCACTTCGGCGGCCAAGTTCATCTTTAATGCCGACGACATGAAGCAGCTGGCCATCCTGCGCAATGAAGGCAATCAAAGAGGCCAAAAATTGGTCCTGATTGACCTCGCGCTCCCCCGGGATATCGATCCGGCGGTTCGTGCCTTTGATGGAGTTCTTCTGTACGACCTTGAGGATCTGGAGCGGGCTGTCGAGCCTCGCCATATGGCGCCTCGGCGCGATGAGCGGCCCGTTGAATTTCGCCGCGATGTACGCGCGGCTGAGAGCCAACCTCGCGCCCTCGATTCTCGGTGCCAGCGTCCAGGCGAGGTCGATGCGGAGCAGATCGTTCAGCAGGAAGTCAGAGAATTTAGAAAGTTGGTGGTACTTGGGGCGACGCCTCCCGAGGTAGTTAGCCTGCGCGCTCGCTTGGAGGAGATCTGTCGCCAGGAACTGGAATCGATTCGCCTCGAGCAAGGCCCTTTTCCCAAGGATCAGGACCTCCTGATCGCTGCGGTGGGTACGCGGATCACCCACAGGATAGCTGGCGCACTTGCCAAGGATCTGAAGTCTACCGAAACTCGTGCCCCCAGGCGAATGATCGTCGGTGCCTAGGGCGGGACATTGCCTAACTGCCTTTCAGAGCCTCCATTCCGCACACGATTCCTCGCTTCTTGACATCCCGCAGCCTGTTCTCGTTCAGAATGATTAGTGACACTCGAATAGAGTGTCAAAATGCAAATTCGGAAGGGGAAACCACCGGGATCGGGCCGATTGGTTCGAGTCGGTGTGGACTTGAGCCGGGAGGCTCGGGTGC
>Ga0335070_10009246_pt1 | contig 11564 bp, 9 predicted proteins | sample Lox_Sample_13_FD_206722 | JGI IMG/M metagenome (GOLD analysis project Ga0335070, IMG submission 206722) | Soil microbial communities from Loxahatchee National Wildlife Refuge, Florida, United States - Lox_Sample_1.3 | ecosystem: Environmental > Terrestrial > Soil > Wetlands | place: USA: Florida...
TGGCGACGCTCCTCGCAGGCGTGACGCCGGACGACTACGTCGTCATCATCTCGGACCACGGCTGCTCGCCCATCAACCGCATCGCCTTCATCGAGAAGTTCCTCTGCGACAAGGGATTCCTGGTCCTGAAGAGCCCCGACGCGCCCAAGTCCACCATGGCCGAGAACTGGTACGACCTCATCGACTGGCATCGGAGCAAGGTCTGGCTCCACGAGGGGGTGTTCCTGGACACGTTCAACGTCTACATCAACGCGGCGAGGGGCTCGGCCGGGTACGAGGCCATCCAGCGGGACCTCGTGCGCGAGCTGCGGACCTGGGTGGACGAGAAGACCCAGCAGACGGTGGCGGGGCTGGTGCTCCCCAGGCGTGACGCCGAGCTGATCGGTCTCTGGGGCGACCAGCTGGGCGACGTCGTGGTGGTGCTGGAGGGCGGCTACCAGACCGGCCGCAAGGACAGCCCCACGGCGCTCGCCGACAATACCGGTCACGTTGCCTCCGGGCACGGCCGGATGCTGCCGACCTACGAGAGCACCTACGGCACGGAGAAGGCCATCTTCCTCATCTCCGGCCCGGGGATCAAGCAGGGGTACGAGCGGCCGGCGGAGCAGCTGGGACACATCCGTCTGGTGGACGTGACGCCGACGCTCTGCCACCTCCTGGGCATTCAGCCGCCGACCCAGTCGCAGGGGGCCATCGCCTACGATCTGCTGGAGGGGCATGAGATGGCGCGCCGGCGCCCGGCGCCGACGCCGCAGGTGGAGGGGCTTTCCGATTACAAGCGCTGGCTCCTGGAGCACTTCTACACGAAGCGGGTGCTCTCGGAGGAGTCGATCCCCTGCTGATTCGCGAACGTACTCGCAACTTAGCCCCAATCCGAAACTCTGAACCGCCAAGGCGCCAAGGACGCCAGAATTCTCAGGCCTCGGAACGCGGGCACGCTGACTGACGCCACCACACCAGGGGGTGCCCCTGAAAATTCGGCCCTGACACCAGTTCCTAGCGGTCTTGGCGAGCCCGGTGGCGTCTTGTATGTTAGAGCCAGCACGAACAACACGCTTGTATGTTAGAGCCAGCACGAACAACACGCTATACTGCCGAGGTCACCTGGCCGGGACAGACCGATTGCGTCTGGGGCCCCGAGCCCGCCGCCAAGCATGCGTCGTCCCGGCCGTTCCCTGTGCAGCCCGGACAGTCGCCAGGGCCCGCAAGGAGCCCGTATCGCGCAAGACCGGGCGTAGAGGAGACCCGATGAGCCTCCCCCTCCTGTTCGTCGGCATCGATGTCGCCAAAGCCGAGTGTGTGGTCGCGGTCCGGCCCACGGGGGCGACCTGGACCGTGCCCCAGACCGAGGCGGGCTGGACGGCCCTGGCGGCCCGGCTCCAGGCCCTCGCGCCCACCCTGGTGCTCTGCGAGGCCACCGGGGGACTGGAACTCCCCCTCGCGAGCGTCCTCGCCGCCGGGGGGCTGCCCCTGGCCATCGTGAACCCCCGGCAGGTCCGGGACTTCGCGAAGGCCAAAGGGCTCCTGGCGAAGACCGATGCCCTGGATGCGGCCGTCCTGGCCCACTTCGCCGAGGCGATCCGGCCGCTCCCCCGGGCCGTCCCCGACGCCACCACCCAGGCGCTGGCGGCTTTGGTGACCCGCCGCCGGCAGCTCGTGGAGATGGCGACCGCCGAGGAGAACCGCCTCGGGAGCGCCCCGCCCCGGCTGCGCGGCCGACTCCAGGCCCACCTCCGCTGGCTCCGGCGGGAGCTGGCGGCCCTGGATGCCGACCTCGACACCACGATCCGCACCCACCCCGGGTGGCGGGTCCAAGACGAGCTGCTCCAGAGCACCCCGGGGGTGGGCCCCATCCTGGCGCGCACCCTCCTGGGCGGCCTCCCGGAGCTCGGGACGCTCTCCCGCGGCGCCATTGCCGCCCTGGTGGGGGTCGCCCCTTGGGCCCGGGACAGTGGCCGCCACCGGGGCGCCCGCCGCTGCTGGGGGGGCCGGGCCGACGTCCGGGCCGTGCTCTACATGGCCACCCTCGCGGCCGTGCGGTGCAACCCGGTGCTCCGGGCCTTCTACCAGCGGCTCCTGGCGGCGGGCAAGCTCAAGAAAGTCGCCCTCGTCGCCTGCATGCGGAAGCTGCTCACGATCCTGAATGCGATGGTGAAAATGCAGACCCCGTGGGCCCCGCGACTCGCGGGGGACTGCTGATTATCCCTTGACAGCGAACACAGTCGCTTGGCGGTGAGCCGGTTTCCTCGGATAACGGTTAGAACGGAACTGGCCGGAGGGTGCAGGGATGAAGATCAGCGATCTCCGGACCCGGGTGGTCACCAAGGCGATGGACGGGCGCCATCGCAACCCGCGCTTCGTGTGGCGCGAGAAGCAGACGCTGCTCGTCTTCGTGGAGTCCGACACGGGGCTGCTCGGGGTCGGCGAGGCCTGGTGCGGCGGCGGCCGGCCGGATTCCCTCGTCGCCTTCATCGAGCAGGATGTGAAGCCGGCGCTGCTGCACCAGGATGTGGACACGGTAGAGGCTCTGTGGGCGGCCGCGCTGGATCGGGCGCTGGTGAGCACCCGCAGGAGCCAGACCTGGGCGGCGATGAGCGCCATCGACATCGCCCTGTGGGATCTTCGGGGGAAGCGGATGGGAGTCCCCGTCTGGCGCCTCCTGGGTGGACACGGGAGCGGCCCGCTCCCCTACGCGAGCGGAGGGCTGTACGTCGAGGGGCAGACCTGCGAGGCCTTCGGCGAGGAGTACGCCGCCTACGCGAGGGCGGGCTTCCGGGGGATCAAGATCAAGATCGGGGGGGCCCCGCTCTCCATCGACGTGGCGCGGGTCGAAGCCCTGCGCAAGGCCCTGGGGCCCGACATCCGGCTCATGGTGGATGGGCTGTCCGCGTTCGACGTCCCGCGGGCGATCGCCCTGGCCAAGGCCATCGCGCCGTCCGGGATCTACTGGTTCGAGCAGCCGGTGCCGATCGAGGACTTCGAGGGGGCGGCGAAGGTGCAGGCCCTTGGCGGGATCCCGGTGGCCGGCAACGAGAGCGAGTACGGCCTGCAGACGTTCCGGCGGCTCATCGAGGCCGGGGCCATCCAATTCGTCCAGTTCGATCTGAGCATCGGGGGCGGGTTCACCTTCGGGCGAAAGCTCGCGGCGCTTGCCGAGGCCTTCTCGTTGCCCATCACGCTCCACCACTCAGCGTCGATCGTGTTGATGGCCGCCAACCTGCACCTGGCGGCCGCCGTGAGCAACTGCGACTCGATCGAGTTCCACGTGCTGCACCAGTTGCTGTTCGAGCGCGCGCCCGCAGGGTTCTTGGAGCTAGTGGGCGGCCGATTCAAGGCCCCCGAAGGCCCGGGCCTCGGCGTAAATCTCGACGACCTGGGCCGCGAGGCCGGCGAGATTCGGCTGCCAGCGGGCGGGCGGTAACGTCAAGCGTCGGGCCCAGGGATTCGCCGCGCCGATGCCTTAGCCCGCATTATTCGCAAGTAAAGCCCGCGAACAATGCGGGCTTACTGGAAGCCCTGGTGATTGGTGGCCCGGGACGGATCAGACATCCCCGGGGCCTCTGGACGCCGCACCCATCCCGCGCGACGCAGAACTGATATCCGAAGGGGATCGCGGAAAGCTGACGCCGGCCTACCGGAGGAAATACATGCTGAGGCGGGATGTTACCGTCCCTGCCACCAGAATCTCATGGCCTTGAAACCACGTTCTACGAGCTGCCACACACTCCGACCACCCGGCCTTCCCCATGCCTGGAGCATGTCGAGGGTCTGTCGAGTGTCCGTATCCTGGTCCCGAATCGGGAAATCCTTGTAGATCTCACCCATGATCCTCCCCCCTCGCAGCCTTGAATGCCCGGAGCTCTGGTCTCTCAGTCGTGTGCGGAAACGGCGACCTGCGGGGCGTACACGCGGGACAGCCGATGCAGAATCCTGGAGACCGCTGGAACCCGCCGCTCGATCATTGCCAGCAGGGGAGACCCGGGGCGACGCGTCAGCAGAATGGCGAGGAGGATGAGAGTCCCTCCTGGGACGAACGTCTCGATGGCGAGAACACTTCCGATTGCTTTTGCGAGAGCGAATGCACGATTCATGATCCCCCCCAATCCCCAGATCCGTCCCCACCAGATTGGATGCACCCGACGCTCCTTGTGGTTCTTGATCAAATCCCGGTCAGGCCCCTCGTGGCCGGTCTTCACGTTTTGCAGAAGTTGGGCCAGATCCGGCTCGGAGAAGCTCCCCATTGCGCTCGGGGGCAGACGAAGCCATCCGGCCCGTGTAACCTCGCACCAAAAGGCGAGTGGGGGGCCTGGAGACGTTGTTGCCGAGAGTGTGCCTCGGCCAGGGCACTCGGAACTCTGGTGGCTCAGCTGGCTCCGGTGAGATTCAGGGGGTATCTATATCCATACAGGTGCACTGGAACTGGAGGAAGGGGGCCCTGTCGGAGGGACCGGGCCGCTCTCGGGGTCGCGCTTTCGGCTTGACAGGCGCCCCTGGTCCGAGCAATTTTGCGCGCGGCGGGTTTGACTACCCGGTAACAATTGCTAAAGCTCGGTAGGTGTCCTTCGCGATCGACGCTGATGCCCGAAGCGGCTTCCCGCCCTACCTCCTGGCGATGGCCGAGCAGCAGGGCGATGCCCAGGGCTTCAGCGCCCTGGTTCCGCGGGTGTAGGGGGCAGGACTCACGGGTTTACGTGCGACCGGCGCTCCGCCGGGCTGCGCATGACACAGCAAGGGGGCGAGGCGGGACTCGCCCCCGGCACAGGAAAGGACGCCGATGCCGGACCGCCGCCCCAACATCCTCTGGTACTGCACCGACCAGCAGCGCTTCGACACGATCGGGGCCCTGGGGAACCCCCACGTCCACACCCCCACCCTCGACCGGCTGGTCGCCGAGGGCGTCGCCTTCACCCACGCGTACTGCCAGAGCCCGATCTGCACCCCCAGCCGGGCCAGCTTCCTGACCGGCCGGTACCCGAGCGCGGTCCGGGTCAACACCAACGGGAACACCCACTTCCCGCCTGAGGAGCCGCTGGTCACCCGGCGGCTGGCCGAGGCCGGCTACCGGGGCGGCTTGGTCGGGAAGCTCCACCTCGCCGGCGCTTATCACGGCCGCGAGCCGCGCGTGGAGGACGGCTACGATTTCTTTCGCTACAGCCATGCGCCGCGCCCCGATCTCCCCCGGGGGCACGACTACACCGAGTGGCTGGCGGCGCAGGGCGCCGACCCGGCGCAGCTCTTGCGGGTGCCGCACTACCGCCAGGCCGGCATCATGGAGCCCTCGCCGTCCCAGGACAACGTCCCGCCGCCGCTCCATCAGACGACCTGGTGCACCGGGCAGGCGATCGAGTTCGTCGAGGAGTCGCGCGGCCGCTCCTGGTTCCTCAGCGTCAACCCCTTCGATCCCCACCCGCCCTACAATCCGCCCTGGGAGTACTATCGACGGTACGATCCGCGGACGCTCCCCGGCCCCCACTTCCGGGCGAGCGACCTCACCCACCAGGCGATGCTCGGCGGGGTGGACTTCCAGACCAAGCCGCGCCGGCCCGAGGAGATCCAGGGGCAGAAGATCCAGGCCCTCTACTACGCCATGATCGAGCAGATCGACGAGCAGCTCGGCCGCCTGCTGGACGCGCTGGTGCGAACCGGCCAGCGCGACGACACGGTGGTCATCTTCACGAGCGACCACGGCGAGGCGCTCGGCGACCACGGGTTCACCCTCAAGGGCTGTCGCTTCTTCGACGGTTTGACGCGGGTGCCGCTGATCTGGTCCTGGCCCGGCCGCTTCCGGGGGGGCGTCCGCAGCGAGGCGCTGGTCGAGCTGACCGACATCGCCCCGACGCTCATGGAGCTGATCGGGCAGCCGGTGCCGGACCGGATGCAGGGCCGGTCGCTCCTGCCGATCCTGACCGGAGCGGTGCCCTCGGACTCCCATCGCGAGTTCGTCCGCTGCGAGTACTACGATGCCCTGGACGAACCGCACAGGAGCTTCGGGACGATGTACCGCGACCGGCGCTGGAAGCTCAGCGTCTACCACGACGCCGGGCTCGGTGAACTCTACGATCTGGCGGAAGACCCCCACGAGTTCGAGAGCTTGTGGGACTCGCCCGCCCACCAGGCGATCAAGACCGAGCTGCTGCTGAAGAGCTACGCCGCCACCGTCCGGGCGATGGATTACGGTCCGGCCCGGGTCATGCCGTACTGACGGGCGGCGCGCCCCCGACATGGCACGCTTCCGGGATGACGCGTGATCCACGGCAGGCATGGCGTCCGGCACGGGGCGTATCGGCGGGACGATGAATTTGCCCGCGGCCCTGCCTCGCCGGTGTCCGGCCTTCAGCACCACCTGCCTGCTCCCCGAGACCAACCCGCCTGCTCACCTTGCACCGTGCGATTGCAAGTGGTATAGCTCAGCCGGACCGTCCGGATAAGGCGGCGCACCCGCGCCGCCCAGGGAAGGCGAGCATGTGGGGCTATGCGGTCAGACGGCTGTTCCAGCTGATTCCGGTGATCCTCCTGTCCTCGTTCCTGGTCTTCATGCTTCTGCACCTGGTCCCGGGCGATCCGGCGGAGACGGTGGCCGGTCCAGATGCCACCCCGGATGTGATCAAGGCGGTCCGCCACAAAATGGGCCTCGACCGGCCCCTCGCCGTCCAGTACGGCATCTGGCTCGGCCACATCGCGCGCGCCGACCTGGGCGAGTCCTACATCAGCAAGATGCCGGTGATCGACCTGGTGGGCTACGCCTTCCCGGCCACCATCCAGCTGACCCTGGCGGCCCTGCTCCTGGCCCTCGGCATCTCGCTGCCGCTGGGCGTGCTGGCCTCGCTGAAGCAGGGGTCCAAGCTGGATCTGTTCGTGCAGGGGTACACGGCGCTGGGACTGGGGGTGCCGAACTTCTGGCTGGGCATCCTGCTGATCCTCATCTTCGCCCTGGTTCTGGGGATCCTCCCCCCGGGGGGCAGGATCGACCCGCTGCAGAGTCCGGCCCTGGGCCTCAAGACCTTGATCCTGCCCGCGGTGACGCTGGGCATTCAGATCTCGGCGGTCTTCACCCGCTTCGTGCGCACCGCGATGCTCGAGGTGCTGCACGAGGACTACGTGCGCACGGCGCGCGCCAAGGGGCTCCGGGAGCGGGTGGTGGTGGTGCGCCATGCCCTGCGAAGCGCCCTGGTGCCGGTGGTGACGGTGGTGGGACTGCAGTTCGGCCGGCTCCTGGGTGGGGCGGTGGTGGTAGAGTCGGTGTTCGCCTGGCCCGGTGTGGGGCGGCTGATCATCCAGGCGGTGGAGCAGCGGGACTACACGGTGGTGCAGGCGGCGCTGCTGGGACTGGTGGCCGCGTTCCTGCTGATCAACTTGATCACGGATATCGCCTACGCCTTCCTGGATCCCCGGATCCGGCTGACCCAGGGAAGGGGGTGAGGCGCGATGGCGGCGAGGCGGATCCGGCGGCCCCCCGACGAATTCACGGGGCGGGACAGCATCCGGAGCCCCTGGAGGCGGTCCCTCAGGCGGGTCCTCCGCAACCCCTCCGGCGCCATCGGGGTGTCGGTGCTGCTCTTCTTCTGCGCCCTGGCCGTGGTCGCACCCTACGTCTCCCCCCATGACCCGGTGATCCAGTACGCCGGGGACGAGCTGCTCGCCCCGAGCGCGAAGTACCTGCTGGGGACCGACGAGTTCGGCCGGGACATCCTGAGCCGTATCGTCTACGGGGCCCGCATCTCGCTCAGCGTGGGGCTGATCAGCGTGGCCATCGGCTTCGCCTTCGGCGCCACGAGCGGCCTAATCGCGGGCTACATCGGCGGCCGGGCGGACGCCCTGATCAACCGGCTGTGGGACTGCCTGCTCGCCTTTCCGGTGATCCTGCTGGGAATCGCGGTGGTGCTGGTGACGGGCCCGGGCGCGGTCAACGCGGCCATCGCGGTGGGGATCTCCAACATCCCGATCTTCGCCCGGCTGGCGCGGGCCTGCGCCTTGACCGAGAAGGAGCGGGACTACACCCACGCGGCGCGGGCGCTGGGGGGCAGCCAGAGCCGGATCGTCTTCCGGCACCTGCTGCCGAATGCCCTGTCGCCGCTCCTGGTCCAGTCGGCGGTCGCCATGGCCTTCGCCGTGCTGCTGGAGGCGTCGCTCTCGTTTCTGGGGCTGGGCGCCCAGCCGCCCGAGCCCTCCTGGGGCTCGATGTTGAGCTACAGCCGCCAGTTCCTGCGGGTGGCCTGGTGGTACGGGGTCTTCCCCGGGATGGCATTGACGTGCCTGCTGATCGGATTGAATTATTTCTCGGACGCCGTGCGGGATGCCTTTGACCCGCGCCAGATCAACATCGGCCGGTAGCCCGCATTCTTCGCGAATACAGCCCGCGAACAATGCGGGCTCAGGAGAACCCAGCAAGATAGGCCGGCCAGAACGGGCCGCCGGCAGGGGTGGTGCCGGACGAGCGAGCTTGGTCGGCGCGTACCGAGGCACACATTCCATCGCACGAGGAGGAGCGCACCATGCGAGATCTGAAGCGTCGTGAATTCCTGAAGCTCGGGGCGGCTGGCGCGTCCCTGAGCCTGCTGCAGGCCGCCGTGGTGCGGCCGTTGGGCGCCGCCGCTCCTGCGGCGGGCGTCAAGCGGGGGGGGACCTTCACCTTCGCCACGACCGCCGGCATCCAGGAGTTCAATCCGCTCATGCTGGTCCCGGGGCAGTACCCATTCATGCGGGCGCTGTACAACACGCTGGCCCGCTACGACAGCCAGCTGCGGGTGCAGCCGGAGCTGGCCGAGAAGTGGGAGTTCTCGCCCGACGGGAGAACGCTGACCCTGAAACTCCGCCAGGGGGTCAAGTTCCACTCGGGGCGCGAGTTCACCTCGGCGGACGTGAAGCCCTCGGTGGAGTTCGGCCAGAAGAACGAGAAAGTGACCATGCGGGGGACCTACCAGACGGTCAAGCAGGTGGAGGCGCCGGACAAGTACACGGCGGTCCTGAAGTTCGATAGCGTGAACACGGCCGCCTACGACATCCTGGACACGCTGTACATCATCGACAAGGAGACGATCGAGGAGCGCAACAGGAACGCCATCGGCACCGGCCCCTTCAGGCTGGACAAGTACGTGCCCAACGATCGGGCCGAGTTCGCGGCCTTCAAGGACTACTGGGAGCCCGGGAAGCCCCTCCTCGATCGCTATGTGATGCGGGTGATCCCCGACGTATCCGCCCTGGTCTTGAACCTCGAATCCGGGGCCATCGACTGCGCCTGGCGGATCACCAACCTGGACGCCTCGCGGCTGCAGGGGATGGGCGGCAAGTACGTCGTCAGCACCGGGGCGCCGGGGCTCGGCGCGTTCGACATCGCGCTCAACGTGACGGTGGAGCCCCTCAAGAACAAGAAGGTGCGGCAGGCCATCGCCTGGTCCGTCGACCGTGAGCGCTTCAACAAGACGGTCATGCGGGGACTGTCCCAGTCGAGCTGCCTGATGTGGCCGAGCCACTCCTGGGCCTACTTCAAGGACCTGGAGGGCGCGATCGGCTTCGACCTGGAGAAGGCCAAGGCGCTCCTGAAGGAGGCGGGCCTGGAGCAGGGCTTCCAGATCGAGCTGCTCACCTCCTCCAAGCGGCAGTTCGGGTACGGGGAGCTGGCGCAGATCCTCCAGGCCGACCTCAGGAAGATCGGCATCAACGCCCGGGTGGTGGACGCTGAGCCGGCGCTCTACGACAACCGCAGCCTGGTGAAGGGGGACATCCAGATGATGGTCCACACCTACGGCCGGGCCAACCGGGATCCCGGCTCGCTGGTGACGGGCGCCCGTGCCTGGACCGGCGGTTGGAAGGAGGGAAACTGGACCTACTTCGAGTCGGCCGAGTGGGACCGCTGGCGGAAGGAGCTCACCTCGACCCTGGACATGGACCGGCGCAAGGCCGCGGCCCGCAAGCTCCAGGAGATCGCCCTCGACGAGTGCTTCACCATCCCGGTGGCGACGAGCCTGCCGGTCTTCGCCTACACGAGCCAGGTCAGGGATTTCGCCGTCACCATGGACAACTCGATCTTTGTGGGCGACCTCTGGCTGGACAAATAGAACCCCTGCCCATCGGCACTTATTATGATCCGAGCGATTCACGCGTCTCTTGCGTGAATCGCTCGGATCATGCGTCGAGCGGGACCCCGGCTCGCTTGAGGTCCTCGACGGCTTCCACCTGCGCCTGCCGCATGGCCTCGCGGGCGCCCGTTTGCTTGGTGGCGATCCGCTCGATGGCCTTGTTGATCTTGTCCCCCACCTGCGGGAACACCGGCACCGTGCGGTATTTCATGTAGCCGGTCTTGCCCCCCAGCTCCAGGACCTTCAGGTAGAGCCCCGCCACATCCTGGCGGTTCAGGGTCATTGCCCTGCGGTAGCCGGGTTCGTCGATGACCGAGCGCCGGCACACGGAGGTGTAGCCCTTCTCCAGCGCCACGCGCCGCACCATCTCCTTGCTCATGGCCCAGCTGATGAACTCCCACGCTGCGCGCTTCTGCTTGGCGCCGACCGGGATGCCGAAGCCGTGGCTGTTGCAGCCTGGAAACGCCCCGGCCGGCCCGGCTGGCATCAGGCCGAAGCGCACCGTGGACTTGACCGTGCTGTCCTCGTGCTTCACGAGCGGCGTCATCCAGCCCACCGCCTGGGTGCGGATGTTGGCGCGGCCGGTGAGCTGGGCGCGCATGGCCTGGTCGTCGGTGTAGGAGAGCACGCCGGGCGGGCCGTACTTCATGAGGAGGGTCGCGTAGTACTCCGCTGCGCGCGCCGCCTCCGGCGTGTCCAGGACGGGCGTGAGGTTTCCCGGCGGGTCCTTGAAGACGCGCCCGCCGTAGCCCATCAGGTAGGGGATCCAGTTCCAGTGGTGGAGCTTGTCGGCGACGAAGGCCACCACCTGCTCCTTGTCGTGCACGGCCTCGCAGACCTGGACGAGCTGGTCGCAGGTCTCGGGCAGCTTGAGGCCGGCCCGCTCGATGAGATCGCCCCGGCTGGCCGCCAGGAGCATGGCCCCGGCCTCCCAGGCGAAGCCGTAGGTCAGGCCCTTGGCGTCCTGGAGGGCGGACTGGGCGCCGGCCACGAAGTCCTTGGCGTCCCAGCCGGGCGGCGTGGCGTTCCGGTCGTTGAGGAACTCGTCGAGGGGGGTGAGCCAGCCGGCGCCGATCCAGCGGCCCGAGTAGATGAAGGTCACGTTGACGAAGTCCAGGGCGCTGCCCTTGGTGGACAGCTCCAGGTCGGCCTGCTGGTTGTAGACCGGGAAGGCCTGCAGGGCGAAGTTGACCTTCATGCCCGTGCGGGCCTCGAACTCGGGGAGGTATTCCGTGAGGTAGGTGTGGTGGACGTGCTGGAAGGCGGCGCCATTGATGGTGACCCCGGCGAACGGCTTGGCCTGGCCCCGCACCAGCGGCGCCCGCAGCCCGGCCGCGCCCGCCGCCACCCCGGCCGCCACTGCCTTGAAGAAACTTCGCCGCTTCATGTGGCCCTCCTGGTCGGGTTCACTCCGACCGCCCGGAGCCCGGGCCAAATGTGCGTGGAGCATGGCAGCGCGGGCAATCCGGTTGACTTCGCGGCGAGTAT
>Ga0335070_10009248_pt1 | contig 11559 bp, 11 predicted proteins | sample Lox_Sample_13_FD_206722 | JGI IMG/M metagenome (GOLD analysis project Ga0335070, IMG submission 206722) | Soil microbial communities from Loxahatchee National Wildlife Refuge, Florida, United States - Lox_Sample_1.3 | ecosystem: Environmental > Terrestrial > Soil > Wetlands | place: USA...
TCTGGGCGAGGCGCCGCTCGCCGACGTCGAGCAGATTGGCCCGCAACTCGCGCCAGATGTCGTCGCCGACGAACCCGTGCGAGTCCATGAGCGTGTCCTCGCCGGAGAAATGCTCTTCGAGCCCGACCTTGCCTTTCATCCCAAGCCTCTTATTCCAGTGATTTGGCGTTGGCCCGCATTATCCGCTATGAAGGGGATCGCGACCAGATGACTTCGCCGATTCCCGACCTTAATCCCCCGCCGCGGCTGCTGATGGGCCCGGGTCCGGTCGACGCCGACCCGCGCGTGCTGCGGGCGATGGCGATGCCGCTGCTCGGGCAGTTTGATCCCGCCTTCACCCACTACATGAACGAGACGATGGAACTCTACCGGCGGGTCTACCAGACCCAGAATCGCTGGACGTTCCTGATCGACGGCACGGCACGGGCCGGCATCGAGACGATCCTCACCTCGCTGATCGCCCCTGGAGATTCCGTCCTGGTGCCCGTGTTCGGTCGCTTCGGCCATCTCCTGTGCGAGATCGCGCGCCGCTGCCGCGCCGACGTGCACACGATCGAAGCCGACTGGGGCACGGTCGTGCCGCTGGAGAAGATCGAGGCCGCGCTCAAGACCCACCGGCCGAAGCTCGTCGCCTGCGTGCACGGCGACACCTCGACGACGATGGCGCAGCCGATGGACGGGCTTGCCGACCTCTGCCACCGCGAGGGCGCGCTGCTCTATGTCGATGCGACGGCCACCCTGGGCGGGATGGACGTGACGGTGGACCGCTGGGGCGTCGATGCCATCTCGGCGGGGCTGCAGAAATGCCTGTCCGGCCCGCCGGGCTCGGCGCCGATCTCGTTCAACGACAAGGTCGCCGACGCGGTGAACCGCAGGAAGCACGTCGAACAGGGCATCAAGCCCGACGGGCTGGTCGAGGGCAACGGCCCGATCATCCAGTCGAACTACTTCGATCTCGCGATGCTGATGGACTACTGGAGCGAGAGCCGCCTCAACCATCACACCGAGGCGACGTCGATGCTGTATGCGGCGCGCGAATGCGCCCGCATCGTGCTCGAGGAAGGCATTGCCGCACGCGTCGCCCGCCACGAAACCGCAAGCCGCGCCGTCGTTGCGGGGCTCGAAGCCATGGGGCTCGCCGTGTTCGGCGACCGCCGGCACAAGATGCCGAACGTCACCGGCGTGGTCATCCCGGACAAGATCGACGGGGAGCGCGTGCGCTCCGCCCTGCTCGCGGATTTCGGTATCGAAATCGGCACGTCGTTCGGGCCTTTGCGCGGCAAGATCTGGCGCATCGGCACCATGGGCTGGACCTGCCGCAAGCAGAACGTGCTGATCTGTTTGAGTGCGCTCGAGACGGCGTTGCGCCAGCAGGGCTACGCCGCGGCGCCGGCAGGGGCCGGGGTCGACGCGGCGCTCGCGGTGTATCGCCAGGCAGAGGGCGGGCGCTAGGGGAAATTCGGCGCCGCCGCTCCGACCCGGCCGGTCTTCAGAAAGTCGGATTCAGAACGCGCGTGCGCTTAGAACGCGACCACAACCTGTGTCGTATCGATCAGGCCCATCGTGGTCATCACGGCAACCATCGCGAGGCAGGAGCAGACGTAGAACAGCGAGGTAAGATTCTGACGGGTCATGGCGGGTCCTTTCATTGATTATCGGGAGCGGTGTCGTCCCCGCGATCCATGCTGAAAGCTTCCGCTGAACGCGCGGTTAACTCGCGCGCATGACAATTCGCATCAAATTGCGACCGTCGTTAAGCACGATCGGCGAACACGGCGGCGCACCTCGGCGACCCCCGTCCGGTGCGCGGCGATTGAAGCCAGATGTCAGGAATAAGACTTAACGGAACGTGCGAATTGCCACGCGCGCGTTGCCGCAGAATATTTTGGCCTCGTACTTTCGACAGCGCCGTCAGCGCGCCATGCGCTGGATCGTCGCGGTGGTGCTGTGGCCGGGCTTGAGATCGGCAAGCAGCACGCGCCCGCCCCACCCGCGCACCAGATCGCCGCCGACGACCTGGTCCACCGTGTAGTCGGCTCCCTTCACCAGCACGTCCGGCTTGAGCGCCTCGATCAGCGCCAGCGGCGTGTCCTCGGTGAAGATCACCACGAGGTCGACCGGCGCCAGCGACGACAGCACCGCGGCGCGTGCGGACTCGCCCTGCACCGGCCGGCCTTCGCCCTTCAGCCGCTTGACCGAGCTGTCGCTGTTGAGCCCGACCACAAGACGGTCGCACGCCGCCTTTGCCTGCGCCATGAGCGAGACGTGGCCGGGATGCAGCAGATCGAAGCACCCGTTGGTGAAGCCGATGCGCAAGCCCTGGCGGCGCCAGATCTCGACCTGATCGAGCGCCTGCTTGAGCGAGGCCAACTTGCGCTCGCCGGTGGCGATGTCCTCGTGGTGCAGCTCGCGGATGAGATCGTCGGCATAGGCGACGGCGGTGCCGACCTTGCCGACGACGATGCCGGATGAAACGGTTGCGAGCTCGGCCGCCTGCAGCAGGGTGAGACCGCCGGCAAGCGCCGCCGCGACCGTGGCGAGCACCGTGTCGCCGGCGCCGGACACGTCGAACACCTCCCGCGCCGCCGCCGGCAGGTGATGGACCTGGCGGTTGCCGGCCACCAGGCTCATCCCGTCAGGCCCGCGCGTGCACAGCACCGCGTCGGCCTCGCACAGCTTCATCAGCTTGCGGCACGCCGACGCGACCTGGTCGTCGGTCGCGGTGGCCGCTTTGACGGCGTCCCCGAGCTCGCGGCGGTTCGGGGTGAGCAACGTCGCGCCTTTATAACGCTCGTAATCGTGCCCCTTGGGGTCGACGATCACCGGCTTGCTCGCCTTGCGTGCGGCCGCGATCAGCGCCTGCGTGGCCGCCGGCGTCAATACGCCCTTGGCGTAATCCGACAGCACGAGAACGGAGGCGTCCTCGAGCGCCGCCGTCACGACGCGAACGATGTCATCGGCCGTCGACGGCAGGATCTCCGTCACCGTCTCGCGGTCGGCGCGCAAGAGCTGCTGGCTGCCGGCGACGTAGCGGGTCTTGATCGTGGTCTCACGCTTGGCCTCGGCCAGGAGGTGCGGCTCCACGCCTTCGAGCTGCCCGACAAGGCCGGTGATCTCCCGGCCGGCGGCGTCGCGCCCGACGACCGACACGAATTCCGGTGACGCGCCGAGACCGACGAGGTTGCGGACGACATTGCCGGCGCCGCCGAGCATCGCGCTCTCGCGCTCGATGCTGAGCACCGGGATCGGCGCCTCGGGCGAGATGCGGTCGACGTGGCCGTAGACGAAACGGTCGAGCATCACGTCGCCGACGCACAGCACCCTCGCTCCCTTGAGGCGGGGGACCAGAGCGGCGAGCTCGGCGTTGCCGGTCATGGCGCCTTTAGCTCGCGAGGCCGAGCTCGCGCTCGAGGGCGCCGCACATCATCTGGCCGAGGGTGATGTGCATCTCCTGGATGCGCGCGGTGGTGTCCGACGGCACGATCAGACAGATCTCAGCGAGCTTGCGGCGCGCGAGTTCGCCGCCGCCCTTGCCGGTCAGTGCCGCGCACACGAGCCCCATCTGCCTCGCGACTTCGAGCGCCTTCAGCACGTTCGGCGACTGACCCGAGGTGGTGATCGCCACGACCAGGTCACCCCGCTTGCCGAGCGCTTCGACCTGCCGCGAGAACAGCTCATCGAAGCCGAGGTCGTTGCCGATCGCCGTCAGCGCCGAGGTGTCGGTCGTCAGCGCCACCGCCGCGATCGCCTTGCGGTTCTTGATGTAGCGGACGGTCAGTTCCGTCGCCAAGTGCTGGGCGTCGGAGGCGCTCCCGCCGTTGCCGAAAAACAGGATCTTGCCGCCCTGGCGGATGCAGGCTACCGCGGCTTCGACCAGGCGGCGGAACTCAGAAGCCATGGCGGCGCGCGTCGCCGCCTGCACCTCGTCGTGCTCGGCGAACTCCGCCGCGTAGTACCGATCGATCTCGCTGGCGCCCATTGCTATCCCCGGCTCGTGCGATGCTTGGCCTAGGCATCTCTGGCCTATGCGATCCTAAGGCCCGCCCCGTCAGCTCCGGCGCGCGGCACGGGCGAGAATCGCCTCAAACCGATCGCCGATCGCGCGAATATCGAAGGTCTTCGCCGCATAGTCCAGCGCGTTCTTGCCGCATCTTGCGCGCTCGGAGGGATCATCGGCCAGCCGCGCGGCGGCGGCGAGAAACCCCGCCGCATCGTCGGGCGGCACGCTCATGCCGGCCGCCGCCCGGGCGAGAATCCTGGAGCCGAGATTTTCCGGCGGCATCGCCGCCAGGATCGGCCGGCCGGCGCAGAGATAGGTGAGGATCTTCGACGGCACCGAGAAGGCGCCGGCGTCCGGCTCCAAAAGGGCCAGCAACACGTCGCCGCTGGCGATCACTTCGGGCAGTCTTTCGAAGGGCTGATAAGGCAGAAGCAGGAAATTGGGGAGAGTGCCGGCGTGCGCCCGCAGCCAGTCGGCGCCGAGCCCTTCGGACACGACAACAATGCGCGCATCGGGGCGGCCGTGAAAGCCCTGAGCGAGGCGCAGAAGAAGCTCCGGGTTGTGCTTCAAGCCCAGCGTGCCGGAATAAAGAAAGACCAGCTTGCCCACGAGACCGCGCTCGCGCGCCCAGGCGTTGTCGCGGGGCTGCGCCGGCAGCTCGTCGCGCGGCGCCCAGTTCTCGATCACGTGCACGCGCGCGCGGTCGATGCCCCAGCCGGCGAAGATCGGCAGGAAATCTTCGGTGATCGCGATCACGGCGTCGCTCTGGCGCAGCGAACTGCGCTCGAGAGCGAGATAGTGACGGCCGGCGAGCGCGCCGATCACCGGCAGCTTGCGCCGCAGAAAGCGGTCGATGGCGATGGCGTTGAGATCTTGCGCCCAGAACACAAAGCCGATGCCAAGCCGGCGGCAGGCGGCGACCGCCGCCGCCTGGATATCCGCCGCCGCCGTGCCGCCGAGCACGACATCCGGTCGCATCCGCTCGATCTCGCGCGCGAGCAGGCGGCGGTCGGCGCGCTCCTGGACCGCGCGCCGGATATAGCCGTACTTGTCGATCGCCCGGCCGATCGACAAGCCGCGCACCGTGAACCCCGGCGGATCGTCGGCCCGCGGCACGACGGGCCCGCGCGGCATCTGCATCGAGGCCGAATAGAGATGCAGGACCTCGTGGCCGCGAGATGCCAGATGGCGCGACAGCTGGACGGGAAACGCGTGCCCCGAATCGTGGACGAGGATCTTCACGCCAACGTTATATCGGGCCGCCCGGCAAAGTCATACCGGACGATAGATGCGTCAGGTCTTGCGGCCTTTCACGACGAGACAGTCGCCGCGGCCGAGCTGGTTGCCGAGCCACAGCAGCGGGAAACACAGGCCGCGGGCAAGCAGGAACAGGCCGGCGACCAGCGGCGCCTTGCGCAAGGCCTTGGGTTTGCCGGGCATGAGGCGTGCGATGATCGACTGCGCCACCCACAGACCGGGCGTCACGTTCTTGAGGCTGACGACCGCGAAACCTGACTCGCGCAAGAGGCGGCCCAACGTGTCGCTGTCGAAATGCGTGATGTGGAACGGCACGTGCCAGTTGATCCAGCTGCGCCCGAACACGGAGCGCAGCCAACTGCGGCGGTTCGGGAGGCTGATCCACACCTCCCCTCCCGGCACCAGGAGGCGGCGGATCTCCGCCAACGTCGCCTTGGGATCGAGCATGTGCTCGAGCACATTCGACAGGATGATCCGATCGAACGGCAGCGACGGCCTGAGCGAGGCAAGATCGCTCTCGTACACCATGAAGCCGCGGCGGCACGCGACTTCGGCGGCATGCGCATTCAGTTCCAGCCCTTCCGGCTTGAAGCCGTTGCGACGGTACAGCACGAGGCCGCGGCCTTCGTTGCAGCCGACGTCGAGCAGTCGGCCGCTGCCGTGCTCGGCATGGAACGACACGTCGCCGTCGAGCTTCAGCATCAGCTGATAGAACGGCGACATGAGAAAGCGCTCGCGCCAGCCGGTATAGGTGGTGCCGCTCTCGCCGCCGTAGTTGTAGTAGGTCTCGTACAGCTCTTTCAGCTCCACGGGCCCCGGGCGGGGCGCCGTCTGCTCGAGCCCGCAGCCATCACAGCGCAAAATGCGCCACACGCCGGGCGACCCGAACCGGTTGTCGGTCACCTCGTCGAGGACGGGGTGCGTCGCGGCTCCGCAGACCAGGCACGCGGTGCTCACGCGCCGCGCGCCGCCTTCCGGCGCTCGTACAGTTTCGCGTCGACGAGGAAACGGAACCAGAAAGTCTGCAGCACGTAGAAAATAAGGCCTTCGACGCCGTCGAGGAACCCAAGTTTCCAGAAATAACGGTAGAGGAACAGCAGGAAGGCACGCAGGAACAGCGGCTGCCGGTAATAGAGGCTCTTTTGCGCGCGCTTCTCGGCGATCGGATCGCCCGTGCCGGGAGCGATGACGTGGGCGCCCGGGTTCAGGATCTCCTCGACCTCGGCGTCGGCCCAGCGGTTGTGGCGGGCGGTCCACTCGCTGAGCGACAGGCGGATGTCGTCGATCATCGGCGCCGTCAGCTTCGCGGTCCGGCCGTTGCAGATAAAGTGCTGATCGTATTTGCGCGTTTCGACGCGCGCGCAGCCGGTGCGGAACAGGCGCATCTGGTGCATCGGATACAAACCGCCGTGGCGCAGCGGCCGCCCGTGAAAATGGACGAGCCGCGGGATGTAATAGCCAGCGGTATCGCCCGTCAGGCCCATTGGGTCCAGTGACTTAATTTGGGCCGCGAGCTCGTCCGACAGACGCTCGTCGGCGTCGAGATGGAGCTGCCAGTCGTGCTTGAACGGCAGATTGTCGATCGCCCAGTTGCGCTGGGCGCTGTAGTTCTCGAAGGCGTGCTGGATGACGCGGGCCCCGGCGGCGCGGGCGATCTCGAGCGTACGGTCGGTCGAGAATGAGTCGACCACATGCACGTCGTCGCTGACCCGGCCGGCGCTGGCCAAGGTCGCGCCGATCGTGGCTTCGGAATTGAAGGTGAGAACGACGACCGAGATCGCCATCAGTGCGTCCTCGAACGGCGGGACTCCGCGGCGAGAGAGCGATACACGGTCTCGAGATCGCGTGCAATCCGCGACCAGGCGAACCGGTCGCGCACGAAGGCCGGCCCCTTCTCGCCCATCGCCGCGGCGCGCGCCGGATCGGCGGCCAACGTCTCGATCTGCATCGCCACGTCGTCGACCGTCGGCGGCGCCACGAGGCCGACCCCGGCCCTTTCGATCTCGCGGCAGATGTTCACGCGGTCGGAGATCGCGACCGGAATGCCGCAGGCGAGCGCCTCGACGATGGCGATCCCGAAGTTCTCCGAATACGACGGCAGCACGAACATCGCCGCGTCGCGGAAGCAGGCGAGCTTCGCGCCATGGTCGAGCATCCCGACGAAGGTCGAGCGCCCGGCGATGCCTTCGGCGGCGACCCAGGCCTCAGCGTTGGCACGCTCGCCGTCGTCGGGCCCGGCGATCACGAGATGCAGATCGTCAAAGCGCCGCGCCGCGCGCGCGAAAGCGGGAATCAACACGTCGAGGCCTTTCTTGAAATTGAGCCTGGACAGGAAGAGCACGATGCGGCGATTGCCGATCTCGGGATGCAAGGCGCGAAAGCCGCCGCGCGGCGGCAGCGCGGCGTATTGATCGAGATCGAGCCCGTTCGGAATGACGACGCCCTTCGCGCCCTGCGCGTAGGGTGCGGCAAGGCGCATCTCCTCCTCGGCCGTGTAATGGATCGCGGCCGCCTGCCGCAGCACGCGGTTCTGGAACAGCGCTTCCAGCACGGCTTTGCGCGCCCGGTGGCGGCGCCAGATATACGGATCGAGCGTGCCGTGCGGGCGCAGGAGGTATGGCACGCCGTGCCGCCGGCAGATCCGCGCCGCCGCCCAGGCATGAAACAGATACAGCGAATGCAGATGCACGACGTCCGCGCCCGGGATCGCCCGGGCGAGCGCGTGCGCCAAGGGAAACGAGGTGCCGAGGGTCGTCGGGGCGTGCTGCGGAAAGACGTGCAGCTCCACACCGTCGACCCGGCCGGCGGCAGTGCGGGCGCGCTCCTCCGGCGTCATCTCGCGGTCGGTCGTGTAGATCGCGACCTCGTGGCCGAGACCCGCGACCGCGCGCGCCATATCGAGGGCGGCCTTGGCCGGACCGCCGGTCTTGGCCGCGATCGACGCGATGACATGCAGGATGCGAATCGGGAGCTCCAGGGCCGGACGGATCGACTATAGCGCGGCGCACTATAACGGCGTGCCACGCCTCCGTATTCTTGTTCTAGACGAATAAGTTACGCTTGCCGAGACGCCCGAAATCACGGCTTATTCCCGCCATGGCCGACCCCGACTACCGCGCCCGTCTGCTGCAGCAATACGTGTCCACTCATGCCAGCGTCAGCGGCGCCGTCGCCGGGCTTGAGGGCCGGCGCGCCTATCTCGAGCGCCTGGTGCGCGACCATTTCCCCAGCGAGAAGTCTGCGGCCGTGCTCGACCTCGGCTGCGGTCACGGCGCGCTGCTGTGGGCGGCGCGAGGGCTCGGCTACACCAGCCTCGCCGGCGTCGACGCGAGCCCCGAGCAGGTCGCGGCGGCGCGGCAGCTCGGCATTCTCGGGGTCCGCCAGGGCGACCTGAAGGCGGCGCTGGCGGAGACGGCGAGCGCGAGCCTCGACGTCGTCGTGCTGTTCGACCTCTATCACTACTTCACTCCTGCGGAGCAGTTCGCGCTCGCCGACGAGGTGCGGCGCGTGCTCAAGCCCGGCGGCCGCTGGATCCTGCACGTGCCCAACGGCGAAGCGCTGTTCGCGGCGCGCATGCGCTACTGGGACTATCTGGCGCGCGGCGCCTTCACCCGGGCATCGATCAGCCAAGTGCTCAGGACCTGCGGCTTTGCCGACGTCCGCTGCTTCGAGGACGTGCCGGCCGTGCACGGGCTCGCGAGCGCCGGGCGCTGGCTCGCGTGGAAGCTGGTGCGCGGCGTCGCGCGCTTCGTCCTGGCGGCGGAAACCGGCGAGACCGGCGCTGCGGCGATCTTTTCCCAATGCCTGCTCGCCGTGGCGACCAAATAGACCTTCCGGGCGGCGAAAAAACTTCGTATTTTCAAGGAATACCGGCGGTCCTGGAGCGTTTTCAGGGGGACGTTCTCAGGCGGTCGGCACCGGCAACCCCGCGCATCGCTTCCATGGACATTCTGTATATCGGCTTCGACGTCGAGGGAGTCGGCGGCATCGCCACCTACACCCGCTACCAGATCCGGGCTTTGCGCGAGCTCGGCCACCGCGTTCACGCGATCTCGGTCGACAAGCAAGGCAAGCGCTTTACCTCTGGCAACGCCGACCGCCACATCGAGTTCGCCAGCCGCGCCACGGTGGTGGCGGAGCTGCTACGCGCGGTGACCATGCCGCAGCGCCCCTTCGATGTCGTCATGGTCAACCACGTGTTCCTCGCCATGTTCGGCCGCATCGCGCGCGCCCTGCACAAGAGCCCGTACATCCTCAACGTGTACAACATCGACATCCTGATGAAGCTGCCGGCCCTGCGCGAATACGCGTTCAGCCGCGCCGATCTCGTCATCTCCGACTGCCGCTACACGATCGAACACCTGAAGCACTTTCACCGTCGCGTGCCGCCGACCGGAATCTTGTACGACCCGGTCGACACCGGATTTTTCCGGCCGGTTCCGAAGCCGGAGGCCAAGCGCGAGATCGCGCGCCGCTTCGAGCTGGAGCCGCTGGATCGGCGCTTCGTGGCGATCACCGTCGCGCATATGGCGGGTCCCCCGAACAACAACAAAGGCCACCGCCAGACCATCGAGGCGCTCAAGCAGCTCGCCGATCCGCGCTTCCTTTACCTGATCGTCGGCGAAGGCCCCGACCGCCCGGCGATCGAGGCGTATATCCGCGAGCACGGGGTCGCCGCACAGGTGAAGTTCCTCGGCCTGGTGCCGCAGGATTCGCTGCCGTTCCTCTATGCCGCGGCGGACGCCGCGATCCTGGTCTCACGCGGCGGCGCCGGCCTCGGCGAGGGCGTGCCGCTCGGCTTGATCGAGGCGTCGTCCTGCGGAACCGCCTTCATCTGCGGCAATGAGGACGGCTCGGTCGAGGCGATCGATCCCAAGCGTCCGAACGGCTTCGCCATCAACCCCGCGCGCTCCGACGAGCTCGCGGCGAAGCTGCGCCGGCTCGCGGACGACCCGACGCTGGCGGCGACGATGGGCCGCAACGGCGAAGCGGTCGTCGCCGACGTGTTCGCCTTCGATCGCTTCACCGCCCGCCAGCGCGAGCTGCTGAGCCGCGCCGTGGCCAAGTGACGGGGGCGCGCTGATGGCGAAATATCGCTCACGCATCTACGGCCGCTATGTCGACGCGGCGACGACCAAGCTGGCGCCGGACACGCTGGCTGGTCTCGAACCGCGGCGGCCGACCTTGACGCGGCTGATCACCGAGCACTTCCCGCCGCAAAAAGACGCCGCCATCCTCGAGCTCGGCTGCGGCCACGGCGCGCTCCTCTATTTCGCCCGCGAAGCCGGCTACACGAACATGCGCGGCGTCGACCGCAGCCCGTCGCAAGTCGAGGCGGCGCGGCGCCTCGGTATCTCCGAGGTACGCGGCGGCGAGATGCTGCCGACGCTCTACGGGACGGCGGCGGGAAGCCTCGACGCCGTGATCGCGTATGACGTGATCGAACACCTCACCAAGGACGAGTTGATCGACCTTGCCGACGAGATTGCCCGCGTGCTGAAGCCGGGCGGCCGCTGGATCGTGCACGTGCCGAACGGCCTGTCGCCGTTCGCCGGCGCCATGGCCTATGGCGACCTAACCCATGAGCTGGCGTTCACGCCGGAATCGCTGACGCAGCTGTTCCTGTCGTGCGGCTTTCGCGACGCGACGTTCCATGAGGACGCGCCGGTGCCGCATGGCGTCTTCAGCACGGTGCGCGCCTTGCTCTGGCCGGTGGTGCGGTTCCTCTATCGCGTTGCGTTGCTGGTCGAGACGGGCATGGCCGACTACCGGGTGTTCACGCTCAATTTCACCGCCGTGGCGATGAAATAGATGTGCGGCATCGTCGCCCTGTTCGCCTACGGCGCCGCCGCCCCGCCGCTCGATGTCGCCGAGCTCAGGACGATCCGCGACCGCATGGCCAAGCGCGGGCCGGACGGCACCGGCGAGTGGGTGTCGGAGGACGGCAAGGTCGCGATGGGTCATCGCCGGCTGTCGATCATCGACCTGCGCAGCATCGCCGATCAGCCGATGGCGTATGACGGCGGACGGCTGCGCCTCGTCTTCAACGGCGAGATCTACAATTACAAGGAGCTGCGCGACGAGCTCGCACAGAAGGGGCACGTCTTCCGCACGACCTCGGACACCGAGGTGATCCTGCATCTCTACGACCGCGAGGGGCCGGCTTGCGTGCGCCGCCTGCGCGGCATGTTTGCCTTCGCCCTCTGGGACCAGGCTCGCGGCGGCCTGCTCCTGGCGCGCGACCCGCTGGGCATCAAGCCTCTCTACGTCGCCGACGACGGCAAGACGCTGCGCGTCGCCTC
>Ga0335070_10009249_pt1 | contig 11559 bp, 11 predicted proteins | sample Lox_Sample_13_FD_206722 | JGI IMG/M metagenome (GOLD analysis project Ga0335070, IMG submission 206722) | Soil microbial communities from Loxahatchee National Wildlife Refuge, Florida, United States - Lox_Sample_1.3 | ecosystem: Environmental > Terrestrial > Soil > Wetlands | place: USA...
CCGATGGCCTCACAACACCTCACTCCAAGACGCTCAATCTTGGATTGATGCATTTGTGACTCTATACCATATCAAGGGGTTGTTAACTTGACATCCACAGAGAATTGACAAGTACATTCGATAAAGTTTTCAATCAAACCCAAAGAGAGTACAGATGGAATCATTACTTCTGATTATTAAATGTCAATAGTTTATAAAAAATGACAACGTTCAGAAATATCATGAAAAAAGCGAACCGATAGGAAGCAGCAAATTTTGACCACCCGCGGGGAGCATCTGCGCTCTCTCCTGAATGTTCTGAATACTCAAGAACAATTGGCAGATCAAAATACATTGAGCATCGTAACGACTGTAAAAAATCCATGAAGTTTTCTCCGGGGTACCCGACAATAAAATGCGTGTAAATCCATGTGGGGGGAGACATCTTTTTAATATTTTGAACGATTTCTTGAATTTTTTTGATATCATACTTGCGATTCATATCTCTCAAGACTCTGTTGGAACCACTCTGAACAGGTATGGCTACATAATCAATGTTGAGGTCTCGGAAGAGTTTAGTATATTCGTCGGGATATTTCATCAGCCAATAGGGGTTAATCGCATCAAGCTCAATTGTAGCGCCAGGGAACTTTCGATTGATCTCATACAACAAGTGAAATAAATCTTCATTTATGTCTAGGCCATAGCAACCGCAGTCGTCAGCCACCAAGAAGAGATTTTGGGATGGATCGTAGATTTTTTCTATGTAGGACAGGATGCTAGTGATGGAGTTTGAGTGAACCTCGTTTTTGGCAATCCGTATCGCACAATACCTGCATTGAAAGATGCACCCACTGCAGATTTCGACGAGGTTTTTATCTTTGAATCTCACCCTGTTCATGATGGCATCGTAATTTCCTCGTACCTTCTTGGAAAAATGCATCATAATTCTTGAGATGAAAAATGAGATGATCTTTGATTCTTGCAAAGTTTTATTCGCAACCTGGAGCTCCTCCGTCGTCTTGTTATCACAGTAGGGTAAAACGTCATCAAATTTCACTTTGGTGAAGAATAGCTCGTCAAATTTGTGACCTTCGTGAAAATCAATGGCAACCGCGTCCAAGGAATGAACTTTCTCTTTGTTTATCCTTACTAGACACCCGAAGAGGATAATTTTTGCGCTGTCTTTTTTTTGTGAGACGAAATTGTTATAGAGATCCAAGCTTAAGTTTTCGCGCTCTTGGACAAACCCGCAGGAGTTGATGATAAAAAAATCTGCCTCCGATGGTGTCCTGGTGACTGCATGGCCATTGGCAAGGAGATACCGATATATCCTTGATGTCTCAACGATATTGCCTTCGCACATCCAGGCTGTGCTGTCGATGAAGACCTTATAATATTTCATTGTTGTAAACCAACGTTTGATCAATATTTATTTTTATGTCAGACACGTGTTTGGACCTCGCTATATGGATACGTGAAAAGTTTGTACGAGATGGTCAAGTTGATGAATAACAGAAAGATAATGTACCGTACGGTCGTTACAAATGCGGGAATAGTCCTTGCTTCCTGTGAGCAGCGGTCTTCTTTGTGGCCTGAATAGACAAGACACATGGGGAGGTCAAAAGATTTTGTGTGATATAAAGTCCTAAGAAAATCCATTGCGTTTTCACCTGGAAATGCAATTAAAAAGTGTGAATAGGTAATGGTGGTGGGTGACACTTGTTTTATCTTCTTTATGATGTCCGCAATGGTGTTGATGTCATAGTGTCGATTCATTTTTTTAATTACTCTATTTGACCCGCTTTGTACGGGAATTGACGCCAAATCGATGTTCACCTTTTGGAAAAGACGAATGTACTCTTCAGGATATTTTTCCAACCAAAAGGGATTGATGTAATTCAAATCGATTGTTATATCGGGGTACCGTTTATTGATTTCATCGAGGAGATGAAACAAATTCGTTTTAAGATCAAGTCCATAGCTTCCGCAATCATCTGCCACTAGGAAGAGATTTTTCGAGGGGTCATAGAGCTTTTGGAGGTCCTCTAGTATCTCGTCGATGGGTCTTGATCGAATATTACCCTTTGCTTTTTTTATCATGCAATAACTACAGTTTCCCGTGCATCCATGTGCGATCTCGATGAAAATTTTATCCTTGTAGGTAAAACTATCAGTCATTTTTCTGTAGTTTACCCTCATCTTTTTGACAAAAGGAAAGAGCAGTCCCGAAAACACGAAGGGAAGTATTTTCGTGGATTGAAAGAGGTGTTTTCCCTGCAGTAACGTCTCTTTGGTTAGTGGATCGCAAAAGGGGTGAACATCGTCGAAATTTTTTCCGTTATAAAAAATCTTGTCCCATTTATACCCTTCATTGAAATCGATGGGTATGAAATCCATCGAGCGAATGTTCTGAGGGTCGATCTTCACAAGACAACCATACATAATGATTTTTGCTTGTGGTTTTTTGCATTCATGATATTTTTGGAAATATTCGATGCTTAATTCACGTTTCTTTTTGGTTAAACCGCAAGAATTAATGATAATTATGTCCGCTTCTGCCGGATCACTGCTTATCCTATGCTTGTTCTCGATGAGATAGTGATAGATTTTCGATGAGCCAACCAAATTTCCTTCGCATATCCAGGCTGCACTGTCGATATACACGCTCAGGGAATCCATGCTAAAAGAAACATACCCGTCATCATATTTAGAGTTTCTCCATGTTGACAAGGGGAGCTTCGTGTTGTCAATGGATTTTCCGTTGTTGCAGAATTACGTAAGCTTCATGACGTATGGAGACCGAATCAGACGTACAACAGATTTCACATGCTCGAGATTTCGATGTCTCAGTGCTCCGAAAAACAAGCGAGAGAAGTACCTTGGATTGAGGTAGAAACGTCGGTACCCTTTTTTGACGAACTCCCGCAGCTCGTCGATTGTGAAATTCCCTAATCCCCGTCGCGAGTCGGCAAACAATGTAATTTCGTCTCGTGAGATTTTCTTCTCTTGAACCGTCTCTTCCCATAGGTCTGACCCTATTTCGTACTCGAGCGGTTGGAATACCACCGTGTCAAAAGGTAATGATGTCGCCAATTTGATGGTGTTGTTGATGTGTTTCTTCGTCTCGAAGGGTGCACCAAAAATGAAGAAGCCTTGGGTTATAAAATCCATGTCTCTTGCAAGATGAACAGCGGTCCGTATCTGCGGCACCGTGATGTGTTTGTGGTAATAATCAAGGACATCCTGGTTCCCCGATTCTATCCCGAAGGTGATGGAGCGTACCCCTGCTTTTTTCATTTTTTTGTAAAGTTCGGGTTCTGCTGAGTCGACCCGTGCTCCTAAAACATGGAGTTCCAGGTCCAGCTTCAACGCAATGAGGCTGTCCATGATGTATTGAGCAGCCTTCGTGTCTGCTAAAAAAGAGTCATCTACGATCATGACTGATTTGTATTTTTCACTGATCTGTTGCATCTCCTGGATGATATTATTCGGTGATCTCCTCCTGAAGCGCCAACCTTCGATGTTCCCATATCTGGTGCAGTAGCGACATTTAAACGGGCATCCCCTCGAGGTGATCATCGTGGTGAATTTTTTACGAGGCCGGATTCCTCCCTTGAAGTTTCCATAATCATATTTTTCCGTCAAATGACGTGCTGGAAAAGGAAGGGCGTCAAGATCAGGAATCACTTGGAGTGGTCTACCGGATTTGATTTGGCTCTTCTCCCTGTAATTGATACCGGAGATCTCGGAGAGATCTTTTGTTCCCTGAAGAAATTTAGCAATCTCGAGAATGACCAGTTCACCCTCTAATTCAACGGCGATGTCTGCGGCAGGGATTTGGGTAAACACACTGTCTTTCATTAACGTACAATGAGGACCTCCGATGATGAGTGGAACGTCGGGTGCAACCTCTTTGATGCTCTGGGCAACCTTCGCGGCTGTCTGATAGTTATCGATGTATACACTCATGCCGACTGCATCTGATGTCACCAAGGTTTTGGTCAGTGATTGTTTCGATACCTCTTCCGCTCCGAGATCGATGATTACAACCTTGTGACCTTCGCGTTCCAGGCTCGCACCGATGTATTCAAGACCAAGCGGCGGGTACGTGGAACGAACCCCTTGAGAACTGCCGAACAAATCATATTGTGTAAACACTTCCGGGATTCTTATGAAGGAAAACTTCATTTTTCTATCTCGTAGGTCCCTTGTGATAGAAAAAATATTCATGCCGGTTATAAAATTTTGCATCAAGCAACTTCGTCAGTTAGAATGAAGTGTCACTCATTTTTTCATAATGTTTTTGTACGAAATCGGCGATGTTTTTCCCGGTGGTGAGCCACGCGTGTTTTTCATAACCGTATTTGAGGATCTTTTCGTATAATTTCGTCCATTCTTTTCCGAACAAACCGGCATAAGAAACTGGATAAGAAAATGTCCAGTTATGCCAGATAATTGTCATAACTCCACCCAGTGCTTCGACGACGTCAATGAGGTTTCTGATGTAATTCCATGCTTCCTTGGCGTCGCATTTCATATAGGAGAACAAGGTGACATCCACTACACATGGTGGAATTTCAATAAGGTCTATGGTCCTTCCGTTGGTGAGATCGTATGGTTTGAACGGATGGCATATGCCATTTCGAAAACCGATCGTATCATAATATCCAAAGGAGGAATCATAGGTAAATCCCGCCTGAGAAAGCAAGTTCCATGTTTGAGGTAGCTTAAATCGATACAGATGGTTTCTCACTCCCGCCACTTTAATTCCGCTCGCCTTCTCCAGTTTTTCTTTTTCCTCTTTTATCCTTCGGAAATCGTCAAAGGAATAAAATCCTGTGTGCAGCCCTATTTCGCAATCATGGGTGAGAATCGCTGGGAGTTCGTTCGTAACTTCATCAAGCTGGTACTTTTTTCCAAAAACATCCTCTGGGATTGCGAGGAAAAAAAACGAGGATGAGGCGTCGTATTTTTTTTCTAATTCGACAATCTTACGAAAATTCACATACGGTTTTTCTTTTTTTGTATATGATGTGAGAAACCGTATTGATCCAAGATGATCTCTATGGAGAGGATACGGGATCATAGAGCGAAATACCTGCCGAGGTGAAATCGCAATATCGTCGATGTCATGGGAAAGAAAAACAGCGAATTTTTTACCATCGGTGTATTCTGGGTGAAAACCATGGTGGACCAAATACTTGGAAACAGAAGGAATAAGAACGTTTTTCTGACCGCTTGCTGTATAAGAAACTCTCTGGTATTTATCCATTTTTTTTGGGTGATACTCCTCTTCTTTTGTAAATAAATCCCACAGCTGCTTTTCTTTTTTCAGATCGTTGATATAGGTGTTCAACCCGTATGTCGGCTGAGGAACCGAGATCATCATAGTCGTAATCTTCTTGCTCAATAAAATATTCTTTCTTTTAAAAACAATAAAATATCAAGAAACGGATGACGTTTTCATCACATATAACGATAAGGCGGCTTCGGCTTTGACGAGTTTCTTAAAAAGCCAGGAATTAACATTCAACGTCTCAAGTCTCATCATGTACAACAGTAAACCGTATGCTTTTATAAAAAAGATTTCTCCTTGGTACTGGTTTACTCGGCCTATGACAAAATATCTGATGAACTTTTTCAACCATGGACCATTGATTGGTGTGGAGGTCGGGGTGGAATACGGGTTAAATGCCAAGACGATGTTGGTATACCTTTCACTTGAAAAATTGTATCTTATTGATCCCTACCGTGATAATGATGTGATGTATCGCGAAACCAAGAACTATCTCGCGAGATATAAGGATAAAATCACGTTCATCCGAAAGACTACAGAGGCAGCGATCAATGATATACCCGATGCTTTAGATTTTGTCTATATCGACGGGTCGCATGCGTACGAGGCGGTGAAACGAGATATCGAACTGTTGTATCCTAAAGTACGAACAGGGGGTGTTATCGGCGGTCATGATTTTTGGGCGAACGAAATCGGTGTCTGCAGGGCTGTACTGGAATTTGCTGAAAATAACCACTTACAACTCCAGGGTAAGCTTACGGACTGGTGGGTTGTAAAACAATAACTGAAACGAGATTATGTTTGAACAAGCAGCGCGTCTCTTTGATCTATGTAAAATATACGGACTTGCGTATATCACAGGGAAACCAACCAGGTACACCCATGAAATCACACGCAGATGTAATTTATTTTGCCCGTATTGTTATGTCTATGAGTTCAACCCTTCGTATCAGCACCTCGAGCGACCACAGATATTTAAGGAAGTAGAGCGCCACGAACTGTCGGTCGGGAGATATCAGGAGCTGTTCGAGCAAGAAATCGCGCAGGGGTGTCGATCACTTTTCTTGATTGGGGGAGAGCCGACCTTACGGATGGATGTCATTGAACTCGCCTATCGACTCTTTGGACGAAATATCACTCTGATAAGCAACGGGTTGATCAAGATTCCTTCCGACCTGAAATTTCCCTTTGCGATATCAGTGGATGGGGGCGAAGTTGCTCATGATCGTATTCGGGGTAGCGGAACCTGGCGTCGCATTTTTGATAACTATTCCGGCGACCATCGTGTTCAACTTTCTTGCTGTCTAAGAAAAGGAACCGCAGATCAAATTCAACCTATTATTGATGGATGGATTGACACAGATGTGTTTGGTGCTTCCTTCTTTTTCCTGACACCTCCTAAGGGAAATGCTTCCCCAACTGTTTTGGGTGAGGAACGGGAGTACGCGAGAAAAGAGCTTCATAGAGTCGTCGACGAATACCCGAATTTCGTTCGAATGACCCATGACTTGGTCGATCTCCTCTGTGCGAGCAAGCAAGAGGAGTGCCCTGTGTTTCGCTATACAAAATGGTATGATTATCAGGGAGTTGAAATCAATCATTGCTTGCTTGGAGTAAACGCTGATTGTAGTCTTTGCGGTTGTATTTCTCCACTGTATTTAACATTGCTTTCGCACTGGAGGAGACTTGTCAATAAACGAATGATCGACATATTGACGCTTCCTCGTGACAGCAAGCAATGTAGGAATCGAGGGCAGAAGTAATGAGTGTTCCTCCTCTCTGAGTTAGGATGGATGTTGTGTAGAATGTCAGCCTCAGGTCATCTCACAAGAGTCATTCAAGCCTTTACTACTTCGTTATTTAATCGAAAGCATATAGAAAGCAAGGATACGATACTGGTTGTTGGGTCTCCTCGCTCCGGTACGACGTGGGTCATGAACATCCTTTGTGCGCTCCCTGGGCATACCTACCTTTTCGAGCCGCTGAACCCGTTATGGTTCCCAGAGTCATTTGAGGTTGGATTCCGTTCACGGACCTATGTACCTCCTGACTGCCGTTGGCCTGAGGGGGAGCAGTACCTCGCAAAAATATTTGAGGGGAAACATGCGCAGCTCCCGATTATAGATGATCCCTTGTCCGATCTATCCCATGGCTTTTCCTTCCGCACCCTATTAGAATATTTATTGCATCACAAGCTCATCGTAAAATCAGTGAATATGAACAGGATGCTGCCGTGGGTGGCACAGCGATTCCGTCTTCGTGGTATCGTCTGTATCGTGCGTCACCCATGTGCCGTTGTTGCCTCTCAGTTCAAGACCGGTCTGTGCGGCTACCATACCACTACCCCACCGTATATCGACGTGTTTCCAACCTCGGATACCCTCGTTAATGAGGTGAACAAGCTACAAGGTTTAAGTAGTTCCATCATCACCATGGTGAAAAACATCTCAACCCGGGAGGAAGTCCTTGCGGCTGCGTGGTGTTTAGATAATTACACTATTCTCTCTCAGTCAAAATCGAGCCTCTGGAACCTCGTCATTTATGAGAACCTTTTTCAAAGAAAAGAGGAACTCGAATGTCTTTTTTCTTCCCTCGGGGAAAAGAACGTACCGAGGGTGGCGTTTCATCGCTACAAAAAACCGAGTGCTGTGACCACGCCAGAGAGTAAACGAGGGATGAAGAGGCCAGATCAACACCTCTCACAATGGAAACAATATTTATCGGAAAAACAAATCGAGAGAATTCTTAGGGTTGTCTCAGCGTTTGATATTCGTCTCTATTCTGCTGATGTCGAACCGCACATTGAGGCGCTTCGGACGTAGCGTATTACTTTCGAATCGTCCCAGGGTGATACGTGCTGTACATTATCGTTCTATCTTCAAGCAATAACTCGGAGGCAAGACGTGTATCTTGTGATAAAACGGTGATCTCGGGAGGAATCTCACGGTCGGTTCTTGTGGTGGCATAGAGTATCTTACCTCCATCCTTCCCGAATTTTGTCAGGTTCTTGAGCTGTCGGTGAAACGAAGCAGTGTCCACCCAGTCGAAAATATTGGAAAGATTGAATTTCGTAAAGTAATCATGGGGAAACTGTTGTAATGCTTCAGTGACTGAGGTTGATTTCATCTCTATCCTGTCAAGTCTCTGCCGCACCGTATCGTAATTCTCTTCCTTTAAATACGGTGGAAAACAATCCGTATTGAAATAGTACCCGAGCAACATCAATGATGCAAAATGATTGTATCGTATCGGAATCTTACTGAACATCTGTTCAATTTTTTTTGCATGATCCAGTGAAAAATGGACGTGTTGTAGATAGGGAATATAGCCTGCTGCTCGTTTCCTCCGGTAGGGAAGCTCTTGCATTGCTCTTAGGCATAACATCAATTTTAAAACCCAATCCTGAGAGGTGAACCTCTGATAGAGTCTCCAGGGGAGTCCATCAATATGGTGATAAAAATAATCGGATTGCTCCTTGATATCGTCGCACAGAAAGAAATTCTCAATGGTTGTATGTCCCTTTAAAAACCTTAACACCTTCCCAATATTTTTCACGTTTTGTTCCCCAACGAGTAACACCCCTGTCTTTATTGCATACGAGTTCCTATCCCACAGTTTACGTGCGTTATCACTTAAATGTTTTCTCACGATTTCGTATAATTGTTCCCTCTCACTTGAAGGGGTGATTCCCATGAATTGTAAGAATTGTATGTACTCTAACTGTCGTATCGTTTCAATCTTTAGTTCTAAAAGGTAATTTTGGTATGGATTATAATCAACCGCTATGATTTTCTTCGGATTGTACATCAGAAAATTGAAAATGTTGCACCCTCCAGAGGTTATGGAAAAAAGGACATCATCACTGTTGATCTGCAGTGCTTTTTGAATGATCTGGAAATCCTCCCAGCAGGTGTAATAATCTATTTTGTTCATGGTAAAAAGTTTTGAGCGATAATATCCGCCGGCCTTGTAGCTGGTCATTCTGGAGAGATAAACAGCTCGTAGTATAATATCATTAACATGGTTGTATGTCTATGAAGAAAGGTTCATTAAGAGAAAGAATCATCCGGTATTGTTGTCATGAGGGAGTTATCGCTGCTTGCAAAATACCCGTTCTTACAAGACACGAGACAGTACATCAAAGACAACGGTCCAACGGTCGTTGAACTCCTCCGTGATCTACCGTATGAACGTGCGCGCATGATCGGCATAGAACGGCTTGACAACGCGCTGAAGAACAGCGATGTCGGCGAACGAAGCCTTGCCAATGACTCCGATTGTATCATGGAGATTCTGTCGTACCCTTTAGCACGGATGGTCGCGGTCTGCATCGGCGACACGTATTTCAAAAAGCGCTATGCCCTCGGGGAAGCCTTCCACGCGTACAATTCCCTTGTGAACGAACCGACCTCCTTCTTACTTTCCGTCGCACGCGAACTGAACATCAACGCTCAGCAGCTACCAGATCAGCCGACCATCTCTATTTTTTTCAAAGATTATTTACGTAATGCACCCACGCGATATAAAGAATGGAAAATGGTGAACAGGGACCTTGGTGGGGGGTTCGTCACCATCACCCAGAAGGACCTCGCCAGGGTCCTCTTGGAGGCGCTCAGAGAGAGAATCAACGACGAGCTCGCATCCAGAGACTGCGACAGGATGGTTTATGACGCGTTCGCCACTGATATCCAACGCTTCCAAAACACGCTCTCTCTTCAGAAAAAAAAGATCGATGCAGCACCCGTCGGAAAACTCAGTATCGAGAAGCTGCCTCCCTGCATGAAGGATATCCTCTCGGCGATACAGTCCGGGGAAAATGTCCCGCACATGGGACGATTCGCACTGGTCGCATTCTTAAGCTCCCTCAAGTTAAACACCAACGACATTCTCAAGATTTTCAGCACTGCCCCTGACTACCTAGAAGATAAGACACGGTATCAGGTCGAACATATCACGGGTGCATCCTCCGCCACCGAGTATAAGTGCCCCGGCTGTGATAAGATGAGGACGTACGGAATATGTCCGGTGGAGAAGATGGATGACTTGTGCAAAAAGGTGCGGCATCCGCTGACGTACTATAGCCATAAATGGAAAGAGGAGAAAAAGCAACCATGAGGCACTTCGTGACGTTCGAAGGGATCGACGGTTCCGGGAAGTCCACGATATCAAAACGCGTCTATGAAAAGATGAACGTCGAGGGCTATCGTGTGGTCCACACCTTTGAGCCGACGGATTCCAGCATCGGGAAATTCGTCCAGCAATGCATTCGGACGCAGTCTGATCCGTTCGTAACGTCCTTTTCTTTCGTTGCGGATCGCATTCAGCATTGCAAACAGATCAAAGAGTGGCTGGATGAAGGAAACATTGTATTGTGTGATCGGTACGCGGAATCAACCTACGCGTACCAGGGGACGCAGCTGGAGTCCGAGGTGGAAGACCCGGTTCGATGGCTCCGTGAGCTTTCTAATGGCCGCATCCTAATCCCAGATCGAACCTTTTTATTTGTCATCGACCCAAACATGTCGCTCGTTCGGATTCAGCATCGCTCGGAGCTGATACCTTTTGAGCGTGTCTCATTTTTAGATAAAGTCCAGAGCATTTACCTCGAGGTGTGCAAAGGAAAACGTTTTCTGCATCTTGACGCCACCCATTCGATTGAGGACCTCGTCGAACTCTGTTTCAACGACATTATTTCCTAACCAGGTCATCTCTTCAAGAAAATTCTTTGCATTAAGAGTTACTTCATTTTTATTAATAAAAAGATATTGGAATGAGATCTTCAGTAGGGTGGGTTTAACATTCGTCATCGTCGAGCTTTTCAGTGTCATCGTCAAGGTCACTTGCAGGTTGGTTGCGTGCGAGGAACCGAGCACGCTGGCCAACGATGAACAGTTTTGCAATGAAGGTGATTTCGTTTGCTTCTTCCTTACTTGAGATGTTCCCGACGATCATCATAGTAGTCACAATAACGGTTGTCTTCGTGCTTATTAGGGTTTATTGTACAATTGGTACCTAAAAAAATAAAAATAGATGAATAAAATTAAGACGAAGAAATACACCAGCTACGCTACTCATGCCCAACTCTTTCGCGAAAAAGCAGTATCTGCGTATTATATTAGACGAAAAGACCGATGAACTTGAAGTGCATCGAGACCGTCGCGTTCCATCCAACCCGATCATAGACTGTCACGGTCAGGGGCACATCACTGTTGCTTGGTAATCGGTCGATTCCGAGGGTATATGGTGAGATTGTATCGATACGGACGCGTTCGCCGTTCAAG
>Ga0335070_10009251_pt1 | contig 11558 bp, 10 predicted proteins | sample Lox_Sample_13_FD_206722 | JGI IMG/M metagenome (GOLD analysis project Ga0335070, IMG submission 206722) | Soil microbial communities from Loxahatchee National Wildlife Refuge, Florida, United States - Lox_Sample_1.3 | ecosystem: Environmental > Terrestrial > Soil > Wetlands | place: USA...
CGCCAGATGATCGGATCGTCAGGGTTCTGGAGCAGGAACGACATCGACGCAATCTTGAGATTGTAGGCTTGGAACGGAATGATCCCGCCCGACGTACTAATCTTCAGTTTCTGTCCCTCGGCGCCGACCATCTTCGGGATGTTGGGACCATGGATATCCATGTCGCAAATTCCGACGTGCCAGCCCTTGAGGGCCAGGCTCACCGCCAAGTTGGTGGTACAGGTGCTTTTCCCCACTCCACCCTTATTGCTCATGATGAGGACTTTGTACTCGATCCGCTCCATGCGCTTGGCCACGAGCCAGCGGCTGTGCCCTTCCTTGTCCTTCTGACACGATTCATTCTCATCGCAAATGGCGCAGGCCCACATATACGTGCAGGCGTCTCCGCTCCCGGATCCCTGAGGCTGAATGATATTTAATTCACGTGGCATGGGTGATCACGACTCCTTCGCTATTCTCTAGGCTGTTACTCCAACACCCTCATCGGCGCGGGACTCCTGAGGGGACACCGACGTAGTCCCCCTCCACCGCACTCGGAACGCGTGGAGATGCCGACTTGCCAATGGCCGCAGCAGACGCGGCGGTCTCTGCTGGCTTCGCTTTCTTCTTATTGAAGAAGCCCGCGCTCACGATCCCGACCTCATAGAAGATATACATCGGCAAGGCCATCAAACACTGGTTAAAGGGATCCGGGGTCGGGGTCAGAATTGCAGCGACAATGAATGCGCCTAGCAATGCCCATTTCCGATAGCGTTTCAAGATGGGCGCGTCGACCCACCCCAACTTCGCCATCAGGGTAATCGCCAGAGGCACTTCGAAGATCAACCCAAACACGAGCAAGAACCACAGGGCGAATCCCACATACTGGGCAATCGACAGTTGCGGAATAAATCCGGCACTCACCCCATAGGTAATCAGGAAGTTCAAGGCAAACGGTAGGACGAAGAAAAAAGAAAACCCGACTCCGGCATAAAAAGCCACTGTACTCAAGAGCACGAAGGGTCCCACGAAACGCCTCTCTTGCGCGTGGAGGCCAGGCACGACGAATTGCCAGAGCTCCCAGAGGATATACGGCATTGCCAGCACCAGGGCAAAGAGTCCTGCGACCTTGACGTTTTGCCAGAGCGCCTCAGCGGGTGCCAGAAAGACGAAAGGGATGGTGGGAAGGTCGGTCGGGATCCAGGACAGCGAACCGGGCACGAACATGTTCTGCAACGGAACACGGAGCCATTTCACCAACGTGTCGGCATAGAAGAAGGTGCCGACGAAGACGACGGCGGTCACGATGACGGATCGGGTCAGGCGCACCTGGAATTCCACCAGGTGCTCCATGACCGGCATCTTCTTGTCTTCCAGCGGCTTGAAGATCGTGTCTTGCAGCCACCGGTTGAATTTATTCAATCCATCAACCATATCACGATGCTTTCGCTATCAGCTATCAGCCATCAGCTCAGAAGTCCCATGCTGATCACTGATGGCTGTGGGCTAACGGCTGTTTATTTCGGGTTCACGGCCACGAACAAGTTATTACCCTGCCGACTGAGAAGCAGAACGGCCAACTCGTCTTTCTTGATCTTACTCGCAGCCTTCTGGTAGTCGTCGAGGCTTTTCACCACTTCGTGATTCACCTCTTGAATCACGTCGCCTCGCTGCAACCCAGCTGCTTCCGCCGAGCTGCCCGCCTCGACTGACGTGATCACGACACCGGTCGTCTTCGCAGGAATATTCATCTGACTCATCATCGCCGGATCGAGCGCTTGGATGCGAAGCGCGGCCAGCACATTGTCAGGCGGTTTGATCGTCTCCGTCGGTTCCTTCGGAGCCGGCTCTTTCTTGGCCAACATCTCGTCGGACGGCCGTTCCGCGACCTTGACGTTCAGAGTCTGCTCTTTCCCGTCGCGGAGAATTTTAACCTGGGCATCCTTGCCCACAATCGTTCGGGCGACGAGGTTCCGCAACTGGCTGACGCTCTGGACGTCTTTCCCGTTGAAGGCGATCACGACGTCGCCCCGCTTGATCCCGGCCTCGTAAGATGGACCGTTCTCGTTCACATCGCTGACGAGCACCCCCTTCCGTTGCTCAGGCAGTTTGAACGACTTTGCGAGCGCAGGGGTAATTTCCTGAATCGCCACCCCCATCCACCCCCGCACGACCTTGCCGGTTTTCTGCAGACTCTCGACGATATCGAGTGCAATGCTGCTGGGGATGGCAAAGCCGATTCCTTCCGAGCCGCCGGTTCGTGAAAAGATCGCGGTATTGATGCCGATCAAGTCCCCGTTCATGTTAACCAGCGCCCCTCCGGAGTTGCCCGGATTGATCGCTGCATCAGTCTGAATAAAATCCTCATAGTCGGCGATGCCAACGTTCCCACGACCCAGCGCACTGATAATTCCCAAGGTCACCGTTGAGCTGAGCCCGAATGGACTTCCGATGGCGAGAACCAGATCACCCACCTGAAGCTTCTCGTACTCCGCCCACTTCAGGGCGGGAAGGTCTTTTGCTTCTATTTTGACGACGGCCAGATCGGTCTTCGGATCGGTCCCAATGATTTTGGCTGAAAATTCGCGTCGATCACTCAATGTGACGGTAATCTGCGAGGCTCCTTCGACCACGTGGTTATTGGTGACGATATAGCCACTGGAGTCGAGGACCACACCGGAACCGGCACTTTGATCAGGACGGCCGTGAGGACCTGGCGGCGGCATGGGCGGTGGTGTCGGGAGTTCGCCACCGGGCGGTTCTTCGCCAGGAGGTCCGCCGAACGGCCCGGGAGGTAAGGGACGACGTCCTCGCCCTCCTTCTCCCCCTCCGGTTACCGCGATGTTGACCACCGCCGGCGTCACCTTCTTCACGATATCAGAAAAGCCCTGCGCCATGGATGGCGGAACGCCCGCGGCCGCCGCCATCGAACCGGTCGGCAAAGTACTGCACGCCACGGCCACCACGCACAGAAAGACTAATGCAATGATTGCGTTCTTCTCCCGACTCCACATCACCATAAGAGCGTTCCTCCAGCAAAATAGGTGGCACGGTTCAGAAGCGGAAAGGTCCATTTTACACCATCCGTTCCGAGGCCTTCAAAGACTAAAAGTCGCCTCCGGACCCGAAGGGGGGGGTCCAAAGGGGACCAGCTTGTACCACAAGACTGCTCTGCCCGCAGGAGGCCTATGAACTGGCTCTGCGCGTCACTGCGTCAGCCTCTAACTGATCAAGCCAAGAGTTTTGCAATCTAAGAGTGAGGCACTTCGCGGCCTGGTCAAACGAGACCACGCGCATGGTATTCGGCGCACCTTCATAGCTGGGAGGCCAAACCCGCCGCTCGGGGTCTTGCGGCCGAAGGTAGACGACCGGATACCATTGGTGAATGCCAGGAGCTGAAGGACGGTCCAACGTCGCCCAGCCCCGACCTTCCGCTCGCATCAGCGTTTGATTGTTTTTTTAGATCGAATAGCGCGAACTCCAGCAGAGACCAGTTATCGCGACGATATCCTGGCTGCGAATGCGTGACCCAGCCGAGGAAGAGCGTCACCGGCTACTCCTGCTCCGTGCTGGACAAGACGACCACGACCACGTATTCAAGCTTGTGGGTTTTTCCGATCTCGGTAAACTGAAGCCAGTCTCCGTTCGGCTGCGGCTGGATGTGTTCAGCCGAGAGCACTTCGGTGATGGTCACCGGTAACACGTGGCCGATTTCTTGCTTCAACTCCTCACCCAGCCGAATGCACGCTTCATCCGGAATAATTGCGACGACCGCATCATGGCTCCGAGAGCCAGCGCGCCGCGCCGACCAACTTGCCAGTGCTTCCACGCCACGGCACTGCGTCGAGGTCACCGAGCTGCACCCCGGCGGTTTTCAGACAAAAGCGATCGCGTATATGGGCAATCCGGTGACATGCTTGATTATGGACGAACCGCTCCTCCTCAGTCGCAGCGATAATTCGACCATGGGCCACGATCCCCGCTGCAGCATCCCGCATCTTGGACAGTCCTAGAGTCAGCATAGGGGGGAAGAATAATCGCACCCTCGTCAGGCTGCAAAATAAGAACGCATCCGATTGCTTTCTCCCCTACTTTTCCGGTAGGGAGGTTCCTTCAACGTCATACGTGCGCTTTCACCGCGGGAGTCGTGTGCAATGGGGAGTCCTCGCGATCTCGGCCATCGATTGTTCACGATCACTGCTGGCCTCTGCGTGGCACTGCTGGCCGGATGCGCGTCACGGCTGGAACTGCCTCCGATAGGTCCCCTGCTCCCCTATGCGGCTCGCTTGGAATTATCTCCTTCTGTTACCACCTCCACATTCCAGTATACGGACTCCTGCGGGCATATCCAGGAGGTCCGAATCGGCTCTGTGTTGGAGGAGGCCTTAACTGAAGCGACCGATCGGACCTTCAAGGCGGTCACCACAGAAGCCTCCAAGACGAAAGAGCCGTTCCCAGAGATCACCGTTCGAATGGACCTCGTCCATCAGAAGTTGGACCTTAAGCAGGACAATGTTTACGACCGGGTCCCAGCCTACCTCCAGCTCAGTGCTGTGGCGAGATTTTATGACGTGAGCGGGAAACTCTTGCGAGAATCGGACATTCGGGTCGATCGGAACGAACGTCTGCTTAACGAAACGCTTGCCAAGGACTGCAATTACATCATCGACCCTTTCATTCACGACACAGCTGTTGAATTTGCGACCCAGTGCATGCAGGAGGCTCGTGTGGCGGTTGGAGGCGCCGGCCAGACTGCCTCGGCCACCCCTCCAAGTGGAAACGTTGGGACAGGAGCGGCCCCTCTCACCCCGAAACCCGGCCAATCGAGCTCTACCCAGGCGCTCGCTCCCACCGTGCCACCTGTGAAGTCGTCTCTGCGATTCAAGGCAACCGTGCTGGATGAAAACAGCAACTTGGTGTTTGAAGGAGGGGAACAAGTTCGTGTCCGAGTCGATCTCGTCAATAGCGGTGAGCAGGAACTGCAAGGGGTCACCGCCTCGTTATCAGGATCTCCGTCGCTTCTGGCGCAGTTTCCTGTCTCTATCCTGGCCGTGGGGCGACTTCAGCCGGGCCAGTCTCGATCGGTCGAGTTCGTCGCGACATTGCCGCAGGCCGTCCAAAACCAAAAGGCTGAGATCCAGGTCACGGTGTCCGATGCCGGAGCTGCCATGGCCCCACCTCCGCAGACCATGGCCCTCTCGATTCAGCCCACCGGTGTCAAAATCGACGACGTGGATCAGATCCCCGCTGTCGCAGACGGTTTTCGCCGCCCTCACACTTATTTGATTTCCATCGGTATCGGATCCTATCGCGACCAGCACATCTCGACCAGGAAGTTCGCGTCTCTCGATGCTGAAATGGTGGCCTCATATTTTCAGTCTCTGGGTGGCCTTCCTGCAGCCAATGTGCGACTGCTTCAAGACGGGAAGGCGTTGCGCTCGGACATCGATGAAGCCTTGCTCGATTGGCTCCCGCCACACATGAATAAGGATGCGATCGTCATCGTCTACTTTGCCGGCGTCGCGATGGTGTCACCCACAGGGGAAACGTTCCTTGTGCCCCATGAAGGAACCGCCGCAAGCACCACACGGCTCTATCCATTCAAGGGCTTGGAAGCAGGCTTGGCCAGATTAAAAGCCAGGCAAACAGTGTTCATCTTCGACGGGTTGGTGTCGCGCCTCGGAGCAGAAACCAAGCCAAAAACCACGACTCCTCCATGGGGAGCAGGAGCAACATCGACCATTCATCTGATCAGCCCAAGTGGTTTTGGAAACGGGTTGGAAGACGAGCGCCATCGGCACGGACTCTTCACCTATTACCTCTTGCGAGCCTTGCGGGGGGATGCCGATATCAATCGAGATGGAGAGGTGACGATCGGAGAGGTGATCCCATTTCTCAGCCAGAAAGTGGCATGGGCGGCCAGGGCCCGGTTCAATCGTGAGCAGCGGGTCCTCACAGCCCCGCCCCTCAATCCATCGGACAAAACGGCCGAGCTTATTCTGACGAAGCTCGCGTCGATTCAAGGCGCCGAAGTCCGATAACAATTCCCCCCTTTCGAGGAATCTCTTGGGGAGAATCAATTCGCCAGCAGACAAAAAAGAGAGGGTGGAGGGATCTCCTCCACCCTCTCACCGTCCCTCGCTCAGCGATACAATTACTCGGGTTTGCAGAAGCTCCGCTCGTAGTTGATGATGGTCCAGGCTTCCTCTTCGTTGATGGCAGCCGGGATCAAAGAGACCATGCCCGTTCCAGCGCTGCCGTTCTTAATGACCCAAAACAGCTCGCCGTCTTTCCGCTTCTTGTGGAACTTGCAATTCGTGAAGTTCCGTGGGCTGGGGTTGAGGATCGCGCCAGCAGGCCCGTCGCCCTTCCCTTCCTTGCCATGGCAATTAAAGCAAGTACCCTTTCCCTCGAACAACGCCTTGCCCTTGGCAATGTTCTCCGGAGTCGCTTCAACCGGATTCTTCATCTGCTTGGCTTCGGCCATCTGGTCCGGGGGAACACGTGGCTTGAGTGGATCCCGCTCTTCCGCGCCCACCACCGTGGCAGACAAGAGCATCAACGCAGCACTGACACCTAAAAACTCAGAAAAATACCGCATCACACTTCCTCCTTTTGTTGAGCCCATCGCACCCGACCAATCGCTTATTCGCGAGGCCACCAACCGACACGTGATCACACACGGAAACCCATAAAACGGCGGGACTATAGCAACGGACTTTTGTCCTTGTCAAGCAAACCGTTCACGATCGTCCTCTTCGAGTTCTGAGTTTTCTCGCTCGGTCAACTCCGTCCACACTCGTGCGACTCATTCGACAGTCGACGTCGTGTCCTCGTGTATCCCCTCCTGTACTGCCGGTAATGAAAATCAAACTGTGTGCCACGAGAACTTAATGTCGCCATTCAATATTTCGCCGTGTTAGCAGACTATATTAAAAAGCGATTTGCCGGCACGCGGATCTTGGACACCTTTGTGCCACATCCCTGCCTGGATGCCTCACTGATTCAACGCAAGTTGTAGAGGAATCTGACCCGGTGAAGAGGTGGCTGACGGGAGACGTCGGCAGGTGCGCGTAGCGAGTAGAGAAAAACCGTCAGCGTTTCAGTACGATATCCCGGGCGACTTTTCCGCTCGGTCCAAACGGCTTCTGCGGCTTGCCGTTCAGTTCTGCTTTGACTCCTCCAGCGTTGCCGAGGGTGAGTATAAACTGGTCTCGGCCTTTCCACTTCGCCTTTTCACCTGGACGGAGTAAAGCCTCCTGCGGACTCCCGCCGTCGATCTGAACGACGACCCAGCTCAACTCGGTCGCCTCTAGGTCAAGGACGAGTTGTCCCTCAGTTGTGGCGGTGCCTTCGAGTGAGATGCCTCCGAGAGGGCCGTCACTCCCGAGAGAGGGAGGAACAGGCAGAGCAGTGTCCGGCGTGGCCATGGTCACCACCGACTCGGCCGTCCCCTGACTTCCGGAACTCTCGGTCGCCGGTTTTGGCGAGGCAGGACCAGGGACATTCGCTTTTGCTCCAGGTGAAGACATTGGGGGCGCCTGAAGCCCGGCAGATTCTGGAGGTACTGGCGCCGCTCGTTTGGTTGGCGCTGGCAGATCAGACACAGACCGGCGAACGAGGACGGAGGACTGTTCGCGACTGAGGAGGAACACCAACGTCAGAATAGCAATGGCAATCGCCACGGCCACGGCCTTTCGGTTGGCTTGCCGCTTTCGCTCCTCCTCGGCTTGACGAACCCTCAAACGTTCCCGCTCGTCTTGCTTTTCGTAGAAAGTTCCCGCCGACTGCGTAAATCGATGGATGGCATCTTCTTCATCAAGTCCCAACGATCGAGCATAGGACCGCACGAACCCTCTGGCAAAAACCTGATCGGGCAGTTTGGCAAAGTTGCCTTCTTCGAGCGCCTTGACAAAATCCGTGCGGATGCGGGTCTTCGAGGCGACTTCGTCGACCGTCAGCCCCTTCGTTTCACGGACCTGTTTGAAGAATTCTCCGATCGATTCCATGTCGAAACTTCTATTACTTCAATTTCACCAACAGCTCTTTAGCGGCCGCCGCGTATTCGCCGTTCTTGTCGAGCGTCGTGACTTTGGTCAGAGCTTCCTTCGCCCGCCGCTCGAATCCCAATTTGTAGTATACCCGCCCTAGTTCCAAATGCGAGAGGGCCGGAGGCACATGCGGCGGATTAACCACGAGGGCGTCTTCGAGAGCCTCCATGGCGCCATGATAATCTCCTTCATGAGCCAGAGCCCGCCCGAGGTGAAACCGCGCCAGATCAGGCGTTGCATAGAGCGGATTGCTCAGCGCCAGGCGAAATTCCTGAACAGCCTCGGGCCAGCGGTCTTCACGTTCGAGCACCTGCCCGAGGAACGTATGCGCCTCGGAATAATCCGGGTCGAGGTCTAGGGCCGCGCGGAAGTGCTCCTCTGCCTGCGCCCACTTCCCCTGTCCGGCCAAGAGGTGGCCGAGTCCATAGTGGGCTTCCTTATTCTGCGGGTTGATTTGGAGCGCTTTCTGGAACGACACAAAGGATTTCTGCTTGTCCGAATCGAGCGTCGCAAGACCCTCCTGGTAGTAGCCTTGCGACTTCTTGACCGTTTCTTCTGGCGTCGCACAGCCCTGTACAATCATGGCGAGTGGGAGCACCACGACGAGACTATAATACGACCATGACCGAATCATCGTTCGCACGAGAGAGGAATGCCTCACGCAATGTCCTCGAAATGGGTTAACTGTTTGAATGCGCGGAAACGCTCGTGAATCTCTTTGTAATCCAGGATTCGCAATCGGTCAAGACTAAAGGATTCTACGGTAAACGACGCCATGACGCTTCCGAAGATGACGGCTTGCTTCAACCCCTCGATCGTCTGATTCCCCGTCGCCGCCAGATACCCGAGAAACCCGCCGGCGAAGGTATCGCCGGCGCCGGTCGGATCACGGACATCTTCAAGAGGAAAGGCCGGCGCGCCGAAGACTTGCCTCTCGTTAAACATCAAGACTCCGTACTCACCTCGCTTGATGATGAGATGTTTCGGGCCTCGCGCGCGCACCAGTTGCGCCACTTTGACGAGATTAGGACTTCCACCGAGGGCACGCGCCTCCCCGTCATTGACGATCAGAATGTCGACCTTCTCCAGCACGCGCCACAAGGCTTCCCGCTTCCCGTTGATCCAGAAATTCATCGTGTCGCAAGCCACCAAGGGGGGACGGGGCAATTTCTGTAGCACGTCCAATTGCAATTCCGGATCGATGTTCCCCAAGAACAACACCTCCGGCGACCGATAGGTGTCGGGGATCTTGGGGCGGAACGTTTCGAAGACGTTGAGCTTCGTGTCGAGTGTGTGGGCTTCGTTCAATTGGTGCGTATATTCCCCTTGCCATCGAAACGTTTCGCCGGATCGTCGCTCGAGGCCCGTCAGATCGATGCCACGGCTTTTCAGGAACGCGACGTGCTGTGACGGGAAATCTTCCCCAACCACCGCAATCAGATCAACTGAGGTGAAAAAGCTCGCTGCCGTCGAGAAGTAGGTGGCCGAACCGCCCAGCACCTCGGCGACCTCCCCGAATGGTGTCTTGACCGTATCCAATGCCACTGAGCCAACCACAAGCAATTTTCCCATCGCTCATCGACCTCGTTTTGTTGGAGGCGTCGCCCGTTCGAGTAACAACCACAGTTTGCGGCGGAGTGACGTCTGTATTTGATCAAGCGGAGTGACCACAGCGTTCTGTAAAGCACTTTGGCAGCCACAAGTCGTCCCACCTGCGATCGGCCGCACGCTGACCCGAAGGAGCTGCTTCGCCAACGCGACGTTCTGTCGCAACGTGGCCAGAATGGCCTCGACGGTCACCGGCTCTTCCGTCTCATGCCAGCAATCATAGTCGGTCGCGAGCGCGATCGTTGCATAGCAGAGCTCGGCTTCGCGTGCGAGCTTCGCTTCAGGCATATTCGTCATGCCGATCACGCTGACTCCCCACTGACGATACAGACGCGACTCCCCCTTGGTCGAGAACTGCGGTCCTTCGATACACAGATAGACTCCGCCTCGATGAACCGATGCACCGACGGACCGCGCTCCCTCAAAGAGCGAGGCACTCACGTTTCCGCAAATCGGTTCGGCGAATCCCACGTGAGCGACGACACCACGCTCGAAGAACGTTGAGACACGCCGCTTCGTCAGATCGATGAACTGATCCGGGAGTACGACATCGCCCGGCTTGATCGATTCCTTCATGCTGCCGACGGCGCTGACGGAAATGACTCGCCGTACACCGAGGGACTTCAATGCATAGATATTCGCGCGATAATTGATCTCCCCGGGGCTGATTCGATGTCCGCGACCATGGCGTGAGAGAAAGGCGATGGGGACCCCCTCCAATTCACCCAGTATAATCGCATCGGACGGAGCTCCGAACGGCGTACGAACCGTCACCGCCGTGATGTTCCGAAGCCCCTCGATATCATACAACCCGCTCCCGCCGATGATCCCGACATCCGCGCGGGCGCTCACCTTCCCCCGAGCTGTTCCCACTCGGTTCCTCCCGTCTCTTCCCTCATGTCAGTCCAGACCACCGGACACAACGCCCATTATCCAAGTCCAGCAAGAAATGCATCGACCTGTTTCAGAATACGGCCCGACGTGGCGGTGGGCGACTCCGATTCCTCGATCGTCATCCAGTGGATGCTCGGTTCTTTGCGAAACCAGGTTATCTGCCGCTTGGCAAAACGCCGGGTATCCCGCTTGAACCGGCGGACCATCTCTTCGGCATCATACTCACCGGCAAGATAGCAGGACACCTGACGGTAACCCAGCCCCTTCATGGCGGGGAGATCGCGACTATATCCACGAGCGAGCAACCGCTGTGTTTCGTCTACCAACCCGTTGGCCAATTGCCAGTCGATTCGTTCTTCGATACGCCGATACAGTGCCTCGCGTGTGCGCTCCAGTCCGATGACCAAAGACGCATAGGGTCGCTCTGCAAACCCATGCTGCTGTTGGAACTCCGACATAGGCCGGCCGGACAACCGGTGCACTTCCAATGCGCGCAACACTTTCGACTCGTCGCGCGGATGCAAGCGAGCTGCGAGCGTTGGATCGCAGGCGACGAGCTGTGCATAGAGATGGTCCCGCCCGTGCTCCTGCGCGTCGCGCCGCAACGATGCCCGCAGGACGGGATCGGCCGGAGGAGCTTCGCACAAGCCTTTGAGCAATGTCCTCACGTACAGGCCTGTACCGCCGACGACCAGGGGGAGACGGCGATTGCGGTACAGATCTTCGATAGCCTGAACGGCAAACCGTCGATAGAGGCCAGCATTGAATGGTTCATTCGGCTCGACCAGATCGATTAGTCGGTGAGTGACGTCCTGCCGCTGAGCCACCGTCGGCTTATCCGTCCCGATATCCATCCCTCGGTAGACCTGCCGAGAGTCCGCGGCCAGAATATCGGTCTCGAACGCCTTCGCGATCTCCAGCGCGATACGGCTCTTGCCGACGGCCGTCGGCCCCACGATGACGACCAGGGGACGAAACCGTACCTGTGTCTCAGACAAGAGCCGCATCGTACAGACAGGAACCGCC
>Ga0335070_10009252_pt1 | contig 11556 bp, 9 predicted proteins | sample Lox_Sample_13_FD_206722 | JGI IMG/M metagenome (GOLD analysis project Ga0335070, IMG submission 206722) | Soil microbial communities from Loxahatchee National Wildlife Refuge, Florida, United States - Lox_Sample_1.3 | ecosystem: Environmental > Terrestrial > Soil > Wetlands | place: USA: Florida...
TGCCATTCGGCCGACCCGGCCGCTCACCCGCAGAAACGGCGATGGTCTTGGTCGGCACCACGAAGCCCGCCAGATTTTCCTCGACGGTGCGGGCAAAGCACGATCCCAGAGTGAAGATCGTCGCGCCCGCCGGGAACGAGAATTGCGGAGTCATCTGCGGGAACACAAAACCATTGCGGATGCGGGGGTCCCCAGGTTGCGGGTAGCGCCTGGCGTAGCCGATAGTCCGTGCGTTTCGTACGGCATCTTCGAGTGTTATTCGCATTGTCTCCAGTCAGGTGACGGGTGCACGTGCAGCTCTGCCACAGCAGGGCGCTTCGTGATGGAGCATACTTGGTGTCCAGGCGCGCTCGACGCCGAACGGCCGTCTGACGAATACGCAAACCCCTCTGGAGATTGTGTTTCGCTGCCGCTACGGCCGGGATGGATTCTGCATGCCCGCACAGATCGTGCGTCGGCGGCGAACCATTGACTTTTCCGGGCCTGAATTCTACTCTTTGGGCAGTCGGCATGGCTGGCTCCGATTGCTTTTCTGGGCGTCGAACTAAGGGTGGGATCCATGGCTAAGCCCCCAGCAGATGAACCGCGCGAGAATGTTCCTATTTCGCCCGCAGAGGCTGAAGTGTCCGGAATTCTCGCACCCCAAGATTTGCTCGAATTCGAGTTCAGGGAAGTATTCGCGGTTCCGCGCCTGAACAGAAGTTGCCTCTCATGCTCGTAAGGCGCGGTGTTGACACTGTGATGTGGGGAATATCCGATGGCTGAGCGATTGACCGCTCGAATTCGGTCCACCTGCGTCCAATACGACTCGATGGAGCCGACGATTACATCGGGAACGGACCTGTTGGCCGACGAATTGCACTACAAGAATGAGCGGCCGAGCCGATGGCATGTGGTGGTGTTCTCACTGCCGGCCGACCTGGAGTCCCTCGGAGCCGAAGCGCCCCGCTTCATGAAGCGGGTGATCGGACTTCCCGGGGAGACGATTCAACTCACGCCCGAAGGGCCCTTCCTCAACGGGGCCAAGATGGCCGTACCGCCGAGGTTGGCTGACCGGTTCTCCTCGTTCACGCCGTTCGACGGGTATCGGTTCGGCCTGGAGCCGTACCCGATTCCCGACGACTCCGTATTTCTCGTCGGCGACAATCCGAAGATCTACGTATCGGATTCGAGGGAATTCGGCGCCATCCCCATCCGCTGCATTCACTCGCGCGTGGTGGCCACCGTGCGTGTCGACCCGGTTGTGTAGCCGACGGCCGATGTATGAGGCCGCCTGGCAACGCGCGCCCGGGCCGGCGCTGACGGCGCTGATCGAGGCCATCGACTGCGATCTGACGCTCTCAGACGCAAAGGTTCCGCACACCGTCCGTCGGCGCGTGCAGCAAGCGCTGACGTTGCCGGGGTTCTTGCTGGACTGCGCTCACCGGCTGCTGTCGCAGCTGGCTTTCGAACCCGGGACCCGCTACCTGTATCTCGATCCGCAGCAGCGTTACAACGTACAGCTGTTCTCCTGGCCGGCGGGTTTCAGTAACAAGCCTCATCTGCATACGAACTGGAATGTCTCGGCGGTGTTCGTAGGGTCGCTGGAGATTCTTCGGAGCACGCGATCAGAGGCGGACTGTGCGGCATCGGCCCCGCTGGTGGCGGCGGCTGGCGAGGCGGGTGTACTCATCCCGCCGCAGTTCCACTTCCTGCGCAACCCCACAGAGACGACCGCCCTCACCTTTCACGTGTTCAGCAATAGCTCGACGCCGGGTCAGCGACCGCATCGGGAAGGTCCTGCGGAAGCGGGTGAGTGCCGGCTGGACGATGACGGAATCCTCGCGCTGGCGAGGGCAGCCGCCGGGGTCGAAGATCCCCGTGTCACCGACATCATCCGGACCGCGTTCGCTGCCGCAGGCAACGTAACCCGACTCGAGTTGGTCAAACTGATGACGGCGATGGATCCAGCGGGCGGGATCGAGATGGGTAAGCAGTTAGCGCACCTTGTCGGGGGCAGCGACGGCAGCCGCCTGCTCGCGGTGCTGGAACAGATCGAACTCGCCGCCCCCTAGACAGACGGCGCCCACCCATATGTCGGAAGACGTTTTCCAACGCGCGCTCATCCACCTGTACTCGAACATCGACCAGTTTCCGTCGTACTCGGACGCGTTGTTCGACGACTTCGCATTGACGGATGCCGAACGGCGCGCCTTGAAGGAGCTGATATGCGGACAGCGCCAGGGTCTGCTCACCTTTAACCGGCTGCTCCACCACAAGCGGAGCCGGTCGATCTTGCAGTCGCTGCCCTACTCGTCACGGTTTGTCCCAGAAGAACTGGACGCCCTGCTGCAGGCGTTTGCCTGCCGCCCTTTTCCAGAGGGCGCAGCGGATTTCACCGCCGCGCTGCGGTCCTTCGCCGAGTATGTCGGGGCCGAGATCGCCGACCGTCGACAGCTCTCCAAAGCCGCCGAGCTGGTGTGGTTCGAAGCCATGTGCGCCAGTGCCGATTGCGCGACATTGCTACACTGCCGGTTCGATGTCCCTGCGGCGCTGCAGGATCCGTCCCTGCTCTACACTCCTGAACTTCCGCACCGCCGCTGCTGGTTCGTCGTCTTCCCCGCCGGCGGGCAGCTCAGGGTGGTAGCCGTTGGCACAGGTCTGGCGTCGGTGATCGCGAGCCTCCAGTCCGGCCGATCGGTCGCAGATGCTCTCGCGTCGTTGCCCGACGACGCGCGGCGTATCGCCGTCGAGAAGAGCCTGCAACGGCTGCTGTCGATGGATGCGGTTCGTGTCGGGCAGGACTGAGGCCCCATGACAGTCCACCGACAGGCGCGCCGTCGATGACGGACAGATTCGGGGTGCTCTACGACAGCAGCTTCGGGCGACAACTCGTCAGGGAGGACAACGGTGTGGATCTTGTCGAAGTCATCGCCGACCGCCTGATGTTCGACGACCGCTACGCGGACATGCCGGAGACCCTGGGAGGGATGGAGACCGTCTTCCATTGCCTGAACCTGTCGCTGGGCTCAGCCGAACCGCTGGACGAGACGTATGTGGGAAACCTGTCCCGGTTGGTCGCGCAGTTCCGTCCGCTGTGGGCCAGCGATCACCTGGCCTTCACCCGCGCGGGCGGAGTCGACCTGGGTCAGCTTTCACCGATCAGGTGGGATGCGGAGTCGGTCATACGGATAGCGGAAAAGGTCTCTGCGATTCAGGATGAATTGGGGATCCCCTTCCTCATCGAGAACATCGCCTATTACTTCCGGATGCCCGGCGCCGAGATGCCTGAGGGCGAGTTTTTGCACCACGTTGTCGAGAGGACGGGTTGCGGAGTGCTGCTGGATGTGAACAATGTGGCTGTCAACGCGGTCAATCATGGCCTCGACCCCGAGTCCTACATCCGGGAGTTCCCGCTAGATGCCGTGGGCGAGATACACGTCGCCGGGCATCGCCATCTCGGGCAGATGTGCATCGACAGTCACGGTGAACCGGTCGCAGACACGGTGTGGGACCTGCTGCGGGTGGTCTCGGGAAAGCTCCGGTGCGTCAACGTCATCCTGGAACGCGATCAGAACGTGCCGCCGCTGCCGCAACTCCTGCGCGAACTCGACGTCGCGCGCAAGTGTGTGAAGGAGGGCAGGTATCCCCGCGGCGACAGCGCCGAAAGCGAATCCGCGGATCCCGGCCCACACCAAACGCCGAGGGATCGTTGATGCCGGCGGGCGAGACGATCAGTTTCGCGGCGGGGAGCAACGCCGCCGCCGCGTGGCACGCATCCGAGATGCGGGCGCGCACCAGCAATGTCCTTCACCTGACACCTTCGGATCTTGAGGAGATCGACGTGGCCATGCGCCACCTGGCGCGCGCACGACTGCGGTCCGCGCAGATCGGCCGTGGCACTTTCAGGCTCGAGCACCTGGCAGAGACGCTGCGCCAGATCACGCTTGAACTTGAGTCCGGCTGCGGGTACTACCTCATCCGGGGGCTGCCGGTGGCGCGCTACAGCGTCGACGAGGTCGCAATGATGTTGTGCGGCATGGGCTCTCATCTTGGCCGTGTCATGCCACAGGACTCTGCGGGCCGGCTGATTCACCACGTGCGCGCCGAGGGGGCGGCGTCGCACGCCGACCGGATCGTCCGGGGCGACCGACTCGGAGACGCCCTGCCCTTCCACAGCGACTCGTGCGACATCGCCGCGCTACTGTGCGTCGGCGCCGCTGACATGGGCGGACTGAGCGCGCTCGCCAGTTCATACGCCGTGCACGACGCTTTGGCGGCTGAGGACCCGGATGCACTGGCTGTGCTCTACCGTCCGTTTCACATCGACCGGCACGGGGACCATGACGCGGTCTTGCCGCCGTACTATTCGACGCCAGTGTTCATGCGCCACAACGGCCGCTTGTTCAGCCGGTTCAACCCGGGTTATGTGTATTCGGCACAGCGGTACCGCGAGACGCCGCGACTGACTGCACACCAGGTCGACGCGATGGATGCGTTCCATCGGATGTGCGCGTCCCCCCGGTTTCGGTTCGACGTTGAGCTGATACCAGGAGACCTACAACTCCTCAACAACAACACGACGGTGCACGCCAGGTCCGCGTACCGCGACGGTGCCGAGCGGCAACGGCATCTGCTGCGGGCCTGGCTGTTCACGTCCCAGATCGAGGACATCCCGCCGCCGATGCGAGATCGGTTCCGCGACATGGAGAACTGGCGATCGAATCTCGATGCCGACTGACAATCAGCCGGTCGCGATGTCCTTGCGGTCGAGGTAGAAGTTCTCCATGACGAGCACATCGATGCCCGAATTCCGATAGGTGGCGATCGCATCGTGAGGAGATTCGACGATGGGGTCCCCGGCGAGGTTGAACGACGTGTTCAGCAGAATCGGGAAGCCGGAGTGCCGCTCGAAGCACCGCAGCAAGGCATGCACAAACGGTTCCTGACTTTGGGTGACGGCCTGCACCCGTGACGATCCGTCCACATGCACAACAGCGGGAAGGCAGTGACGGTATTGCGGTCGCAGGCATGTCGCGAACAGCATGTATGGCGACGGGTGTTCCCGCTCGAAGTATTCGGCCTGATTCTCCGCGGTGACGACCGGCGCGAACGGCCGGAACAGCTCCCGCCCCTTCAGGTGGTTGAGGTGGTCCTTCATTCCGGGCAGCCGTGGATCCGCGAGGATGCTGCGATGGCACAGGGCGCGCGGCCCCAACTCCGACCGGCCCCGCAGGAGCCCGACCACCTTGCCGGCGGCCAGGTCCGCCGCCACCAGATCGGTCAGTTCGCGGTTGTCGAGTCGCTGCGCTCGGAGCCCGACCTTATCGACAGCATATTGGATGTCGGAGTCGCAGTATCGCCGGCCCAGATACGGCAGGGGCGCCGATCCCCGTTTCGGCTCGCCGAATACCTGGTTGTAGGCGTAGAACGCGGCGCCGACACACTGTCCGTCGTCGCCGGCCGCGGGGAACACGTGCATCTCGTCGAACTTGGTCTCTCGGAGAATCAGGCTGTTCATCTGGCAATTGAGGAATACGCCGCCGGCGGCGCACAGTGTGCGGTGTGCCCCGGTGGGATTCAGTGCGTTCAGAAGCGCCACCATGTACGTCTCGAGCAGTTTCTGACCGGTCGCGGCGATGTCGGCCTTCCGTCGTTCGACAAACGTGTGCCACGGCTGCCCGCTGGCCTTCCAGATTCTGTCGACTTCCGCCAAGCCGTCTTGGAAGGTCAGGGAGAATTGACCATCCTGCAGCGCAGGCGTCGCGATCTCGTACAGCGGAGTTCCGTACGCTGCCAGACCCATGGTCTTTCCTGCCTCGCGCTCTCCAAAACCGACGATGTATGTGAATTGCTCGTATTTGTGCCCGAGGCTGATTTCCTTCTTCCGATCGATGTCGTTCATATAGGGAAGAAGATACGAATTTCTCCTGGATATCTGGGTCAGGCCGAATTCCTGCAAGCGGCGGTGTGTCAACTCGATCGCCGCTCCGAAACCCACGTAGACGCTTTCGGCCTCGATGCGGTCGCCGATGACCTCGCCGGCGCCATCGGCGACGACGATCAACGCGTCGTCGCCGTCGAAGGTGCAGTAGGTGGACCAGGAATGGCAGTCGTGGTGGTCGACACCGATGACATCAAGATGGGGAACCTGAAGCAGGTCGCGGAGTTCGTGTCTCAACAGGGGGACGGCGCCGCCTATCTCGACCTTGGTGTCGCAGATGCCGACGGCGCCGAGATCGGCCGCCTCGATGCCTGCGATATTGAAAACGGCCTCGATGGATTTCATCGGCAGCGCCGCCGAGTTCGAGTGCTTCTTGCGGTCGAGGCGTTCCTCGGCAATGCTCGCCACGAGTTCGCCATCGCTGACCAATGCCGCACCCCGATCGTGCCCGATGTGCACCCCCAGGCAATGACGTCCAGACATATTGCTCCCCTCGGCTGGGTGGCGCAATCACCAGAATTGGTGGGCGATATGCGGTGTTGGTGAGAGTTGTGAAATGGCTAGGGACAGTTTTCCATACGCGTCGCAACAAGATTCCGAGCGCGTGCACTGAATCACGCGCCGGTACCGCGTGGCCGTCGCTCCGCAGGGGCGCCTTCGGCGGTCAGGTGCACTGAGAAGAACGACTCCACCGTGCCCAACGTGTGGCGCCACGAGGACATCTGTTTGAAGATGTGGCCTTCGTCCTCGAGGAGGGCCAATTCAACGACGCCCGGCGACGGTGCGCGTTGGTAAAGCCGCGACATCTGGTCAAGGGGTACCACTTCGTCCCGCGCGCCGTAGACCACCAGAGTCGGAGTCTCGACCTTGGCGACCGCGTCATCGAGCGCCTCGATCAGCGGATCGTCAAGGAGATCGGGTCGCACGGGGTCGGTAGCGGGAATCGAAGCCTCCAACAGGGGCGCGACGAGTGCGCACGCGGCGAAGTGTGTCTGCGGACCGAGTAGGCGCAGCAGCGGTACGGCCGCCATGCTGCCGGCCAAAACGCCTACGGTATAGCAGTTTTCGGCGCGCAGCGACTGCGCCAAGTCGTGGATTGCAGAGCGAATCTCGGCGAAGTACGATTCGGCCGATTCCCGCTGACGGCGCCCCCGGCCGATGGCGCCCGGTCCGTTCATCACCGTCACGGTGAAGCCTTCCAGTGCCAACTCGCGCGCGATGCAGAACAACGCGTGGTGGAAGAAGAACGGTTGCGCTCCTGCCAGAAATTGCTGGTGCAGCCGAGGAAGGAGGATGACTCCGGCACAACGGTTCTGGGACCCCGGCAACCGCAGGTAGTCGTAGACGATACCCGCCGCGGATGCCTGAGTGTCCGCGATCCACTGGGGATCGCGAGCCTCCTCTGCAACCTCGGGAGAACAGAGGCGCCTAGTCCAACGCCCGCTGCTACCGCACAGGATTTCCAGGTGACCGTCGTGTCTCCACCGCGGCATGTGGTAGACGCCGCTCCAGCGGGTGACGAGCCGCCATTCGCCCCGCGTCTTCGTCGCAAGGAGCAACTGACGTTCGAAAACGCCGATCGCACTGTCGGGATTCGATGTAATGACGGCAAGCCGCTCACCGCCGGGGTCGACCGCGAAATCGAAGACCTCCACGCCGTCGGGTGAGATCGGCACCGGTTCCTGTCCTTTGGTCAAACTCCAAACCCGGCAGAACATTCCCGTCTCATACGATGCGAGAACTTCACCGTCACTCGACGGCGCGGCGCGAACGGAGGGGCCGCCGTTGAATCCGAAGCCGACGACCTCGTCGACGAGCCAGTCCACGGCATCGGTCAGCAGATCTACCCGCCCGATCAGTGTGCGGAGCCGACCCCGCGCGGCGGCAAACGCCACTACGACGGTCGCGACGTGTACGCGGACGGAGATCTGCACCGTTGCGCCGTCGCCCGATCGGGGCAGTCGGGTAACCAGTCGGCCCGTCGTGCCGTCGTGCACATAGAGGCACCGGCCGTCGGCCTCGTGACGGCAGTAGGCGACCACACCGGCGACGGCGGCGCATTCCACGGAGTCGATCGCGGCGGCCACGTGACCGTCGACTCGCGCTTCGAGTCGTTCGTTCGTGAGCGACCATATCCGATTGTCGTGATCGAACCCCAGCCATTGCACGTCGCCGGGCAGTGATGTCATCTGCATGGTTCCGTCCGCGTCCCGGAGCAGAAGGACGGAGTTGTGAGCGAACGCGAGACGAGAACCGCAGGGGCTCCAAGCAATATGGACGAACCCGAGCCGACTGAACCTGAAAATCTCGGTGCACGCGCCGTTATCCTCGAGCATCACCGACACACCGATTTCGTTGCCGGCGACGGGGGTGGCCACGGCGAATACGCACCGTGACTCGTCGGTTGGAGCCGGCTCGACAGCGAAGTAGTAAGGCAGGATGTCGATCGGCGTCATGTGACCGAGACTCAACACTTGTAGGAGAACTCGGTCATGCTTTGCGGCGCGAGTTTCGCGCGGTCGAGTTTCCCGGCCGAGGTTTTCGGCAGGTGCGCGACGAATGCGATGGAGTCGAGGCGCTTGTAGTCCTGAGTTGGCCAACGACGGCAGATCATGTCAGCCAATTCGGCAGCCAAGGGCTCTGTTTCGGGCGGGGCCACATCGCTGACCACCGATGCCCGCAACACCGTCAGTCCGCGGCTGTCCCCGGACCCGGCGATTGCGCATTCCCGCACCGAAGGATGCTCGAGAAGAACCATCTCCAGCTCGGCTGGGTTCACCCAGTCGCCACAGCCGAGCTTGATGAGGTGATCTGATCGCCCGTGGATGTAGTAGTAGCCGTCGTCGTCGATGGAGAAGATGTCGCTCGTCACAAACCAGCCGTTTTGAAATGACTGCTCGCTGCGCACCGGATCGTTCCAATAGCCATCGATGACCATCGGGCCGCGCACGCGAAGAGTCCCGAACTCCTCCGGCTCGACCGGGTTGCCCGCCGCGTCGAGCACCTGGACCTGCACTCCGGCGACCGGCCTGCCGACGGAGTGAACCTTGGTGTCTCCTGGCCGGTTTGACATGAACAGAAACCCAACCTCGGTGCTGCCGTAGGAATCCAGCAGCTCGACCTGTGACACCGACCGCCAGCGCGCGCAGAGGGAGGCTGCGAGGGGTTCGCCTCCCGTCACCGCCAACCGCAAATGCGAAATGCTGGTACGGACGTCCGATCTCGAGACAGCCTCGGCCAGAAACCTGGGCTGGCCGAACAGCAGCGTGCAGTTGTAGTCGGCCATGGACGCAAACACGGTGCCGATGCCGCTGCTCTGCTTGACCAGTGCCGCGCTGGCGCCCGCGAGGAAGGGCATCAGGATCGAGCTGCCGAGGCCGTAGCCCGTCGTCATCTTGGCCACGGAGATCACCCGGTCTGCCGCACTGAGATTCAGGATCGCCCGGGCGAACGCGAAGTATCCGTACAGGATGTCCTGATGGCGATGCACGATGAGCTTGGGACGGCCAGTACTGCCAGCGGTCAGCACACCGCACGCATAGCCACCGGAATTCCCGTGTACCCGGTAGTCCGGTCCCGTGCCGGCAATACCGGCGGTCAGCGCCGACGGGCTGTCCCAGGTGTGACCTGCGCCGATGACGTCGACCATGCCGGCCGCAGATCCCAGTCCCCGCCACCGGTCCAGGAGCGGCTCATCCACGATCGCCAGTCTCGCCTCACATAGTTGGGCGATGTAGAACGCGTCTTCGCTACTTAGGGCCGGATCGATGACGACGGCGATGCCGCCGGCCGCGACCACCCCGAAGTATGCGGCCGCCAGCACCGGGCAATCAGGCAGCGACAGGATGACCCGGTCGCCGGGAACAATCCCCTGGGCGGAAAACAGGGCAGCACACCGCGCCGACAGCTCGGCCACCTCCGCGTAAGTAAGCGTCGCACCGGCGAAATGCAGTGCCGGCGTGAAACTTCGGCCCTCCCGGCAGTGCCGGTAAAGCATCAGGTCGGCGTGGTTCACGGTGTCAGCGGTCGAACCCGCGCTCGCGCAGAGGGAGGCGACTGCGTTGGCAGGGTGCAGTAGGTCGGTCACGCGCTACCTCAAGCTGGTTAATGGGACGGTGTGCGTCGCATATGACGATACCGGCTTGCCCCGGGACGTCTCCGATGTCTATGCGGCGGCGCACGCCTCGAATACGTTCAATGCGCTCCCCGTGGCAACGACGTTGACCAGCTCGAGTCCCGCGGCTCCGAAGAGCTGCGCATACTCGCCGGTCGTGCGCTCGCGACCCGTGGTCATCACCAGCATGTTCAGGTCGGTCATGTGGATATCTGAATTGGTCCGGTCAGCGCGGCGAGTGCGCGGTGCCGAATCGTCTGGCAGTGCACGTTCGATGACCAGGACGCGTCCGCCGATGGCTAACGCGGTGCGGCAGTTGGTGAGAATCCGGCGGGCGTCGTCGTCGTGCCAGTCGTGAAGGACGCGCGAGAGTATGTAGCCGTCTGCGCCCGGTGGAACTTGGGCTGTGGCGTCCCCGCCGACGGCCCAACAACGGTGCGCCAAGCCTGTCTCGGCGATGCGTCGAAGGGTCCGGTCCGCGACGTCGGGCAGATCGTAGACCGTCCCTCGGATCTCGGGGTACTGGTGCAGGATGCTCATCAGCAGGCTTCCGTCTCCACCGCCGACGTCGACGATTTCGGTGAAATCCGAGAACGAGTAGCTTCGAAGCACCTCAGCGACATAAGTTTTCGTGAAACCGGCCATCGCCGAGTCGAACAGTTCCGCGTACTGCGGATGCGCGGCGCAATACCGCCACAGGTCCATTCCGTAGTGATGGTCGAAGGCGCTCCCTCCGGTGCGGACGCTGTACATCAAATCGTCCCAGGCCCCCGCGTTGACCTCGCCCAGCATTAGCAGGGCCCACGCATGCAAAGAGTCTGGCACATCTGTGCGCAGAGTCGCGCCAAGAGGCGTCAGGGAGAACTCGTCCCGGTCATCGGCGGCAAATATTCCTTCTTCGGACAGCGCACGCATAAGCCGTCTGAGCGCACTGGTCTGCGTCCTGGTCGCCGCCGCGAGATCTGAGAGCGTTCTCGGCCCGCTGCGCAGATGATCCGGGATCCTCAGGACGGCCACGGCGTGCAGGGCCTTGGCCAGCCACGCTCCCTCGATCAGGGAGACCATCGCTTCCGCACTATTCATCTGTCGCCGGTGCACGACGTCAGGCCCTTGAGTCCACACATGGGAAGGTAGCCTGACAACTCAGGCGCCGCAATGGACTGAAGCGGCACAGAAGTGGTGGCGACGCAACGACGTTGGGTCACCTCCGAACTTGAGGCAAAGACCGTGAGCACACACCTGCGCCGCCCCGGCTTGGAGTCGACTCGATGACCGCGCCAGGAGAGCGCGCGGCGCTCGGGTGCGCGGGGAAGACAAACCAGTGGTCGCGGCTCAGCTGCCGCTCGTCGATAGCGGTGTACTCGGTTCCTTTAAGCGCGTCGATCCGGATGACGAGCATGTCCCGAGTCGCGTGGATTTTCGGTGGCGATCCATAGCGGATTTTAGGCGGCGGTACCGGCAGGTTGGGTGCCGGTGTCGGAGTGGGTGTGCCGACGCAGGGCGGTGACGAGTTGGGGCA
>Ga0335070_10009253_pt1 | contig 11555 bp, 13 predicted proteins | sample Lox_Sample_13_FD_206722 | JGI IMG/M metagenome (GOLD analysis project Ga0335070, IMG submission 206722) | Soil microbial communities from Loxahatchee National Wildlife Refuge, Florida, United States - Lox_Sample_1.3 | ecosystem: Environmental > Terrestrial > Soil > Wetlands | place: USA...
AGCCCGGCCCCGGGTCCGGATATGGCCCGCGCCCAGGGCCGATGGCGGAGCCCGACGAGATGTTGACGATGGCGCCGCGCTTGCGCGGAATCATGTCGGCCAGGACGAGCTGGCTCAACACGAACGGCGCGTGGAAGTTCACCGCCCACGAGCGCAGCCACTTGTTGACCGGATAGTCCTTGATCTGCACGTAGTACGTGAGCGCGGCGTTGTTGACGAGCACGTCCACGGGGCCGTAGATGTCTCGTGCCGCCTGCACGAGGCGCTCGCACTCCGCGGGCTCCGCGATGTTGGCGGTGACGGCCTCCGCCGTGCCGCCCGACGCGCGGATGCCCGCCACCGTCGTCTCCAGCGACCCCGCGAGCGGATGCTCGCCCTCGCGCAGCGTGCGCGCGGCGCACACGACGCGGCCGCCCTCGGCGGCGAACAGCCGTGCGATCTCGGCCCCGATGCCCCGGCTCGCGCCCGTCACCAGGACTGCCTTCCCGTCCAGCTTTCCCATGAGCTCTCCTTGCCGATCGTGAGCGTGTCCGGCCGTGGAAACGCGGGCTATGTTAACCCACCCGGGCGCGCGCGGCCCGGGGCGCGCGCTTGACACGCACCGGCGTTTCTCCGATAGTCTCTACCTCGCGTCGACACCTGTGGTGAACCCCGAATCGGGCAGCGGAGGCCGACCATGGCGCCAGGGAGTGCACTGCGTTACGAGGTGGAGGAAGGCTGGGAGCAGCTCCCGTCCGGGTACGTGCATCGCGATGTCGCCGGCGTGGCAACGGACTCGGAGGACAAGGTCTATCTGATCTGCCGCGGCGATCATCCCATCATCGTCTACGACACCACGGGCAAGTTCCTGCGCTCGTGGGGCCAGGGCGAGTTCACCTACCGTACGCACGGCATCACGGTCGGGCCGGACGAGATGCTCTATTGCACGGACGACGGCAACCACACCGTGCGCAAGTTCACCCCGGACGGCAAGCTCCTGATGACGCTGGGCACGATGAACAAGCCCTCCGACACCGGGTACGACGGCAAGGACACCGGCACCGTGAAGCGGCCCGGCGCGCCGTTCAATCGCCCGACCAATCTTGCCGTTGGCCCGAAGGGCGATCTCTACGTCTCGGACGGTTACGGCAACTGCCGTGTGCACCAGTACTCGCCCTCGGGCGAGCTCAAGCGCTCGTGGGGCACGCCGGGCGGCGGGCCGGGCGAGTTCTTCCTGCCTCACGGCATCTCGGTGGCGGCCGACGGGCGCGTCTTCGTGTGCGATCGCGAGAACGACCGCATCCAGATCTTCAGCCCCGACGGCGAGTACCTCTCCGAGTGGACCGACACGCAGCGGCCCACGCACCTCGTGTTCGACAAGCAGGGGCGCGCCTACGTGTCCGAGCTCTGGTGGCACAAGGGGCAGACCTCGCAGCGCCACGGCCCCACGCTCGAGTCGAAGTACGGCCGCGTCAGCGTGTTCGACAAGGACGGCCGGGTCCTCGCCCGCTGGGGCACGCCCAATGCCGAGGCGCCCGGCAGCTTCGCGGCGCCGCACGGGCTCGCGGTGGACTCGCGCGGCTCGATCTACGTGGCGGAGGTGACCCACACCTTCGCGGTGAGCCGGGGCCACGCCCGTGAGGACTGCCACACCTTCCAGAAGTTCAACCTGAAGCCCTGACGGATTCCGGCCCGGGCCGCCGCCTCTTTCGATCGCGGAGATCGAGGGCGGCGGCCTGGCGCCGCGGGTCTTCGCCCTTCGGGAAGATCAGGCTTTTCTGGATCTTCTGCGTCCCCGTCGTCGGCAGCGCGTCGACGAACAGCACCCAGCCCGGCGCCTTGAAGTAGGCGAGCTTGTCCAGGCACCAGTCCTGAAGCGCCACGCCCAGCGCACGGCCGGAGGCGGCGCCAGGCATCGCGACCACGCAGGCCATCACCTCCTCCTCGCGGACCTCGTCGGGCACCGCGATCACCGCCACCTGCGAGACAGCATCGTGGGCCTGGAGGCAGGCTTCCACCTCCGCGGCGGCGATGTTTTCTCCCGAGCGCCGGATGATGTTCTTCTTGCGATCGAGGAAGACGAGCATCCCGTCCGGCATCTGCCGCACGACGTCGCCCGTGTGGAACCAGCCGCCCCGCCACGCCTCGTCCGTCGCGGGGGCATTCTTGAGGTAGCCGGAGAAGAATCCGTGGCGCGGGCCCTCGGGGCCACTCCAGCGCACGAGGAGCTCGCCTTCCACGCCGCGGGCAACCTCGCGGTCCTGGCCATCCGCCACCTTCGCTTCCAGCCCGCCGAACGGCCGGCCGAACGCGCGCGTGGTGATCTGGCGCGGCTCGATGCAGTCGGAGTAGATGCGCCCCGTCTCCGTCATGCCCCACACCTCGACGAGCGGAAACCCGAACCGCTCCTCGAACGCGGCGTGCAGCTCCGGCTCCACGCCCGCGCCGAGACCGAATTTCACGCGATGGCCCCGCTCTTCGGGCACCGGCGCCTGGTTGAGGAGGAGGGGCGGCATCACGCCCAGGTAGTGAATGATCGTCGCCCGCGAACCCGCGACGTCCTTCCACCAGCGGCTCGGGCTGAAGCGCTCCGGCTGGGCGAGGCAGCTCGCGGTGAGCATGGCACACGTGGCCGTCACCACCTGGGCGTTCATGTGGAAGAGCGGCAGCGGGTTGAGGAAGCGCTCGCGGCCGTGCTCGATCTGTATCAGGCCGCCGAGGTCGCGATACCACGCGCCCGCGTTCAGATAGTAGAAGTTCGTGAGGATGCAGCCCTTCGGGCGCCCCGTGGTGCCGGACGTGTAGAGGAGGCTCGTCTCGGTGGTCAGGCCCGGCGCGCCTCTCTGCGGCCCCGCGCGGGGCTTTGGCAGCGCCGAGGGCAACCGCTCTGCCGGCACCACGGGCAACGGCTTGGCCCGCTCGCCGGCCACCCGCTCCAGATCGGCCACCCGGCTTGCGATCACGACGGCGAGGTCGGCTTCCGAGTGCTCCATCAGGTAGTGGAGCTCGTCGTGACGGTAGTCGGGGTTCACGGGCACGATGGAGACGCCGAGGGCATTGAGAGCCAGGAAGTGGAAGAAGAACTCGGGGCGATTCTCCATGAGCAGCGCCACGCGGTGTCCGTGGCCGTAGCCGGCTGCCTGATAGATCTCGCGCAGCGCCAGAGCCGCGTCCTCTGTCTGCCGGTAGGTGAACTCGATGCCGTCGGGATGGTAGGCGCGGCCGGCGGCGGGCGGGGCGCAGAGAAACGCGTGGTCGGGCGCTTCCCGGGCGGTGCGGCTGAACGCCTCGAAGACCGTCTCGCTCATGGGACTCTCCTACCTACAGCGAGAGACGCTGCCGAGTCAACCGGCGCGGCCTGAGTTACTCTCGAAGAGCGATGCACGTGTACAGCGTGACGGTGGGCGACGGGCGAGACACGGAGGAGCTGGTAGGCGCCGGCGGCTACGGCTATGCGCACTCCTGCCTCACCAGCGAGAATTTCCCCGTGGGGCGCTTCGAAGGCAAGCGGACTCGCGCAATCGTCCTGCTCGAGATCGACCACGCGGCCACGGCGGCAGAGGTCATCGCCCTCGCGGAGGGACGCGGCCTCGAACGGCCGACGTACGAGGACGCTCTCCACTTCGGCATCGAGCATCCCGGCGTCCAGCTGGAACGGTCCGTGATCTTCCTTCACGAGCCGTGGTTCGGCTTCTTCGGGCGCCGCGACGTGCTCTGTCTCTGGAGCAGCGCCGGCCGACGCGAGATCGGCCTCGAGGACTTCGACGGCACGTGGTCGCCCGACTATCGTTTCGCCTTCGTCAGGCTCCCCTGACCGCTCACCTCGCGAGGGGATCCGGCCGCAGCTGGAACTTCACCACCTTGCTCGTGGTGCCCTTGCCGCCCTCCACATGAAAGGGCGCGCGTGTGCCGTACGTGGACCAGAGCCCCCGCCCCTTCCACCCTGCGGCCGGATCGTCGATGCGCCCGTCCATGCCTTTGGCGTAGAAGCCCATGGGATAGGGCACGCGCAGGTTGACGAACGTGCCGTCCACGAGCGCGAGCAGCGACTCGTTGGCGTTGCCGGTGGCGAAGGGCACGTTCCGGCCAAGGCCGAAGGTGTCGTGCTGGTCCACCCAGCTGTAGTAGCTTGCCTCGGCGCTGCCGGAATCCGTCACGTTCGCGAGCTGTGGTCCGGGCAACGGGTAGAGCGTCCAGCCTTCGGGACAGTGCTTGCCCGTCGCCGTCGGCCCGTTGAGCGGGCCCTTGCACTTGCGCCGGTCGAAGCTTGCGAAGTGTCCACTGGCCAGCGGCGCCCATACCACGCCGTCGCGATCGATATCCATCCCGCGCGGCGAGTAGCCAGGAAGCGGCGGCTCGTAGATCTCGGCGAGGGCCGTGGCGGGCGGGTTCGGGCCAGGATTCAACCGGACGATCGCGCCAGGGAAGCCAAGCACCGAGCCCCAGATGGAGCCGTCCGCCGGGTTCGGAGCCACGCCATAGAAGGCGGCGGCGATTCGCTTGTCCTTCGCGGGATCCACGGGCTGGTTCGGCTCGACGTAGTCGTCGCGGCGGCCGTTAGCGTTGGTGTCGAGCACGAGGACCGTCCAGCCCTGCGCCTTCGCCTCGTCCCCCGTCTCCTCGTACACCTTGCGATTGAGCCAGCCCACCACGCCGCTTCCTGGTCCACCCGCGCTCGTCCACAACGTGTGGTGGGCGTCCTCGGCGAACTGGAGGTGGTGCGTGGGAAAGCACGTCCGGATGAGGGTGAACTTGCCCGTCCGTGGATCGTACATGGAGAGATGACGGCTGGAGTGCTCGAGCGGGAAGAGCTTCGCCGAGGGATGGTCCGAGCCTTTCTTGCAGAAGGCCGGGTTGTCCGGCGGCCCCACCCTCGAGGTAAACCACACCCGCCCTTTCTCGTCGAACATCGGATTGTGCATGCTGGTCTGGCTGTCCCAGATGGCCTCGTTCCCCCAGTAGGCCGACGGGGCCCTCGCGTTGTCCTTCGACGACTGGGTATTCGGATCGCGCACCGGCATCCTGATCTCGGCCCTTGCGTGCCGCACGGGATCGAGGATCGGCACCATGTCGGTGCTCTCTTCGGGTGCGCCGTAGAGAGGCCCGTTGGCATTCACGGTTGGATGGCGCTTGTCAGTGGCGATCTCATCGTGCAGATACGCGGTGGGCGTGGCCCAGTCCCACACGGTGATGACGACGTTGCGCTCCACGCCCTGGGGCCGCGACGGCCGGGAAGCGGGCAGCTCGCCCGCGGCGATCCGGTCGGTCCAGTCCGCGAACAGCTTGTAGGCGCGCGGGGCATCGAGACGGCCGATGTTGGTGACCATCTGCATCATGGCCTGTCCCGACTGAATCCGGCGCGCCCACGCTTCCTCCGACGAGGCGAAGTGGCCCAGCTCCTTCGGAATGGTGCGGGTCGCCTTGTTGCCGAGCTGATGGCAGGTGTAGCAGCCATCGGTCTTCACGATGTCAAGCCACTGCGCCTGGCTCTTGAGCGTGGGCGCCATCCCGTTTCTGCCTGGTCCCGTACCTGGGAACTCGCTCTTCTCCGGCACCTTGAGCATCGCGTACCAGTAGATGGCCGGATAGTACTCCGCCGCGGCGGCAGCGCTGGGCGCGACCACCGCCCGCAGGTCGAGCTGCCGCCCGGCCATGCTCTGCACCGGGGTGGAGTCGACGAGACCATAGCCGCGCACCCACACGCGGTAGCTCGCCTTGGGCAGATCCGGCATGAGGTAGCGCCCCTGCTCGTCGGTGACGACGATGCGGGCGAACTTCGTGGGCAGATCGAGCGTCTCCGCGATCACCCACACACCTGCTTCCGGCCCATTCGCGCTCGTGACCACTCCGCCCAGGTCAGCGGGCCCGATGCTCACGCCTCCTGGCTGCGCCCCGAGCTTCGCCTGTCCCGCCAGGAGAAGGGCGCCGAGGCTGCCCGCAACCACCAGTCCGAGGGAGAAGATCCGCGCTGGTCGCATCTCGCCGCTCCTTCCGTCGCGATCGGGTCCCCGAGCTCGCCCTTACCGCTTCCGCGAAGGATACTCGCCTGCGCGAGCAGGTGGCCGGCAATCTTTCCAAGCCGTCGCATTGACACCCAGGAAGCGCTCGCCTAGACTCCGCACGCGCCTCTCACACCGATGAGTCGACCGGAGATGCAGATGACCGCTACGCTGACGATCCGAGACATCCGCGCACGTCCGGTGATGGTGCCGTTCAAACGGCCGCCCGTGTCCGCGAGCGGAGCGTTGCCGCATGCCGCGCTCGTGCTGGTCGACCTCGAGACCGAGGAAGGCATCACCGGGCGCTCGTATCTCTTCGCGTTCGGCCAGTGGGCGCTCCTGCCCATCGTGGGCTGCCTTGCCCACCTGCGCGACCTGCTCAAGGGCGATCGCGTGGCGCCCTTCGAACTCGAGGCCAAGCTGCGCGGCCGGCTGACGCTGATCGACACGCCCGGCATCGTGGGCCTGGCGCTGGCGGGGGTGGACATGTGCGCGTGGGACGCGCTCGCGCAGGCGGCCGGCGTGCCTCTCGTGCGGCTGCTGGGCGGCCAGGTGAAGCCGGTGCGCGCATACAACAGCTGCGGCCTCTGGATACAGCCGCTGGATGCGCTCGAGCGCGACGCGGAGTCCCTGGTGGCCGAGGGCAGCTTCAGCGCCGTCAAGCTACGCGTGGGCCGCGACGATCCGGCGGAGGATCTGGCAGCCGTGCGGGCCGTCCGGAAGCGCGTGGGAGACAGGATCACCGTGATGTGCGACTACAACCAGCGCCTCACCGTGAACGACGCGATCCGGCGCGGACGCGTGCTGGACGACGAGGGCCTCTACTGGATCGAGGAGCCCGTGCGGCACGACGACTACGCCGGGTGCGCCCGCATCGCCGCCGAGCTCCGGACGCCGATTCAGACCGGAGAGAACCTCGTGGACACCTTCGAGCTGGTGAGCGCGCTCCAGGCCAAGGCCATGGACTACGTGATGCCGGATCTCCAGCGCATCGGCGGCGTCACGGGCTGGCTCCGCGCCGCCGCCATCACCCATGCCTACGGCATGGACATGTCGAGCCATCTCTTCCCCGAGTACAGCGCGCATCTCCTCGCGGTGACGCCCACCGCGCACTGGCTCGAGTACATGGACTGGGCCATGCCCATCGTGGCCGAGCCGATCCGGGTCAAGAACGGCCACGTCCTGATCCCGGACCGGCCCGGCAGCGGCATCACCTGGAACGAAGACGCGGTGAAGCGCTACGCCGTCGCGTGAAGCGGCGGCTCCGGTCGGGCGAGCTTGACCGTCAGCACCGGGCACGGAGCCAGCCGCACCACTTTCTCCGCCACGCTGCCGATCAGCACGTGCTCGAGGCCGGTGCGTCCGTGGGTCGCCATGACGATGAGGTCGACGTCGCGCTCCCTGGCGAGCCGAACGATGGCGTCGGCGGGCCGGCCCGCGGCAATCTCGACGCCCCACTCTCCCCGGAAGGAGCTCGGCACGAGGTCACGGAGCCGCGTCAACGCCTCCTCGACGAGGTCGTGACGGACCACGGTAGGCTCTGCGACCGGCGCCGTTCCCAGGCGGCCGCCCGCCACGAGGTCGTACCCCGCCTCGAGGCCGGATCCCGCCAGACCGCTGACGTAGTAGATGTCGGTCGCCGCGCTCGACGGCTGCTGCACGTGCAAAAGGGTCACCTTGGCCCGATGCAGCTTCGCCTCCTCGATCGCGTAGCGCACGGCGTAGTTCGCGGGATCGGAGAAGTCGGTCGGGACGAGCACGTGCTTGAAGGCCATGGCGCACCTCCCCGGGTCGGCCGTTTCCTTCCACCTGCGAAACAGAGAAGAGCATCAAGCATGCCGGAGACAGATCGACGGGAAATCACGGCGTTGCGGGAGGGAACGGTGCCCCGGGCCGAGGCCCGGTCATCCCAGCGGGGCGGCGATGCCTCGGCCGGCCGTCAGCGCGCCGGCGCGCCCGGCATGCCCAGCCGCACGCGCTCGAGCAGCGCGGGCCCGGCCTTCGACGGGGCGCCGCAGTCGAACGGCGGCTGGGGATCGTACTCGATGCTGAGCTGGATGCCCTTCGCGATATCATCGCCCGCCATCCTCGCGACCAGGGTGAGCGCCATGTCGATGCCGGAGGACACACCCGCCGAGGTGATGATCTTGCCCTGCGGCACGACGCGCTCCTCGACGTAGCGCGCGCCGTACTGCGCCAGCACGTCCTTTGACGCCCAGTGCGTGGTGGCGGTGAGCCCGCGCAGGAGCCCCGCCGCGCCCAGGAGCAGCGAGCCCGTGCACACCGAGGTCGTCCACGCCGTCGAACGGTGCACGCTGCGCACCCACTCCAGCACCGGCTCCTCACGGCAGAGCGGCCTGACGCCCGCTCCGCCTGGAACCACCAGCACGTCGGGCTTCGTCACCTCCGCAAGGCTCGCCTCCGCGGTGAGCGTCCAGTGCGTGCGGGGATCCCGCACGGGACCGCGCGCCTTCCCCACGATCACGATCTCGGCGCCGGGCATGCGCGCCAGCACCTCGATGGGGCCCACGATGTCGAGCGGCGTGATGGCATCGAACACGAGCGCGGCGATCTGCATGCGGACGCTCCCTATTGGATGACGCGATCGGCCCGGCCGAGCAGCGAAGGCGGCACGGTGACGCCCAGCGCCCGGGCGGTCTTGAGGTTCACGACGAGCTCGAAGGTGACGGGGCGCTCGATGGGCAGGTCGGCCGGCGCCGCGCCTTTGAGCACACGATCCACGAACTTCGCGGCTTCGCGGAACAGGTCCGCCAGATTCGGCCCGTAGCCGATCAGCCCGCCGGCCTCGCCGAAGGCGGGGAACACGCTCGCCGAGGGCAGGCGATGCTTCCGCGCATCCTCGGCCACCTTCGCGAGCTGCGGGAAGAAAGTCGGCGAGGTCAGCATGAGCAGCGCCTGGGGTCGCAACTTCACGGCGCGGGCGATGGCTCCGTCCAGATCGGCCGCGGTCTGGATGCCCGCCGGGATCAGCGCGACCGAGGCGGCCTGCGCCGCCGCGTTCGCCGCGCGCAGCTGCGCGTCGCCCAGCCGCTCGTCCCACAGCACCGCAAGCCGTTTGAGCGCGGGCACCACCTCCCGGAGCAGCTGGATCTGCTTCCCGGCGAGCTCGGGAAAGTCCACGAAGATTCCCGTCACGTTCCCGCCCGGACGGGCGAGGCTCGAGACGAACCCGCTCGTCAGCGGATCGGTCTCGACGTCGATGGCGACGATGGGGATGGTCGACGTGAGCTTCCGGCCGTGCGCCACGCGCAGCGACCCGGGCAGGACCAGGCAGTCCACTTTCTCCCTGACCAGATCCTCGAGGTCCGTGCCGCCGTCGTCTGCCGCCGGCCGTCGCCAATCGATGACGAGATTGCGCCCCTCCTCGTATCCGAGCCGACGGAGGCCGGCGGCCAGCGCGTCGCGAAGCGACGGTGCGGTGACCACCAGCCCGATGCGCCAGGGCTTTCGCGCGGGCTGGGCCGCCGCGGGACGAGCCGCGACGAGGAGCCCGCCGGCCATCGCGCCGAGAAAACGCCGCCTGAGCATCGCCTGCGAGTCTAGCGCAGGTTGGACCCGTTGGCCGCCGTCTGGCACGATGACACGGCGCGAGAGACTCGCGGCGACGGCCGAGGGCATCGCCGTCTTCCCGTACATCTCCCGCGGGAACTACCTCTTCGGCGCGCCATCGGGGTACGGCGCCCTGATCGTGGGCGAGAAGATCGCCGGCTACTACGCCACGACGTCGATCGCCTACGGACTGAAGGCGGGCCTGACCCCGCGTCCCCAGGTCAAGGCGGACAGCTACGCGTTCGTTCTCGAGGACACCGATCTCATGACCGGGGTCGGCATCGAGGGCGGGCGCATCGTGATGGCCAATCCGTGACTCAGGCCGGCGCCGGGGTCCCCAGCCAGAACGGCGAGCTCTTGCCGATCCGCTCGAGGTAGGCGCGGCGCTCGGCGCCCCGCTTCGGGTACCACGTCGAGAGATAGTCCGCGTCCAGCATGTGGTGCCTCGACTCCGTGGCGAAGAAGCCCGCAAGGTCGGGCAGGCTGATGAAGCCCTCCTCCGACTGCGGATTGAACTGCGCCCAGCGGCGCGCGTGCTCTTCCGACCGGAAGAGGTTCATGCCCGTTCAGAGGAAGGGCGGGCGCCCGCGCGAGGGGCCGAACCCCCAGTTGAGATGGCCGAGCAATCCCGGCGGGTCGACCCGCAGGAGCCGGCCGTCCTGCATCTCGAGCACCATGGGCTCGCCGCAGTCGAGACACGGCGCCTCGACCCGCACCGCCGCCCCGGGAAAGAGCCACGTGACGGAGGTGGCCTCGAAGCCGCATTGCGCGAACCATCTCTGCTCGCCGCGCACCGTCACCCGGTATTGCGTCGGCAGGTTGTTGAGCGGCGGGAACGATGCGATGTAGTCCGTCTCGGGATGGAGCCAGCCGATGGGATACGCCTCCATCACGGCGTGCAGGAGCTGGCGCCCCTCCTCGACGGTCGTGCCGAGCGCGCGCGCCAGCTCACCATAGTGCAGGGCGCTGCCGCTCTCGACGATCGATCGCATGAGGCGATGGAACGCCTGATCCAGGAGCCGGGAATCCGTCATGTCTCGGTACGCTCCGGGGAGTCTCGCGAGTGCGCTCTATGCCGGGTCCAGGCCCACGATCTCGTTGAACCGCCCGAAGCCGATATAGAGCGTGGTGTGCGCGGTCAGCTCGATGAGCTCCGCCTCCGTGAACTGGCTGCGCAGCTCGGCCCACAGCGCGTCGTCGATCTTCTGGTGGTCCACGGCCAGCTTCTCGGCGAAGCGCAGGGCCGCCCGCTCCCGTGGACTCAGGAGATCCGAGGACTCGTCGTTGATGGCCGCGATCTTGGCCTCCGTCGCCCCCGCATGCCGGGCCCCGGCATAGCGCAGGGTGAGTCAGTAGCGGCAGGCGTTGAGCCCGGCGATCTTGATGCGCACCAGCTCCCGGATCACGGGATCGATCGTGCCCTCGCGCACGAGCGCGCTCCGGAAGGCCGTGAGGGCCTTGAGCACGGCCGGGTTCCGCGCATAGGTGCGCGGGCTGGCCGAGGTGCCCGTCTGGCGCTCGGCCTCGTCGCAGATATGCCCGATCTCCTCGTCGACCTCGTGCCGTCCGAGCGGCTCCATTCTCGCCATGGTCGCCTCCTGTGTCCGGTGCGCAGATGGGGTCGTCAACGGCCCGCCCCAAGCTCTACCATAGAAGCGGCTTCGCTGCAGAGGAGTCGCGGGGTCCTCAACGGGGAAAGGAGCGCGGCATGTCCATCGGGCCATTCGAGATCTTCCTGAAGCTGGACGGCATCGACGGGGAAAGCGCGGTCAAGGGGCACGAGCGCGAGACCGTCGTCCTCTCGTACGAGCAGAGCATCGATCACCCGGCGCCGCCGCTCGGAACGAGCAGCGGCAGCGCCGCCGGACGGCCCACCTTCTCCGGCGTGAGGTTCCGCAAGCCCCTCGACAAGGGCTCGATCCCCATCCTGCTCGCCTGCGCCGGCGGCACCGTCATCCGGACCGCGCGCTTCGCCTTCCGCCGGCCAAGCACTACTTTCGACTTCTA
>Ga0335070_10009254_pt1 | contig 11555 bp, 10 predicted proteins | sample Lox_Sample_13_FD_206722 | JGI IMG/M metagenome (GOLD analysis project Ga0335070, IMG submission 206722) | Soil microbial communities from Loxahatchee National Wildlife Refuge, Florida, United States - Lox_Sample_1.3 | ecosystem: Environmental > Terrestrial > Soil > Wetlands | place: USA...
CAAAACATCGGCAGCATCACGGTCGCGCCGGTCACGTTCAAACAATGGGGCATGGTGCCGCCGGTTCACTATGTAGTGTATGACGCCTCGGGCAAGAGCATCGTAATCGAATACGTGGACGGCAAGCTCCATGTTTACGACGACGTGCTCGGAGTAATTACCAATTCGCCGACGTTCGATTGGCAAATGACCAATCTGCGTAATTACGTCAACTTCTCGCTCGAGAACGTTCCACCTGTGGAAGTCGGCGGAGTCAAATTGACCGGCTTCGGCCAAGGCACCGGGATGCTGGGGCTGCCTGGGGATTTTACGCCACCCTCGCGGTTCGTACGAGCCGTCGCTTACAGCACCTCGGTGCTGCCTTCGCAGACCGGCGAGGAGGCGATATTGCAGGCGTTTCACATTCTGAACAATTTCGACATTCCCAGAGGATCGACCCGCGCCGAAGAGAAGGACGCGCACGGCAATATCGTGGCGGACTATACTCTGTGGACCAGCGCAATAGATTTGAAAGCGAAGCGATTCTATTTCAGGACTTACGAAGACAGCCAGATTCGTTCCGTGGATCTGATGAAAATGCCCATTGACGCGAAGGGCATTACCAGCATCTCCATGAAAGGCGAGGAGGTCATCAAACCGCTAAGCCCATAGCTGATCGAACCGGCTATGCCGAAGGGATCCGTACGATGCCTGCACGCCGAGGCTGCTGCGTTTTCAACTTCGAATTAATCGACATGCCCTTCCCGGCACCGCGCCGGGACTTATGGGCCGCAAACCGTACAACCCCTCTGTGTGTGTCCGCGCGGCGCACACGCCTGTTTCCGTTTGGCACAGCGAATCGTAAACCTGCATCCACCGGCCTTTCCCCGGGTCATAGTACGGCAAGAGGCCCCGCGTGGCCGTCACTTTTTTGCTCGCCGCGCGAGCCGAAGCCCCTTGGCACGCCCTTGGCTACTGGCTTCAGCAGGTGGATCAACGTGGAATCGGCGGAAACTCTGTCTCTCTCGCGGCTCGCCCTCACGTGGACGATGGCTGCAGTATTGATGACGGGAATCGTGCTGGGCGCCAGCGCGTCGACGGCGCGGGGTGACGAGACGTATACGGGGCCAGCCTTGGGATCGACCGAACAATACATGAATAGCACGCCGGAGTTTTCAGATTCCCATGAAGTTCCGCTGTTGGGGATAGAAGTGGATAACGGGATGGACCGTCTCAAAGATGGGCATCCGGTCAGCGGCGTCGAAATTATCACGGCATTCCCCAACAGCCCTGCAGCAGCAGCGGGGTTGCAAGGCCGCAGCGTCAAGGTCCAGGCGGTGATGACGCTCGGACTGATCGCGGGGTCGATGTTTTTTCCGCCGGCGATGTTCGCCGTGATGGCAGTCCAGCAAAGCGGTATCGGCCAATCGCATCAGTTGATCATCGCCGTGGACGGGCAGCGCACGCGCGACCTCTTCGACCTGGGACAGGCGCTCCAGGAGACGAAGGCGGGAGAGATCGTGTACCTGACAGTGGTGAGCGGCGGCCGGCGCGCGCAAGTCCGCGTGGCGTTGCCGCCGGTCGGCGCCGATACCAACAGCGGAAGTTTCTGATTTCAGACCGCGACGCGCGCAGGACGTCATCCCAAGCGCTGCGCGCGGAGGCCGCTCAATTCCCGGTTGAAGCCTGCGAGGGCCCTTCGCGCGCCGACGCCGCCGCGCTATGCCGTGCAATCCAGACCAGCAGCGCGAGCGCCGGCAGCGTTGCGACCGTCGTCAGCAGAAAAAACGGCACCCATCCGAGCCGCTCGGCCAACACGCCTCCCGACGACGCCACCAGCGTGCGCCCGACCGCTGCAAGTGACGACAGCAGCGCGTATTGCGTGGCGGTGAACGCGGGCGAGCACAGGCTCGAGAGGTACGCCACCAGCGCCGCGCCGGCCATCGCGCCCGTGATATTTTCCGCCGCCACGCAAAGCGCCAGGTAATCGAGCCGATGGCCGCCCACCGCCTGCAGGACGTAAAAAAGATTGCCCGCCGATTGCAGCACGCCGCACAAAATCAGCGCGCGCACGATACCCATCCGCACGCTCACGAGCCCGCCGGCCAGCGCTCCGATTATGGTCGCGAAGAATCCGACCAGCTTGGAAACTGCCGCGATCTCGGTCAGCGAAAAGCCGAGCGCGACGTATAGCGGCATCGCCATCACCCCCGCCATCGCCTCGCCCAGCTTGTAGCCGAGCACGAAGACGAGAATCGCAGGCCATGCCGGCCGCCGCATGAAATCGGCGAACGGCGCGGCCACCGCCGTCGCGATCCATTCGCCGAACGTCTCCCAGGCTCCGCCGCGCTCGCGAGGCGCAGGTTCAGGCGGCGGCGCCGGCTCGGGTCCGAGCAGGAACACGAGCATCCCGACGCCCATCAACGCCGCCATCGTGGCGTACGCCGCGAACCATCCCGCGTGAGCAGCGACGATAAGCGCGCCCGCGCCCGACGCCAGCATCGCAACGCGATAGCCGGTCTGGATCATTCCGGCGCCCGGGCCCTGCTGCTCCTCGGTGAGCATTTCGACCCGCCAGGCGTCGATCACGATGTCCTGGCTGGCGGAGAGAAACGCGACCAGCAGCGCCAGCGCGCTCATCGCGGCGAGACCGTCTTTGGGGTTGCACGCGCCGAGCGCGAGCATCGCGGCCGCGAGCGCGATCTGGATCGTGAGGCCCCATCCGCACCGGCGCCCGAGCGGTAGCGGCGGCGGCAGGCGATCGATGAGCGGCGACCACAGGAACTTGAACGAGTAGGGCGTGCCGACCAGCGCGAACGCGCCGATCGCGGCGCGGCTCACGCCGGCGGTCGCGAGCCATGCCGAGAGCGTGGAGAAGGTGAGCAGCAGCGGCAGGCCGCTGGCGAAACCGAGCGGCAGGATCAGCAGCACGCGCCGATCGCCGTACACGGCGAGCGAACGCCGCCAGCGGCTCATGCCCTTGACGCTCGCGCCGCCCAAGGCTCGGTCAGCGCCGGTACGCCGGGTCTTCGCGCGAGCGCTTGCCGCACACCATCCCTTCGGAGGAAAACTGGCGTTCGATTTTGTCGATGCGGCTGCGGTCGAAAATCACCTGTCGATGCGCGATCTTCCACGCTCCCGCGCGGCGCTCGAAGCGATCCGCGTAGCGGCCCGAGAAGACCAGCTCGGCCGTGCCGCCGCCCTTCTCCTGGCGGCGGTGGATGCCGAAAAAGTAGCTTTCGCACCAGGCAACGTCGCCTTCCACTTCGATAAGTTCGTTGGCGATGTAGTGGCTGGTGCCTTCGTCCCTGACCAGCGCGTTTAGCGCCCACGGAATAAAGTCGGCGGCCTTGCCCTTGAAGAGCCCGTGGTCGTCCGTCGCGTCGGGATGATAGACGCTGTGCAGAAGCTCGGCGTCGCAGCGGTCGATCCCGCGGCAATAGCGCATCAGGACCTCGTGGATCTCCTGCTTGTCGAGCAGCACGCGGAGCGCGCGTTCGGTTTTTTCGTCGATGCTCATGTTGCTATTCCGCCTCCCCCGGAGAATCCGCCAGCGACGGGTCACCCGACATTATCGCGCGCGCGAGCGCGAAGCGATGCACCTCCGACGGTCCGTCGTAGATGCGAAACGCGCGGATGTCACGGTAGATGCGCTCGACCACCGTGTCGGCGGTGATGCCGAGGCCGCCCAGAATCTGCAGCGAGCGATCGACCACGCGACCGAGCGCCTCCGAGCAGAAGACCTTGCAGAGGCTGGTCTCGTTGCGCGCGCGCTCGCCGCGGTCGAGCAGCCAGGCTGAATGCCAGATCGCAAGCCGGCACAGGTGCAGGTCGGAGGCGTTGTCGGCGAGCTGGAACCCCACGCCCTGATGCTCGCCGATGAGCTTGCCGAAGGCGTGGCGGCGCCGGGCGTAGTCGGCCGCGATCGCGTGGCAGCGCCGCGCCGCGCCGAGCCATCGCATGCAATGCGTAAGGCGCGCCGGCCCCAGGCGCACCTGGGCATTGCGAAAGCCGTGGCCGACCTGGCCCAGGACACGCTCGGCGCCGACGCGCACCTGGTCGAACTCGACTTCGGCGTGGCCGCCGGGGGTGTTGTTGTCGAGCGTTTCGAGCTGGCGCACGATCCTGAATCCGGGCGCATCCATGTCCACGAAGAACATCGTGGCGCCGCGGTCGGTGCCGTCCTCATCCAGCGTGCGCGCCATCACGATATTGATGCTTGCGCCGGGAGCGCCGGTGATGAGCCACTTGCGTCCCGAGATCACGTACTCGTCGCCGTGGCGGCGCGCGACGGTTTTCATCAGGTTCGGATCCGAGCCCGCGCCGTCGTCCGGCTCGGTCATCGAGAACACGGTGCGAATTTCTCCCGCCACCAGCGGCCGCAACCATCGCTCTTTCTGCTCCTGGTTGGCGATCTTGTCGAGCAGATTCGTATTGCCCTCGTCGGGCGCCATGATGTTGAGCGCGAGCGGACCAAGCGGCGACCATCCGGCCGCCTCGAAAACGACGGCCATCCCGCGATGGTCCAGCCCAAGTCCGCCCCACTTGACCGGCGCATGCGGCGAAAGCAGCCCGGCGGCGCGGCCGCGGGCGACGAGTTCGCGGCGGAAATCCTCGCTGGGACCGTGCGGACCCTGCCTCGGATCGCGCTCCAGCGGCACGATCTCCTTGCGGATAAAGCGGTCCACGCGCTCCTTGAGTTCGGCCAGTTCGGGCGGAAGCGAAAATTCGATCACGGTTCACTCCTAGGGCAATCGCGCTCGCCGGGTCGGCTTGGTGGCGAGTCAGCGTCCTCGACTAGTAGGCCGCGCCGCGCCCGGCGGTCAAGCGGACCCTCGCTGCGTCGTGCGCCGCTCAGCGGGCGCGCGAAGCCGCCATCGGCCGTGCCTTGCAAATCATCGGTCGTGTGCTAAAGCGAACACGAATCCGGATGAAAGCCGGCGACGGCCCCGAGAATCGCCGCTCGCACACCGGGCCAGCAGGAGACGAATACGTCAATGGGCAATCTGCTCGAAGGAAAGATCGCGCTGATAACCGGCAGCGGAAGCGGCATCGGACGCGGCGCGTCCCTGACCTTCGCCCGCGAGGGCGCGACCGTCGTTTGCGCCGACGTTAGCAAGGAAAGCGGCGAAGCGACCGCGGCCAAAATCCGCGAGGCTGGAGGCAAGGCGGAATTCGCGCCGGTTGACGTCAGCGACGACGCGCAGGTGCAGGCGCTGATCGCGCAAATCGTCAAGACTCACGGCCGCCTCGATTGCGCCTACAACAACGCCGGCATCGAGGGCGACGTGATCGACACCCACGAGGCTTCGGAGCGCAACTTCGACCGCGTGATGGCGATCAACGTCAAGGGCGTGTGGCTCTGCATGAAGTACGAGATCCGCCAGATGCGCCGCCAGGGGGCCGGCGCGATCGTCAACACCGCTTCGGCCGCCGGGCTTGTCGGCTTTCGCAGCCTGCCCATCTACGTCGCGAGCAAGCATGCGGTCATCGGACTGACCAAGAGCGCCGCGCTCGAAAATGCCGAACTTGGAATCAGGATCAACGCCGTCTGCCCCGGACCGGTCGATACCCCGATGATGGAACGAATCGCCGCCAACGAGGGGCAGCCAGGACGCAAGGACTACGAGGCGTTCGTTCCGATGCGCCGCTACGCCCTGCCCCAGGAGATCGCCAACGCCGTCGTTTGGCTCTGCTCCGACCAGGCGTCGTACGTAACCGGCACCTCGATGCGCGTGGACGGCGGAATCGCGGGCTCGTAGAGCGCTCGCGCGCGCCTGCGCGCGGCGGCGCGGGAGCCGTTACGCCTGCACTTCGACTTCGAAGCCCGCGCGCTTGATTAGCTCGCGCGTGCGGTCAAAATTCCATCCGGCCGTGGTCAGGTAGCCGTTGACGAAGATCGAGTTGACGGCATTGAAAATTTCGCCCTGTCGCTGCTTGAGATTCAACTCGCGCCCGCCGGCCGCGCGAACCTCGCTGCGCGGGTTGAGCAGGCGGAACAGGCATGCCGCCTTGAGGCATCGCTCGGGCGTCAGATGCTGAGCGCTTTCGAGCGGCGTACCGGCGATCGGATGCAGAAAGTTGAGCGGCACGGACTCCGCGCGCAACCGGCCGGTCGTAAACGCCAGATCGATCACGTCTTCGTCGGTCTCGCCCATGCCGATAATCCCGCCCGAGCAGACCGCGAGCCCGGCCGTACGCACGTTCTCGATCGTCCGGATGCGATCGTCGTAGCTGTGCGTGGAGCAAATCTCGGGATAGAAGCGGCGGCTGCTGTTGAGGTTGTGATTGATCCATCCGGCGCCCGCCTCCTTCAACCGCCGCGCCTGATCCTGCTCGAGCAGGCCGATCGAGAGGCATAGTTCGAGCCGCGGAAACTCGGCGCGGATCGTTTCGCAAGCCTCCGCCAAATGCTCTACATCGCGCGCGGCCGGGCCGCGCATGCTGCACACCATGCAGTAGCGGCGCGCGCCGCTGGCGACCGCGGCACGCGCACCTTCGACCAGTTCGGCGACGCTTTGCAGCTTGTAAACCGGGATGTCCGCGCGCGAGAGTTTCGACTGCGAGCAGTAGTGGCAGTCTTCGGGACAGATGCCGCTTTGCGCGTTGCGCAGAATACAGATCTTCACGCGGCGGCCGAATGTGACCTCGCGCACCTTTAGCGTCGCGGCGAGCAGCGCCGGCAGACCCTCGTCAGGACAATCAAGTACCGCGCGTGCCTCCGCGCGTTGTAGTTCTTCGCCGGCGAGCACTCGCTCGACCATCCGTTCCAAATCAAGTTCACGGAACTCCAGCACCTGGTCTCTCCTCAAGTTGGTTGGCTCAAAGCGGGCGTTATTTTCGCATAGCGATGTTCGGACTCCAATACCGTTCGCGGTTAGGCAGCTTTGCGGTCTATGCAGGAGGCAAGATCATCGCGCGAACCGTCCTATCGCCGCGGATGGTCCGGAAACGATACAAGCACTCGCCGCACTTTTGTTTCAGAACCGACGCTCGCCGCGCCGCGATCATTGCGGATACAGCCCCGGCTTCGCAGCGAGGACTAAAGCTTCGGTTAGCGAAGACCCACGCATGATATCGGCGTCGGCGAACGGCGGCACCGATGTTGCTGATCCTCATGGCGCGGATGCGTCAATGGAGCAGATCTGGGACTACAAACCGACTTCGTCTTCAGTCCGCGCAAAGCGGAACCTTGCTGCTATCGCAGCAGTGCTGGCGATTGCGGCACAAACTGCGGTCGCCTCCGCCTCGGAATACGGCATTAGTACGTATCGCCCCGGCCTTGTTGACCTGTTCGCGGGCTACCTGGGGCCTCCGGGAACGACATTGGTCAAAGGCTACCTCCTGTTCCAGGACGCGAACGAGAAGGCAATTCCGCAGAACGGCCGCATTGAAGCTGACGCCCACACAACTACGTATACGTCCGCCGTCTTCGCGGCCTATATCACCTCGCTGCGCCTCCTCGGTAGCTACTGGGGGGGCTGGCGCGATCACGCAGTTCAGGATCGCTGCGCAATCGCTGCGCGTCGCACCCGTCAGTATTCCAGTCGGGACCCAAAACTCAACGGTTGCCGGACTCGGCGATGAGATCTTGCTTCCGCTGATGTTTAGCTGGAACTTCGGGCAGTTTCACCTGGCAAGCGCGCTTGCATTCTATGCTCCAACCGGAAGCTACGACCGCCAGCGAATCATCAATATCGGTTGCAATCGCTGGGCGGTCGAGCCTGACGCCGGCCTCCCCTGGATGGATGAGGAACACGGACGCGAAGCGTCGCTCTTTGTCGGTTACACGATCAATACGCAGAACACGGCGACCGACTATCTCAGCGGCGACGAATTTCATGCCGATTTCGCGCTCGCGCAGCATCTGCCGCAGCTTCGTAGCAGGAATGGCCGGCTATGCATTCCAGCAGACCACGCCGGACTACGGCGGCGGCGCGGTCTTCGGATCCTTCCGAGGCCGCGTGCTCGCCCTGGGTCCGCTGGCGGGCAAGACCGTCGAGCTTTGGAAACTCCCCATCAACGTTATCGTCAAGTACGACTTCGAGTTTGCGGCGCAAAATCGATCGACCGGCAACGAATTGTGGCTTACCGGAGGTCTGCGGTTCTGATGAGCATCGAGCAAGCGGAGAAGTCCCTGGCTCCGTCGCATGGACAAGCGCTGTCCGCCGGCATGCAGGAATTCCGCCTAAACCTGGAACTGCTGCCAGAAGCGGCGATGATCTACGCCATCGACGGCACCATCCTGAGCGTCAATTCGATCACCGCGCGCATCTTCGAGGCCGATGCCTCCGAGATCATCGGCAAGAACCTTTTTTCGATGGGCGCGCTCAAAGCCGAGCAGGCCCGCGCGGCCCTCGCGCGCTTGATGCGCGGCGAGGCGATCCGTTTCCAAGTCGATTTTACCTCGCTCAAAGGCCATCAGCACAGGCTCGAAGTGCTGCACGTCCCGATGTTTACGGCCACCGGCGAAGTCGAGCGCGTGCTCGGATTTGCCCGCGATATCACCCAGGCCAAGCGTACCGAGGGCGAACGGGCGTTACTCGCGGCCATCGTGGAATCTTCCGAAGACGCCATCGTCAGCCTCTCGACGGATCTGACCATCCTTAGCTGGAACCGGGGCGCGGAGAAGCTGCTCGGCTTCAGCGCGGACGAGGCGATCGGCCAGCCTGTCACGCTATACATCCCGCCGGACCTGCGCGCCTACGGGATGAACCTGCTGCGGGAGATGATGCAGCACCTGGACCGCGTGCAGAGCCTCGAGGTCCCGTGCCTCAGGAAAGACGGCACGTCGGTTGACGTCTGGACCGTATGCTTCGGAATCCGCGACTCAAGCGGCAGGCTGCTCGGGATGTCGGCGATCCATCGTGACCTCACCGCGCGCAAACAGGCGGAACGCGAACAGGCGTTGCTGGCGGCGCTGGTCAAAAGCTCCGACGACGCCATCATCAGCCTCTCCACGGACTTCCGGATCACAAGCTGGAACCAGGGCGCGCAAAGACTGCTCGGCTACAAGGAGCAGGAAGTACTGGGACGGTCTCCGCTCGACGTCTATGTTCCGCCGCAGGACCGCGCGCAGGCGCAAGCGATGATGGCGGAAGACCTTGCGACGATAAAACCGGACTCCGACGCGATGCGCGCGCTGGAAGTTGTGGTGCGGAAAAAGGATGGCACGCCGATCGAAGTATCGCTCGTCGCCTGTGCGATTCGGGATGCCGGCGGCAAGGTCATCGGTATGTCAACCATCCTGCGCGACGTTACCGAGCGCAGGCGCGCCGAACGCGAAATGGCAGCGCTGGCGACGGTCGTTAACTCCTCGCACGACGCGATTATCGGGTTCTCGCGCGAGATCAAGATCACGAGCTGGAACCCGGCCGCCGAGAACATCTACGGTTATCCGGCCAGGGAAGCGATCGGCCGGGGGTTCAATCTTTCGTTCCACCACCGGAGCTGCCGCGCGCGCTCGAGGCCGACCGGCGCCTGCTGGAAACCGGGGAGCCCATATCCTTCGAGCAGCGCGCGCAGCGCAAGGACGGGACCTGGTTCACCTCCCTGATCAGTGCTTTTCCCATCCGAGACCCGAGCGGAACGATTGTCGGGAGCGCGGGAATCGGGCGCGACATCACGCACCTCAAGGAAATCGAAAAGGACCTGCGCGAGGCGCGCGACTACACCCGCGGCCTTATCGAGTCCTCGATTGACGCGATGGTGGTGGTCGACCGCAACCTGCGCATCACCGACGCCAACGAACAACTCGCGAAGCTCACCGAGGTGCCCAAGCGAATCCTGATCGGCAGCCGCTTCGACAGTTATTTCACCGAGCCGCAACACGCCGTGACCGCGATCGAAACGACGCTCGCTGAGGGCTCGATAACCAACTTTGACCTCGTCTTGCGCGCGGCCAGCGGCAGGCAAATCCTGGTCTCCTTCAATGCATCGGTTTTCTCGCGCGAGGGCACGGTCTCGGGCATCTTCGGGGTGGCGCGCGACGTCACCGAGCAGCGCTCCATCCAGCACAAGCTCGCCGAAGAACGCCAATACAGCCGCAGCCTGGTCGAATTTTCTCCGGATGCGCTGCTCGTCACCAACTCTGACCTCATCTTGACCGATATCAACGAACAGTCGGGGCGTCTTACAGGTTACCGGCGCGACGATCTGGTGGGCGTCGCACTCGCCTCGATTTTTACCGAGCCCGAACGGATCCGGGAAGTCGTGCGGCGAGCACTCGAAACGGAGCTGGTGCGCGAAGCTGAAGCATGCCTGCTGACCAGGACCACCGAAGAGATTCCGGTGTCGCTGAACGCCTCGGTGTTCAAGAACGACGACGGCACCGTGCGCGGCGTGATCATCGGCGTGCGCGACATCAGCGAGCAAAAACGTGGCGAAAAGGAGCGATCGTTGCTTGCCTCGATCGTCGGCGCGTCGGGCGACGCGATCTACAGCGAATCGACCGACCTTACGGTCACAAGCTGGAATGCCGCGGCCGAGCGGCTCTTCGGCTACAGCGCCGACGAGATGATCGGGCGCAACGTGGCGATGCTGGTGCCGCTCGCCCGCCGTGCCGAGATGCTCGAACAGCTTAGCGCAGGCTCGCACACGGGCAAGGCCGAGCACTTCGAAACGACGCGTCAGCGCAAGGACGGCAGCAGCGTCGAAGTCCTCATCACCCGCTCGCCGATTTTCGATTCCGCCAGCAAGGCCGCGAGTTTCTCGGTCATCGCGCACGACATCAGCGCGAGCAAGCACCTCGAGGCCGAGCTGACCGCGGCGCGCGATGCCGCCCTAGAGGCGGCTCGCGAAGTCGGCGTTCCTGGCCAACATGAGCCACGAGATCCGCACGCCGCTCAATTTGGTCATCGGGATGACCGGCCTGCTGCTCGACACCAAGCTGACGCCGGAGCAGGGCGAGTACGCCCACGACGTGCGCGAGAGCGGCGAAGCGCTGCTCACGTTGATCAACGAAATTCTGGATTTCTCCAAGCTTGCCGCCAGCAAGGTGCAGCTCGAAGAGATCGATTTCGAGTTGAGCGCCGCAGTCGAGGGGGCCGTCGAGCTGGTCGCCGAGCAGGCCCGGCGCAAGGGCCTCGAATTGACTATATCGATCGACCCCGAGGTGCCGCAGGCGTTGCGCGGCGATCCCGGCCGCCTGCGCCAGGTGCTGCTCAACCTGCTCGGCAACGCGATCAAGTTTACCGCCGACGGCGAGGTCGCCGTGCAGGTCGACAATCTCAGCGAAAACCCCAGAGGAATAATCCTGCGTTTCGAGGTGCACGACACCGGCGCCGGAATCCCCGAAGACAAGCTACACCTGCTGTTCCAACCGTTCAGCCAGGTTGACGCCTCGACCACTCGCCACTTTGGAGGCACCGGCCTCGGCCTCTCGATCGCGCGTCAACTGGTGGAATGCATGGGCGGAACTATGTCCGTGTCGAGCACGCCCGAGTGCGGTTCCACCTTCTGGTTCACGGTGAAATTCGCCCGCGCGCTGCACGTCGGGAAACAGCCCTCGGAGCGCTTCGCCTCGTTCGCCAATGTGAAGGCGCTCATCGTCGACGACAATGCGACCAGCCTGCGGA
>Ga0335070_10009256_pt1 | contig 11553 bp, 12 predicted proteins | sample Lox_Sample_13_FD_206722 | JGI IMG/M metagenome (GOLD analysis project Ga0335070, IMG submission 206722) | Soil microbial communities from Loxahatchee National Wildlife Refuge, Florida, United States - Lox_Sample_1.3 | ecosystem: Environmental > Terrestrial > Soil > Wetlands | place: USA...
ACAAAGGAAGAGTCCACAACCAACTCCACAGACTCGTCTCTGGGCGCATCCGGTCTTGACGAGGCAGGCTTGGCGTCACAGCGGACCGCGACCAGCGACAGCGCGCGTCTGTTGCAAGATATTCCCGGCGTAAGTCTCTACGGTGCGGGGGGCATCTCGAGCCTTCCGGTAATTCATGGCCTGGCGGACGACCGCATACGCGTCCAGGTGGATGGAATGGGACTGATGCCTGCGTGCCCTAATCACATGAATTCGGCGCTTTCCTATATTGACCCGACGAAGGTTGGCAGTGTCACGGTATTTTCCGGTATCACTCCGGTCAGTGTCGGGGGCGATAGCATCGGGGGCACGATACAGGTGAAGTCCGCACCGCCCGAGTTTGCCCGCGACGGAGAGAATGTCCTTGTCAAGGGAGAGGCCGGCTCTTTTTTCCGCAGCAATGGCAATGCCTATGGCTACAATTTCGGGGCCACGCTAGCTGGAAGATGGCTGAACGTGTCGTATAGCGAGTCACACTCGCAAGCGGACAATTACACAGCCGGGAAGGATTTCAAACCCGTCACCCAGGGGCGAGAAGGCGGTCCGTTGATTCCCGGGGATGAAGTAGGCTCCTCCGCTTATAACGGGGCGATAAACAGGGATGCCGGGCTGGCACTGCGCTACGAGCACAACTTACTCCAACTGAACGTGAGTCAGCAGAGGGTTGACTTCGAGGGGTTCCCGAACCAGCGCATGGACATGACCTACAACAAAAACACATTGTACAATCTGCGCTACACGGGCCAGTTTGAGTGGGGTGACCTGGAAGCGCGTGGCTACTACCAAAAGACCAATCACGAAATGAACTTCGGCCCGGACCGGTTCTCGTACGGAACCGGCATGCCGATGGATACCAAGGCAAAAACCTGGGGTGCGCTGGTCCAAGGGAACATCATGTTTTCTGAAAGGGACATTCTGAGAGTGGGTGCCGAGTACCAGTATTACACCCTGTATGACTGGTGGCCGCCGGTCGGAGGGGCAATGGGTCCAAACACGTTCTGGAATATCGACTACGGCCAACGGGAAAAAATCGATGCCTTCGTCGAATGGGAAGCACACTGGAATACGGAATGGGTCAGCCAACTGGGTGTTCGCAGCGACAATGTCAGGACCAATGCTGGACCCGTTCAGGGATACAACAATGGCTTGGCCGGGCTATGGGGGGACGACGCAGCGGCCTTCAATGCGCTCGACCGCGAGCATACCGATTACAATTGGGACCTGACCGCTTTGGCGCGTTACACTCCGAGTGCGACGCAGAGCTGCGAGGCGGGTTACTCGCGAAAATCCCGCTCGCCGAATCTCTACCAGCGCTACCCATGGTCTACGAATGCGATGGCGGCATTGATGAACAATTTAGTCGGCGATGGTAACGGCTACATCGGCAATGTTGGCCTGAAACCCGAAGTGGCCAATACCTTCAGCATTACCGGCGACTGGCATGATGCCGACAAGAAGAAGTGGGGTCTGAAAGCCACAGGCTACTACACCTACGTTCAAGACTACATTGATGCGCGACGCTGTGATTTCGGCCAGTGCAGCGCCGCAAACGTGACCGTCACGACGGGTTTTGTGTTTCTCCAGTATGTGAATCAATCCGCCCAGCTCTATGGCCTGGATTTGTCCGGTCATTTGTTGCTTGGTGAAACCACTAACTTCGGAAGTTTCACCGGGACCTGCCTGCTGAATTACGTCCGGGGCGAAAACCAGACCACGGGCGACAATCTCTACAACATCATGCCGCTTAACGCGAAGCTGGCTCTGGTGCATAGCTTGGGGAACTGGACCAACACCGCCGAAGTTCAACTGGTCGCTGCCAAAACAGAAGTATCGCAAGTCAGGAACGAGGTGCAAACCGGCGGGTATAGCCTGCTGAATCTGCGCAGCAGCTACGAGTGGAAACACGCCCGTATCGATATCGGCATCGAGAATGTCTTCAATAGATTCTACTCGATGCCGCTGGGGGGCGCCTATGTGGGCCAGGGCGCGTCAATGACAACCAACGGCATTCCATGGGGAGTTCCCGTTCCCGGTAAGGGACGCTCCTTCAATGTCGCGCTAACCGTGCGCTTTTGAAACAGCAAACAATGAAAGGAATATCATGCAAACCAAATGTAGCATCATAAAGAAACGAGGGTTTTGCATCGTCCTGACCGCTTTGGCTGTATTGTCATTGAGCGGCTGCGGTAGCGACGGCCCGGCAATCGACGCACGTCCGCAGACTATCAACTTCGGAGCGGCGCCCCCGCTGGCCCTGGGCGGCACCGCAACCGTCGTGGCCACCGCCAGCTCAGGCCTGCCAGTCAGTTACAGCAGCACTACGCCGGCTGTCTGTTCCGTCAATAGTGGCACGGGTGTAGTCACTGGAATTTCGGCAGGCACCTGTATCATCGCCGCCAATCAGTCCGGTAACTCCCAATATGCCCCTGCGCCGCAGGTGACGCAAAGTCTTCCCGTTGTTTTCAGTCGCAGCCAAACCATCAGCTTTGGTGTGGTACCCATACTGAGCTTTGGCGGTACCGCAAGCGTTTCGGCCACTGCCAGCTCCGGCCTGCCTGTTACCTACAGCAGCACCACCCCAACCGTCTGTACTGTCGATAGCGGCAGTGGCCTGGTAACAGATCTCACGGCAGGCGCTTGCATTATCGCTGCCGACCAAGCAGGTGACGTCAACTTCAACGCAGCGCCGCAAGTGACACAGACCATAACAGTTTCTGCGCTGTCAGGAATCACTGTTCCCGGTGCGCCAACCGGTGTTACTGCGACAGCAGGCAATAGTGTGAATGTAGTCATCGTCAGTATCGGTGCGACCGGTAGCGGTGGCAGTCCCATCACCGGCTATACCGTGACCTCCACCCCTGCCGGTATAACAGCGACCGGGTCTGCGTCACCCATTACCGTCACCTGCCCTTCAACATGCACGGGTTACTCCTTCTCTGTGTTCGCCACCAACGTCGCCGGTAGTGGCGCGCCGTCTGCATTCACAGACGTTACAACCACCTATAACGTCGTTGAAACTTTCTTTGAGCCTGATACTCAGCCCAAGAATTCGATTTTCATCGGATCGTTCACGTTCAATTCCACAACCAGCACGGTGTCGAATTTGCACGGCATCCTGAGCGAATCCATGACGGGTGGTCCGATTGCCTATCCGAATGACACTATGAACTGGTTGGCGCTCAATAATCAGCTGTCGTCAGTGCCTGTTACGCTGGGTGGTGTGGATGGTCTGCTGGTAACCACATTCATGCTGAATACCACTAACACGTTTTCAACTAATCCAACTTTTAATGGTACCGATGGCTGGTCTCCTGGTACGGGATCTAGTTTGTACTACGGCTTCCCTGGGGCCAATCCGGGCAACGCCTACGCCATGATCTTCGTTAATACTACGGATCCGACGGCAGCGTTGACACAAGCCCAAATAAACAAATTGGCTTATGCGGACTGTGCCCCAGGCGGCATGATGGGTGCAACTTGTATGACAGGGACTACGAAGGCTGGGTATGGAACGGTCGGGACGATGAGTGGATATCCCCTCTCCCAAACAATAACGAAACAATAACTATCGTGGCGGCGACTGTTCCAGTAACTTTGCTGAACGGGTATCGGGTAGTAAAAATTAAACAGGAAAGGAGAATCAAAATGAACACAATCTAATCATCGTGGCGGCGACTGTTCCAATAATTTTACTGAGCAGGTATTGGGTAGCAAAAATTGAACAGGAAAAGGAGAATCAAAATGAACACAATTAAATTATTCCTGGCTATATTAATCGGTATGTCCCTTGCTGCATGCGGTGGTGGTGGAGGTAGTTCTGTCAGCGCACCCGGTGCGCCTACAGGTGTCACGGTGGCCGCGGGCACTCCTGCAGGCACAGCTTCGGTAAGTTTCACACCACCTGCTTCTGACGGCGGTAGTGCTATCACTGGCTATACCGTGACTGCCACTCCTGGGGGTATCACTGCGACGGGGACGACTTCACCGATAACTCTGACTGGACTGACTCCTCAAACTGCGTACACCTACAGCGTGGTTGCCACCAACACGGCGGGAAATAGCGCGCCGACTACCACTGGCCTTTTAAACTTTTATAGCGTTGTCGAAACTTTTCATGAGCCGATGACCCAGCCCAATGATACGATATTCACCGGGACATTCACATATGATTCCACTAACAAAACGGTAACGAATCTGAAGGGGTCACTAACCCAATCCATGACCATGATGGGGCCAATGACCACGGTAGCGCTCAATAATCAGCTATCGTCGGTGCCTGTTACGCTGGGTGGTATAAATGGTCTTCTGGTAACTACCTTTGCGTTAACGACAACCAACACTTTTGATGGGGGAGGATTTGCCCCGGGTGGAACACAGTACTATGGCTTGACTGCGGGTCTTCCTAATAATCATAACGCTTACGCCATGATATTTGTGAACACCACGGACCCGACAACAGCGTTGACGCAGGCGCAGATAGACAAATTGGCTTATGCAGACTGCACCCCTGGTGGAATGATGATGACGACCTGCATGACGGGAACGACTATGGCGGGGTATGGAAGAATGGGAACAATGATGGGTGAACCCGTATCCCAGGTGATAACGAAACAATAATGATTGCGGTCCAGTCGGTGCCCATCACAGCCAAAGAAACTTTGGCTGTGATGGGCGGACAACGACTCGAAGGAACCATGGGAGTGAGTTTGCAGAATGGTTTAGCATAGGTTTTGAAGGCGGCATACCTTTTTATCAGAACCTGAACGGTCTGCAGCTGAAAACTTCCTGATTTCTCAACGCGGGACTGCAGATAATGTTTTGAACTCCGATTTGCCGAGGGGTGAGGATGTTTTGCTGTGTTTTAATTGATGCTTTCAGGATACCATAACATGCTTTATCAAGTGACACAGGCTTTGGATGAGAAAGGGCTGAAGACACTGGCTGGTGTCCTTTATAACTCTTGGATACGGGTAAGACATGAATAAAAGAATATTTGCAGCATTCAGCATCAAAGCGTTTTCACTGTCCTTGTTCTCCTTACTTATCCCCGCGTGTTTTCAACAACCTACCTATCTCGCGCCGCTCCTGATGGGCAAGGATGTTGTGGTTGACATAAGCAGGATTCCCTCTGAGGTCCCTGAGTTTTTTGCATATCACTATCACGGGAAGAAGATCAACTTCTTTGTGGTTAAGGCTAATAATGCTTTTCTTTCATTCATTGATGCATGTGCCAGTTGTTATGCAGAAAAAAGAGGATATCGCTTTGATGGAGGGTATGTGATATGCAGAGCGTGTAATATGAAATATCCAGTGTCTGAGATAGAAAAAGGGTTTGGGAGTTGTTATCCCATCAGGCTTCCAGGACATGTGCAGAAGGGAAAATACTATATCCCCCGTTCACTATTAGAAGCACAGGTGGACAAGTTTTGAAGAAGAACGCCATTGGACATCTAAAACTTTCTCGCGATTTGCGGTCATCACGTAAAGTGACAAGGGGTGACAACGCAGAATTATGAAAATTAGGACACTTGTTTTGTTGATCCTGCTTCTTCTTTTGAATGCCGAGGTCGGCCATACAAAAGGATATGAAGTGAAAAAAGAAGTGGGCGGATACATAGTGGTTATGAAGATTGATCGGAACCCACCTGTTGCGGGTGACAACAATGTGAGTATAGAGGTGACCGATGCAAAAACTTTATGCGCGTGTCAGGCTAACGTGGCAATTGAATATTCCAGACCCGCGATGCCGGGCATGCCGGCGCAACGCTATAACGCTAACATGAGTTTCAAGAGAGGCAGACACATAGGAAAGATGAGCTTAACTTTGCCAGGTGCTTGGAATATAGCAGTGAAAATAACAACAAAAGATAAGACGTGGACAACAAACTTTGTCGTGGATGTTGAGTGACGATGCATTGAGTATAAAGCACAATTCGTTCAGACAATGTGACTGATGGGGAAAGGAGGTTTTCACAGAGAAATACAGGGGTGCGGTGTTTCTTTGTTAATTCATGTGGTAAAAAGGAGAAAGGTATTCTCGTAAGACGTCTCATTAATTTTAAGGTAACAGGAGGTATTTCGATGAAAAGTAAGGTTACGTTGGTATCTTTGCTCACCGTGGTGGTCTCTGTCTTTTTGGTGGTTTCTGGTCTTGTGTATGCTGAAGAGATGAAACATAAGCATGGGGGAAGCGCTGACATGGGGATGCACCATTTCCATATGCTTATGGATCATGGCCTGACTATGGTCACTGAGGGCTCTAATATGGCGATGCTTGCAGAGATGAAGATGGCTCCAGGAGTCGATAAGAAAACACTTCAGCACGGGCAGCACATGATAAAGGAAGGCAAGGATCTTATTACCCGTGCCCTGAATGGCCCTGAGATGACTGCCATGATGAAGCAACACGCCAAGGACCCTGTTATGGATTATACTCATCAGTTGGGTGAAGCAATGCTCAAACTCACTGATATGCTCCAGAAAATGTCCATGGAAGACATGTCATCTCCCGATATGATGGCAATGCATCACATGCACATCATGATTAATCATGCGGTTCAAATGGCTGCTGACGGTGCCAATCTGATCATGCTTGGCCAGATGGGCATGGCAGGGGATATTGACAAACTCACTATCGAACATGGTAAGACGATGTTGAGTGATGCCAAGTCTATGGTCAATGAGATGATGGAAGGCAAGGAAATGAAGGAGATGCATGCAAAAGGTACAACACCTGAGAAATCACCAATGATGGGCATGTCCCACAAGCAGGCCGAAGCGGCAATGAAAGTAATCGATTTACTTTCCAAAATGCCTGCGGTGAGTTCTAAATAATATGAATGGATCAGGGCGGGGCTTTTGGGCTCTGCCCTGATCCTTAATGAGAAACCCAAATATAAATGAAAATTAAACAGGAGATAATAACATCTCTGTTTTTTCCTGAATCGAGGTTTCAATTATGAGAACTGTAATTGTGTTTTTACTTGTGATTCTTTTCCCTTCTCTAGGGCTTGCCCATCACACAGACCCGCCCAGTGCCGGGTCCTATACAAAGCACTATGAGCAAAGCCTCTTTAAGGTGACAGGGAAAGGGTTGTTCTCTGTGGAAATGGTGATCAAGGAAAAGGTGAGGTCGGATGTCAATAGTGGACACCAAACCTTTCATGCCGTCAATCGGGCGGCATAGAAATTCTGTCCATAAGCGACAGGGGACAGGTACCCAAGCTTTGCCTGTCGACGCTGCCGATTGTAGAAGATCTCGATATATTCTGTAATGTCCTGTATCGCCTCACGACGGCTTCTGTAACGCCGATGGTAGACAAGCTCTTGCTTCAGTGTTCCCCAGAAACTCTCCATCGGCGCGTTGTCATAGCAGTTCCCTTTCCCGCTCATCGATGTCTGCATCTGAAATTGCTTTAGCAACTTCCGGACTCATAAGAGCAATACTGACTTCCTCGATCAGAGTGATGAATCAGGTCCTTTGCCGGGCGCTTCGCTGCCACCGCACGGAACAGAGATTGACTCACCAGGCTCTTCGTGAGCCGCTCGCCCATCGCATATCCCACGATCTCGCCGTTAAAGAGATCCTTATGGCCCGCCATATACAGCCAGCCTTCATCGGTCGGGATATAGGTAATATCGCTGACCCAAATGCTATTCGGCCTGGATGCCTCAAATTGCTGATTCAACAAATTCTCCGCCACTGGAAGCCTGTGCTTGGAGTCGGTTGTCGCCTTGAATTTCCTCTTCTGCTTGCAGCGTATGCCGAGCTTTTTGCGGATGCGCCTGATCCGGCAGATGCCCGCATGGATGCCATGCTCCGCCAGATCGCACTTCGTCCTGGCCAGTTCCATCTCAAGCTCCGTAAGAGGCCTTTGCGTCTTGCCCACTTCCCCCAGTTTGCCGGCCTTATGTGCCTTTACCCAGTACGCCAGGGTCGTCACCGGCACTGACAGCCTGCGAGCCGCCTCAGGCACCGATATGCTCCCTTCGATTACCAGCTTTGCCGCTTCCTCCCGAAACTCCTTCGTGTACCTCCCGTTGGGAATCCCTTTCATCCTGACACCTCCATCATTGAATGTTATACGATTTTGGTGTCCACTTTTTCCATCCTACCCCACAGCAAGAAATCACGAGTCCCGTTTTGGTCCGGCATTTCGTCGTTTGTTAGTTTGATTAATGCCGTTTGTTTTGCATTTCATGATCGTTTGTTAGTACGCCTATGGGGCAAGGTAGTTCATGCCATTTAACAGTTTTCATCAAAGTATGCTCAGCGTCGAGTGTTCTAAAGGGCTCTGCGATTGCAGAAAGTGCAGCCCAGTTTCCCTATCTGTCTAAACTTTATGAACTTTCAGCCTCAAACTGAGGCCTCAAATGTCAGCTTATACAAAACTTTAAATTCGTCATTCTCATTTCTCCTTAAAACTAATCTTCTTTTACCGGCAAAACATGAATTGCCTTAATAACAAGCTGCACTTGATCGCCCGGCTTTAAGTTCAGGTCATCCACCGACTCCGTGGTAAGCACTGATGCCATCTCAGCAGGCTGGTTGACATCGTATTTCACAAGAGACATGATGTCCCCCCTTTTCACCGACCTTACAGTAGCAACGATCTTATTTCTTGCACCGTACTTCATAGCTAATCCTCCTCTCAGTTTTCCTTGAAACTGATCTTGTATCCAATATTGAAGCCATACAGGTCTTCATTGAGCGCCTTGCCATCTGCCTCGGCATAGGGGTACATGAAATAAAGCAAAGGATTTCCATTCGGCGGAGGATTCAGCACGATCTGTCCACCACTGTTCAGGGCAATCCTGTTTTCGTCCACCGCACCGAAGAAATATTCCCGCTTTGCCTTCAGTTCTTCAGGAGTTGGACTCCTTTCGAGCTTAAACTTCAGAACATCCGCAGGATCGACGACAACCCAACCATAGCCAGGAAGATAGAATTCCTCCCAGCAGTCCTGATATTTTGTAATATCGCCATCTTTATCTTTGTGCATCCGCAGCCCATAAATCTCATGGGCCGGCACGCCTGAAGCCCTCGCCAGAGCTGTATATACCGAATGTATGTCAGCACATTTGCCCGCCTTCTCACTGAGCAGCCGCTCAACCTCACTGGTGCCGCAGCCCTTCACATCAGGGTCACGGCGCATGTTGTCAACCACCCAGTTATTATAGACAGCCTGTGCCTTTGCCAAAATGGTCTTTTGCCCTTTTGTGATCTCAGATGCGATTGCTTTGACCTTATTTACCGCATCTCCAAGATGAGCATTGCTTAGATAGGGGTTCATTTCTTCCACGGGAAGGGGCATCTCCTTTTTTGGAAACTCCTTCCTGATAACTTCATTACGGTTAACGTGAAAAGAGTAGACAAGCTTACGCTCTTTTGCCGGTTCCTTCCACTCTGCGTACAGGGCAGTGGCTTTATTCTTGGCGTCACGATAGACACCGCTAGAGGCATAATTGCCGCTCACTGAAATATTCGTTATGTCCTGATTTTCGTCGGACATCGGATAAGGTAGCCATAGCCTTACAGTTCTGGCATCAGACCGGGCATTGAGGTTTACCTCTATCGTGACAGTCCCCTGCCGTTCCTTTGCTGTGGCCAAATGGACAAATCCGAATACAATCACTGTTGTGAGAAAAAATGAAAATATTCTGCTCTTTTCCATCGAGACCTCCTGGCCACTTCTGTTATTCTGGAATGACAAAGTATAAGATATATATGTCTATATATCAAATAGATATTACCTATTAGTATCGGTGTCAATATAGTCGTAATTTGTGGCTAGCGTTTCAGCCTGACTGCCGGATGGGATTGACCGGCCTGGAAATGTTACTTATCGACTAGAAAGCATAAAGTCGAGGAATACTTTATATAGATGAGGGAGGGAGCGTTTTGGGTGCGTGATGATATAGAATTGCCGCTTCATATTGGCATCTTTGATCTTGATCTCTTTGAGAATCCCATATTTTAGCTCATCTTTTACGGACCTGCGTGATATCATCGAAATGCCCATCCCTTCCTTGACCGCCTGCTTGATGGCATCGGTAGAGCCAAATATGCCTACAATATTGAGCTGATGCGAACCTAACCCCTCTCTTTCAAGTATCTTTTGAAACTCCCTCCTGGTCCCTGATCCCTGTTCCCTCATGATCATGGGAAAGTTTTCAAGATCCCTTATATGGATGCTTTTTTTAATTTCGACGGAGCCCCCTGCTACTGCTATCAAATCGTCATCAAGGAAGGGATCATAACGAAGTTGCCTTGCTTCCAGCTTAGCCCCGACTATACCGACCAGTATGCTATGCTCAGCAACTTTGTCGATGATTGCTCTCGAATCGGAAACGACTATCTCAAAGAGGACAGACGGATTCTTCTGTCTAAATGACGCTGTAAGGCCCGGCAGGATATAGGTTCCGGGGATCGTGCTTGCCCCAATAATAAGATGTCCGGTAAGATCTTTTCTAAGATCGACAAGCAAGTCTTTCATCCCTTCTACTTTCTCGACGATCTCAACGGCACGATCGATCAGCGACATACCCTCTTTGGTCGGAATAATCTTTCGGCTTACTCTGTCAAAAAGTTTGCAGTTAAGCTCTTCTTCAAGCGCCCTAATGTGGTCGCTTACCGTCGGCTGCGTAAGATGAAGCTCCTCGGCAGCCTTTGAAAAGCTCTTATGTTTAAAGACTGATGCAAATACCCTGATATGGTGTATATCCATCATAGGATTATACTATAGTTGCCCAAATGACATTGTCCCGCCATGAGAAACGACTTCGAAAAAAAACAACATTCGCTACATATGTTACCCGAGCTGCCGCTGTCGTGCCGACCCTGCTGCTTTTTTGACGAAGTCAGCAATTTCACCCTGACCGCCTTTGCATCTTCAGGGTCATCTGTCGAATAAACCTTGATACGCCTGCCACTTCCGACAAGAGCAACGATAAACAAAGATAACGGATATCCTTCTATCAACTGACTCCTGTCTAGTATTTCGGCAGTCGCATAGTCGTCAAGGGGATATACCTTATTCCGTACAAGAGTAAAAGTCTTCCACGTTTTCGTAATCGTCCTGGAAGTGACATGAATTTCTGTGGTTATCCCTAGGGTCAAGAACGCAACCGAAGCTACACAGAAGACGATAAAGATAAGAACTGATATAACATCATGTGACGCCACAGTACTCAGGATTGAAGCCACAGCAATGGAGCCAACCATAATCCACGCGAGTTTCTTTAGATAAGGGTTTGTGGGTAAATCATGGATTACAAGAACCTCATCGGGTATCTTTCGATGGACCCTGAATGTCTTTTTTCATCATGAGCACCTGATAAGTTATTCGCTTCTGAATGCATGAACAATTATCTTATCCAGCAGCAAACTAGTGTAGTGTATCGTAAGTAGTTGGCATAAGTATTGCTATCTTTTCGGGTATCCTATACGATAAGGAAGGTGCCCGATGAAGACTGGTAGACCAAAAGAGCCTATTGTGTTGACCCGAGAGGAAA
>Ga0335070_10009257_pt1 | contig 11553 bp, 9 predicted proteins | sample Lox_Sample_13_FD_206722 | JGI IMG/M metagenome (GOLD analysis project Ga0335070, IMG submission 206722) | Soil microbial communities from Loxahatchee National Wildlife Refuge, Florida, United States - Lox_Sample_1.3 | ecosystem: Environmental > Terrestrial > Soil > Wetlands | place: USA: Florida...
CCCGTTCGGGGCGGTCAACCCGTTGGAGGCGCCGTCTTGGTTGATCGCCGATCCCGCGATGACCGCCAACACCGGGTGGTTGTTGCGCTGCGCGTCGCTGAGCCGTTCCAGGACCAGCACCGCGGCCCCTTCGCCCCAGCCGGTGCCATCGGCGTTGGCGGAGAACGCTTTACAACGCCCGTCAGCGGCCAGCCCCCGCTGCCGGGCGAACTCGGTGAACACCGAGGGCGTGGTCATCACCGTGACACCGCCGGCAAGAGCCAGAGCCGACTCGCCGTTACGCAAGGACTGACACGCCAAATGCGCGGCCACCAACGACGACGAGCAGGCTGTGTCGACGGTGATGGCGGGGCCCTTCAGCCCCAACGCGTAGGCGATACGCCCGGAGGCCACGCTGGTGGACCAACCGGTGAGCCCGTATCCCTCCGAACTTTCCGAACCGCCCGCACCGTAGGACTGCGACCACGCCCCGACGAAAACCCCCGTCTCAGAACCCACCAAAGCCGCCGGATCGATTCGGGCGGTCTCCAACGCTTCCCAACACACCTCCAGCAGCAACCGCTGCTGAGGATCCATGGATTGGGCCTCCCGCGGCGAGATCCCGAAAAACTCCGCGTCGAACCCGGCCGCTCCCGCCAGGAATCCCCCAGTGCGGGTGTAGGTCTTGCCCACCGCATCGGGATCGGGATCGAACAGAACCGCCAGGTTCCACCCACGGTCGGCCGGAAACTCCCCCAGCGCGTCGGTGCCGCTGGCCACCAGATCCCACAACGCCGCCGCCGAATCCACCCCGCCGGGGAACCGACACGCCATGCCTACCACGGCAATCGGCCCGTCTAGTTCCTCCCGCGAGCCCACCCGCGGAGCCGCCGCAACCGATCCGCTCAGTAGCCGGCCCAGGTGGGTGGCCAACTCGTCCGGGGTGGGGTAGTCGAAGGCCAGGGTGGGTGGCAACGCCAGCCCGGTTGCGGTTTTGAGGCGGTCAAGCAACTCCGTCGCTTTTACAGAGTCAAATCCCAAATCCTGAAACGGGCACTCGGGGTCGATGTCGTCGGGGCTGGGACGGCCCAACACCGTTGCCACCTGCGAGCACACCACGCCCACCAGCAGGTCCTGTTGCTGCTGCTGCAGCGTGCGGAGGCGCTGCGCCCATCCCGAGTCGGCAACGGTGCCCGCATCGGTGTCATCCGCCTTGCGCTGCACCGGCCGGCGGAGTTGCGCGTCCAAGCGGGTGAACTCATTACGCAGATACCGCTGTAGCGAGTCCTTTCGTCTGACCTTGCCGCTGGTGGTCAGAGGAATCGAATGTGGGGGCACCAGAACGAGATCCGCCACGCTCAGACCGTGCGACCTCGATATCGCCGAGGTGATTTCACGACTTACGACGCCGAGCCTCTGCGCGGCCTCTTCGGAATCGCCACCCGCCTTGAATTCGACGATGGTGACCAGCTTCTCGACGCCGTCATCATCCGGAACCGCTATCGCCACGACGCGGCCCGCGGTGATCTCCTGGATCGTCGCCTCGATGTCGTCGGGGGCGTGGTTGCGCCCGTAGACGATCAGGAGATCCTTGATGCGGCCGACGATGAACATCTCGCCCTCGGAGAAGAAACCGAGGTCTCCGGTTCTCAGCCACGGCGCCTCGGGTGTGCCGACCGACGGATCGACAAGCGTTGCACCGAAAGTGCGTTCGCTTTCTTCAGGTTTCTGCCAGTAGCCGGAACAGACGTTGTCGCCGTGCACCCAAATCTCACCGACCGTTCCCGGCGGACACTCGGTTCTGGTCTCGGGGTCGACGATGCGCACCGTCTGCGACCGCGGCATGCCGTAACTGACCAGCGGTATGCCGTCTCCGCTTGCGCACCGCTTCGCGTCGCCGGCGGTCAGTTTCTCGGATTCGAAGAATACGGTTGCCGGCGCGTGACCGGTTTCGCGCGTTGCCACGAAGAGCGTGGCTTCCGCGAGACCATATGAGGCCCGCAACGCCTCGGGGCGAAGATTGAATCGGGCGAACCGCTCGGCGAAGCGCCTCAGCGTCGGGGGGTTTACGCGTTCGGCGCCATTGAGGATGTTGCGGACGCCATCGAGGTCAAGCCCGGCGAGATCTTCGTCTGACGTTTTTCGTGCCGCCAATTCGAAAGCGATGTTCGGCCCCGCCGAAAATGCATGACTGTTGCTTGCCAGCAACTGCATCCACCGCGCTGGTCGCTGCAGAAACGACGCCGGGCTCGTGAGCACGGCGCGAAATCCACCTATGATCGGGACGGCGATACTCAGAATCAGACCCATGTCGTGAAAGAACGGCAGCCACGACACCAAAGTGGTGTCCGGCGGAGCAATCCCATCCTCGTAGTAGGAGGACATGATGTGTTGGCAATTGACCTGAATGTTCTTGTGCGAGACCACGACGCCCGCTGGCGCGCGGGTCGACCCGGAGGTGTATTGCAAATGCGCAACGCTCGGCAGGCTCTCGGCCTCGGCGGCGGGTCCTGGCTCAGAGTCAAGGTCGAGCAAATCGACCTCGACGACTGATGGTGCGCGCTCGCCGGGCTTTGACTTGATGTGCTCGGCGATGTCGCCTGCGACAGGGGATGTCGTGAGGATGGACGATGGCGACGCGTCAAGCAGGACCGCACCGACGCGTTCGTCGCCGGCGCCACGCTGCGGAAGCGGCAGCGGAACCGCGATCTGACCGGCCTGTAATGCGCCCAGGAAGCCAAGAAGGTACTCGAGTCCTTGCGGCGCCAATATCACCACGCGGTCGCCGGTTGACCCGCAAGCTTTGAGCTCCCGTGCGATGTTCAGCGTCCGGCGATACAGCTGCGACCACGTCAGGCTCTCCGCAACCCCCGCCGGGTCCTGCTCGTAATCGATGTACGTAAAAGCCGTCTCGTCGGGCCGCAGAAGGGCCCGCTCGCGCAGCACAGCGGGGATGGGAGACTCAACCACAGCGCTTGACGATACCCATGAACAGACAGGGCGTCGGCAGAATCGGCGCGCCCCGGAAGAAACTGCGGTCGGGGCAGAGCCGCCGCGTTCCACCGTGACGGCGCCGAGCGCGGAGGCTATTAGACAGATGCCTACCAACGATCGTCAAGCAAGCGAAGCCCGGCCTCGGACGTGCGCATGCCGCCAGGCGTCGCGGGCAGGTGGAGCTTCATGACTTCGATCAGGTGACGCCCGACATCGTCGAGCGCAGCTGTCGACTGAGTCGCCAGCGCAAGGATGACCGCGCCTTCGATGGCGGCGACGGTCAACGTCGCCAGCGAACGCGCGGTGGCAGGATCGGCGCCGGACCTGACCAGCCGATCGGCGAGGATCGTCTGCCACTCGTCAACGGCCGCGCGAGCCGCCTCTGCGGCGGCGGGCGCCTCAGACCGACCGAGGATCGCTGCCACGATGGGGCAGCCTGCTTGCATCTGTGTCGCGCTCAGCTGCGCCTTCCATGCATCGATGAAGGTCTGGACCGCCTGCGCGGGGTCACCCCCGTCGTCGGCTGACCCGATCACCGTGGTCAACTCCCGTCCCGCCACCCGGGTGGCTTCCGCGACGAGTTCCGCTTTGCCGCCGGGGAAATTCAGGTAGACGGTTCTGCGGGCGACGCCACTGTCCTCGAGCAGCGCGTTGAGGCCGGTCCCGGCGACGCCTCGCCGTCGCACCAATCCCGTGACACTCGCGATGAGGGCGTCTCGCGCGGACATGTTTCGCCACCTTCCGGGCTTCTCGGGCCGTTCGCTTGAACTATACCGATCGGTCTACTAGCCTTGCCAGCAAGCATCCCGACTTACGGAGACCGCCATGACAAGCACCAGCCCCGACAAAACGCTGCGAAAGTTCCGCAGAGAGCGTGCGCTCGGACGCTATCTCCTCAATCCGGCGGTACAGGGGTTGAGCAGACTGGGGGTGCGCACCGCAATGGCCACCGAACTGGAGACCGTCGGCCGCAAGAGCGGCCAGGCACGCCGCGTTCCCGTGTCGGCGCAATTCGACAACGACGGGGCGTGGGTGATCTGCCAGCATGGCACCCGGTCCGGTTGGGGCAGAAATATCGCCGGCAATCCGAATGTCCGTATGCGACAGGGCAATCAATGGCGCGCCGGCGTCGCGGCATTCAGGCCAGATGACGACGTCGTCGCGCGCGGCCGAAAGTTCGGACGACTGGGAGCCAGGATGGTAAAGGCCTTGGAAACGACTCCCGTATCGGTGCGGATCGACTTCACCGACTAGCAACCCTTTCGCGGAGATGTCCGACCTTCCTGTCCGCCTTCTGCACCGCCGCGCTGCGCATTGGATGCTCCTCGTCTCGATGCCGCATCGATGGGTGCTCGCGCGAGCTGACCTGAGCATCGGCGCAAGGGTTTGAGGGATTCTCAATGGATTCTTCGCGGGGGCTACCCTTACCTGGGTCTCGCCGGGAGCCGACAGCGAACGCGGAGGTACCGATGACCCAGCCCGATCTCGTCCTGTTCAGCGTCGACACTCACGTCGCGCTCATCACCGTGAACGATCCCGACCGGCGCAACGCGCTGACCGACGAGATGTCGGTGCTCCTGCGGTCCGCCGTGGAGCGGGCCGAAGCCGATCCCGACGTGCACGCCGTCGTGGTCACCGGCGCGGGCAAGGCGTTTTGCGCTGGCGCCGACCTCAGCGCCTTGGGGGCCGCCGGCGGCGGGGCGGCGGAGTCGGGGCTGCGGCGGCTCTACGACGGCTTCATGGCCGTCGGCAATTGCCGCCTGCCGACGATCGCCGCGGTCAACGGCGCAGCCGTCGGCGCGGGCCTGAACCTCGCGCTGGCCGCCGACGTGCGCATCGCCGGGCCCGGCGCGCTGTTCGACGCCCGGTTCCAGAAGCTCGGGCTGCATCCCGGCGGCGGCGCGACCTGGATGCTGCAGCGCGCGGTCGGTCCGCAGGTGGCGCGGGCGGCGTTGCTGTTCGGGATGCGCTTCGACGCCGAAACCGCTGTCCGGCACGGCCTGGCGCTCAGCGTCGCCGACGACCCCGTCGCCGCGGCGCTGGAGCTGGCCGCGGGACCCGCGGCGGCCCCCCGCGAGGTGGTGCTGGCGACCAAGGCGACCATGCGCGCCACGATCGACCCGGGATCGCTGGACAGCGAGCAACACGACCTCGCGATGCGCACCGAGCTCGGGCCGCAGGCGTCCTCCATCCAATCGCCGGAATTCGCAAGCAGATTGGCGGCGGCGCGCCGCACGTAGCGGGCGGCGCCAGCCGCGAACCGAAACCAGGCACTCGGCGCCCCGGACGACCTACAGGTCCAGCACCGCGGTCTCGGGCGACTCGATGAGGTCCCTTAGCTCGCAAAGGAACCGCGCCACCTGGGCGCCGTCGGCGACGCGGTGGTCGAACACGCACGTCAGCGTCATCGTCGACCGCACGGCGACCTCGTCGCCGACGACCACCGGGCGCGGCCTGATCGCCCCCATCCCCACGATGGCGGCTTCGGGGTGGTTAATCACCGGAACGCCGTCATCCAGGCCGAGCGCCCCGAAGTTCGACACCGTGAAGGTCGAGCCCGTCAGCTCGACCGGCGTCAGGGTGCCCTCGCGCGCGCCGCTGATCAACCCCGCCGTCCGCCCGGCCAACTCGCGAGTCGTCATGTTCTGCGCGTCGGCGATCACCGGGACCAGCAGCCCGCGGTCGGTGGCCACACCGAACCCCAGCTGCACCCCTCGATGGACGTGCACCCGGGGGCCTTCGGGCGAGTCGACCCAGGTCGAGTTGAGAATCATGTTGTGGCTCAGCGCGATTACGAGCAGCCGCAGCGTCAACACGAACGGCGTGATCTCCGGGTCCGCGGACCGGTCGCCGAGCCGAAGCAGCGCGGTGCAATCCACCTCGACGCCGGCTTTCGCGGCCGGAATCTCCTTGTGGGACAACGCCATCTTCTCCGCCATCCGGGCCTGCACGCCGCGGACCGGCCGAACGTCGTCTCCCGTCCCGTGAGCGGCCGCCAGCACGTCCGCGCGGGTGATCACCTCGCCCGCGTCGCGCCGCAGCGAGGCGAGATCGACCGAGAGCTCCTTGGCCAGCTTGCGCACCGGCGGGGCGGCGAGCGGCCGGCCGGAGCGCCGGCTGGCGTCGATGCCCGCGTCGGCGCCGTAGCCGACCAGCGTCGGCACCGCGGCCGCCCCGGGTGCGGTGTCGATGCGGACCAGCACCGCACCAACCTTGAGCACATCGCCTTCGGCACCGTTGGTTTCGACGATTCGTCCGGCGTACGGGCTGGGGATCTCGACCTCGGCCTTGGCGGTCTCCACCGAGCACAGCACCTGGTTGAGTTCGACGTCGGCGCCGACCTCGACATACCAGCACGACACCGTCACCTCTCCGAGTCCCTCGCCAAGATCGGGAACCCGGAACGCCTCAACCCGCTCGGTGCTCACGGCAGGCTCAGCGCGCGCTCGACGCAGTCCAGCAGCCGGTCGGGGCCCGGCAACCACAGGGCCTCCAACCGCGCCGGCGGGTAAGGCGTGTCAAAACCGCAGGCGCGCAACACCGGTGCCTCCAGTTCGTAGAACATCTCCTCCTGGATGCGCGCGGCCAGACCGGCCCCGTAGCCCAGGCCGCGCGGCCCTTCGTGCAGCACCACGCAGCGCCCGGTCCGGTGGATCGAGGCGGCGACGGTGTCGAAATCCAGCGGGACCAGCGACCGCAGGTCGATGACCTCCAGGCTCCAATCGCGCCGACGCTGCGCGTCTTCCGCGGTGGCCACGGCGGTGTTGACCAGGCTGCCATAGGTCACGACGGTGACGTCGCGGCCGGGCCGGCGCACCGCGGCCCGCCCGATGGGCGGTTCGGGCCGGCCGGTGTCGACCACGCCGCGCCCCTGGTAGCGTCGCTTCGGCTCCAGGTACATGACCGGGTCGGGGCAGGCGATCGCGTGGCGAAGCAGCCAATAGGCGTCGGCCGGACTGGACGGCACCACCACCTTCAAGCCGGCCGTGTGCGCCCAATAGGACTCTGTGGAATCCGAATGATGCTCGGCCGCACCGATTCCGCCGAACGACGGGATCCGCACCGTGACCGGCATGTTGATCTCGCCGCGGGTACGGGTGCGGTACTTCGCCAGATGGCTGACCACCTGGTCGAAGGCCGGGTAGGAGAACCCGTCGAACTGGATCTCCGGCACCGGCACGAAGCCGCGCAGCGCCAGGCCGACCGCGATCCCGATGATGGCGGACTCGGCCAGCGGCGTGTCGAAACACCTTGCCTCACCGAATGTTCCGGCCAGCCCCTCGGTGACCCGAAACACCCCGCCCTCGACCGAGACGTCCTCCCCGAACACCAGGACCCGCTCGTCGGCGGCCATCGCGTCGTGCAGCGCGCGGTTGAGCGCCTGCACCATGGTCAACGATTGCGCGCCGAGCGCGACGCCGGCCGGGGAGTCGGCGAGCTGGGTCATTCGAGCCTCCGCAGCTCGGTCCGCAACTGCCGGCGCTGCGCCTGCAACTCGGGTGTGATCTCGGCGTACACGGTGGTGAACACCTCGTCGACGTCGAAGTCCGGCGCATCGAACACCGCGTCGCGCAATTCGGATCGCATCCGCTTCGCCCGGGTGGCGACGCGCTCCTCCAGGCGTTCGGACCACAACCCCAGGCCCCGTAGATAGGTGCGGTAGCGCGGAATCGGGTCCAGTGCCGCCCACCGGTCCACCTCGTCCTGGGTCCGGTACCGGCTCGGATCGTCAGAGGTGGTGTGCGGGCCGAGCCGGTACGTGACCGCCTCGATCAACGTCGGGCCGCCACCGGCCCGGGCGCGGGCGGCGGCCTCGGCCATCACCGCGTAGCACGCCAGGACGTCGTTGCCGTCCACCCGGATTCCGGGCATCCCGTAGCCAATCGCCTTGTGCGCGATGGAAGGTGCGGCGGTCTGTTTGGACACGGGCACCGAGATCGCCCACTGGTTGTTCTGCACATAGAACACGCACGGCGCGACGAACACGGCGGCGAAGTTCAGCGCCTCGTGCACGTCACCCTCGCTGGTGGCGCCGTCGCCGAGGAAGGCCACCGTCACCGAATCCTCGCCCAGGCGTTGCGCGGCCATCGCCGCGCCGACGGCGTGCAGGGTCTGGGTGCCGATCGGAATCGACATCGGGGCGCAGCATTTCCCGGTGAATTCCAGGCCGCCGTGCCAGGTCCCGCGCCACGCCGCACCGACGTGGCCGGGCGGGATGCCGCGCACCAGATACGCGCCGAGCTCGCGGTATTGGGGAAACAGCCAGTCGGTCTTGCGCAGGCAGGCCGCGGCGCCGACCTGCGCGGCCTCCTGGCCGCGGCAGGACGCGAACAGCGCCAGTTGCCCCTGGCGCTTGAGGTTGACGAACTCGGTGTCCAGCTCGCGGGTGACCACCATCATCTCGTAGAGCCAGCACAGAGTCTCCGGCGGAAGGTCGCGGCCGTAGCGGTTTTCGGGCGTCGGCGCGCCGTCGGCGGCGACGAGTTGCACCGGATCGAGGTCGACGGTCATCGGCGTCCGAGTCATCTCCGCCATACCGCCTCCTTGGCGATCCGCGAGACTGGCGTATCCCCCATTATGCGCCCAAATGCGAAGACACCGCGTTGATCACGGCCACGGCGGAAACGTGTCGCGCGTCAGCCGGACGCGGGCTCCCCCGCCCGCCGCAGCAACATCTCGGCGTGCTTGAGCACCGGCGAGTCGACCATCTGCCCTTCGAACGCGAAGACCCCGCGTTCGGACCGCGCGGCCGCCAGCACCCTTCTCGCCCAGTCCAGCTTCTCCTCGCTGGGGCGATAGGCCTCCCGCACGACCGGGATCTGGCTCGGGTGGATGCAGACGGTCCCGTCGAATCCGACGGCGACGGCGTCGTCGGCCTCCGCCCGCAGGCCCTCGATGTCGCGGATGTCCAAGTGCACGGCGTCGAGCGCGATCCGCCCGAACGCGGACGCCGCGAGCAGGGTCGCCGACCGGACGTGGCGGGCGACGTCGCGATAGGTGCCGTCGGCCAGCCGGGTCGAGCTGCCGCCGAGCGTGGCGACCAGGTCCTCGGCGCCCCACATCATGGCGGCGGTGCCGTCGGCCGCGGCGATCTCGGTGGCCAACACCGCGCCGCGCGGGGTTTCGATCAGCGCGACGACCTCGCGCGGCGCCAGCGCGGTCACCTGCGCGGCCGATTCGGTCTTGGAGAGCATCACCGCCGTGTAGGGGGTGTCGGCCAGGGCGTCCAGGTCGCGCGCCTGCTCGTCGGTGTCCGTCGCGTTGATCCGCACCACCGTGCGCCCGGGGTCCAGCGGGGTCTCCCGCAGGGCCTTGCGGGCGGCGGCCTTGTCCGCTTCGGCCACGCCGTCCTCGAGGTCGAGAATCACCACGTCGGCCGCGGCGGCGGCCTTGGCGAAACGCTCGGGACGGTCGGCCGGGCAGAACAGCCATCCCGGTCCCACGCCGCGCAGATCCATCAGGACTCCCCCGCGGGCCGCTTCCGCACCAGCGTGGTCCGCGCCGCCCACGCCACCACGTCGCCGTGCTGGTTGCGGCCGGTGTGCTCGAGCGTGACTATCCCTTCACCCGGCCGGCTCTTCGACTCGCGCTTGCCCGTGCACACCGTCTCCGCGTACAGGGTGTCGCCGTGGAAGACCGGCTTGGGAAACGACACCTCGCCAAACCCGAGGTTGGCGACGATGGTGCCGAGGGTCAGCTGCGTCACCGACAGCCCCACCAGCGTGGAGAGGGTGAACATGGAGTTCACCAGCCGCTCGCCCCGAAACCCGGGCTGCTCGGCGGCCCAGGCCGCGTCGAGGTGCAGCGACTGGGTGTTCATCGTCAGCGTGGTGAACAACACGTTGTCGGCCTCGGTGACGGTGCGCCCGGGCCGGTGCAGGTAGGTCGTACCGACCTCGAACTCCTCAAACCACAAGCCCCGCTGGATGATCGACTTGCCAATCACGACAGCCCCAGCGATCGCGCGATGAGCATCAGTTGCACCTCGGTGGTCCCCTCCCCGATCTCGAGGATCTTGCTGTCGCGGTAGTGCCGCGCGACCGGATACTCGTTCATGAACCCGTAGCCGCCGTGGATCTGGGTGGCGTCGCGGGCGTTGTCCATCGCGGCCTCCGAGGAAATCATCTTCGCGATCGCCGCCTCCTTCTTGAAGGGCTGGCCCGCCAACATCTTTGCGGCGGCCTCGTAGTACGCCGTGCGCGCGACGTGGGCGCGGGCCTCCATCCGCGCGATCTTGAAGCTGATCGCCTGATAAGAACCGATCGGCCGGCCGAACGACTGGCGTTCCTTGGCGTACTTGACGCTCTCGTCGACACACCCCTGCGCGACTCCCGTCGCCAGCGCGGCGATCGCGATGCGGCCCTCGTCCAGGATGGACAGGAAATTCGCGTAGCCGGTGCCGCGGGCGCCCAACAGATGGTCCCCCGGGACGCGGGCGTCGGCGAAGGTCAGCGGATGGGTGTCGGATGCGTTCCAGCCGACCTTGCTGTAGACCGGTTCGACGGTGAAACCCGGTGTGCCGCTGGGCACGATGATCGTCGAGATCTCCTTCTTGTCGCCCGCGAGGGTTCCCGTGACCGCGGTGACGGTGACCAGCGAGGTGATGTCGGTGCCGGAGTTGGTGATGAACTGCTTGGTGCCGTTGATCACCCATCCGCCGTCGTCGAGCCGGGCGGTGGTGCGGGTGGCGCCCGCGTCGGAGCCGGCGCCCGGCTCGGTGAGCCCGAACCCGGCGAGCGCGCGGCCGGCGGTGAGGTCCGGCAACCACTTCTGCTTCTGCTCCTCGGTGCCGAAGCGGTAGATAGGCATCGCGCCGAGGCCGACACCGGCCTCCAGCGTGATCGCCACCGACTGGTCGACCTTCCCGAGTTCCTCGAGCGCCAGCGACAACGCGAAGTAGTCGCCGCCCATGCCGCCGTACTCCTCGGGGAAGGGCAGGCCGAACAGGCCCATGCCGGCCATCTTGGCGACGACCTCATACGGGAAGCTGTGCTCCTCATCGTGTTTGGCCGACACGGGCGCGACCACGGTGCGCGCGAAGTCGGCCACCGTGTCGCGCAGGTCCTCGTATTCCTTGGGCAGCGTCCCTGTAATGGATGTCGTCATGTCTCGTCCTTGCTTTCTTCACTTTCTTCGCGAGGGCTAAGCCGGGCCAGCACCTGGTCCACCGTCACCTGGTCGCCGACGGAGACCAGCACCTCCACCCGCCCCGAAACCGGCGCGGCCAGAGAATGTTCCATCTTCATCGCCTCGACGACCACCACCACGTCGCCTTCGGCGACCTCGGCGCCGGATTCGGCCTGCACGGCGATCACGTTGCCGGGCATCGGGCTCACGATCTCGGCCTGCCGCGTCCCGGCGGCGCGGTGAATCTTGTGCTCCTCGGCCTCGCGGAGGTGCCATGTCCCCCGCTCGTCGGCGATCCACAGGTGTCGGTCGGCCTCGGCCCACCAGTATTCACGGCGCAGTCCGTCCAGCGTCACGCTCATCCGCGTACCGTCGAATTGGGCACTGGCAGGCCATATTTCGCCGTCGCCCACCTGCACCCTCGCGGAATCGGGCGACCCCCACACCGACACC
>Ga0335070_10009258_pt1 | contig 11551 bp, 9 predicted proteins | sample Lox_Sample_13_FD_206722 | JGI IMG/M metagenome (GOLD analysis project Ga0335070, IMG submission 206722) | Soil microbial communities from Loxahatchee National Wildlife Refuge, Florida, United States - Lox_Sample_1.3 | ecosystem: Environmental > Terrestrial > Soil > Wetlands | place: USA: Florida...
GTTATCGATGTAGTACGAAATAACGAAAATCCGGTTTCCAAATCCGGTGGCACCGATCACGTTACCCAGACTGCCGGCGGCCGCCGCCGGCTGATTCATGCGCAGCGGGTCGCCCGTTGCAAACGCGACGTCATAGGTACGCGGATTGTTCGCGACCAGTGAGACATTGGTGACTTCCCCGATCACGGAAGAAGTCGGCGCGCCCACTCCGCCCAGCGTTACCTGCAGTAGGACCAGATCGCCGGGCGTCAATCCGACCGTCGGATCGTTTACTGCCTGGGGTTGGACCAGAGGTGGCGGAATTACACAGTTCGCCGGACGTGGCGCAGTCTGCTCCAGGAACCGCACAGTCGTCCCTCCAGGACGAACCGTGGCGGTGTAGCAATTCAAAAGAAAGTTCGTGTCCGAGTTCGCCACCGTGACCACGTCAGTCGGCCCCTGAGCTGCGAGCAGGGTCGGACCGAACTTCCATCCCGGGATCAGCCCGTAGAGATATGGCACGATATTACCGCTGGCGACATCGAGCTGAGTCGGATAAGCGACCGCGCCGCCGTTGATGTAGCACTTCGGCGTCTGATCGCAGCCATAGACCGGCACTTGCGTACCCGGCCCTGACGGCAACGCGATCTGGACGTTGTTGCCGAGGCCCGCGCCCGCCAAGCTGATGTCTTTGGTCAGCATATTGGAGGCGGCGCGAAAGTCCTGCTGCAGCTCAGCTCGCTGTGACACCGACCACGTGGCGGTCAGCGCCTTCGAGTAGAGTTGCACGGCGGCCGCGAGCACAACCATGCCCAACGCCATGGCGATGGTGACTTCCACCAAACTGAAGCCGTATTGACGAATGACGGATCTGTGCCGCATATCTCCTCTTTCACCGGTACTGCGAAATCAGGGAATTGAGCACGTAAGTTTTGGGGGCTCGACTGCCGGGGGTGTTGTATTGGACGGTGACGTTGATGGAGCGCAACGTGGCAACGATCTGGCCGTTGTTGTCGACCACTGGCAGAATTTGAATCTGCCGTTGGTATCCATTCAAAGGCTGGTTCACGTCGTCCGGGGTTCCGTAGATTCCATCCGGTCCCGGCGACACCAGCGTCTGCAGAGTTCCGGTAGCGATGTCATCGGCGGTACCCGTAATGCCGTCTGGACCGGCCTGGTAGATCTGTTGGTATCCGTCAAGGAACAGGCCGCCGTTACTCACATTCTGAATCGACGACCACGCCAACTGCGCGGTGTTGCGGGCAGTCACGATGCTTTCCAGTGCTTCATTCGCGAGCTGTTTCGCGATCATGTCTTCTTGCGTGCCCTGGGTGGTCGCCAGCGCAAGCCCAAACACTCCCAGCAAGCTGACCAGTGCGATCGTGAGCACAGCCATCGAAATCACAACTTCCAGGAGGGAGAAGCCACCTTGCCCGGCAGCTGCGGGCGTGTTTTTCCGGTTGCTCATTGCCTTTGCCAAACCGCACCTCCTGAGGTGTATAAGCGCCATCCGCGAATCCGTCCGGTAGCGCCCCACAGCGTGATCGCACGCGAGCTGTACAGCTCGCCCGGCCGCGCGATGTATACCACGCCGTTATTCACGTTTCCTGTGCACTGAGGTGAGTCCTGCGCCGAACCATCCGGACAGAAGTAGAGAACCTTCGATCCGCCAACGCCTACTCCCTGTCCCGTGTACCCGAAATCCACCGCATTGGAAGCAGTTCCAAAACGATCAGGCACGAACTGATTGTTGGTGGGGATGCCCGGTTCGTTATCGAATCGCACATCGTTCGGAAGAGAATACGTTGCCGGGCTCAGCGCGCCCTGAAATCCTGCGAACGTTGGCTCAATTCGGATCGTGTGCGGAACACTGGCTGTACTGAATGTCACCGTATACGCGGCACGCTGCCCTATCGCGTTGTCGCGCGCCTGGCGCATCGCCGAAAGCACGGTGTTGTAGGCGTTGGTGACGCGCTGCTGCTTCAGCGCCGGCTGCAGGCTCAGGAATGTTATTGAAGCGGCCACAGTGGCAATCGCCATTACCATGACCATTTCCAGCAAGCTGAACCCACTCTGCCGGCACATCGCGCGTGGTAAATTTCTTTCGATCCTAGTCATAAGGGTAGGCCGGAAAACCCCAGGCTCCTCTGCTTTAACTAATGCTTCTCAGCCGAATACAAGGCGAGGTCCCCGCAGGGACCGCATCCGCACACCTCGCCTGAATATGCTGATGTTAGGAACACTGGTGAGGGGCGTCAAAGTACCGGGGTACACAGCACCTATGAACAATGGCCGGTGGTGATGTAATCGAAGGAAGGTTACAAAAGTTTAGACGCCTGCAGCCTGGGCCGCGCTCTTGCGTGTGCTTGGGACATATGCGCACGAACGGAAATCATAGTGCTCGGCAAGACAGTCGCCGCAAAGATGAACCTGGTGAACGCGGCATTGGATCACAGGTTCGTCTCTTCCGCAGCGGTCGCACTTCGCTTTGCGAGATCGCTTTGGTGCCTGTGTAGATGCCCCGGGAGCGGCCTGTTCAGTGAGCGTGCGGGCTTTTACATAGAAACCGACGGCAGCCATCAGCGCCCCGAGAGCGAAAATCGCCAGGCCCGCGCCGAGCATGGTCTCGTCGGGATTGTCACCGAATGCGGCGGGAAGAAAGCACAGTCCGACGAAGATGATGAGGCATCCGCAGACAATCAGCCATGTTCCGGTTTTCTTCGTCATTTCGGACTTGTGTAATGTGGGAGCCAAAATTTGGCCACATTCCTGAATGCACGGCCAGCTTATACTTCGCCAGTTTGAAACTCTAGATGACTAAAGTTAGATTGTGACAGTAGTAACTTGTCGCAGGTACCGCGCCGCCCTAGGATGCACACATCATGGATTTGCGCGTCCTCCTGGTGTGTCCCGATCAAGACTCGGCTGGCGTTCTGACTCGCATACTTCCTGAAATGGGGGTCGCGCCGGAGCATGTCACTTCCACCAGTGACGGCCTGCGCCGCCTGGAGGAGGATCACTTCGACGCCGTGATTCTCGACTACCGCGCGGACGAGAATTCGCAGGAGTTCCTCTCGAAGCTGCGGCACTCGGGCGAGAATCGTGCCTCCTTGCTGATCGCCATCGTGGATGGTGAGTTGAGCGCTCGCCCGCTGTTCGGGCTGGGAGCGAACTTCGTTTTATACCGGCCGCTGTCACCGGAGCGCACGCGTCTTAGCTTGCGCGCCGCCCGCGGTCTGATGCGGCGCGAACGCCGTCGCGCTCCGCGAATTCCGATCAGCGCGACCGTCAGCTTTGACTACCCCGGGGCCGAAGACCAGCCGGCAACCCTGCTTGATTTAAGCGACGGCGGAACCGCCATGCAGAGCGCTCGTCGCGTTCCTCCCGCCTGCAAAGTGTACTTTCAGTTCGCGTTGCCCGGGCAGCAGCAACTGGTGCGCCTCTCCGGGGAAGTCGCCTGGCAGGATTCTAGCGGCCGGACCGGTATTCGGTTTGTCGATGTCCCACAGGCTTCCCGCCGCCTCATGCACGGCTGGCTGTTACAGAACAGCTTCCGTCAGTCTAAGTCTCAGGCGGGGGCGAAGCCTGCAGCTCCGGTTCATGCTGAAGCGCCGCCGAAGCGTGAGTCGCACAATGTGGGGCTGCCTGCAAATGCGGGGAACCGTCGCGGCGAACGCCGCTTTGCCTGCCGTCTTGGAGCCGAGGTTTACCGCATGGGCAGCAACGTTCCTAATCGTTGCACGCTCTCCGATGTCAGCGAGGGAGGCTGCTATGTCGAGATGCCCTCGCCTCTCACCGGCCAGACCGGAGTCGAGATCGTCGTGCGCACCAACGACATGAAGTTGAAAATCCGCGGACAGATTCAGGCGGTGCATCCCGGGTTCGGCATGGGGGTGCGGTTCACCTTCCGGGACGACGCCGAAAAAGAGGAAGTGCTTCGCTTGCTCGCGCTGCTCGCCGCCGGACCTACGCTCGACGAGTTGCCACGCTAGACCGTCGTTGGCTTCTGCGCTCGCATCGCATTCCGGAAATACTCAAGCGACAACGTCAAACCGGTTTCCAAATCCACCTTTGGCTCCCAGCCGAGCAGGCGCCGGGCCTTCGCAATGTCCGGACGCCTTTGCTTAGGGTCGTCCTGGGGAAGCGGCCGGAAATCGATCTTGCTCTCCGAACCTGTCACCGCAATCACACGCTGGGCGCATTCGAGAATAGTGAACTCGGTGGGATTTCCGATGTTTACGGGATCGTGCTCGCTCGACCGCGCCAGCCGCAGAATGCCGTCGATCTCATCGCTTACATAACAGAAACTGCGCGTCTGACTGCCATCTCCATAAACGGTCAGATTCTCTCCGCGCAACGCCTGGCACATGAAATTCGGAATCACGCGCCCGTCGTTGAGTTGCATGCGCGGACCATAAGTATTGAAGATGCGCAAAATCCGCGTATCCACTTTGTAGTAACGGTGGTGCGCCATCGTCACTGCTTCGGAAAATCGCTTGGCCTCGTCGTACACCGATCGCGGCCCGATCGGGTTCACGTTCCCCCAGTATGTTTCGGTCTGCGGATGCACCGCGGGATCGCCGTAGCACTCCGAGGTCGACGCCATCATGAACCTCGCCCCGTACTTTCGGGCGATCGCCAGTGCCTCAAAGGTGCCATAGGAACCCACGCGCAACGTTTCGATTCCATGCTCGGAGTAGTCGACCGGACTGGCCGGACTGGCAAAGTGGAACACATAGTCCACCGCGCCGCAGTCGAATGGCGTGCTCACATCCTGTTGCAGGAATTCGAAGCGCGAGTCCTTGTGCAGATGTTCGATGTTCGTCAGCCTGCCAGTAAGAAGGTTGTCGGCCGCAATGACCGCGTAGCCCTCTCCGAGCAGGGCTTCGCAAAGATGCGATCCCAGGAAACCGGCCCCTCCGGTCACTAGCGCGCGTAGTGGTTTCATCTTCTACGACTGCCCCGTCTTTCCCGGCCGCCGGATCCCCGCAGGTAGATCTTCCGCCCGCACCTCCGGACGCCCCACGCTATAGTACGTGAAACCGTGAGAGGCCATCACGGCAGGGTCGTACAGGTTCCGTCCGTCGATCACAATGGGATACTTCAGCAGTTGGCGCAGCCGTGGCAGATCGAGCGCCGCGAATTCCTCCCACTCGGTCAGGATGAGCAATGCGTCGGCGCCGCTGGCCGCTTCGTAGGCATCCAACGTAAATTCCACGTTCGAATTGAGGATCTCTTTGGCTCGCTCCATTGCCGCCGGATCGTAGGCTGAGATCCGGCATCCCTCGCGCAACAACTCGCGGATCAGTAAAATCGCCGGCGATTCCCGGATGTCATCGGTGCCGCCCTTGAATGCGAGTCCCAGCACGCCGAGCCGCTTTCCACGAAGTGTCCATAGGACCCCGCGCACTTTTCGCAAGAAGCGCTGGCGCTGCTCTTCGTTGATGCGGATGACTTCATCGAGCAGCCGGAACTCATATCCATTCTCGCGAGCCACCGAACGAAACGCCATCAGGTCTTTCGGAAAGCACGATCCGCCATAACCGATACCCGGGTTCAAGAAGCGTGGGCCGATGCGGGAATCCGTTCCGATTCCTTCGCACACCTGCTGCACGTTCGCGCCCACCGATTCGCAGATGGAAGCTACCGCGTTGATGAAAGAGATCTTCATCGCAAGAAATGCATTAGACGCGTGCTTGATCAACTCCGCGCTCTTGGTGCTGGTGACAATCAAGCGAGGCGGAATCTGTGCCCGGTCAGGCTGGGGAATCGCGTCGCTTCGCTGGTAGTAAGCTCCGCTCGTCAGTGGAGCGTAGATCTGACGCAGTACGTCCGCGCAACGCTCGCTCTCGACTCCCACCACGATGCGATCCGGATACAGAAAGTCGGTGACCGCGGTGCCCTCGCGCAGAAACTCGGGATTGGACGCGACATCGAAAGCGGCCGAATCCGCTCCATTTCGCAGGAGAATCGTCCGTACCCACTGGCTCGTGTAGACCGGCACGGTGCTTTTTTCGACGACCACTTTGTACTCCGCGTCGAGCGCGCCCGAAATCTCGCGCGCCACCGACTCCACATAAGAGAGGTCGGCGTCCCCGGTCTCTGTCGGAGGTGTCCCCACGGCGATAAATACCGCATCGCTCTCACGCATGGCTCGCTGAAGATCGCCTGAGAACTTAATGCGTTGATCCCGGTGCCGAGCCAGCAGCTCGGGAAGAAATCGCTCGTGAATCGGAACGGCGCCTTTCCGTAGGGCGGCAAGTTTCTGCTCGTCGTTGTCCACCAGAACGACATCGTGCCCCAGGTCAGCGAAGCACGCTCCAGTTACCAGCCCCACATAGCCAGACCCGACCACGGCAATGCGCATGCAAGCTGCTCCTTGATACCCGCACTGGCGCGGGCATTTTCACTTACTCTAGCAGTATTCGCCGTCGGCAAAGCTGCTTTCTGGCCGCCGGAACCTCCGGGTAAACGGAAATGGGAAGGGAAACCTCACAAATCCCGGTGATCCAGGTCACCGCCTGCCGGGTTGCGCAGTTCCACAATCGTTTTCAGGAGGGACTTATGCCCATCCTGATGGTGGCACTGATTGCGCTGGGAGCTTTTGGATTGATCGGTCTCATGCTGGCGCTGGCAGTTACGCTCGAGCAGAAAAAGAGTTCTAAGAAGACTCCTGAGCCCGGCAAAGCGGCCTGAGGTATTTGTCCGCCAGTTCGCCGAAAGCTGAGTGGTTGGTGGTCAGGCTTCTGGCCGCCAGGCAGGCGCACGCCGATCGTGCAATCCTAGAAGTTTGTTTGCATCCGAAGCGCGAAACTGCGCGGCGGTGCAATCGCATTCCCTGAGAACAAGCCCGCGAAATCGATCAGGTTCAAACGGTTGTTGAGATTCTGACCGTCCGCCTGCAGTCGTACCGTCCAACGATCCCTATGCCAGAGAATCGCGCCGGCCGAGACATCCACCGCCAGCGAAGGCCGCACGCGTCCCCGCTCGAGGTTCACGCGATCGACGATCGCTTGGCCAAACTGCGCGATGGCTTCTTCCGGCGTGCCGTCAAACTCCACTGGCAGGCCGCTGCCACATTGCGCGCCCACGGCGACCCATACCCTTGAGACGAGCTGGTACCGAAAGCGCGTCCTGAGCGTGTTGCGCTGATCTTGTGAAACCCAGAAGCGTCCGTTCCGGTTCTCCAAAGCTTCCTCCGCCTCGCTCCCGAGAAACAACCCGCCCGTCACGGGAAGATAGGCGCTGCCCACCATATAGGAGTAACTCACAAATCCGGTCAGCCGCCCCCACTGGGGAATCTCAACTTTCGCTTCCGCTCCGTAGATTTTCGTTTTGCGGAAGGCGATGGGGAAACTCACGCCAGTGTCGAGAAGCTGGTCGTCATCCGCGAAGTTGTTTACGCCTCGCTGGAAGCCATTGAGATCGAGCCGTACCTTCTGAAGAATGCCCTTCGTCACTCCGACTTCGAAGTAGTTTCCGATCGAAGGTCTTACCGGAAGGCGCAACACTTCGTCACTGAGCGAAACCACCAGCGGTGAACTCGACAGCAGGATGTTCTCGAACGCCGGCGTTTGGAAAACGCGGTCATACGAGGCGTGCACCAGCAGGTCCGCCTTCGCGAAATAGCGCGACACTCCCAGCCGCGGGCTTAGCGCGTGCTGATTCACCAATAGCTGATAATGGTCGTAGCGAAGGCCCGCACTGACGTTCCAGTTACCACCGTGAAAGCGGTCCTGCACGAAGAAAGACTGCTCCAGATCCATCCGCCGGTCCGAGAAAGGAACAGGAAACGTCGGCGGAGTGTCCGGTGGGAACTGAGACGGGTCGGTGATCAGGTATTGAAAGTTTTCGCGGAGGGAAGCGGCGTCCGATTCAACGCCCGCCTTCCATTCGTGGCGCCCGCGATGCACAGAGATCGTTCCTTTGAAATATCCTTCGCGGAAGCCGCGATCCTGAAAGGCTGCAACCGGAGTCGAGTTTGGATTCGAATTCAGGGCTCCCGAATCGTCCCGCACCATGCCTCGCATATCGCCCACAACGTCGGACGAAAAGACGTGCTGGTAGGAGATGATGCCCATGGTCTCGAAATTGTCGCGGTCCTGTCGCTGTCCGGCCTCCTGCTGGATAAGTTCGTTGGGAACATAGAACCGCGAAAGCTCGTGACGTACCTGGAAACTGACCCGGTCGCGGTTCGTCAAATCACGCTCGAAGCTGCCTCCAAAGCTTCCAGTCGTGCCGGTGTTCGTGAAGTTTTCGAGCACCGGCGGATTGAGGTAACGATCGGTACGCGCACCATTGGCGCTGAAGCCGAAGACGTTGCGTCCCTCTGCGTATTGCACGGCGCCGTAGCCACCCGCAGTTGTAAAGCTGCCGCCGGACAAATCCAACTGTCCGTGCAAACCCCGCCGGACGTCGCGGGCGGTATTGACCTCAACCACTCCGCCCATCTTCCGGCCATACTCTGCAGGGATGCCGGCGGTGTAGACACTAACCGACTCGATGTCGTCGGCCGCAATCTCCGGCCCAAAACTGGGAGACCGGTCATCGGTCAAGGGGACTCCGTCCACTACAAGCTGTGTCTGGTATTCCGATCCGCGCGGATGTAACACCGCATTGCCTTCGTACAGCCATCCGGGTTGAGAGTTCACCAGGTCCTGCAGTGAGCGGCCAGGCAGAGAGGTCGTGCGGTTTTCGATCGCTTGTTGTCCAATCCGATTCACCGATCCCGTTCGATCTGGATCAATCAACGTCTCAATCGCCTCCACTTTCACTGAAGAGCTCACCGCAGCGACTTGTAGAACAGCCTTACGCTCAGACGGGACGGCGGATCGAACTTCCAGGGAGTCGGTGAAGGGGGCAAAGCCTTCGTGCCGGACTTCAAGCCGATAGAGACCAAAAGGCAGATGCTTCGCAACCAGGTTCCCGGATTCGTCGGTCTGAAACGTCTTTTGGTACTGGTTGGCTTCGCTCTGTAGCTCAACCGTGCTGACCAGAGCCAGTCCGTCGGGATCGGTGACCTTGAGACGGAGTTCTCCGACATCGCTTTGCGCGAACAGTGGCAAGCAAGTCAGAACCACGAAGCACAGGAACCTCAAGCGAAGTCTCGTCTCCAAATTTAGAGTCGCGGGCACGTCTACCATTTGCGGTATGGCACCGCTGGTATCTACTTCTTTATGATGCCTTGTGAGGTGGGGTTGAGGAGAGGAAATCTTCCCCACTACGTTCTGGTCCTAAGATTACCACGGTGGCCAGAACGATGATGTTCACGATTTCGAAGCCTGCCAGCGCCCAGGAGTAACCAAACCGGTCGCGCAGTTTGTATTCGATGATGTTTACCGGCGCGGCGATCAGCACGCCGAGTTGATAAGCGAACCCCGGCAGAAGTCCGCGCACCGCCGCTGGAGACAGTTCATTCAAATGCGCGGGAATGATTCCCCACGCGCCTTGAACGCCAACTTGCATCAGGAAGGCGCCGATTGCGATGGAATGCAAACTTCCGCCGAAGGCCCACAGCGGAATCGCGCATAGCGCAACGATGGTCGCACTGACGAGGCTGCGCCGCCGCCCGATCCATTCCGAGAGTCGTCCGAACAAGACTGCCCCAACCAGCGACCCAATGTTGTAGAGGATGGCGATATTTGCCACGGTCGATGTCGAGAATCCACGGGTGGAACCCAGAAAATGCGGATAGAGGTCCTGCGTTCCGTGCGAAAGGAAATTCATCAAAGCCATCATCACAACCATGAACGCGAGCAGCGGCCAATTCGACGCCGCAATGCGTACGATCGAACGGAACTCCGGCATGCGGTGTTGCTTCCACGCCTCCGACTCAGTAACTTTCCAACGGATGTAGAACGCGAGCAGCGCCGGAAGTCCTCCCGCCCAAAACATGGCGCGCCAGTTCCACATCGGAAGAACCGTCTTCGCGGCCACTGCCGCCAGCAAATATCCGCACGAATAACCGGACTGCACGACGCCCGAAATCGTTCCGCGCCACTTCGCCGGAACGGTCTCCATTGCGAGCGATGACCCAACACCCCACTCCCCACCCATTCCAATTCCATAGATCGTGCGAAGAATCAGAAATACGGTGTAGTTGGGAGCAAAACCGCAAAGCAGTTCGACGACAGAAAAGAACACAACGTTCGCCATCAACGGAGTGCGCCGCCCGTACCGGTCTGCCAGCAACCCAAATAGCAGCGCTCCCACCGGACGCATGGCAAGAGTTGCGAAGGTTGTGAAGATGATTTTCGACGGCGGTACGTGAAACTGTGCCGCCAACACATCCACCAGGAAAACGAGAACAAAGAAGTCAAAGGCGTCTAGCGTCCAGCCCAGAAAACTTGCGCTGACCGCATGCCATTGCTGAGAAGTGAGGAGGACTCTTGAGGTCGAAGCTGCAGTCATCGCGATGATGGGGTTCGACCTGCATTCTATGGGTTCGGACCACTGCCGTCAGCCTCTGTTTGGCGGGCTACTTTCTATGCTCGATCCTGCGTCAAAGTTGTGCAAATAGTTGCGGTTTTAAAAAAAATTCTCGTCCCTGCAACCGGACGTGGTATAAGAAACTCGGTACGACAGAACGACATACGCTTCCCCAAGCGCTTATTTTCCCCCTGGCTTAAAAACTGCAGTCCTTCCGGTAACGGCGTTCTGGCCCAAGTGACGCACCCTGCTCGGAGGGGATCCCCGGTTCGTAATGTTTTGCTCTGAATACCAGCTAGGACTATGGAGCCGGGTGAGGGAATCTCTCAACCCCTGCGCCCACTTTCATTCATCGCCCCGGAGGGGTCTCATGTCTTTTCGCATTTCCGGCAGAGCCGTTTTCCTGTGCACTTTTGTCTTCCTGTCTGTGTTGATCTCCTATGGACAGCGTTCCGAACTGACAGGCCGCGCAGATAATGCCCGGACCGGCGCCAATGTGAATGAGACGCTGCTTGCCCCCGGCAACGTTAATAAAAACAATTTTGGGCGCCTTTTCAGCCAGCCAGTCGACTACGTGGTGATGGGACAGCCGCTTTACGTCCCGAATGTCCAGATTCCCGGCAAGGGAACGCACAACGTTGTCTATATGGTCACGATGCTCGACACGGTTTATGCCTTTGACGCCGATGATAACCAGGGGGACAACGCGGCGCCGCTATGGCAAGTGAGCTTTCTCGATCCAGCGAACGGCGTGACCATTGCTACCGGGGCCAATCTCCCCTGCACGGCCTCCGGTGGCGAAGGTCTCGGATTTAATCAGGAAGGAATCGTCTCCACTCCGGCAATCGATGGCAGCAGCTCTACGATGTATGTCGTCGCGAAAACTGTGGAGAACGGTGTCGTTCGGCACCGCCTGCACGCCCTCGACCTTGCAACCGGCGTGGAAAAATTCGGCGGCCCCGCCCTCATTACCGCGCAGAGCGTCAGCAAGCAGGGAAAAGTCTGGACCTTCAACAGCCTGCATCAGATGAATCGTCCAGGATTGCTGCTCGTGAACGGCACTGTCTATATCGGCTTCGGTTCGAATTCGTGCAACGATGGCAACTCCGGATGGGTATTGAGCTATGACGCCTCGACTTTGCAG
>Ga0335070_10009259_pt1 | contig 11551 bp, 8 predicted proteins | sample Lox_Sample_13_FD_206722 | JGI IMG/M metagenome (GOLD analysis project Ga0335070, IMG submission 206722) | Soil microbial communities from Loxahatchee National Wildlife Refuge, Florida, United States - Lox_Sample_1.3 | ecosystem: Environmental > Terrestrial > Soil > Wetlands | place: USA: Florida...
GATCACGCAGAACATCCAGGGGGTGGCGGAGGCGGCGCACAGCACCTCGTCGAGCGCGCAGGAATCACAGAAAGCCGCCCATGAACTGGCCGAACTGGCGGCGCAGCTGCGCAAGCTGGTCGAACAGTTCAAGATCGGTGAGGGGCAGCATGGCCGCACCAATCACGTTGTCGCTCCTACCGAGAACCGAAGCCGCGCCGCCCACGCCTGAGCAGGGCCGGAAAGCAGGGGTGGCAATGCGCCTCGAACACTTCGTGAATGGGAAGCGGCCGAACGCGCCCGAGCCTGAAGGAGGGATGTGCCGGCACCGGCGAAAACCAGAATCCTTGTTGTCGATGACTCGGTGGTGGTGCGGAAGATCCTCACCGAAATCCTCTCGGGCGATCCAGAACTCGAGGTGGCTGGCACTGCATCGAATGGCCAGATCGCGCTCTCCAAGTTCCCCCAACTTAAGCCCGACTTCATTCTGCTCGACGTCGAGATGCCGGAGATGGACGGGCTCGCCACACTGAAGGAACTGCGTCGAATCGATCGCAAGGTTCCGATTGTGATGTTTAGCACGCTCACCGAGCGTGGCGCAGCCATAACCCTGAATGCCCTTTCCCTGGGCGCTTCCGATTACTGCACCAAGCCCACGAATACTCACAGTCTCTCCGAATCGGCCGATACGATCCGCGCCGAACTCATTCCGAAGATCAAGGCGCTGTGCAAGGCGGCGAAATTAGTACGCGACCCCCGCGTCGCGCCGTCCTCACGGACTATCCCGGCCGTTCGGATGCCGCGCAAGATCGACGTGGTCGCCATCGGCACCTCCACCGGCGGCCCCAACGCGCTGGCGGAGGTGATTCCGGCGATCCCAGCGGATTTTCCTGTTCCGATCGTGATCGTGCAGCACATGCCGCCCACCTTCACTACGCTACTGGCGCAGCGATTGGCGTCGCAATCAGCGATTCTCGTAAACGAGGCCAGACAGGGCGACGTCCTTTCTCCAGGCAGAGCCTGGCTCGCGCCCGGTGGGCGCCACATGGTTCTGGCACGCGATGGAACCAGCGTCCAGGTCAAGCTGAACGACGATCCCCCCGAGAACTTCTGCCGCCCTGCCGTCGATCCCTTATTTCGCTCGGTTGCACGTTTGTATGGCGCCAATGCCCTGGGTGTGGTCCTTACCGGGATGGGCTGCGACGGGCTGGTCGGTTCCAGGAGTATTCGCGACGCGGGCGGCGAGGTTATCCTTCAGGACGAGAAGACTTCCGTGGTCTGGGGGATGCCGGGCAGCATCTACGACGCGGGAGTTTCGGAACAGACATTTCCTCTTTCCCGCCTTGCGAGCGAGATCTTGCGGCTCGCCAGTTGGGGACGCATCATTTCCGATCGGAAATAAGCTTACGGCTTGGGAGCTGCCGCCTGTGATTTGCGGTACGCTTCGAAATCCTGCCAGACACGGTTCACTTGGCTCCCATCGAGAACTTTCACCAGCGGCGCTCCTGGCTCCCCCGCGGGGTACACTTCGATCGTAACCTTACCGCATGAGGGATTGATTGCCTCTGGAAGATAGCTGTACATCCCATAAAACGCGCTCTGATCGATTCGCGCGTAGCGATTTCCTCCAGTACCGATGGCGAACTTACCGGGCAGAATGGGTTCTACTTCTTTGTCTCCGCACATTAGGCGCAGACGGGCAAAGCTGCTCTTCGGCCGATAGGTACCCGGCGCCTGGTTGTTGGTAGCCATCGCATCGCCCCACGACTTCCAGAAGGCCATCTTCATCTGCGGATGGGCCCAGATACCAATCACCGATTCGTATTTGTGCTCAGGTTCCTCCGGCTTGGTCGTGTTGTTCTTCTGTTTCATCCGCTGGTGCAACTCCGCCGTGTAGCGTTCCTGGTTATATTGATAGCGCGAGACTGGAGTCAGCAACTCAACGTTGAAGTCGCCCATTTTGAAGGCGTAAATCTCCTTATCCCAGTGGGTCTCGTGGCGCGAAACCAGCGCATCGACAGGAAAGTCGCCCTCAGGAGGGACTGGCAACAGCCGCGCTGGGGCAGTTGCCATGGCCGCCGCCAGTTTCTGTTTCGCTGTGGCAATATCTTCGCGCACCTCGCTGAGCGGGAAGCTGTGCATCTCTTTGTTGACGAGGCGGCTGTATCCCACGACCGTGCCGCTCGAGTTGAAAAGAGGGCTGGCGAGGTCGGTGAACTTCACATCCGAAATGATCTCCTTGGAGTCAGCCTTGCTGACCACGCCGGTAGACATGATCTTCCCGCGCTTCAACGAATTGTCGAGCGTGAAAACGCGCTCCCCTTCGAGCAACGCGCCCGGATCCAGCGAGGCTGGAGGAATAGAAATGTCGTGCAGCCGTTCCATGTTGACTCGCAAAAATGCCACGCCCTTCTGCGAGTCATCGAGAAGCAGTTCCGCCTGCAAACGACGAGACCCGTCAAATTGAGCCGCGATCCACGTGTGTCCTTCCACGACCCAATGCGACGTCAGGAGCAGTCCTGAAGGATCAAGAAGACACCCGTCGCCGACGCCGTCTTCCGTCCATATCGTTGCTACGGCCCCCCGCACTCGCTTGAACTGTTCGGCGAGTTCGTCAACGTGGGCGCCGCGCGCGGCCGCTACATCGGTCACCTTTGCGTTGTCGTTGCTGAGTTCGACGACTTGGTCGGCCTTGTTGACGTTCACTTCGAGGTCCCACAGGTACTGTTTTCCGAACAACTCCGCGGGTTTGTCGGTGGTGAGTTGGTATACGCCGGGAATGACTTCCGCCTCAGCATTCCCGTCGAGCGTGGTTTGAGTCGTGACGGGAGATCCGCTTCCTTTCGGCGCGAGAACGATCACCAACCGGGGGACTGGCTTGAGGTTCAAGTCGCGATCGAAAAGAGCGGCGCGAATCTTGATTTTGACCGGTGTTCTGGCCGTGGCTGGCTGTTGCGCAATCGCGCAGAGAGCAACAGCGAGAAAGAGCAATCCGAGAAGCAGGGCACGCCGCATAAGCACCCCCTGTCCAATAGCATGCACCCGCCGTCAAGCATGAATCTGTGACGCAATGTCGTCGGGGAGATCAGCCATTCCGAAATTGGAATGGCCGTGGCGTGTTCAAATAGCATTTTAGGCGCCAGGAGACACCCACCTCACCCCACCTCAACCAGCCCATAACTCTGCTGCCAGAGGGCTCGCATGTGCTTCAACGCCCGAAGGATCTCGTCCTGCGAAATCTCCTTATTCGGGCCCGCGATCACAAAGGCGGCCTCCCGCTTGGCTGCTTCCAGCAACTGCCGGTCGCGAATCAAATTAGCAACCCGGAAACTCGGGATTCCGGCTTGCTTGGTCCCAAAAAATTCTCCCGGCCCGCGTAGTTCCAGATCCAGTTCCGCAATCTGGAATCCGTCGTTGGTCCTCACCATCGCGTCCAATCGCCGCTGCCCTTCTTCCGATACTTTCTCCCCGTGCATGAGAACACAGTACGATTTCGCGGCGCCACGCCCGATGCGTCCGCGCAGCTGGTGCAGCTGCGCCAGTCCGAACCGGTCGGCATGCTCGATCACCATCACGCTCGCGTTCGGAACGTCCACTCCCACCTCGATCACCGTGGTGGCGACCAGCACTTTGATCTCGCCTTTCTGGAAGTCGCGCATGACGTGCTCTTTTTCGTCCGCATCCAGCCGCCCATGCAGCAGTCCGATGCGAAACTCGGGAAAAATCTTCTCGCGCAATTTGCGGAACATTTGTTGCGCAGCCTTGAGCTCGCGCTCTTCGCTTTCCTCGATCACCGGATAAACCACATATGCCTGGTGTCCGACGGCGACCTGCTTGCGCACGAATTCCCACACTTCGGCGGCGCGTTCATCGGTCACGGATCGAGTAACCACGGGCGTGCGGCCGGGCGGCAATTCGTCGAGCACCGATACGTCCAGGTCACCATACAACGTGAGCGCGAGGGTACGCGGAATCGGAGTTGCAGTCATCACCAAAACATCCGGCTCCGCCGCTCCCTCCTTCTTCATTAGCTTCAGACGTTGCATCACGCCGAATCGATGTTGTTCATCGACAATCACCAGCCCGAGCTTCTCGAACTCCACACGGTCCTGAATCAGCGCGTGCGTCCCGATGACCAATTGTGCGTTCCCTTGTGCGATATGCCGCCGGATGTCCCGCTTCCTTTCCTGCTCGAGTGAGCCCGTCAATAGCACGATCCTGTAGCCCGCCTTCTCAAGAATCTGGCGCGCGGAAAAGTAGTGTTGTTGCGCCAGAATCTCGGTGGGCGCCATGAGAGCGACCTGGTACCCGTTTTCGATCGCAATAATCGCTGCCTCGAACGCAACGATCGTCTTGCCCGATCCGACGTCGCCCTGCAGAAGCCGCCTCATCGGGAAGGGAAGCTGCATGTCGGAAGCGATTTCTTTCAGTACGCGCTTCTGTGCCGCTGTCGGATGGAATGGAAGGATCTTCTTGATGGCTTCGCGCACACGATGGTCGAGATGGAAGGGGACCCCGGTCTGGGCCTTTTGCTCACGCCGCTTCAGCTCCAATCCGAGTTCCACGAAGAACAGCTCGTCAAAGATCAGCCGGATATGCGCCGGCGTCCGCGATGACTGCAGGTCCGCGAAGCTCTCTCCGGGATCGGGCCAGTGAACTTTCCAAAGCGACTCACGCGGAGACACAAGGCTCAGATGCGCGCGAATCGCAGCAGGGATCGGATCGGGAAGATCGGGCGTCAGGTTCTCGAGTGCCCAGCGGATAATTCTCCGGAACCATCGTGGCGTCAGCTTTCCTTGACCAGTCGATTCGTAGATTGGAACGATTCGTCCGATTTCGAGCGATGCCGCCGCCTTCTTCTCGGCCTCGTCCGCCCCTCCCTCCTCGTAAATGTCGCCCAGGATTTCAAACTGCGGCTGCACGATCTGGAGCGGCCCATCTTTACCCTGCTCGACTTTCCCGTATAACGCGACCATCTGCCCGGCTTGAAATCGATCGCGCAGGTAAGTGCCGTTGAACCAGATGCACTTAAGACGATCGCGCCCTTGCCCGACAGTGAGTTGGAATATCGGCATGCGGCGTGTTCGAAACAGGCCGGAGTTTCGCACCTCAGCAATGACTGTGGCCATTTCACCGGACCGCAGTTCGGCCACCGAGCGCGGATTCAGCCGGTCTTCATAGCGGAAAGGGAGATAATGCAGCAGATCGTCCACAGTCCGAATTCCCTTGGCAGCGAGAATCTCTGCCACGCGCGGACCAATGCCCTTGACGTATTGAACTGGAGTGGACGGTTCCAGCATCTGAAGGGATGTTAGCAGCCGGGGGCACCATCGCGCCCGGGCTGGCGTGATGGGGTGGAGCGCCGGGCTCGCTTCTGTCAACATAGCGGGGAAGTCGCGAGTCGCAATTGTGCGGTTTGCGGGCGAGGTGAAGGAGCGAAAGAGTTGGCCAAGAGCCTGATGGTGCGAAACTTCCTCGATGCGCTGCTGGCCGTACTGGCGGGCAATGCGATTTATTTCCTGATCATGCCCCATTTGCCCATTGCCGCCCGACATTCTCTGTTCAAGGAAGACTGGGGCTTGCTGATCGACTTTGCCATTTGTGCCGTCATCTTTGTTTCCGTCAAGATGGCCCGTGCTCGAACCGGATGAGCCGCCGCGTTCCTCTCGCCTGTCGTAAACTCGATCTTCATGTTCCAACCGCGGAAAACTGTGGCTTCGCTCAGCCCCTATCGCTCTCCCATCACAAATCGCGATGGCCTCAACCTCGACCTGAATGAAAATACCGCTGGATGTTCCCCTCGCGTCCTGGCGCGTCTTCGTTCACTCACTGAACGCGACGTCTCGCTGTATCCGAACCGCGAAACAGGCGAACGACGGATCGCAGATTTTCTGGAACTCGATCCCGCTCAAGTGCTGCTGACCAATGGCATCGACGATGCCCTTCTCCTGCTCTTCGCGGCATACCTCGATCCGGGAGACGAGCTGATCCTGGCGGATCCGACCTTCCTGATGTATTTCGTCTATGGACAGGCTCTCGGCGCGAATATCGTCCGGATTGACGCAACGGAAGATCTCTCTTTTCCCGCCGGGCAAGTCCTGGATCGTATAAGTTCCCGTACCCGCGCGATCGCCATCGCCAATCCGAACAATCCCACGGGGATGGTTGTCTCGCGAGCCGACCTGCTTCGCGTTATTCAGGCAGCGCCAAATGCCGCCGTCCTCGTCGATGAGGCTTACTTCGAATTCCATGGCGAAACGCTCGTCCCTGAATTGGCAGATCACTCGAATCTTTTTATCGCGCGCACATTCTCGAAGGCCTACGGCATGGCAGGACTGCGCCTCGGACTCTTGGCGGGCGCTCGCGAGCAGATCGATGCGTTGCGCGGGTTTTGTTCTCCGTTCAATGTGAGCGTCGCGGCACTCGCGTGCCTGGACGAAGCTCTCGCGGATTGTGAGTTCGTGGGCAGGTACGTAAGCGAGATTAAATTCGGCCGCGAGCGATTGTCCCAAGCCTGCCGGGAACTCGGCTTGTGGTGCTGGCCGAGCCGCGCGAACTTTGTTCTCGTTCGAGTTGGCAATGGCGCGAAAGCGTTCGCCGAAGATCTTGCGAAGCGCCGCATCCGCATCCGCGACTTGTCGTCGAGTCCCGGATGTTCAGGCTGTGTCCGGATCACTGTCCCAACGGAATCGCAGATGGATACATTGCTTTCAGCGATACGAGAGTCGATAGCAGAACAGCGCCGCTAAGCCAGAAGAGAGCACTCTTCCGCCGCTCACGCCGACTTGGGAGGATATTTGTATAACCCGGATCGCGAAAGTTTCCTCCCCAGATATCGCTGCGCCACGAAGAGCACGCATCCCACGACCGCCGCGGCAATTAGCACGGTATACATTCTCTCGATCGCAGCCGGCCATTGTTCCGGCGGCACTCCTGCGATCGCAATCCGCTCGATGTGCTCACGAACCCCGACGAGCCCTCCGCGCAAAAGCGCTGGCGCCAACTGGAATCCCACCAGCACCAGGAACAAAGCCACTATCAATCCTGTTCCGCGCAGAACAGCGAGCACCTGCCGGAGTGTCCAATCGGGTTTCATATCCGCACAGACACCACCGCGCTGAGGAAAGTTTCCGAACCCTCCTGCACCAACCGGCATTTCCCTTTATCATTAAAAGTTCGCCTCGCCAGGCCTTTGCGAGCAAGGGGCTCCTCAGCTGAACGCCAAAGGCCGATTGCCGAAGGCCGATTCTTCCAATGCTCATCTTCCGCAAACCAATTCCCAGCGTCGAACATCCTGAGATGCCGGCCGATGTCGTCATTGTCGGCGGAGGCCCTGCCGGTATGGCTTGCGCACTTCGTCTTTCTCAACTGATCGACGATCACAACGCCCGGCATCCTGAATCGCAGCTTTCCAAAGAGAACATCTACGTGCTGGAGAAGGCCCGCGAGGCCGGACAGCACTGCCTCTCCGGCGCCCTGCTCGACCCGCGCTCCATCAAGGAGCTTCTTCCGGGTTTCGAGAAGGAAGCCCCTCTGGACGCGCAAGTTCAGCACGAAGGCATCTACTTCCTCACAGAACACAAGCACTACAAGTTTCCGCTCACGCCTCCACCTCTGCAGGATCGCGGCAACTACGTCATCTCCATCAACAGGTTTGTGAAATGGCTGGCGAGCAAGGTTGAAGAAGCAGGTATCACCATTTTCACCGGCTTTGCCGGCTCCGAATTGCTCTACGACGGCAATTGCGTCATCGGCGTGCGCACCGACGACAAGGGCGTCGACAAGCAGAACCAGCCTAAGTCGAATTTCGAGCCTGGCTACGATGTAAAAGCCAAGATCACCGTTCTTGCGGAAGGCACGCGCGGTTCCCTCAGCAAGCAACTCATCCAGAAGTTCGACCTGATGAAGGGCCGAAATCCTCAGACCTACGGCGTCGGCGTCAAGGAGCTTTGGGAGGTTCCTTCTGGACGAATCCGCGAAGGCGAAGTCATCTACACCATGGGTTACCCACTCACCACACACGAGTACGGTGGAGCATGGATCTACGGTTCGAAAGACAATATCGTCTCACTCGGCTTCGTGCTGGGTCTGGACTACGAAGATCCCCGCACCGATCCACAACATGTGCTCCAGACGTTCAAGCAGCATCCATTCGCCGCGCACCTGCTCGAAGGCGGCAAGATGATTCGCTATGGCGCAAAGTCACTGCCGTACGGCGGATGGTGGTCGATCCCTCCTCTGGGCGGCGACGGCTGGATGATGATTGGTGACTCCGCCGGGTTCGTCAACTCGCAGCGGCTGAAGGGCATTCATCTCGCAATCAAGAGCGGTATGCTGGCCGCCGAAACCGTCTTCGAAGCGCTTACCGCCGGCGATTCGTCATCCGCGACGCTTGGCAAACTCACGCGTCGCGTCGAGACCAGCTGGATCAAGGATGAACTCTGGCCCGTCCGCAATTTCCATCAGGGTTTCGAAAACGGATTTTTCAGGGGCATGTTCAACACAGCGCTACAGGAAATCTTCGATGGCGGCTTGCGCAATCGAGTGCCCTCGCATCCGGGCCACGAGAAGATGGAACCCGTCGCGCAACTGCCCGCGGATGGCGGTCCCCGCAAGAATCTCCTCGGCCCCGCGAAAGGCGATGGCAAACTCACCTTCGACAAGCTCACCGACCTTTATCACTCCGGCACCAAGCACGAGGAGGATCAGCCCGCCCACCTCGTCATTCACGACACCAGCATCTGCAACGAGCGATGCATTAAGGAATTTGGCAGCCCTTGTCAGAATTTCTGCCCGGCGAATGTCTACGAGATGCTCGACGATTCCTCCGCGCCCAATGGCAAGCGGATCAGCCTGAATCCCGCCAACTGCGTGCACTGCAAGACGTGTGACATTCAGGATCCCTACCAGATCATCACTTGGGTTCCACCTGAAGGAGGCGGCGGACCAAACTACGACGGCATGTGACCCCGTGGGCCCCGGCAATTCTGGTCCGGGCTAACCGTCTCAGCGCGGACGATGCTGTCGCCGGACCAAAATCCAACCGCTCTCCCCGTCTTTCTTGCCGTTTTTGTCGGTTGTCTTGGAGTGCGCAACACGATTCGAGTATTGATGCGACTTGCCTATCCGGCTCTAGCCCGGCTTCCACCCCCGGTATATACTCTTGCCTGTATTGTCGTTTCGCTTAGCTGTCGCTGAAAGCGGAGCAGTCTCATCTCTTTAATACGCTCCGCAATAGAATGCTGGCCCTCCGGACCTTCTGTTGTGTCATTCACCCGGACTGCCGGCGCGGGAGGACTGGCCGTACCTTCCCGGGGAGGTTTCCGTGGACGTTGTTCTCATACGCCTTGTTTTTGTCCTCTTCGTCGGGCTCACTTGTTATCTGATTCAGCCTTTTAGCCTGCCCTCCAACCTTGACGCCGCGGTCGGTCTGATCATTGGAAGCGCGATTATCTTCTTTGAGTGGCGCCTTCGAGTGATGAGCCTGAAGCGCCTGATCGGAGCTGCTATCGGCAGCGTGCTGGGTATCATTGGTGCTTATCTGTTTGCGCTCGTGATACGCAACAGCATTCCTGCCAGCCATACCCAGAGCTTTCTCCAAATCATGGTAATGCTGCTTATGGCCTATGTTGGCCTGGCAGTCGGCGCTAACAAGGGAGACCTGCTCAATCTGTCGGCCTTGGGTGGAATCTTTGGCGGAGAGAAGCAGGGGAAAAAGAGCTACAAGATTCTGGATACCAGCGTCATCATCGACGGTCGGATCGCCGACATAGCGGAGACGGGTTTCCTGGACGGTATCATCGTCATCCCGCAATTCGTCTTGCGCGAGCTCCAACTGGTCGCCGACTCGGCCGATTCGCTCAAGCGCAATCGCGGACGCCGCGGGCTCGACATTCTCCAGCGCTTGCAGAAGGCCGCATCGTTGCAAATACAGATCGTCGAGGATGACTTCCCCACCGTTCGCGAAGTCGACATGAAGCTGATCGAACTCGCCAAGCTTTATGAGGGCAAGATCATCACCAACGACTTCAACCTGAATAAGGTGGCCCAGTTGCAGGGTGTCGAAGTGTTGAACATCAACGAGCTGGCGAATTCGCTGAAACCGATCGTGCTGCCCGGCGAAACCATGCGCGTCTTCGTCCTTAAGGAGGGCAAGGAGTACAACCAGGGCGTCGCTTACCTGGACGACGGAACCATGGTGGTGGTTGACAACGCGCGCAAGATGATCAGCAAGACAATCGACATATCAGTGACATCGGTTTTGCAGACGACCGCGGGCAAAATGATTTTTGGCAAATGGGATGAACGCGCATCGTCTCGCCTGGAGCCGCCGCCGAAGACCACGACTGTTGTGCCACTCGCAACGCCAGTTCCGTCTCCGGTGCCGGAATCCGATGCGAAGAAAACTTCTGTAGCGATCGAAAGGCCCCAAGGATAAATCTCCACCCGTGCGAGCTCGCGACTGACCGCACCTATTGCGTGATTGGTGTGAGCGATTGCAACTGAATCGCGTTGCCGTCCACGATTCCCGAAACGTGCACACGCTGCCCCGCCAGCTTGTCGAGATAGGGGGAATCACCCTTCAACAGGTAGACGTTGTCTCCGTCTACCAAGGCCCATCCCGACCCTTCTTTGATGCAGAGCCGGGTGCAATCCGCCGCCGATAATCCTGAGTTTCTTGTGTGGCGTGCCCCACAATGTGCATCCGTCAACATGCCAGTGATTGTTTGGGCCTTTACCATGTCGGGCTGGCCGGAGTTCTCGCTCTGCCCGAAGGCTATCGCCGCCGTACTGGAAAGCGCTGCAATTGCCAAAGCAAACAGCACCGCTCCCGAAACCGTCAACGCAATCGTGTTCAACCAGAATCGTCCCGCGTGCATCAGCCCTCGGCGCGACCACGAAGGCACGTGAAGGTCGCGAACTCTATCAAGGCACGCCGCGTTCCAATGGTGAGCTCCCGACTCGGATGGAAGTCCTTTGCGGATCGCGACTTCAGCGGCTAAGGTTTTCCCGGATTCCATCTACAGGGATTCTTAGCGAGCAGAATTTACCTCACGATCCACCTTTGTGCCCGGGTCGTGCTGTGAGGTTCCTTTCCGCCCGTGTTTTTTCTCCCCCGAGTGATTTGCTGGCTGTCAGACCAACTGAAAACTGAGAACCGGCAACTGATTTATACTGAAACGCCCTCATATGAAAGTGGTCGTCATCATCCCGGCGGCGGGATTGGGAACACGCATGGCCCCGCCAGCTCCGGCACGGGGAAAAAAGCCGGCCTCGAAACAGTTCACCGATCTTGGAGGCATTCCGATTCTCGTTCATACGCTTCGCCAGTTCGGCGCTGCGCCCCAAGTGCAGGAGATCATCGTCGCGCTGCGTGAAAACGAGATCGCCGGATTCGGCGCCCTGCTTGAACAGCAGTATCCCGATGTCGTAGCCAAGAAAATCCAATTCGTCGCAGGCGGCGAGCATCGCCAGCATTCGGTGGCGAATGCATTGGCTTCGGTGAACGCTGATCCCGAAGACATCGTTCTTGTACACGATGCCGTGCGACCCTTTGTCACCGCCGAGATCA
>Ga0335070_10009261_pt1 | contig 11551 bp, 8 predicted proteins | sample Lox_Sample_13_FD_206722 | JGI IMG/M metagenome (GOLD analysis project Ga0335070, IMG submission 206722) | Soil microbial communities from Loxahatchee National Wildlife Refuge, Florida, United States - Lox_Sample_1.3 | ecosystem: Environmental > Terrestrial > Soil > Wetlands | place: USA: Florida...
CGCCCTCGTCGTCGCCCACGCGCACGAGCACGAAATTGCCGTCCGATGGCACGTATTCGAGGCCGAGGCGCTCGAACGCGGCCGTGAGCGTGCGATAGCCTTCGGCGTTGAGCGCCGCGCTGCGCTGCAGGAACGCCGTGTCGCCGAGCGCGGCGAGCGCCGCTGCCTGCGCGAGCGTGTTGACGTTGAACGGCTGGCGCAAGCGATTGAGCAGATCGGTCAGTTGCGGCTGCGCGATCGCAAAGCCGATACGCAGGCCCGCGAGTCCGTACGCCTTCGAGAACGTGCGCGAAACGAGCAGGTTCGGGAAGCGACGCACCCACGCGATCGAGTCGTAGCGCTTGTCCGCCGCGAGATATTCCGTGTACGCCTCGTCGAGCACGACCACGACGTGCGCAGGCACCTTCGCGATGAACGCCTCGAGCCTCGCCCCGTCGATGAACGTGCCGGTCGGGTTGTTCGGGTTCGCCACGAACACGAGGCGCGTGTCGTCGGCGATGGCCGCGAGCATCGCGTCGAGATCGTGGCCGTAATGGACGGCCGGCGTGACGATGTGACGTGCGCCAAGCCCCTGGGTTGCGAGCGCATAGACCGCGAACGAGTACTGCGAATAGACGATCGACTGGCCGCGCTCCGCGAACGCATGCGCAGCGATTTCGAGAATGTCGTTGCTGCCGTTGCCGAGCGTGATCCACTCGGGCCGCACGTCATAGCGCGCGGCCAGTGCGGCCTTCAACTCGAACGCATTCGAATCGGGGTAACGGCCCAGTTCGCTCGCGGCCTGCGCGAGCGCACGTTGCGCCGACTCGGGCATGCCAAGCGGATTCTCGTTCGAAGCGAGCTTCACGATGCGCGCCTCGTCGAGCCCGAACTCGCGAGCGACTTCGGAAATCGGTTTGCCGGCAATGTAAGGCGCGATCGCGCGCACATACGAGGGGCCGAATTGCGTGGTCATGCATCTCTCCAGGGCTTGAAGCACGGGGCGGCAGGTTTGGGCGTCACCTGCCTCCGGCATTGCGCGTGGCGTACTGCGGGTCTGGTCCGGACGGATCGGGAAAGGCGCGCCGCCCGGTATCGTCCGTCGGCGTCCGTCGGCGGACGGTGCCTGGCAGGCGGCCCATGGCAACGCCTGCGGCACGCGGCCCGGCGCGCGATCCGCGCGTTGTCACGCCTTAGCGCGCGCGCGGATACGAGCCGAGGATCTTCAGATACGCGGCCTTCTTGCTGAGCTCGTCGAGCGCGGCGGCCACGGCGGGTTCGTCGCGATGGCCTTCGAAGTCGATGTAGAAGTAGTACTCCCACGTGCTGCCGAGGCGCGCCGGGCGCGACTCGAAGCGCGTCATCGACACGCCGTGTCGCGCGAGCGGCTCGAGCAGCTTATAGACGGCGCCCGGCTCGTTCTTCACCGAGACGATCATCGAGGTCTGATCGCGGCCCGTCGCGCCCGCAGGCTGCTTGCTGAGCATCACGAAGCGCGTGCGGTTGTGCGGGTCGTCCTGGATCAGCGCATTCGCGATCAAGAGGCCATAGTGCGTGGCGGCACGCTCGCCGGCAATGGCCGCGACCGTCGGGTCGGCGGCGGCGAGGCGCGCGGCTTCGGCGTTGCTCGACACGGGCTGGCGCTCGAGCTGCGGCGCGTTGGCGGTCAGCCAGTGCTGGCACTGCGCGAGCGCCTGCGGGTGTGCGCACACGCGCGTCACGCCGCTCAGGTTGCCGCTTTGCGTCATCAGGTTGTGCTGGATTGGCAGCGCGATCTCACCGGCGATCACGAGCTGCGTTTCGAGGAACAGGTCGAGCGAGCGTGAAACGGCGCCCTCGGTCGAATTCTCGACCGGCACGACGCCGAATTCGGCGGCGCCCGCCTCGACCGAACGGAATACCTCGTCGATCGAGGGGCACGGCATGCCTTCGATCGACTGACCGAAGTATTCGTACATCGCCTGCTCGCTATAGGTGCCGACCGGCCCGAGGAACGCGGCCGAAATCGTCTTTTCGAGCGAGCGGCTCGCAGCCATGATCTCGCGCCAGATCGCACTGATGTGATCGTTGCCGAGCGGGCCTGCGCTCAATTCCTGCAGACGCGCGATGACCTGCATCTCGCGCTCCGGGCGAAACACCGGTGCGTTGAAATGCTTCTTGACCTCGCCGACTTCGAGTGCGACAGAGGCTCGCTGGTTCAGGAGCGCGATGAGCTGCGCGTCGATCGCGTCGATGCGCTCGCGCAGCGGCTTGAGTTGGGAGTTGAGTTCGTCGTCCATGCGTGAGACCGGCAATCTGAAAGGATGCGCGCGGCACTCGGGGGCTTCCCCCCGGCGCTTACGCGTGCTGCGCCTCGAATTCCTTCATGTACTCGACCAGCGCCTTCACTGCCTCGAGCGGCACCGCGTTGTAAATCGATGCCCGCATGCCGCCGACGGACTTGTGGCCCTTCAGCTGCAACAGCCCGCGCTCTTTGGCGCCGGCGAGGAAATCTGCGTTACGTGTTTCGTCGGCGAGGAAGAACGGCACGTTCATCCGCGAGCGCGCGCGGCGCTCCACCTTATTGATGTAGAAGTTGCTTGCGTCGATCGTGTCGTACAGCAGCTTCGCTTTTTCGACATTGCGCGCCTCGATGGCGGCGAGGCCGCCCTGGCGCTTGAGCCACTTGAACACGAGCCCCGCGATATAGATCGCATAGGTGGGCGGCGTGTTGAACATCGAGTTGTTCGCGGCCACGGTTTTCCATTCGAACGCCGAAGGGCAAATCGGCATCGCGCGGTCGAGCAGATCTTCGCGCACGATCACGACCGTCACACCCGCCATGCCGATGTTCTTCTGCGCGCCGCCGTAGAGCACGCCGTACTTGGCGATGTCCATCGGCCGCGAGAGGATGTGCGACGAGGCGTCGGCCACGAGCGGAATGTCGCCGAGGTCGGGGATCTCGAAGGTCTCGACGCCGTCGATCGTCTCGTTCGTGCACAGGTGCACATAGGCAGGGTCTTCGGAGAGCTTCCATTCGCTCCTGGGCGGCGAATGCGTGAAGCCAGCCTCGGTGCGGCCCGTCGCGGCGATATGCGCTTGCCCGTACTTGAGCGCTTCCTTCTGCGACTTCTGCGACCACGAGCCGGTGACCACGAAGTCGGCGCGCGGCTTGGCGCCGAACAGGTTCAGCGGCACGATCGCGTTCTCGCCGATGCCGCCGCCCTGCAGAAACAGGATCTGGTGGCTTGCGGGCACCTGCATCAACTCGCGCAGATCGAGCAGCGCCTCGCTGTGGATCTGCATGAATTCCGGACCGCGATGGCTCATTTCCATCACGCCCATGCCGCTGCCATGCCAGTTGAGCATTTCGTCGGCGGCCTGACGCAGGACCTCTTCGGGCATTGCCGCCGGTCCGGCTGAGAAGTTGTAGACGCGCGTCACTAGAAGATTCCCCGAGGCAGGCGCTGCGGCCGAACTACGCCGCAAACGCGCCAGAAAAAGAAAATGGCCGTCCGCGCTTATCGCGCAAACGACCATTATCGCATTGTCGCCGGGAACCCGCCAACGCAGGCCGCGGCGGCCTGGCGCAGGCTCAACTACCCGATCCGGCCCCGCTGCCTTGAACGGCCGCGGCGAACCGGCGGGCGCGCTGCGCCCGAAAGGCTTACTTGCTGACCTTGACCGACGCGACTTCCTTGTCGGCTTCGTCGCGCGTTGCCTTGATCGACTGCGGCATGTACTTCTGCATCAGGCTGTTGACGACGTCGCGGCCAACCTGGTCCTGAACCTGGATGAACTTGCGGCCGGTCGGGCTGCGGTAGAACGTGGTCAGGTCCTTGATTTCCTGCGTGCTGTAGTACTTCGCGTAAGCGTCGTACTGAGCCGACATGGCGTCCTGGCGGAACGCGTCGGTCGCGAAGACCTGGCCCGCCGAGTCAACCAGCTTCGGCACTGCGTTCTTCTGCAGCGTCGGGACGGCGGCCTGCTTCTGCTTGTCCGTCATCGTCTTGTTTTCCGAGAGCGCGTCCGACAGGATGGCCGGAACGAGCTGCTTGGCTTGCATCTGGGCGCTGTTGCCGATTGCGCCGACGAGCTTCTGTGCGTCGATCGCGTCGAGCAGGTCCTTGATCGCGGCTTGCTTGGCCGGATCGACGGGTGCTGCAGCCGCGGCCGGAGCCTGGGCGGGCGCCTGGCTCTGGAGCGCCTGAGCCATGGCAAACGTCGGCACGAGAGCGGCCAGCAACATCACCTGCTTGAATCGTTTTTGCATCATTACTCCCTTTGAAAAATTGATCGGACAGCACTGCCGCTCGAACTGCGGGGCGTCGTTCGCCCGCTCACCGGTCCGCCCGGCACACCATTCATTTAGCTGACACTAACAAGATTCGCTGAAATCCACCTTAAAGCCCGCGTAAGTCTATTCTTGCGGGCCAACGTGGCGCGTCACTCCTCGCCTTCGCCCTGCTCGCCCTCACCTTCGGCGTCCGCCTCGGCAACCTGCTGCAGGCCAGAAAGCTTCGTGCCTTCGTCAAGGCTGATGAGTGTAACACCTTGCGTTGCACGGCCCATTTCACGGATTTCCGACACGCGAGTGCGAATCAGAATACCCGAGGTCGTGATCAGCATGATCTGGGCTTCGGAGTCGACGAGTGTTGCCGCAACCACCTTGCCGTTACGCTCCGAGGTCTGGATCGCGATCATACCCTTCGTGCCGCGGCCATGGCGCGTGTACTCCGTGATCGGCGTGCGCTTGCCATAGCCGTTCTCGGTTGCGGTGAGCACCGACTGCTGCTCGTCGCCAGCCACGAGCAGCGCGATGACCTGCTGACCGTCGTCGAGCTGCATGCCGCGCACGCCGCGTGCTTCGCGGCCCATCGGGCGCACGTCGTTTTCGTCGAAGCGCACGGCCTTGCCGGCGTCGGAGAACAGCATCACGTCGTGCTCGCCGTCCGTGATGGCGGCACCGATCAGGTAATCGCCGTCATCGAGACCGACCGCGATAATGCCCTTGCGCAACGGGCGGCTGAAGGCTTCGAGCGGCGTCTTCTTGACCGTGCCGAGCGCCGTGGCCATGAATACGAACTTGTCCGCGGAGAACTCCTTGACCGGCAGCACGACCGTGATCTTCTCGCCGTCCTGCAGCGGGAACATGTTGACGATCGGGCGCCCGCGCGAGTTGCGCGAACCCTGCGGCACTTCATATACCTTCACCCAGTACACGCGGCCGCGATTCGAGAAGCACAGGATGTGATCGTGCGTATTGGCGATGAAGAGCGTGTCGATCCAGTCGTCTTCCTTCATCGAGGTCGCCTGCTTGCCGCGACCTCCGCGCTTCTGGGCGCGATATTCCGACAACGGCTGCGATTTCACGTAACCGGAGTGCGACATGGTCACCACCATGTCCTGCGGCGTGATCAGATCTTCGGTGTTGAGCTCCGTTGCGTTCAGCTCGATCTTCGAGCGGCGGGCGTCGCCGAATTCACCCTTGATCGAGGTGAGTTCGTCGGAGATCATGGTAGTTACGCGATCGGGGCGCGCAAGGATGTCGAGCAGGTCGGCAATCTGCGCCATGACTTCGCGGTACTCGCCGATGATCTTGTCCTGCTCCAGCCCGGTCAGGCGCTGCAAGCGCATTTGCAGGATTTCCTGCGCCTGCGTGTCGGACAGACGGTAGAGGCCATCGGCCTGCATACCATATTGCGGGTTCAGCCCTTCCGGACGGTAGGCTTCGCGACCGCCCGCCGTTGCGTTCTCCTGCTCGGCGCGCGTGAGCATCTCGCGCACGAGCGACGAATCCCACGAGCGGTTCATCAACTCCTGCTTCGCGATAGGCGGCGTGGGCGCGGCCTTGATGATCTCGATGAATTCGTCGATGTTCGCGAGCGCGACGGCGAGGCCTTCGAGCACGTGGCCGCGTTCGCGCGCCTTGCGCAGCTCGTACACCGTGCGCCGCGTGAGCACTTCGCGGCGGTGCGACAGGAAATGCTCGAGCATTTCCTTCAGGTTCAGCAGCTTCGGCTGGTTGTCCACCAGCGCGACCATGTTCATGCCGAACGTGTCCTGGAGCTGCGTCGCCTTGTAGAGATTGTTAAGAATCACTTCGGGCACTTCGCCGCGCTTCAACTCGATCACGACACGCATGCCGCTCTTGTCGGACTCGTCGCGGATATCGGAAATGCCTTCGAGCTTCTTCTCGTTGACGAGTTCGGCAATGCGCTCGAGCAGCGAACGCTTGTTCACCTGATAAGGCAGCTCGTCGACGATGATCGCCATGCGCTGGCCGCGATCGATTTCCTCGAAGTGCGTGGCGGCGCGCATCACCACGCGGCCGCGACCGGTGCGATAGCCATCGCGCACGCCGGCGACGCCATAGATGATGCCGGCGGTCGGGAAGTCGGGTGCGGGAACGATTTCGATCAGTTCGTCGATCGTCGCCTCGGGATTTTTCAGCAGATGCTGACAGGCGTCCACGACTTCGTTGAGGTTGTGCGGCGGGATGTTCGTGGCCATGCCGACCGCGATGCCCGACGAACCGTTGATCAGCAGGTTCGGGATGCGTGCGGGCAGGATCTGCGGCTCGCTCTCGCTGCCGTCATAGTTCGGCCCGAAGTCGACGGTTTCCTTGTCGATGTCGGCCAGCAGCTCGTGGCCGATCTTCGCCATGCGGATTTCGGTGTATCGCATGGCCGCGGCGTTGTCGCCGTCGATCGAGCCGAAGTTACCCTGGCCGTCGACCAGCATGTAGCGCAGCGAAAAGTCCTGCGCCATCCGCACGATCGTGTCGTAGACGGCCGTATCGCCATGGGGATGGTATTTACCGATGACGTCGCCGACGATACGCGCCGACTTCTTGTAGGCGCGGTTCCAGTCGTTGTTCAGCTCGTGCATCGCGTAAAGCACGCGCCGGTGCACGGGCTTCAGGCCGTCACGAACATCCGGTAGTGCTCGCCCAACGATCACGCTCATCGCGTAGTCGAGATACGAGCGGCGCATTTCCTCCTCGAGGGAGATTGGCAGAGTCTCTTTGGCGAATTGATCCATTATCGATGTCTTATATGGGCACGCGGTGTGCTAGCGCCTCGCCCGTTAAAGGGGTCGAGGTCGCGAACGGTGCCGCCAGATAGCCCAGCTGTCGCATGGACGCCGCGGACGCAGCGCATCACGCGATTCTACCATGCACGACACCCCCGCCCGCCGTCTGCGTATACCTATTAGAGGGATGGCGCCGAAGCGCTCAAAAACGCGCTGAGCGTGGCGCAAACGCCGCAGCTTCGACCGGATTCAGGTTCACAGCGTCCGATTTGGATGACAATGTGCAACGCCCCCGCCACCCAGGCGCACTACCAGGTAAAATTGCGGGAACTTTTTGTTGCGGGTGTACCACATTCGGCGAGCCCCAGTGAAAGGGGCGGACTTTTTTTATCGTTGGAAGGGAACGATATGGCAAAATGCCAACGCACAAAGTTAGACACTGCTCGAAGTCTACACAACGCAAAACGTTCCCCGCAACGCGCCAATGTTATACTTCGAGCAATGTATGACTTGTCTTCGTCATATGGCTCGCAGTAAACCTGCGGTAATCTCAATTTCGAGAGGAGAAATATGAATAAACTTTCAAAGCTCGCGTTCATTGCAGCTACCGCAGTTGTGGCTGCATCCGCTCAGGCACAATCGGTGCCGGCGTCGCGACAAGCCGTCAATGACAACTGGGTGAATGGTACCGGCGAATACGTGTGGATGAACGGCACGAACGAGCTTTGCTGGCGCGATGCGTTCTGGACGCCGGCCACCGCCAACGCCAAGTGCGATGGCGCACTGGTCGCCCAGGCACCGCAGCCGCCGGTCGCTCCGCCGCCGCCGGCAATCACCAGCCAGAAGATCACGTATCAGGCTGATACCCTGTTCGACTTCGACAAGGCTATCCTGAAGCCGGCTGGCAAGGAAAAGCTGGACGATCTGGCAGGCAAGATCCAGGCTCTGAACCTCGAAGTCGTCGTCGCGACGGGCTACACCGACCGTATCGGCTCGGTTGCCTACAACGACCGTCTGTCGCTGCGTCGTGCGCAAGCCGTCAAGTCGTACCTGGTCAGCAAGGGTGTTCCGGCAGAGCGTATCTACACGGAAGGCAAGGGCAAGCGCAACCCGGTTACGACGGGCTGCAACCAGAAGAACCGCAAGGCTCTCATCGCCTGCCTCGCACCGGATCGCCGCGTGGAAGTCGAAGTCGTCGGCACGCAAAAGCAGTAATCGCGAGCTACGACAGCAAGTCTCAAAGCCCCGCTTCGGCGGGGCTTTTTTTATCCCGCATTTCCCGTCCTTTCATTTCGCCTGTTTTCGCGCGGATTTATCGGTTTGAAAAGGTTTGCGGCACGGCGCAGCATTTTGCTGCCTTGCGCGCCCGCCTATATACTCTTGGACTGTTCTCAGTAACCCGCACCGCGTTTCAGGCTGCCAAGACATGACGAATGCCGATCCCCACGAGCTGCAGAAGTTCAGCGATCTCGCTCATCGCTGGTGGGACCCGAACGCCGAATTCAAGCCGCTGCACGAACTCAACCCTGTCCGCCTTGGCTGGATCGACAGCCACGCGCATCTGCCTTCCAAACGCGTGCTCGACATCGGCTGTGGCGGCGGCATCCTCTCCGAGTCGATGGCGGGGCTCGGCGCAAACGTGAAGGGCATCGACCTTTCGAGCGAAGCGCTCGGCGTGGCCGACCTGCACAGCCTCGAAAGCGGTGTGACGGTGGACTATGAGCTGATCGCGGCCGAGGCAATCGCCGCACGCGAGCCAGCGTCGTTCGACGCCGTAACCTGCATGGAAATGCTCGAGCACGTGCCGCAGCCCGCGGAGGTGGTCAAGGCCTGCGCGACACTCGTGAAGCCCGGCGGCTGGGTGTTCTTTTCCACGCTCAATCGCAACCTGAAGTCGTATCTTCTCGCCGTGATCGGCGCGGAATACATCGCGCAGATGTTGCCCAAGGGCACCCACGACTACGCGCGCTTCATCCGCCCTTCGGAACTCGCCGCGTTCGTGCGCGACGCCGGTTTGCGCGTCGTCGAGATCAAGGGCATCACGTACAGCCCGCTCACGCGGCACTTCGCTCTTTCGAACGATTCCAGCGTCAACTACATGATTGCCTGCCGGCGGGACGCCTGAAGCAGCGATGCCCGCAACGGCGCGCTGCCGGCCGGTAGACCGAAGCGTCTTCCGGCGGTACGCGTGCTCCATGCCACGGCGCGTCGCGCCATACACTGCCCGACATGAACTCATCCACGAACGCTAACCCTGCCTCGGGCAGCGTCGTTGCGCTTGCCGCCTGCGACGCCGTGCTATTCGACTTCGACGGCACCCTCGCCGATACGGCCCCCGACCTCGCGGCCGCCGTCAACCAGATGCGCCGCGCGCGCGGACTCGCGCCGGCGCCGCTCGAAAAGCTGCGTCCGCTCGCCTCGGCGGGCGCGCGCGGCCTGATTGGCGGGGCATTCGGGATTGGCCCCGAAGATCGCGAATTCGCCGCCATGCGCGAGGAATTTCTCGCCAACTACGAGGCGAGCCTGCGCGTCGAAACGGCGCTTTTTGCTGGCATCGACGCGGTGCTCGACGACCTCGACGCTCGCGGCGTGCGCTGGGGCATCGTGACCAACAAGGTCGCGCGCCTCACCGAGCCGCTCGTGAAACTCATGCATCTGGACACCCGCGCGAGCTGCGTGGTGAGCGGCGACACGACGCCCTACTCCAAGCCGCATCCGGCTCCGCTGCTGCATGCGGCCCAGGCGCTCGGCATGGCGCCGCAGCGCGTGGTGTATGTCGGCGACGATCTGCGCGACGTGCAGGCAGGCGTTGCGGCCGGCATGGCGACGATCGCCGCCGCCTACGGCTACTGCGGCAACGACGTGCCGCCCGCACAGTGGAACGCGCATTATCTCGCCGACACCACGTCGATACTTTTCTCCCTGCTCCAGCACGTCGGCAAAGAGGCCTGAGCAGATTTATTGGCAAGAAGCGGGCCGCGCGCCCTTGAAGCGAAGCCCGTTCGCCTCATATGGCGAACTATGGGATAATTGCACCTTCCTCTGGGGCCGACCTGGTTTCGACAGGGGTTATGAAGTAATCAGGGCATGCCGAGGACCCGTCACCTCGTTAATCAATGGGAAAAACGTAACTGCAAACGACGATACGTTCGCACTGGCAGCCTAAGGGCCGCCGTCCTCTGCCTGGCTCACTGACGGGCTAGCGTCGCAAGACCGGTAGCAATACCGCCAGAGGTCATTTACGTCAGTTAAGCCTTGGTGGCGTCACGACGCCAAGGTCGAAAATTCAGTGAATCGCCGTAGCGCAGCGTGTTCGTCCGCGTCGCTGCGGTTAAATCAAATGACAGAACTACGCATGTAGAACTGGTTATGGACTGCTTCTGGACGCGGGTTCGATTCCCGCCGGCTCCACCAGACACCCTCCAGACGTTCACCACGTTTGGCTAGAAAACCCCGCTGGGCTTGGCTCTGCGGGGTTTTTTGTTTCCCCGGTCGATTCTTTCTGCGCACGCGCAAAAAAACTCGCGGCAACCCCTTGGAGCTTCGCGAGTCTTTCTTCATTCGCGGCCGAAAAATCGCGCCGCACCGCCTTCACATCATCAATTGTCCTGCGGGCACTGCAGATTGCAGCCATCCGGGTCACCCAAGTCGCCACGCTTGCGCGCCGAGCTCGGCTTGCCGTGCTGATATTTGGCCGACGGCGCAGAAGCCGCAAACTGCATCTGCGGATGTTCGTTGAACTTGAACTGATCGGTGAGGATCCCGCCAGGCACGCCAGGCGAGTTCTGCGCGAAGGCAACGTGGAACGTGGCGAACAACGCCGCTGCCGTGGCGGCTGCGGTAACTGCTTTAAGTGCGTATTTCATGGTCGATCGGCGCGGCGGGCGCGCATCTGAAACGTAAGAGCGAATACTAGTTGAAAGTATCACAAAATGCGCCGGAGTCCGCAGGACGGCTCGATCAATACCCGATCCCTAGATTGCCTTCTATTACAGGACAGCCGGACCGCCCCAAGCGTCCTCGAGTTCCACCACCTCGCCGCAGGCCCCCGGATCGTACCCCTCCAGTTGCGCGACCTGCTCACGGAACCCTGCCCCGCGCAGCAAACCCAGTACCGTTGACAGCGGCTCATGCGTGAGATGGGCGCGATCGCACGCGAAATAGTAGTCTTCATCCGCGATTTCGATGAAATCAAGCCCAAAGTGATGTGCAGCCGGCTCCACCCCGAAGCCTACGTCGGCCATCCCGCTCGCGACGAACGCCGCGATCGCCGAATGCGTCAGTTCCGACGAGGCGTAGCCGTTCACACGCTCGGGGTCGACACCGATGCGCGTGAGCAGCAAGTCGATCAGCATGCGCGTACCCGAGCCCGGCTGACGATTCACAAAGCGGATATCGCCGCGTGCGAGATCGGCGAGGCCCGTGATCCGCCTGGGGTTGCCGTGTCCGACGAAGAGCCCCTGCTTGCGTTGCGTGAGATGGATCAGCACGTGCCGCTGCGGATCGAGCCAGTTGCGATAGGCGTTGGCGCAGGCGGCTCGAAAGTCGCCACGCGGCA
>Ga0335070_10009264_pt1 | contig 11548 bp, 12 predicted proteins | sample Lox_Sample_13_FD_206722 | JGI IMG/M metagenome (GOLD analysis project Ga0335070, IMG submission 206722) | Soil microbial communities from Loxahatchee National Wildlife Refuge, Florida, United States - Lox_Sample_1.3 | ecosystem: Environmental > Terrestrial > Soil > Wetlands | place: USA...
TCGTGGTGGGCCGTATCCACTACGCGGGGGGTTGGCGTAGCCACCACCGCGCGCGCATCAGAAGCGACTGGCCCTCGTCAGACAAGAGCGTGGCGGCTCCGCCGCCGCGCGCTCTGCGAAGCACAACCCAGTCACCCGGGAAGTGCGCAGCACTTCCCGGGTACGGAGCGCTTCCCGGGTACACTCTCGGGCGTGAAGCGGAGCCCGGCCCGCCTCGTCATCGCGCTCTCGGTGGCCGCTGTCCTCGCGGTCTTCATCCTCTACACCGCGATCGCGGGCAACGCGACGACCCAGCTGTCGCCGAGCGCGCTCGTGGGCACGACCGGGCACGTCGCGCTGGTCGGCATGGTCGTCGGCCGGCCGACCGGCGATTCCCACAGCCCCGCCGGCATGCGCTTCCGGCTGAAAGACGTCAGCGGCCCGTCGACCGCGCGGGTCCTCGTCGACTACCACGGGAGCGTTCCCGACCTCTTCAAGCCGAGCGCCCACGTCGTGCTCAGCGGCCGGCTCCGCGACGGCGTCTTCGTCGCCGACAGCGGCTCGCTCGTCACGAAGTGCCCTTCGAAGTACGCGCCGGCGAAGAGCAAGAAGACGTAGCGTGGCCGCACTCGGCCGCGTCGCGCTCCTGCTGAGCTTCGTCCTCGTCACGTATGCGCTTGCCGCCGGCTCGTTCGCGGCGTACACGCGCCGGCGCCGGCTCGCGCTGTCGGCGCAGAACGCGCTCCTCGCCGCGTTCGGGACGACGCTCGTCGCCGCGGCCGTGCTGCTGGCGGCTCTGGCGCGCCGCGACTTCTCGTTCGTCTACGTCGCCTCGCACACGAGCCGTTCGCTGCCGCTCGGCTATACGCTCTCCGCCTTCTGGGGCGGCCAGGAGGGCTCGCTGCTGCTCTGGCTCCTGATCCTCAGCGGCTACTCCGCGCTGGCGGTGTGGCTGAACCGCCGCTCGCGCGAGCTGATCGCCTGGGTCGTGCCCGTGCTCGGCGGCGTCGCCGCCTTCTTCGCCTTCATGCTCTGCTTCGTCTCGAGCCCGTTCGACAAGGCGGTCGCGCCCGCCGACGGGGCGGGGATGGTGGCGAGCCTGCAGAACCCGTATATGCTCGCGCACCCGCCGATGCTCTACCTCGGCTACGTCGGGCTGACGATCCCGTTCGCGTTCGCGATGGGCGCGCTCCTCTCCGAGCGCACCGATGAGCGCTGGATCGTGGCAACGCGCCGCTGGACGCTGGCCGCCTGGACGTTCCTGGGCGTGGGTCAGCTGCTCGGCGCGCACTGGGCGTACGTCGAGATCGGCTGGGGCGGCTACTACGCGTGGGACCCGGTCGAGAACGCAGCGCTGATGCCATGGCTCGCGGCGACCGCCTTCCTGCACTCGGTGATGATCCAGGAGAAGCGCGGGATGCTGAAGGTCTGGAACATGGTGCTCGTCGCGCTCGCGTTCAACCTCTCGATCTTCGGCACCTTCCTCACGCGCTCGGGCGTCGTCAACTCGATCCACTCGTTCTCGCAGAGCCCCCTCGGTGGCTGGTTCCTCGGCTTCATCGCCGTCTGCGTCGTCTTCTCGGTCGGGCTCATCTACCGCCGCCTGCCGCTGCTGCGCGCGCGCACGAAGCTCGAGTCGCTCGTCTCGCGCGAAGCCACCTTCCTCTACAACAACCTCCTGCTCGTCGCGCTCGCGCTCACGATCCTCTGGGGCGTGATGTATCCGTTGCTGACGCAGGCGGTGAACGGTGAAACGCGCTCGGTGTCGAAGCCGTACTACAACTTCTTCCTGCACAGCTTCGGGCTTCCGCTGCTGCTGCTGATGGGGATCGGGCCGCTCGTCGCGTGGCGGCGAGCATCGTTGCACGCTCTCGGAAAGACGTTCGTCATCCCGGCCGTCGCCGCGCTCGTCACCGGGGCGGCCCTCATCGGCGTCGGCCTCGGCGGGTCGACACCCGGTCTGCTCGCCTACACGTTCTCCGTGTTCGTGCTGGCGTCGATCGTGCTGGAATTCGCGCGCGGGACACGCGCAACCGGCTCGCTCAGGCGGCTCGTGGCACGGAACAGACGCCGGTACGGCGGCTACGTCGTGCACGCGTCGGTGCTCCTGCTCGCGATCGGGATCGCAGGCTCGAGCGCGTACCAGACGATCCGCGAGCGCGGTCTGAAGCCGGGCCAGTCGATGGAGGTCGCCGGCTACACGCTCACGTACAGATCGCTCCAGAACGCGCAGCATTCGAACTCGCAGTCGACGAGCGCGACGGTCGACGTCTACCGGGGCGGCTCGCACGTGTCGACGCTGCACCCGGGGAAGAGCTTCTACCCGGTCGAGCAGGACTTCGGCAACGACGTCTCGATCTACCACGACCCACACAATCTCGGCGACGTGTTCACGATCGCGGACCAGTTCGACAAGAACGGGACGCTCTTCCTCAAGGTGCTCGTGAAGCCGCTTGTGAACCTCGTCTGGGCGGCCGGCTTCGTGTTCGTCCTCGGCTCGCTCGTCGCCCTCTGGCCGGACGCGGTCGAGCAGCGCCGGCTGGCCGCGCGTTACGAGCCGGACGCCGTTGCGGCGAGGACATGATGACGCTCGCACTCGCTCTCGGTTCCGTCCTGGCCGTGCTGGCGGTCGTCTTCGTCGCACGCCCGTTCCTGCGCGAGCCCACGCCCGCGAGCGACCGCCTCGACGAGCAGGGCGCGGTCGAGCGGTTGCGCCTCGAGCTGCTCGAGGAGCGCGACCGCGCGCTCGCCGCCCTCAAGGAGCTCGAGTTCGACCATCGCACCGGGAAGGTCACCGACGACGACTACCGCGAGCAGGTCGGACCGCTGCGGCGGCGCGCCGCCGAGACGCTGCGGGCGCTCGAACCGCCGGCGGGAGGAGCCCGGCCGGAGCAGGTCGGCAGCGGCCGTTAGGAGGGACGCCTATGCGTCCGCCGAACGTGTCCGCAATGGCGCGCCGCGTCCTGCTCCCGCTTGTCCTTGCGCTGGGGCTCGCGGCGCCTGCCCTCGCCGGCGACGGCCTCGGCCAGCAGAAGGCGAGCCTCGACGCGAAGCTCGCCGCGGTGCAGGCGAAGATCGCGAGCGAGCGAGCGCGCGAGTCGCGGCTCAACACGCAGATCGGCGGGCTGACGACGCAGATCCATTCGCTCGAGGCGCGTGTCGGCGACGTGTCGAGCAAGCTGACGGCGCTGCAGGCCGATCTCGCGTTGCACCAGCGGCGGCTCACCAAGCTCAACGAGCTCTACCGCCTCCAGACGATCCGCTTCGGCAACCTTCGGCACGAGTACACGATTTCGGTGCAGCGGCTCGACCAGCGACTCGTCGTCATCTACAAGCAGGCCAGCCCGTCGACGATCGACGTCCTCCTCGCCGCGCGCAGCTTCCAGGACGTCCTCGACGAGTTCGACTATCTCGGCGCGATCGCCGCGCAGGACAAGAAGATCGCCGCGCAGGTGGCGACCGCGAAGCTTGCGGTCGCGCAGGCGCGCGCCCGGACGGCGGCTGTGCGGAAGGGGCTGCAGCAGGAGACACGCGTGATCGACGCGCGCGCACAGCAGCAGGCGATCCTGCGCGGCGAGCTGCTCACGAGCCGGAACGGCCTAGCGAGCGCTCGCGCCGCCAAGTCGCACGCGCTCGTCGTCACGAAGGCGCAGGAGCAGGCCGCGATCCAGGAATCGCAGGCGATCGAGGCCGCAAGCGCCGCGATCGCGGCGAAGATCCAGGCCGCTGACGGCGGGGGCGACTCGAACGGAACCGTCGCCTCGGCGTCGGCGGCCGGCTTCATCTGGCCGGTGTCCGGCCCGATCACGAGCCCGTTCGGGATGCGCTGGGGGACGCTCCATCCCGGCATCGACATCGGCGTGCCCACCGGCACGCCGATTCACGCCGCCGCGGCCGGCACCGTCATCTACTGCGCCTGGGAGGAGGGCTACGGCAACCTCGTCGTGATCGACCACCACAACGGCCTCGCGACGGCGTACGCGCACCAGTCCCACGTCGCCTCGAGCTGTGGCGAGAACGTCGCCCAGAACCAGGTGATCGGTTACTCCGGCTGTACGGGCTTCTGCACGGGGCCCCATCTGCACTTCGAAGTCCGAGTCAACGGAACGCCCGTGGATCCCTTGGGGTATCTCCCGTAGGTCGTACATCCGCGACCTGTTTTCAACCGGGTCGCAGCCGTCTGCTACGCCGTCGCGTCGAGCCGGAGCAGGCGCAGGTCGGGGAGCTGGCGCCAGCGCTCGTCGAGGTCGAAGCCGTAGCCGACGAACAGCTCGTCCGGCACGACGAAGCCGACGTAGCGGACGGGCAGGTCTTCGACCAGGCGGCGGTAGGGGCGATCGAGCAGGGTTACCGCCGCGATCGAGCGCGGTCTCCGCAGCTCGAACGTCCGAACGAGGTAGTTGAGGGTGAGACCGGTGTCGATCACGTCCTCGACGACGAGGACGTCGCGGTCGAGGATGTCCGCATCGAGGTCCTTGAGCACGCGGATCTGCTCGTGGCCGCCCATGTGAGCGCTGCCGTAGCCGGCGAGCTCGACGAAGTCGAGCGCGTGAAGGATCGGCATCGCGCGCGAGAGGTCGGCGAGGAAGACCAAGCTCGCCTTCAGGGAGCCGATGAGGATCGGCTCCCGGCCGGCGTAGTCGCGGGCGAGCTCCGCCCCGAGCTCGCGCACGCGCGCACCGAGCTCGTCGGCCGACAGGTAGACCTCCCCGATGCGCGGGTCCGCGGCGACGCTCCTATGCTTATGAGGCGAGGTCGAGGTGGAAGCGCTGCGCGAGCCGTTCCAGGTCTCGCTTGTAGAAGAGCTTGATCTTGACCTCGGGATAGCGTTCACGCAGCTTTCGAAGCTTCCGGTTCTTGCGGGTGACGAGCGACTGCTTCATGACGGTGATCTCGACGTAGAGGTCCTGCTCGGGCAAGTAGAAGTCCGGCGCGAACGCCTCGGCCACGCGCCCGTCCCCATCCTCCTCGAGGATGAACGTCGTCGGCTCGTACAGCCACGGCACGCCGTAGTAATCGAGCACCTTCGCGCACTCGAGCTCCGCCTGGCTGGCGAAACGCGGCGGCTCTGTGCCCCGGTACACCTGGAACGCAGGGGTGTCGAGCCCCATCCGGACGCACGGTAGCGGGAGGGTCGGACGGCCTAGGCTCGACGCGGGCGCTCTACTACCGGGTTGACGCTGTGTTCTAGGCTTCCGCCATGCCGTCGAGGGACGGGCGACCGTTCACCATCGTCCAGCTGTCCGATCTCCATTGCGGGCAGCAGTTCTTCCTGCCGAACCTGCTCGAGCGGGCCGTCGCCGAGGTGAACGACCTCGCCCCGGACGTGGTCGTCGTCTCCGGCGACCTCACGTCGCACGGGTTCAAGGACGAGTACGCGCTCGCGAAGGGTTATCTCGAGGCGATCGAGTGCAAGTCGATGGTCGTGATCCCGGGTAACCACGACTCGCGCAACGTCGGCTACGTCCACTTCGAAGAGCTGTTCGGCGACCGAAACTCCGTGCTGCGGGTCGGCGCGGTGACGATCGTCGCCGTCGACTCGACGGAGCCGGATCTCGACAACGGCCAGATCGGCCGCGGCCGCTATCCGTGGATCGAGGAGCAGTTCGCGGCGCCGGCCGACCTGCGCGTGTTCGTCCTTCATCACCATCTGCTGCCGGTGCCGGGCACGGGCCGGGAGCGGAACATCGTCAACGACGCCGGCGATGCGCTCGAATGCCTTCAGCGCGCGGGCGTCGATCTCGTCCTCTGCGGGCACAAGCACGTGCCGTACGCCTGGCGGTTGGAGGATCTGTTCGTCGTGAACGCGGGCACGGTCTCCTCGGCGCGGCTGAGGGGACACGGCCGTCCCTGCTACAACGTCGTCGAGGTCTCCGGGAGGCACGTCGACGTCTGGCGCCGGTACCCGTTCCACGAACAGGAGCGGATCATCCAGTTCTCGACGGATTCGAAGACGTTCGAGAAGTACACGGCGCGCATCGAGGACGAGGTGACCTCCCGGTGAGGGCGCTCGTGCTCATCGACGGCGAGCACTACGCGCCGGTCGTGCGCGACGCGCTCGCCGCGCTGCCGTACGAGGTTGCCGGTGCGCTCCTCGTCGGCGGCACGGAGAAGCTGCGCGGCGGCGACGAGTACGGCGTGCCGCTCGTGACGGCGCTCGACGAGGTGGAGGCGGAGCTCGTCGTCGACCTCTCCGACGAGCCGGTGCTCGGCCCGCGCGAGCGCTTCCTCTGGGCGTCGCGGGCGCTCGCGCTCGGGCTGCCGTACGTCGGCGCGGACTTCCGCTTCGAGCCTCCCGTGCTGCACGAGGCGCCGGTGCCGTCGCTCGCCGTGATCGGAACCGGCAAGCGTGTGGGCAAGACGGCGGTGACCGGCCACGTCGCCCGCCTGCTCGCCCGTGACCGCGACGTCGTCGTCGTCTCGATGGGGCGGGGAGGTCCGGCGGAGCCCGAGATGCGACGGACCGCACCCACGCTGGAGGAGCTCGTCGCGCTCGCACGCGGCGGGCGCCACGCCGCGTCCGACTATCTCGAGACGGCGTTCTTCGCGGGTGTGCCGACCGTCGGCTGCCGCAGGGCGGGCGGCGGCCTCGCCGGCGCGACCGTCGACTCGAACGTGCTGGAGGGCGTGCGCGCCGCCGCCGCACTCGAGCCGAGCCTGCTCGTGCTCGACGGGAGCGGAGCGGCACTGCCGCCGATCGCGGCGCAGGCCCGGATCCTCGTCACGAACGCCGAGCGCGACGTCCGCGACGGCCTCAACGCCTATCGCGTGCTCGTCTCCGACCTCGTCGTCGACACCGGCGGCGCCGACCACGACGCGATCCGCGAGATCAAGGACGTACCCGTCGTGCGCGCCGAGCTGCGTCTGCGCCCGGCCGAGCCCCTCCGCAGCCGCCGCACCGCCGTCTTCACGGCCGGCCCGGCTCCGACCGGCCATCTCGACGCCGACGTCGTCCACGTCTCCCGCAACCTCGCCCGGCGCGACGCGCTGCGGGCGGAGCTCGAGGAGGTGGACGCGGAGGTGTACCTCGTCGAGCTGAAAGGCGCCGCGATCGACGTCGTGGCCGAGGCTGCGCTCGCGCGCGGCGCCGAGGTGGTCCTCGCGGCGAACGACGTCGTCGCCGACGGGCTCGACGAGCGCCTGCCCGGCCTCGTCCCCGTGGGGGTCGGCGCATGAGCCAGCCGCGGCGGATCATGCCGCTGCCGCTCGGCGGCGAGCACGGCCTGCCGTACTCGCGCGGCCTGATGGCGCGCGCGCTGATGGCGGTCGGCGTCGCACCCGACCGCGCGTACGCGCTCGCCCGGCGGGCGGCCGACGAGCTCGCGGCGCGCGGCAGCGACGTCATGGAGCTCGAGCGGCTCGGCGAGCTCGCGGTCGAGAGCCTCGGAGAGGTCGAGGGCAGCGAGGCGGTGCGGCAGCTGCGCCGATACCAGGAGCTGCGCGAGCTCGAGCTGCCGCTCGTCATCCTCGTCGGCGGCGCGACCGGGACGGGGAAATCGACCGTCGCCACCGAGATCGCGTACCGGCTCGGCATCACGCGCGTCACCTCGACCGACTTCGTCCGGGAGACGATGCGCGCCTTCTTCTCGCATGAGTTCATGCCGTCGATCCACTACTCGAGCTTCGAGGCGGGCGCCGCCGCTGCCGAGGCGGACGACCCGCTCGTCGCCGGCTTTCTCGAGCAGTCGCGTCAGGTGCTCGTCGGCGTGCGCGCCTCGATCGAGCGCGCGCTGCACGAGGGCTGGTCGATGGTGCTCGAGGGCGTCCATCTCGTTCCCGGGCTCCTGCCGCCGCTCGACGGAAACGCGCTCGTCACGGCGTGCGTCCTCGAGATCGACGACGAGACCGCCCACGCGCAGCATTTCTTCATGCGCGAGGCCGGCACCGAGCGGCCGATGGCGAAGTATCTCGACCGGTTCGCCGAGATCCGCCGTCTGCAGAGGCTCATCGTCGAGCGGGCGGAGCGGGAGGGCGTACCGGTGATCGAGAACGAAAACGCAGACCGCGCAACCCGCGCGGTCGCCGACCTCGTGCTCTCGGCTGCGGAGCGGGTCGGAGAGCGCGTATGACCCAGACCGGCATCGAGGCGGCGGCCGAGGCGGGGCCGAGCGGCCAGCGTGAGCCCTGCCTCTGCCAGTCGTATCTCCGCGCGACCGAGCGGGCCGCTCTCGGCGCGGCGCGCTGGCTCGGTCGCGCCGACCAGGAGGCGGCCGAGGAGGCCGCCGCAGGGGACATGCACGCGCTGCTCGACCTGTTGCCGATCCGCGGCCGCGTCGTCCTCGGCTCGGTCGACGACGGCGGTCTCCGCTCGGGTGCGAGCGTCGGTTCGGGCGGTGTCGAGGTCGACCTCGCCCTCGACCCGCTGGAGGGCCGCGGCATCGTCGGGCGCGGCGGCAACGGCGCGATGTCGATGATCGCCGTCGGCGAGCCGGGGCATCTGATGATGCTGCCGGACATGTACATGCGCAAGATGGCGGTGGGCCCGCGTGCGCGCGGATCGATCGACCTACTGCGTCCGGTGGGCGAGAACATCCAGGCGATCGCAGAGGCATTCGGCCGCCGCGTCAACGACATCACGACGATCGTGCTCGACCGTCCGCGCCATCACGACCTGATCGAGGAGATCCGCAACGCCGGCGCACGGATCAAGCTGATCCAGGACGGCGACGTCACCGCGTCCATCTCCGCCTCGATCCGGGGCACGAACGATCACCTCGCGGTCGGGATCGGCGGCACGCGCCAGGCCGTGCTCTCCGCGGCCGCGCTCCGCTGCCTCGGCGGAGAGCTGCAGGCGCAGTTCTGGCCGACGTCGCGCCGCGAGATCGACGAGCTGCGCGAGCTCGGGATCGAGGACTACGGTCGCGTCTTTCGCACCGAGGACCTCGCGCCCGGCGAGGTGATCGTGGCCGCCACCGGCGTCTCGAACGGCGACCTCCTGCGGGGCGTCCGCTTCCTCGCCGACAGCGCGCGCACCCACTCGCTGCTCATGTGCACGCGCTGCAACTGGGTGCGCTTCGTCGACGGCATCCTCTTCTTCGCCCGCGAACGGCGCGAAGAGGTGCGGCTGCTCGGCTACTAGCCTCCGTGAGAAGTGCTGCGCACTTCTCACGGTTCGGGTTTCTGCTCCGCAGAGCGGCCGCCGGCCAAGCCGGCGGCCTCTTACGCGTTCGGGGCGGTCGGTGCCTGCGGCGCGGTCGGTGGCGGCTACGCCGTCCCCGCCCGCGTGGATCCGGCCTGCGGGTAAGCCGGCTTCGCCCGGCTTACCCTCCGGCCTCTGGCGGGAGAGACGGGCGATTGGCTTCGGCTTGCCCTTCTCGCTCGTCGTTGCGCCTCGCGGCGCGCAGGAAGAACCACGCGAGGACGACCACGATCAGCACCGGCACGATCGCGGACGCGAGGATGACCCCGTTCATCACTGCGGAGTCGCCGCTCGCGAGCACAGGGCCATCGTAGACGGGGGCAGATTCCGTGTCTGACACCAGGGCATGGCTACACTGGCCCCATGCCCAGCAAGAACGAGCTGCTCGAGGCGCTGCGCCAGGTCGAGGATCCCGAGCTCGGGATGGACATCGTCGATCTCGGGCTGCTCTACGACGTCGAAGTCGAGGGCCCGAAGGTGAGGATCGTCTACAGCCTCACCTCGATGGGCTGCCCCGCCGGGCCGCTGATCGCGCAGGACATCGACCGAACCGCGCGCGAGGTGCCCGGCGTGGAGGAGGTCGACCTCGAGCTGATCTTCGACCCGCCGTGGACGCCCGACCGGATGTCCGACGACGCGAAGTTCATCCTCGGCTTCGGATAGCGCGCCGGCGCGTCGCCAACGTGCTCACAGGTGGTGACACGTTCGTAACGGTCGGGTGAAACCGGCCTCAAAGCAGCAGGAGTCGTCCGCCGCAGGCGCTACTCCGTGAGGAGTGAGCCGCTGCGACCTGCACGTCCACTCGATCTACTCGACCGACAGCGGAAACTACGCGCTCCGGCGCGCGCGGCTCGGCGAGTCCTACACGCAGCCTGAGCGGGTGTACCGAACATGCAAGGCGCGCGGGATGACGTTCGTCACGATCAGCGACCACAACACGCTCGAAGGTGCGTTACGGATCGCGCACGCGCGCGATGCCTTCCTCTCGGTGGAGGTGACGACGCGCTTCCCGGAAGACGACGTCACGCTGCACGTGCTCGTGTGGGATCTCACCGAGCAGGATCACCGCGACCTCCAGCCGTACCGGCCTTCCGTGTACGAGCTCGTTTCGTTCCTGCGCGAGCGGGGACTGCCGCACGCGCTGGCACATCCGCTCTACCGGATGGGGCGGCCGCTGACGGTCGCGCACGTCGAGCAGATGATGCTGCTGTTCGGGGTGTGGGAGGGACGCAACGGCGCGCGGCCGCGCGAGTCGAACGAGCTCGCCTGCAGGCTCGCCGCCGCGGTGACGCCCGAGTACCTCGCGACGCTCGCCGAGCGGCACGGGATCGTCCCGGCGCACGCGGGGCGGATCGCGCTGACGGGCGGCTCCGACGACCACGGAGCGCTCGATATCGGCACGACGTGGACGGACGCTCCAGGGGCCACGGCTCGCGAGTTTCTCCACGCGATCGCGCGCGGAGAGAGCTCCGTCGGCGGCGGACACGGCTCGACGCTGAAGCTTGCGCACGCGGTTGCGGCGCTGTTCGTCCACGCGTACCGTGCATCGGGCGCCGAGCTGCCGGACACGATCCGCGCGCAGGTCGAGGCGCTCTTCGATCGCGATGCGGCCGACGCGGCAGCGCGCCACCGGGAGATCGCCGACGTCAGCTCGCGGCTCGTGCGCCTGCTCGGAGAGCGGGCCCGCTCCGGCGGCATCGCGCTCACGTCGCTCCCCGGCGCCGGCCGCCGCCTCGGCGCCCTCGCGTTCGCCGCCGGCCTGCAGCTCCCCTATCTCGCCACTGCCCACCATCACGCCGACTCGCGCGCGGGGTTGACCGAGATCGAGCGCGGCTTCTTCGGCGTCTCACACACGGCCCGTGAGCCGCGGGCGCTCGTCTTCACGGACACCTTCGCCGAGGCGAACGGCGTTGCAGGGACGATGCGGCGGATCGCGGCGGCCGCCGCAGAGGGACGGTTCGCCGGCGCTGTCGTCGTCGCCTCGCACGATCCGCCCTCGCCCGGCGTCGTGCCGCTGCCGCCGGACTGGTCGCTGCCGTTGCCGACGTACGAATCTCTCGACCTCCGCTTCCCGTTGCCCACGGACGTGCTCGACCGCGTCGAGGTGCAGCAGCCGGACGTGATCCACGTCGCGACTCCCGGCCCGGTCGGACTCTGCGGCCTCGTCGTCGCGCGGCTGCTCGGAATCCCAGTCGTCGGCTCGTACCACACCGAGCTCGGACCGTACGCGCTCCACCTGACGCGCGACCTGCTCGTCGCGGAGGCGACCGACGTCTACGTCGACTGGTTCTACAACCAGTGTAGGACCGTACTCGCCCCGACGCGGCAGGTCGGCGACGCGCTGACCGCGCGCGGTCTTCCCGAGGTCGGCATCTGGGGCCGCGGCGTCGACTGCGAGTTGTTCCGACCCGAGCGCCGCGACGACGCCCT
>Ga0335070_10009265_pt1 | contig 11548 bp, 8 predicted proteins | sample Lox_Sample_13_FD_206722 | JGI IMG/M metagenome (GOLD analysis project Ga0335070, IMG submission 206722) | Soil microbial communities from Loxahatchee National Wildlife Refuge, Florida, United States - Lox_Sample_1.3 | ecosystem: Environmental > Terrestrial > Soil > Wetlands | place: USA: Florida...
GCGCTCGTCGATTGGCTCGACGCGCTCGCGCGCCGCGCCAGGCGCCGGCTCATGGTGCGCCTCGTCAAGGGCGCTTATTGGGACAGCGAGATCAAGCGCAGCCAGGAGCGTGGTCTCGAGGGCTATCCCGTCTACACCCGCAAGGTCGCGACCGACGTCTCCTATCTCGCTTGCGCCAAGCGGCTGCTGCACGCGCCTGAGGCCTTCTATCCGCAATTCGCGACGCACAACGCCCACACCCTCGCGGCCGTGCTGGAGCTCGCGGGCGCGCGGCGCGATTACGAGTTCCAGCGCCTCCACGGCATGGGCGAATCGCTCTACGAGCAGATCGTCGGGGCCGACAAGCTAGACCGTCCCTGCCGCGTCTATGCCCCCGTGGGGAGTCACGAGGATCTGCTGGCCTATCTCGTGCGGCGTCTCCTCGAGAACGGCGCCAACACCTCCTTCGTCAACCGCATCGTCGACGACAAGGCCCCGATCGAGGAGATCGTCGCCGACCCCGTCGCGCGCCTGCGGCGCCTCCAGGAAAAGCCGCACCCGCGCATCCCCCTGCCGCGGGACCTCTACGGGATAGAGCGCCGCAACTCCCGCGGCATCGACCTCTCGAGCCGGAGCGAGCTCCGGAGCCTCGCGACCGCGCTCGATGCGGCGGCGGCGCAGGGCTGGACGGCGGCCCCCCTCGTCGGCGGCGTCGCACTCGCGGGAATCGCGAGGGAGGTCCGCGATCCCGCCGATCGCAGGCGCGTCGTGGGTAGCGTCGTCGAGGCGACCGACGCCCAGGTCGATCAGGCACTCGCCCGCGCGGAGCGCGCGGCGCCCGACTGGGACACCACGCCCGCGCCGGAGCGCGCGGCGATCCTGGAGCGCGCGGCGCAGCTCATGGAGGAGGGTCTCCCCGATCTCGTGGCGCTCATCGTGCGCGAGGGCGGGCGCATCATCCCCGACGCCGTCTCCGAGGTGCGGGAGGCCGTCGACTTCTGCCGCTATTATGCCGCGCGCTCCCGTGCGGAGTTCGCGGCGCCGAGGCCGCTCCCGGGGCCGACCGGCGAGCGCAACAGCCTGGAGCTGCACGGCCGCGGCGTCTTCGCGTGCATCAGCCCCTGGAATTTTCCGCTGGCGATCTTCACGGGGCAGATCGCGGCGGCGCTCGCGGCCGGAAACGCCGCGATCGCCAAGCCCGCGGAGCAGACGCCGCTGGTGGGTGCCGCGGCGGTGCGGCTCCTCCACAAGGCCGGCGTTCCCGGCGACGTGCTGCATCTGCTGCCGGGCGACGGCAAGGTCGGCGCGAGGCTCACCGCCGATCCCCGCGTCGCCGGCATCGCCTTCACGGGATCGACCGAGACCGCGCGCGCGATCAACCTGAGCCTTGCGCAGCGGCCCGGCCCGCTCGCGACCCTCATCGCGGAGACCGGTGGGCAGAACGCCCTCGTCGTCGACAGCTCCGCGCTCCCGGAGCAGGTGGTGCAGGACGTGCTCACCTCGGCCTTCGACAGCGCGGGCCAGCGCTGCTCCGCCCTCCGCTTGCTCTGCCTCCAGGCCGACGTCGCGGAACGCGTCATCGCGATGCTGCAGGGCGCGATGGCGGAGCTCTCGATCGGCGATCCCGCGCTCCTCGCGACCGATGTGGGGCCCGTCATCGACGAGGACGCGCGCGCGATGCTCGAGCGCCATGCGGAGCGCATGGGCCGCGAGGCGCGACTCCTCTATCAATGCACGCTCCCGAAGGGGCTCGAGAGCGGCGTCTATTTCGCGCCGCGCGCCTTCGAGATCGATCGCGTCCAACTCCTCGAGCGGGAAGTGTTCGGGCCGATCCTGCATGTCGTCCGCTGGCGGCGCGACCGGCTCGATGAGCTCCTCGCGGCGATCGACGCCACCGGCTATGGGTTGACGCTCGGCATTCACAGCCGCATCGACGAGACCGTGAACGCCGTCCACCGCCGCCTCAGGATCGGCAACACCTACGTCAACCGCAACATGATCGGCGCGGTCGTGGGGGTGCAGCCCTTCGGCGGCGAGCGCCTCTCCGGCACCGGTCCCAAGGCCGGCGGGCCGCATTATCTCCACCGCTTCGCCGTGGAGCGCACGCTCTCCGTCGACACGACCGCCGCGGGCGGCAATGCGAGCCTGCTGTCTCTTCAAGAGGACGCGCCGGATTGAGGCGGGGCGCCTCGACCCGGAGGCACGGTCCGCTTCAGCAGCTCCGACCACGCGACCGTCATGAGCGCCGCCGCGATCGCGAAAGCGAGCTCTCCCGCGGTCGGCGGCTCGAAGCGGAAGAGCGCGTTGAAGCCGGGCGCATAGAGAGCGAGGGCGAGCGCCGCGAGCGAGATGCCGAGGCCCCACCAGAGCCAGGGATTGGGGCGGGCGAAAGTCGCGAGGAGCGGCTTATCCGCCGAGCGGTTGGCGAATATGGCGCCGATGTTGGAGAGGACCAGGGCCGAGAAGGCAACGCCGCGCACGGATTCCTCGTCGAAGCCCCAGGCGCGCGCCAGCGCCGCCACCGCGATCACCGCGCCGAGCGCGCCGAGCCCCTGTGCGGAGCTACGCATGATCATGGTGCGGCCGAAGAGCGGCTCGCGGGGATCGCGCGGCGGTCGCGTCATCGCGTCGCTCTCCGCGGGCTCCGCCTCGAAGACGATGGAGCAGGCGGAGTCCACTATCATCTCGATGAAGACGACGTGTACCGGAAAGAGGATCGGCGGCCAGCCGAAGAGGATCGGCAGCAGCGCCGTCCCGGCGATCGCGACGTGGACCCCCATGACGTAGGACATGGCCTTGCGCAGGTTGTCGTAAATGCGCCGGCCCAGGTGGATGGCGCTCACGATGGCGGTGAAATCGTCCTCCAACAGCACGAGCGCCGCGGCCTCGCGCGCGACGTCCGTGCCGCGCTTGCCCATGGCGATGCCGATGTGCGCGGCCTTGAGCGAGGGCGCATCGTTGACGCCGTCGCCGGTCATGCCGACGATCTCGCCGTCCGTCTTGAAGGCTTCGACGAGACGCAACTTTTGGCCGGGCGTCACGCGCGCGAAGATCGTGGTACGAGGCGCGCGCTCCGCAAGCTCGGCATCGCTCATCGCCTTCAGCTCGGCGCCGGTGACGATGCCGCCATCGGCGAGGCCCGCCTGGCGCGCGATCGCGGCGGCCGTGAGGGGATGATCGCCGGTCACCATGACCACGCGAATGCCGGCCTTGCGGCAGCGCGCGATGGCCTCCGGAACGTCCGGCCGCACGGGATCGGCGAGCCCCGCGAGACCCAGGAACTCGAAGGCGATGTCGCGCGGCGACCGCGGCCAGCTCGTGCCGCTCCAGCTTCCGGAGGCGACGCCGAGCACGCGGAGCCCGTCGGCGGCCATCGCCTCGGCTCCCGCGCGCACTGCCGCAGCCGCCTCGGGATCGAGGCGGCAAAGCGACATGACCGCCTCGGGAGCGCCCTTGACCGCGACCACATGCGCGGCATTGCCGGGCACGGCCCAGACATGGGTCATCGCCGGCAAATCCGGCGTGAGGCCGTATTCGTGGACGAGGCGCCAATCCGCCGGTACTCGGCCCGCCGGGCCGAGGCAGCGCGCGCCGAGCTCGTGGAACGCGGTCTCCATGGGATCGAAGGGTGCCGTCTCGCTGGCGAGGACCGCGTAGCGCAGCAATCGCTCGTGGCGCGCGGAAAGTGGGCCGGTTACGCCGGGGGCGATCTCCCGCACGACGCCGGTGGCGAAGAGCCTCGCCACGGCCATGCGGTTCTGCGTGAGCGTGCCGGTCTTATCGGTGCAAAGCACCGTCGCGGAGCCGAGCGTCTCGATGGCGGCGGAGCGGCGCGTCAGCACGCCCTGCTGCGCGATGCGCCAGGCGCCGAACACGAAGAACACCCCGAGCACCACCGGAAACTCCTCCGGCAGGAGCGACATCGCGAGCGTGATGCCCGCGAGCACGCCTTCGAGCCAGCCGCCGCGCAGAAAGCCGTAGAGCAGGGCCAGCGCCGCGCTCAGACCGATCCCGAGCACCGCGAGGTAAGCCACGAGCCGCCGCGTCTGCCGGTGCAGCGGCGTGTCCGCGGTCTCGATTTGCGCGAGCGAGAGGCCGATCTTCCCCAGCTCCGAGCGCGCGCCGGTGGCCGTCACCTCGGCGATGCCGCGTCCGGAGACCAATACCGTGCCGGCGTGGATGCCAGATTGCTCCCCGCCGGGGCTCTTCGGGACCGCGATCGACTCTCCGGTCAGCAAGGACTCGTCGGCGGCGAGGTCGTTGGACTCGAGCAGCACTGCATCGGCCGGGACACGATCGCCCTCCGTCACCAGCAGGACGTCGCCGCGCACGACCTCGCGGCTCCCGATGCGGCGCTCGACGCCATCGCGCAAGACGATCGCGTGCGGGCTCGTGAGCTCCTTGAGCGCGGCGAGGGTGCGCTCGCTCCGGCTCTCCTGGACGGTCACGAGCCCGATGTCGAAGAGGGCGAAGCAGAGCAGCATCACCGCCTCGCCGAGATCGCCGAGCAGAAGGTAGATGATGCCGGCCGCGAGCAGGAGCTGCAGCATCGGCTCGCGGAGCACGTCGAGGAGGATGCGCGGGAGATCGCGCCGTCTCTGGCGCCCGAGGTCGTTCGGACCGTCCTCCGCGAGGCGTCGCGCCGCCTCGGCTTCGGTGAGACCGCTGGGGCGGCCGGTCATGTCCCTTGCATCAGCCCGCGAGCGTCGCGCGCACGCCGTTGATCACGTATTGCGCCGCGAGCGCCGCGAGCACGATGCCGAGGACGCGCGTCACCACATTGGCGCCGGTGACGCCGAGGAAGCGCGCGACCACGGTGGCGGCGAGCAGCGCGACGAGGGTCAGCGCCATGGTGACCGCGAGCGCCAGGAGCACCCAGGCTTGCGAGGCGACGTTGGGGGCGCCGCGCATCAGGAGGGTGATCGAGGTGAGCGCGCCGGGACCCGCGATGAGCGGGATCGCCAGCGGAAAGACCGCGATGTTGTGGCTGTGCGCGGCCTCCTCCTCCTCGGGCCTGGTGGTGCTGCGGATGCCCGAGCGGAGCGCCAGCACCATGTCCGTCGCCACCAGGAAGAGCAGGAGCCCGCCGGCGATCTGGAACGCCGGCAGCGAGATGCCCAGAATGTCGAGCAGCGCGCGCCCGACGAAGGCGAATACGAGGAGGAGTGCTGCCGCGATCGCAGCGCCGCGCCAAGCCGTGCTGCGGCGGTGCGCCGGCGCGATGTGAGCGGCAAGCGCCACGAACATCACCGCCGTTCCCAGGGGATCGACGATCACCAGCAGCGAGACAAGGTTGTAGACGAAGTCGTGCATGCGCCGACTTTAGCCGAAGCCGCTCACGCCGTCCCCGTGGGATCGGCGCTCCAGGATCATGCGCAGGCCGTGGCGCGGGCGAAGCGTGATGAGGCCCACGGGCTCGACGGGATGTCCGGGGACGAGGCGCAGGCGATAGCGCTGGGCGATCATGGCGAGGATGATCAGCGCCTCCGTCATGGCGAAGGCCGCGCCGATGCAGATGCGCGGCCCGCCGCCGAAGGGGATGTAGGCGAAGCGATGCCGCCCCGCCGCGCGCTCCGGCGCGAAGCGCTCGGGCTCGAAGACGTCGGGCCGCTCCCAGAGCAGGCGGTGACGGTGGAGGAGCCAGGGCACGATGAAGACGGTGGCGCCCTTGCGCACCCTGCGGCCCGCGACCTCGTCCTCCGCGAGCGCCTGGCGCGAGATCGTGTGCGCGGGCGGGTAGAGCCGCATCGCCTCCTCGAAGACCATGCGGGTGTAGCGGAGCGATGTCAGGTCCTCGTGACGCGGCGTGCGTCCGCCGAGCACGCGGGCGAGCTCCGCGTGCATCTTGGCCTCCTCGCGGGGATGCTGCGAGAGCAGATACCAGGTCCAGGCGAGCGCCTGCGCGGTCGTCTCGTGTCCCGCCATGAAGATGGTCACGACCTGGTCGCGGACCTCTTGCGGGCTCATGCCGAGGCCGGTCTCGCTGTCGCGCGCCGCGATGAGGCGGGCGAGCAGGTCCTTGGGCTGCGCCTCGCCGGCGCTCTCGCGCCGGATCAGCCGCTCGATGACGCGGTCGAATTCCCCGAAGATCTCGTGCCAGCCCCGCGAGCGCCGGCGCTGCCAGCGGTCCGGTACGCCCAGGAGATCCAGGAGATTGGGCCGCACCTCCACCTGATAGCGCCCGACCGCCTGCTCCACCACGGCGCTCACGCTCTCGGCGTCGGTCGAGAACATCGCGCGCGCGATGATCGCGAGCGTGAGCCGCATCATCTCCGCGGCCGCGTCGACCGTAGCGCCCCTGGGCAAGCGGTCCCAGCGCTCCAGCACCGCCGCCGTCGCCTCCGCCATCATCGGCGCATAGGCGAGGAGGCTGCGGTGATCGAAGGCGGGCGCCATGATGCGGCGCTGCCGCCGCCAATCCTCGCCGTCGCTGGTGAGGAGCCCTCTGCCGAGGCCGGGCTCGAGGAGGCGCTTGGCGATGCGGCTCTTCACGTAGTTGTCGGCGTTGTCGAGGAGCACGCGCTGCACGCCCGCTGGCGCATTCACGACGAGGTAGCGCCGCCAGAGGATGCGACGCTCGAAGACCTCGCGCTCGAAGGCGTGCTCGCCGTAAGTGGCGACGGAGCTGTCGCGCACCGTGCGCAGGAACTGCAGCAGCGGCAGTCGCCCCTGGAACCGCGGCGGCGCCGCGAGGACGGGCGCGCCGGTCACTCCGCGAGCGCCCGCTCGAGGAAGTCGAGCCGGTCCTGGCCCCAGAAGGGCTCGTTCTTATAAATGTAGAAGGGCGCGCCGAAGACCTGACGGTCGATCGCCTCGCGCGTCAGCGCGTCGTATAGGGCGGCGATCTCGGGCTTGCGCGCCGCCGCCACCAGGGCGGCGCCGTCGTGGCCCTGCTCGCGCGCGATCGCCGCGAGGACGTCGGGATCGGCGATGTTGCGCTCCTCGGCCCAGCAGGCCCGCATGAGCGCGAAGGCGATCGGACCGGGCTTGCCGCCCGCGCGCTCGGTCGCGATGATGAGCTGGGAGGCGAGGTCGGCGGCGACGGGGAAATACTTCGGCTCCAGCGTCAGGGGCACGTGCAGGAACTTGCGCCAGCGCTCGAGCTCGAAGAGGCGATAGGATTGCCGTTGCGGCGCGCGCTTGCCCAGGGGGAGGCCGCCGGAGACCGGGAAGATCTTGCCGAAGTCGACGGGCTTGTACCGCACCTCGGCTCCGGCCTTGGCCGCAATCGCCTCGAAGCGCTGGTGACCCAGATAGGTCCAGGGCGAGGCCGGGGTGAAGAAATAATCAACGGTCTTGCTCATCCATTCGTCCTCGGTTGCGGTCGGCCGCGCTCGCGGAGCGCGCGGCGGATGATTTTGCCCGTGGTGGTCATCGGAAGCGAGTCCACGAATTCGACCGCGCGGGGATACTCGTGGGCGGCGAGCTTCACCTTCACGAAGTCCTGGATCTCCCGCGCGAGCGAGGACGTGCCCTCGTGGCCGGGTTTCAATACGAGGAATGCCTTGACGATCTCCGTGCGCAATGTGTCGGGCACGCCGACCGCGGCCGCCATCGCGACCGCGGGATGCTTCATCAGGCAATTCTCGATCTCGCCGGGTCCGATGCGATAGCCGGCGCTGGTGATGACGTCATCCGCGCGGCCCAGGAACCAAAGATATCCCTCTGCGTCCGCGCGGCCAGTGTCGCCCGTCAGGAGAAAGTCGCCCGCGAACTTCTCTTTGGTCGCCGCGGGATTGTTCCAGTAGCCCAGGAACATCACGGGATCGGGCCGGAGCACGCCGATCTGCCCGTGCTCGCCCGCCGGCAGCGGCCGGCCGGTCTCGTCGACGACCCGCACGGTGTGGCCGGGAATGGCGCGTCCCATGGAGCCCGGGCGGATCGGGAAGAGCGCCGCGTTGTTGCCGACGACGAGGTTGCATTCGGTCTGGCCGTAGAACTCGTTGATCTCGACCCCGAAGGTCGCGCGGCCCCAGTCCAAGAGCTCGTCGCCGAGCGTCTCGCCGCCGCTCGCGACCGTGCGCGGATGGAGACCCGGGCGCGGCCTCGAGCCGAGCTGGCGCATGAGCTTGAGCGCCGTCGGCGGCATGAAGGTGTTGCGCACGCCGTGCTTCGCCATCAAGGCGAAGGCCTCCTCCGGGTCGAACTTGCGCGCGCGATAGGCGAGGACGGGGACGCCGTGATGCCAGGCCGGCAGCAGCACGTCGAAGAGCCCGCCGATCCAGGCCCAATCCGCGGGCGTCCAGAAGAGGTCGTGCGGCTGCGGGAAGAACTCGTGCGGCATTTCGACGCCGGGGAGATGCCCGAGCAGGACCCTGTGGGCGTGGAGCGCGCCCTTGGGATTCCCGGTGGTGCCGGAGGTGTAGATGATGATCGCGGGATCGTCGGCGGAGGTGTCGACGGCGGAAAACGCGTCGCTCGCCCGCGCGAGTTCGGCCTCGAAATCGAGCGTGCCCGCGACCGCGGCGCCGCCCGTGACGTAAACGCTTTCGAGCGAGCCAAGCCGGTCGCGGATCCTGAGGAGCTTCTCGAGCCCGATGGCATCCGTCACCAGGACCTTGGCGCCGCTGTCGCCGATGCGGAACTCCAGCGCCTCCTCGCCGAAGAGCGTGAAGAGCGGCACCGAGACGAGGCCCGCCTTGAAGGCCGCGACATGGGCGATCGCCGTCTCCGGCGCCTGCGGCAGCAGCACGCCGAGCCGGTCGCCGCGCCGGAGGCCGCGCGCGGTGAGCACGTTCGCGAAGCGGTTGGAGAGCGCTGCCATCTCGCGGAAGGTAAAGCGGCGCTCGCGGTGCTGCTCGTCGAGGAACAGAAGCGCAAGGCGGTCGCCATGCTCGGCGGCCTGCCGGTCCGCAACATCGGCGCCGATGTTGTAGCGCTCCGGCACCTGCCAGCGGAACGCGCGCGCGACCGCGTCGTAGCTCGACCCGCGCGTGAGCATGCGGCTTCAGTTCTCCCCGGTCGCCCCCGGCGCGCATGATAGCCGGGACGGCGGCCGGCACCAGCGGGACTCGCCGCATTACTGCCATATTGCGGGGATAAAGAGCCGAGCTTGCGGACGGGGGTCTCCGCGCCGGCCTACGGCATCGTCGGGGGTGCGACGGCCCTACCAGATATGGTATGTTCCGCCGTCTAAGCCTCAGGAATTAGCGATTCGCCATGGCTGGTCATTCCCAGTTCAAGAACATCATGTATCGGAAGGGCGCGCAGGATAAGAAGCGCGCCAAGATCTTCACGAAGATCATCCGCGAGCTCACCACCGCCGCGCGCACGGGCCTGCCGGACGTGAACGCGAACCCACGCCTGCGCGCCGCGGTCAACGCGGCGAAGCTCGCGAACATGCCGAAGGACACGGTGGAGCGCGCGATCCGCCGCGGCTCCGGCGAGGAGGCCGGCGACAACTACGACGAGGTCCGCTACGAGGGCTACGGCCCCGGCGGCATCGCGATCATCGTCGAGGCGCTCACGGACAATCGCAATCGCACCGCGAGCGACATCCGCGCCGCCTTCACCAAGGCCGGAGGCAATCTCGGCGAGACCAACAGCGTGAGCTTCCTCTTCGACCGCTTGGGCGAGGTGCTCTACCCCGCGAGCATCGCCTCGCCGGACGCGATGTTCGAGGCGGCCGTGGAGGCGGGCGCCGACAACGTCGAGAGCGGCGGAGAGCAGCACACCGTCACCTGCGCCGCCGACGACCTCAACGCAATTCGCGACGCGCTCGAGAAGCGCTTCGGCACCGCGCAATCGGCGAAACTGGTCTGGCGGCCCAAGGTCAACACGCCCGTCGCCGGGGACGACGCGGACAGCCTGCTGAAGCTCCTCGAGACGCTCGAGGACAGCGACGACGTGCAGAACGTCTACGCCAATTTCGAGATGGCGGACGACGTGCTCCAGCGCCTCTCGGCCTGAGGTCTTGCGATGCCCGGTGCGCGCCTCCGCCTCATCGGTCTCGATCCCGGTCTCCTGCACACGGGCTGGGGCGTGATCGAGGTGGAGGGCAACCGGCTCAGCTACGTCGCCGACGGCGTCGTGCACTCCCGCGGCGGCCGGCCGCTCGCGGAGCGGCTCGTCGATCTCTTCCGCGCGGTCGGCGAGGTGCTCGACCGCTTCGAGCCCCATGCCGCCGCCGTCGAGGAAAGTTTCGTCAACAAGAATCCGGCCTCGACTTTGAAGCTCGGCGTCGCCCGCGGCGTGGTGCTGCTGGCGCCCGCGGAGCGCGGCCTGCCGGTGACGGAGTATCCGACCAACCTCGTCAAGAAATCCGTCGTCGGCGTGGGCCATGCCGAGAAGGAGCAGGTGCAGATGATGGTGCGCCGCCTGCTGCCCGGCTGTCTCGCGGAGAGCGCCGATGCCGCCGACGCGCTCGCCGTCGCGATCTGCCACGCGCATCACGCGCAGACGCAGGCGGCGTGGTCGGCGCGTGGACACGCCCCCTCACCCCAACCCTCTCCCCGGAGGGGAGAGGGAGCTGCAACGGCACCACCTTCCCCCTCTCCCCCACGGGGAGAGGGTTGGGGTGAGGGGGAGTCACGATGATCGCCTCGCTCTCCGGCATCGTCGAGCGCGTCGCCGCCGATAGCGCGGTGATCGACGTGCACGGCGTCGGGTATCTCGTCTTCGCCTCGGCGCGAACGCTGGGGCGCCTGCCCGGGCGCGGCGAGCCCGCGCGGCTCCATGTCGAGACCCATGTGCGCGAGGACCACATCCATCTCTACGGCTTTGCCGAGGAGAGCGAGCGCGACTGGTTCCGCCTCCTCACGACGGTGCAGGGCGTCGGCGCCAAGACCGCGCTCGCGATCCTGAGCGCGCTGCAGCCGGAGGCGCTCGCCACCGCGGTGATGGCGCAGGACAAGGCCGCGCTGACGCGCGCCGACGGCGTCGGGTCCAAGCTCGCGCAGCGCATCCTGAACGAGCTCCGCGACAAGGTCGGCGGCATCGCGCTCGGGCCCGCGGCGCTGCAAGGTGCGAGCGCCAAGCCGCAAGCGGGCGCGGCGCAGGACGCGGTCTCCGCTCTCGTCAATCTGGGATATCCCCGCAGCGACGCCTTCGCGGCGGTCGCGGGCGCTACGCGGAGCCTCGGCGGCGAGGCGCCCTTCGACGCGCTCTTCAAGGCGAGCCTCAAGGAGCTCGCGCGGTGAAGGAGCAGCCTCGCATCGTCGCCCCCGATCCCCGCGCCGAGGACGCGGGCGAGACGTCCTTCCGCCCGCTGAGCCTCGACGAGTTCGTGGGGCAGCGGCAGACGCGCGAGAACCTTCGGGTCTTCGTGCAGGCCGCGCGCTCGCGCTCGGAGCCGCTCGACCACGTGCTGCTCTTCGGGCCGCCCGGCCTCGGCAAGACCACCCTCGCGCAGATCATCGCGCGCGAGATGGCCGTGGGCTTCCGCGCGACCTCGGGTCCGGTGATCCAGCGCGCGGGCGACCTGGCCGCGCTCCTCACGAACCTGCAGCCGCGCGACGTGCTTTTCATCGACGAGATCCATCGCCTGACGCCGGCGGTCGAGGAGATCCTCTACCCCGCGATGGAAGACTTCCAGCTCGACCTCATCATCGGCGAGGGGCCTGCCGCGCGC
>Ga0335070_10009266_pt1 | contig 11548 bp, 12 predicted proteins | sample Lox_Sample_13_FD_206722 | JGI IMG/M metagenome (GOLD analysis project Ga0335070, IMG submission 206722) | Soil microbial communities from Loxahatchee National Wildlife Refuge, Florida, United States - Lox_Sample_1.3 | ecosystem: Environmental > Terrestrial > Soil > Wetlands | place: USA...
TGCTAAAGCCAAAGAGTTCTTAGCAGAGAAAGGTTATAATCCGACCTTTGGAGCCAGGCCTCTGAAAAGGGCTATCCAGAAGTATTTGGAAGACCCTCTGGCAGAGGAAATCCTCAGAGGGCAGTTCAAAAGGGATTGTCAGGTATCTATTGACCGGGGTGGAGATGACAGCCTCAGCTTTAGCATAAAAGGAAAGGAAGAAGAGGTTAAAAAAACTCTGAAATCTTGAACAGATAATTCTCACTTGTTGAAATGGTAGGGACACGGCATGCCGTGTCCCTTTTTTATATAGCAGTCATCCCATTCTGAATTAGAATATATCTTATCCTAAATCTTAAAAAATTTAATTCTTCTCTTGACAAACATCAAAGACTGATTATCATATTATTGTCTAAAAGAAAATAATAGATCTGAAAGAGGAGTGCATTATGAGAAAAACTCTGATAATGTTTTCTCTATTCTTTGTCATTATTCTCTGCTCCTTTAATTTTCCTATTTTTGCCCAGGATCCCGGAATACCTGATACAGTAAGGTTTTTGTCCTGTGGTTCCATTGTGGTTTGCCCGCCTTGCACCGGAAGGGCTGTTGTCCCGATAGTTGTGGTTAACGACGAGCCCTTAACTCAGATAGTAATAAGCCTCAAGTGGACTGGCGCGATGACCTTAGACACAGTGGTCTTCGTGGGCAAGAGAGCCCGCACTTTCAGCTTGGTTTTCTTTCAAGCAAATAACGCTGACAAAATCGTGGTGCTTGAAGGGGTCGTTGCTCTGGGTGAAAAACCGGTTCCTGCTGGTAACGGAGTGTTAACTTACTTATTCTTCACAATTCAGGATACTGGTTCTGCAAGGATTGACACTGTCCAAACCCCGATCCCGGAGAGTTTCTATTTTTTAGATGATCATGAAAGCTTTTTCTGGCCACGTTTTTACCCGCTTGAATTTCAGATCAGAGAATATAGCACCTTGCTGGGCGACGTTAATCAGGACGGTCATATCACTATTTCTGACGTAATCCGTTTAGTCGATTATCTGTTCAAAGAGGGTCGTACTCCAGGATATCCTCCATCCGGAGATGCAAACGGTGACGGTAAGCTTGGAATGGTCGATGTCATCTACCTGGTGAATTTTCTTTTCAAAGGTGGACCAACTCCAGGTGGAGGCTGCTTCTGTGCCTATTAGAAAGAATAGGTCAGAAGTCCCGGACTCCTGACAAATGGTATCAAAAAAACTAAATGTCAGGAGCCTAATGGCTCCCGACCTACTTTAGGAATATTTACTTAGGTTTCAAGCAGATTTCCCTTGCCAAAAGGGTAAAAGTATATTAAATTTTAAACCCAAGTCTCCGTATTAGAGAATTGGGTTTAAATTTTGCCATATTTATCGTTAGAAGGAGGAGGTTTTTTTAATGGCGCATAAAAAAGGTGTAGGAAGTTCCAAAAACGGACGCGATTCCAATGGTCAGAGGTTAGGAGTAAAGCGCTTTTCAGGAGAAAAGGTTTTAGCTGGCTCTATTTTAGTGCGGCAGAAAGGGACCAGGATTCATCCGGGACTGAATGTAGGTATGGGCAAGGACAATACTCTTTTTGCCAGAATTACCGGCCTGGTCAAATTCGAGAACAAGGGAAGGGACAGGAAAACAGTCAGCGTTTACGCTTAAAATTTTTGTCCTTTCTTGATAAATATTTCACAAGGGTTGGTTTTTAATTTGCTGTAAATAGACCTCGTGCGTCATTGCGAGTCCAGATGGACGAAGCAATCCTTCAACTTCATGGGAAACGAATTGTTTCGTCGTCCTGCAGACTCCTCGCAATAACATGCCGGGATGACTAAAACTGCTCTTTAAAATTTAAACTTTTCCTTCGATGAAACCGATCGGCATCTTTTTGAGCGGCTGCGGCTATCAGGATGGCACTGACATCTGGGAGGCGGTGCTGCTGTATTATTTCCTGGAACAAAGAAAGATGAAAACTGTTTTCTTTTCTTCTCCGCCCATTAATCCCCAGAAAAACTCAAGCAGTGACAAGACCTCCCAGCCACATGAAGACTTCTTTTCCAAGACTGCTATGCTGGTTCGTGGAAATCTGAAAGAGCTAAAAGAAACCGGCTCGGATACCCTTTCTGCCTTGATACTGACAGGAGGTGAAGGGATACTAAAGAATTTTACCCAATCGGAGGAGAAAAATCCGATCTTAAAAGTCGATCCAGAGTTGAAAAAATTCATCCGGGAGATTTACCGGCGTAAAAAGCCGATTGCCGCCTGCGGGGTGGCTTCTGTGGTGCTCGCTTCCTGTTTGAAGGACCTGGTTGATTCTCCTCCGACTTTGACCTCAGGTAACGACCCGGAACTGTCCAGCCGGCTCGAAAAAATGGGGGTCAATTACGTGATTACCAAAATTTCGGAAGCAGTGATAGATTCTGAGAACCGGCTGGTTACCACGCCCGGCTCCCAGATAAAAACCAACCTGTCCGACCTGGGAACAGGTCTGAACAATTTAATCGATGGAATATTAGAGCTAACCAAATAGTCTCCGCCGCAGGCGGAAGAGGAGGAGCTATGAGAGAAATCTCAGTCAAGGAGATCATCAGTAAGGTAAAGGACCTCTGCATCGATGCCAATTACAATTTAGGCGAGGATGTGGAGAAGGCTCTAAAGGAGGGGTTCCAGAAAGAGGAGTCCCCGACTTCAAAGGAGACTCTGAACCAGATCATCGAGAACGTACAGATATCCAAACAAGGGGAGTTCCCTTTGTGCCAGGATACAGGCTTTGCAGTAGTATTCGTGGATTTGGGGGATCAGGTATTTGTAAAGGACGGCAATCTGTTCGATGCGATCAACGAAGGGGTTAGACAGGGATACAAGGAAGGATATCTGAGGAAATCGATCCTGGGCGACCCGATCGAGAGAAAAAATACCGGGGATAACACTCCGGCGGTCATCCATATGAACGTGGTCAAAGGCGACAAGCTGAAGATAATCGTTGCTCCCAAGGGTGGCGGAAGCGAGAATATGTCTGAGGTCAAGATGATGAAGCCTTCGGATGGGGTTGAAGGGGTAAAGGAGTTCGTCATCGATATGGTCAGGAGATCAGGCTCCAACCCCTGCCCGCCTATAATCGTCGGAGTCGGGATCGGCGGGACTTTCGAGAAGTGTGCGGAGATGGCCAAAAGGGCACTATTGAGACCAGTAGGCGACAGGAACCCGAATTCATTCTATGCCAAATTAGAAGAGGAATTACTGGAGAAGGTCAACAAATTAGGGATCGGTCCACAGGGTTTTGGTGGAAGGGTAACTGCTTTGGACGTGCATGTGGAGACTTTCCCCTGTCACATAGCCTCTTTCCCGGCAGCAGTCAATATCCAGTGCCATGCTTCAAGGCATAAAGAGGCTGTAATCTGAATAACAAAATGACTAAAAAACTGGAGGTAAAAAATGCCGGCAAAAAAAATCAATACCCCTTTGACTGATCAGGTAGTCGAGAGTCTAAGAGCAGGCGATAACGTGCTGATAACTGGTGAAATCTATACTGCCAGAGATGCTGCACATAAAAGAATGGTCGAGATGCTGGACCGGGGTGAAAAGCTTCCTTTCGATCTTACAGGACAGCTGATTTACTATGTCGGACCATCCCCTGCCCGTCCGGGCAAGGTCATCGGTTCTGCAGGGCCAACCACATCCGGAAGGATGAACAAATATGCACCCAGGATTCTGCAGGCTGGTTCCAAAGGGATGATTGGAAAAGGAGAGATGGGAGCTGCAGTGGCAGAAGCCCTGAAAAAGTATAAAGGAGTCTATTTCGCAGCAGTGGGCGGTGCAGCAGCCCTGATTGCCAAGTCGATTATAGCCAATGATCTGGTTGCCTGGGAGGAATTAGGCGCCGAGGCAATCCGTAAGTACAAAGTAAAGGATTTTCCAGCCATCGTGGTCCAAGACTGTCATGGCGGGAACCTTTATCAGGAGGGGGTCAAGAAATACCAGAGAGCTTAGGAATACAGCTTGTAGCAATTAGCTTGGAGCAGGTAGCTGAAAATCAACTGCGAAAGAGCACGCAGCAGTCAGCCTGCGGCGGATTAATTACGCGTTACAAGAACGGTATACTAAAGAACAGGGGCTTGCCCAATACGCCTCTGTTCTTTTTCTAGGTGAAAACAGCCAAATTAAAGGAATGAAAATGAAAAAAATAGTTATCGGTTTCGGATTACTCTTTATTCTATTTCTCTTTGTAAGTGCTAATCTTCAGGCTCAAGCCTTAACCCACCTGCTGGGAAAGGGCGGGTTCGAGCTTTCAGGAAATTATCAGACTTATGAAAGAGAGCTAAAATTCACCAAGTTCAAACCAGAAACCTTGGAATATGATCAGGCACAACTGGATGTGCTTAACCAGGAAGCCGGAGTAAAAGCAAAAAGCCCGATTTATTACCTGCAAGGCAGTTTTGGATTCGCTGGAAATGTCCAGCTTCAGCTTGGCGTGGGGATTGCCACTCATAAATTCGAATATACTGACAAGCTCGAAGCGGGTAATAACTTCACCCTTAAAAAGTCAAACGTGGTCTTTATGAAGTTAGGATTGGGGAGTGGCTATCGTTTCCCTTTTGGTCTTCTTTTGACCGGGAACGGAGCTGTCTCCGCTTATCCTCTGACAGGGTTTGGCGATACTACTCGTTTCAAAGGAGATGGGGTGTATGGGGAATGGGATATCGATCTGACAGCCGGATACGACATGAGATTCGTTCCCGAATTACTCCTCACTCCCTATGCCGGATTTGAATATACTGGAGCATTTGAATATCTGAAGGGCACGGCTTATGACGAAGGTTTAGGCAATGATCTGGAGTTTCAGTTAAGGGAGAAAAAGTCAACTGGTGGTTATCTGGGCCTGGATATGAGCTGGAAAAAACTGTTTTTAAAAGGGGAAGGTCATTTCGGAGCAAGAAAAGGGTTTTTCTTGCAAACTGGTGTGAGATTGTAGTTGCCTGATTTATCAGGCGGACCAGAATTCGTAGCGCCCGACCCTTGTGTCGGGAGTTTTTTGTTTCCCTCTCCTTTTAGGAGAAGGTTAAGGTGAGGTCAGAGAAGATTACCACTAAAACTGGCGACCCATCAGTTCGACAAGCACACTGCTCTGAGTGAAGCCGAAGAGCTGGTCGCCCCTACAGAAAAAACAAGCCCCACCTTTAAGTCAAGGTAGGGCTACCAATTAATGATGACTAAAGAAATTTTGACAGAACAATGTTCTGTCCCTACGAATACTAAAACTTTCTAAACACTGTCTTCATCTTCAGCCGGGCTATGGCACCGCTTGGGTCCAGGTCCTTGGGGCAGACTTTCTGGCAGTTGAAGACTGTGTGACATCTGAAGATTCCATTGTCCCTGGCAACTACTGCAATCCTTTCTTTTGCGCCACCGTCTCTGGAATCATCCACAAATCTTAGCGCTTTAAGCAGGGCGTGAGGTCCTAAATAGTTCTCGTCTTTCCCTGCTACAGGACAGGAGCCATAACAGGCACCGCACAAAATGCAGTCCAGCCAGGCATCGATTTTTTTCCTCTGGGCAATCGACTGGATATATTCCTTCTGAGGCGGCTGTTCCTTAGGAATGAAATAAGGTTTAATTACCTTGAAGTGACCAAAGAACGGATTCAAATCCACGACCAAATCTTTCAAGATCGGAAGATGAGATAATGGCCTCAGGGTGATCTTACTGCCCATCACAGAGATCTGGGTCTTGCAGGCCAGGCGGTACATATCATTGATGTGCATGGCGCAGGAGCCGCACACAGCTTCACGACAGGAGGCGCGATAAGCTACTGAAGGGTCGAGGTTTTCATTAATATAAGTCAGACCCTCCAGGATCGTCATCCCTTTTTCCGGCTCGAACTGGTATTTCTGGAAATATGGCTCCCCGCCTTTGTCCGGATCATACCTGAAAATGTTGAATTCAACCATATTAGTATTTCCTCTCTTCTGGTTTATACTTGGTTATCTTGACCGGGGAATAATCCAGTCTGGGCCCGGTCTCGGTGAAATAGGCTAAGGTATGTTTTAGCCAGTTGGCGTCATCCCTGGTCTTGAAATCGGTTCTGAAGTGTGAACCCCGGCTTTCTTTTCTGGCTATAGCTCCAGTGGCAATCGCCTCAGCCACGTCCAGATTCCCCTGCATATCATAGAACCCGATGACATCGTAATTATATTTTTTTCCGTTAAAGGCAGGCCTGAGCTTTTTTGATTTCTCTTTGAGTTCTTTGATTTTGCTCAATCCCTTAACCATTGCCTGCTCGTTCCTGAAGATACCAAAACCTTCCACCATTACCTCAGAGAGCTCATTTTTAATCTTGTAGGGATTCCCTTCACCGGTTCCTTTTTTCCACTGGGCAATCTTACTTTCCTCTTTTTTCAGCGCTTCATCCAGAACCTTAGTCTTAGGACCTTTTTCCTTGTCCTCCACGTATTCTGAAGCCTTTTTACCTGCCTTGGCGCCATAAACTATAGTATCCAGAAGAGAGTTTCCGCCCAGGCGGTTAGCACCATGCATACTAACACAAGCGCATTCGCCAGCCGCATATAAACCTTTCATCCGGCATGCTCCGTCGATGTCCGTGTCTACCCCTCCCATACTATAGTGCGTGCCCGGAGTGATCGGTATCGGCTCATAAATCGGGTCAATTCCTATAAAGCTCAGACAGATATCTCTAATTCCGGGAAGCCTGTCCATGATCTTGGCAGCTCCAAGATGCCTTAAGTCCAGATGAATGGAGCCATCCGGGAATCCTCTTCCCTCGTTTATCTCGGTCTGTATGGACCTGGAAACTATGTCTCTTGGACCCAACTCCATCACCTTTTCCGAGACATAGTTTTTCATGAACCTTTCTCCCTTGTTGTTTATCAGATATCCGCCTTCGCCCCTGCAGCCTTCGGTCATCAGGATGTGAGAGCGTGCTAAGCTGGTCGGATGGAACTGGATGAACTCGATATCTTTCAAAGGCACGCCTGCCCAGAAAGGGGCACCCATTGCCAGACCAGTATTGGTCAGCGCATTAGTCGTATTAGCGTAGATTCTTCCGATTCCTCCGGTTCCGAAAATAACCGCATTAGCACCCATTGGAACCAGCTCGCCTGAATTCGGATCGTAGGCGATGATACCATAGCAGTTTCCATTCTCATGACCTAAAGCGAATACAACCCACTCCTCATAAACTTTGATATTCGCCTTTATGATCTGCTCATATAAAGTCTGTAAAAGATACAAGCCGGTCTTATCAGTCGCATAGCAGGTTCGGGGATAACCAGCGCCACCAAAGGGCCTCTGAGCAACCTTTCCTTCCGGGGTTCGGCTAAAAGGACATCCCCAGTGCTCCATCTCGAAAATGGTCTCTGGTCCGTGATAGGTCAGGTATTCGGATGCATCCTGGTCAGCCAAAAAATCGCTCCCCTTGATGGTATCAAAGGCGTGCTTATCGAGGTTATCGTCTTTGCCTGCCTCCACATTGGCTAATGCTGCATTGATTCCTCCCTGAGCCTCGCCCGAATGAGACCGCATCGGATGAACCCTGGATACTATAGCTACGTCCTTGACCTTTTTAGCAGCTTCGATTGCGGCTCTCATCCCGGCTAACCCCCCTCCGACTATCAATATTTCGTGAAATAGCATTATTATTCTCCTTTTCTAATGTGCCAGAACCCTGGGAACAAACATAACCACGGTCAAAACCATCACCGCTATGAAGATGATAATTGAAACCCACTGGATGGCTTTATGTTTTCGGGTCATAAGGAAAAAATCCGCAATGGTTACGCTCAGGCCGTTTAAAAGATGAAAAGCCACTGCCGAGATCAAAAATATCTCCAGAAAATGGAATACAGGCGTCTGAACAAAATTTGTCCAGGCGTTGAACTTCTCAGTCGAGCCGGTCAGAAAATAAGAGCCGGTAACCAGAAAATGAGGGAAAAGATATAAAAATAAGACCACCCCGGCTATCCGGTGCAAAAACCAGGACCAGGTTCCGGTATTTGGGTTGCGGTTGATCTCATGAAAATAATGTCCTATGATTCCGGGTTTCTTGTCGTACATATCAGGCTCCTTTCCTCAGAAGTGCGTTGATGGCCAAATATCCGTAGATGCAGAGCAGGATTCCGACTACCCAGAGAAAAACCTTGATTCCCTTACCAGAGGCTATGCCCGGCCTGTAATCCTCGATCACGCCCCAGGCACCGTTAAACCCGTGAAAAACCGCAATCGGGACAAAAAGGATGTAAAAAACTGCCCACCAGTTGCTGGCATGCAGCCGGTCTGTGACCACTGTGAAGTCCAGATGCCACTGGGAGGTAAGGTGCAGAACCTTCAGATGCATGATCAGGAAGAAAGCCAGGAACAGACCGGTGATCCTCTGCAGGAACCAGCCATAAGCCCCTCCTGAGCTTACCCTTTCATCCATAGAGGAACTCCTTTTTTTGAAAGTTTGTAATTTTTGTCACAAATTGGTTCAATTTATGTTTTTCCTACATAAAAAGTCAATAAAAAAATAAAAAAACAGTTGGATCTGAACATTGGTCTGTCCCTTCACTAAAGACCCTGAAAGGGTCGCACTGCGATTTAAGCCAATAGCCAAGAGTAAATAGCAAAGCAACAAATCCCTTGATTTTTCCTTGTCCGCACGTAAATTTAGTGTTTAGTTCAGGAGATAGCCATGTATGATTTAATCTTACTGCATCCTCCCAGTTTGTATGATTTTCGCAAGCGCTCGATTATGTTCGGGCCGATAAGCGATGTCATTCCTTCAACTCCAATTTTCGATATGTATCCTCTGGGTTTTGTGACTTTATCCTCATATCTTTCCAAGAGAGGATTGAAGGTCAGGATTATTAATTTAGCGGTCAAAATGCTCTCCAGTCCGGATTATGATGCTGAATCCGAAATAAAAAACCTAAAAGCCATGGCTTTTGGAATCGACCTGCACTGGCTGCCTCACTGTCAAGGTGGGTTGGAAATAGCCAAACTCGTCAAAAAGCACCATCCTGAAGCTAAAGTGATCTTCGGTGGGCTTTCTTCCTCCTATTTTCATAAAGAGCTTATAGATTATCCCCAGGTTGATTTTGTCATCAGAGGAGATTCAGCCGAGGAGCCGCTTCACAGGTTGATTCAGACTCTGAAAGGAAAAGGGGAGCTATCTTCGATTGCAAATCTCACTTACAAGGATGGTGACAATGTGGTAAAGGCGAATCCACTATGTTTTGTCCCTGAAAACCTGGACGGGGATGGACTGGATTACGCTCATCTGTTCAAATCAGTTTTGCGAGACAAAGACCTTTTGGGATATTTCCCCTTTTATGGCTGGGGAAAATATCCGATCACCGCGATCTTCACCTGCAAGGGGTGTACTCAGAACTGCACCTCCTGTGGCGGATCCTCTTATGCCTATTTGAATCTGTGCTTGAGGGAAAAGCCGGCATTTCGCGATCCGGAATTGGTAGTGAGTGATATGAAAAAAATCTCCTTTTTCTTCAAAGGACCCATCTTCCTTTTAGGTGACCTGTTTCAGCCGGGTGAGGTTTATGCCTACAGGACTTTAGACCTCTTGAAAAAGGCAAAGATAAAAAACCAGGTGGTGGTCGAATTCTTCGATACTCCGCCTGAGAAATTTATCTTCCAGTTAGCAGATACTTTGCCCAATTTCAATATCCAGATCTCGGCTGAATCGCACGACCCCCTGGTCAGATCCTCATTTCAAAGGAATTATGACAATGCTGCATTGGAAAAGCTGATCGAGGATTCTCTCAAAGTCGGTTGTAAAAAATTCGATCTTTTCTTCATGATTGGGCTTCCTCATCAGACCTATGAATCAGTCATGGAAACAGTCGACTACTGCGATCATCTGCTGGATAAGTTTAATTCTAAAAGACTCTATCCCTATATTTCACCCCTGGCTCCATTTGCTGACCCGGGGAGCCTGGTTTTTGAAAATCCTGAAAAATACGGTTACACTTTTCTATTCCGTTCCTTAGAGGAGCACCGGAAAGCACTGGAAAGCCCAAGCTGGAGATATATGCTCAATTACCAGACCAAATGGATGAACCGGGAGCAGATAGTTTACAGCACCTATGAGGCGGCTTCCAGGATGAACTCGATAAAATACAAACATGGTTTGATGGATAAGGAGACGTATCAGCAGATGGATGCCCGCATCAGGACCGCAGTCGAGGTGATGAGGAAAATCGATCTGATAGTCGAACTAGGGAGAAGTCTGGATTCAAAGGAGTTAGAAGAGCTTAAAAGTAGGATTGATTTGACCCGTGATTCAACCCTGTGCGATAAGAACGAATTGGAATGGCCCTTACGCTTTTTTCACGGCAGGTTGCAAAGGTGGGGTATAACTAATGCTTTTTATCTCCTCTCAGCGCTTAACTTTTTGAAAAAACCCTTCTCACTGCGTAAACCATAATTCTGAGCAGAGCCGTCACAAAAAGCAGGATTCCAAAAAGATAAAGCAGAATCCTATTTAAAATTCCGGTTTTGTATTTGGAGAGGAATCGAAAAAAACTCAGATGAGAAGATAAAATCATACTTGGCTTTGATTGTTCGGTCGATCCTCCCTGATAATGCAGAGCTTTTGCCTCTGGCAAGAAATATAATTTCCCTCCGCTTTGTTTTATTCGATAACATAGGTCAACATCGTTGAAAAAAATTGGAAACCGCTCGTCAAAAACTCCTGTTTTTTGAATCACATTTCGACGCAGCAAAAGGCAGGAGCCCATGGGCTGGTCAACCTCTCCGGGAGATTGAAAATCAAAATATCCCATTCTCCATCTGCCGAAGATTCTGTTTTTCGGAAATAAAAGGCTTGGTCCGGTGAATTCCCAGAAGAGAATGGAAAAATCCGGGAATTCCCTGCAGGAAGGTTGGATGCTGCCATCCGGATTCAAAAGCTGTGGTCCTAGGGCATCAATCTCCGGTTGCTTCTTCAGGAAATCGAGCATGAGTCTCAGGCAATTTTCTTTCAATTCAACATCCGGGTTTAAAAGAAGAAGATAATCACCTTTGGAAACCTCTATTCCCTGATTATTAGCTTTGGCATAACCCAGATTCTGTTGATTGGAAATCAGCCTGACCTCAGGTTTGAATTTACCGATTACTTTTGTGGTGCTGTCCTTAGAATCATTATCTACCACTATTACTTCCAAATCTATCGAGCCTTTGGTATCGAAAATAGATTTTAAGCACTTTTCGATAAACTCTTCACTATTCCAGGTAACGATTATTATAGAGAGTAACGGCATTTTTATTTTTCCTTAATTCATCATCTAACGAGTAGCCGAGCCTTAATGGCACGGCAGTTGTTATTCTGAGACCGCCGAAGGTGAGGTGAAGAATCTATAGATTCTTCGGTCGCTTCGCTCTCTCAGAATGACATGAGAATGTCCTCTACGTAAATATCCGATTCGGGAATGCTTTGATCACACACAATTAGGCTAAATCATAATCTATTTCCTCTTCAATATATCGTCAAAGAGCTTTGAAAGTCTTGAGGTCAAATATTTTCGCTCATATTTTTCGATCA
>Ga0335070_10009267_pt1 | contig 11548 bp, 11 predicted proteins | sample Lox_Sample_13_FD_206722 | JGI IMG/M metagenome (GOLD analysis project Ga0335070, IMG submission 206722) | Soil microbial communities from Loxahatchee National Wildlife Refuge, Florida, United States - Lox_Sample_1.3 | ecosystem: Environmental > Terrestrial > Soil > Wetlands | place: USA...
ATTGGAGAGACCGGAACATAACTTCTGCTATAGCCACTTCATGGCAGTCAATGACAAGGCTTCATTGACCCCGTCCTCTATCATCGAGGCCCGGGCGTCTCTGAACATTTTTTCGACGGGATATTCTCGGGACAGACCGCTCGCTCCGAATATCTGAATCGCCTGGCTGGCGACCTCAAATGCGGTTTCGGTGGAAAGGCACTTGCACGCGACGGCATGGGGAGCCGAGGGCCGAGGGGCGGTGGCGTTATACACTGCCATCCTCATAGCCGCGGCTCGGGCCGCTTCGACCATAGTGAACATCTTGAAGAGTTTCAATTTGATGTTCTGGTGCTCAATAATTGGCACGCTACCCTGAACCCGATGCTTGGCAAAATCCAGCGCCTCGTCAAAGGCAGCCTTTGCCAAGCCAGCGAAGACGGCCGCCATTCCGCCATTGACGTAGGCCAGCGATCTCTCTTCCAAAAAATCGTCGATCCCCAGCGCTTCTCTCAGCGCGGGAGTCATGACCATATTGTCCACGGGGACCCGGACGTCATCAAAGTATATTTCACCCTGATTCAGGGGACGTTGCCCGATCTTGTCCAGCGGTTTCCCACGGCTGATACCGGCTAAATCCAGGGGAACAAGGGCTAGACCTTGGCCCTTCATCCCCTTATCAGGGTCCAAACCGACGTGTAGTACGGCATGAGTGGCGATAATGCCGTTGGAGACCCAGGCCGATTTTTGGCCATTGATGATGTATTCATTCCCCCTTAATACCGCCTTAACCGACGGCCCGCATTTCGGGTTATCGCCGCCCAACGTCCAGTCGGTGCCGTGGTCCGGCTCGGTAATGGCCCAGCAGCCGATGAGCCTACTATCGTTGTCCTCAACAAATCGGTTGACCATTTCAAGCAAGAATTTGTTTTGCGGGAAATATGGGGCCAAAGATGCGGCCGTATGAAACGGCATGGCGGATACGCCCAAGGAGATGGCCAGGCCGGCGTCCGCGTATCCCAGTTCCTCAGCGATAAGGTATGCGGTCATGGGATCGATATCTTCCTTCATGCCGCCCATGGCCTTTGGGATGCCCATTTTGTGCAGGCCCAACTCGCGCGCTTTTGTAAAAACGTCCCAAAGCACCGACCCGTCTGCAATCACGTCGGCAGGATTATCAAGTTTATCTAATTCAACGCCGGCAGGGCGCATCACCTCCGCGCCAAATTTACGGGCCGTATCGCGCATGGCGATTTGCTCTTTGGTTAAATTGACGTCTAGCTCCCGGTAACTCATCCCTTTTTGCCTCTTGCCCAAGCGAATTTCATTCCAGCAGCCCTTTCGCTCCCGGCCTAAGATGGAGGAGCGAGAGTCTGGAGGATGTCTGTCGGATTGCGCTCTTCCAATATGTCATGCATCCTGAGCTCGATGAGCTGTCTGAAATCGGCGTGAGTCAAGATGTAAAACTTGTTTTCCGAAATGGCGCTGAAAACCATGTCAGCTATCATCTCACAGCTCATCCCGCCCTCGATCATCTGCTTGTAGTACTGGCGCCACATTTCGTATTCAGGAGTAATGACCTCTTCTTCAGGCAGGTTGCAGAGGTCTTGAGGGCGGTGCTTGTCGCAGTCCATGATAGCCGTTTTTACAAAGCCGGGACACAAGACCGACACTCCCACCTTGGCGCCATTTAGGGTTAGCTCGTGATACAGCGTTTCGGAGAGAGTTACCACGCCGTGTTTGGCCACCTTGTACGCCGCCTGACCCGGCCCGGAGATCAGCCCGGCCAACGAGGCGGTGTTGACCACATGGCCCTCGGTGTCCTGATCGAGCATAATCGGCACGAAGACCTTGAGGCCGTAGATAACGCTCCACAGGTCCACACCGATGACCCACTCCCAGTCCTTGATCGTACTATCACGGATGGTCGTGCCTGCGCTCACACCGGCGTTATTCACCAGCAGGTGTACCCCGCCAAACGCTTGGAGAGTCTTTGTCGCCAGGGCCTCGATATCGGTCAGCCTCGACACGTCTGTTTTGACGGCCAGGACCTGCGCACCCCGGCCCTTTAGTTCCGCCTCGGTCTTTTCCAGACCCTGCTCGTCGATGTCGGCCAGGACCACCTTCATGCCCTTGTGAGCCGCACGCTCGGCCAAGCCCCGGCCTATACCGGATGCGCCGCCTGTGATAACTGCTACTTTATTTTTGAACTCTTTCATCACGATCACCATGTATGAGTGAAAATCATCCTTTACCTGAAAAGCGGTCCCATCGTAAGAACGCATGCGGCGCAAATTCAAGAGGATCAGCCTCAGCTACGACCTTGCCCGGCTGCATGGTATTGTTCCCCCTCGTATAGACCGCTCCCAGCATCTTGACCACCTCGACCGTGTTCCAGGGATCTTGATCAGACGGATTCATCACCACTTCGGCTTCACCGATCTTTAATTCTGCCGGCTTGAAGATCACTGATTCTCGTATCAATCTTGGGTTGTAGTCGAAGCCCGGGCCTTCAGGGTTCGGGAAATGTTTAAAGTTGTACGCGAAGCGTTCTTGCTCGGGGTCGCCGGATGCGGTGTCTTGGAAAAGTTTCAGCAGCCCGGCGTCATTAGGTTGCCCAGTTAGCTTGGCCTTGACATAGAAATACCGGACACCGTGGCGCTCAACCCAGCCTTCGACAAAATCGCCCTGGTTATCAAAGTGGATGTTCGCCATCTTCTTGGGGTAGCCGAACACCTCTCGGCCGCCAGCCATGGCCATATCATTAGTGACCGGCATAGCCAGGCAGTAGCCGCCCGCTATACCCTCATACTCGGCCAAAAGAAACAGTGCCGCCTCCTTGTACGGCAGGCTGAAATTGGTCTCGGGATAGTCGGCCACAAACGCTGAAGCAATAGGCTTCTCCGCGGGTTTCAACGGCGGGGGCAAAAGACTTTTAATGATCTCGGACGTAGTCTCCCAGGTGACCGTCAGCATCTCGGCGCCGTAGAATTCGGCTCGTTTGCCAACCATGGACATTATTTCCTCGAGCGTCCTGGTGAATCCCATCACCGTACCTCCAATCTTATTGTCTCCGGTTTATTCCAACCCGGTCTTCTCCTGACTTTGTGCGTCCACCAACAAGCCTCTCATGATTAGTTCTCCTGCTTCTCTGATACAATCCGCGATCTCGGTTTCGTTGAATTCTCGCCCAACAGAGTTGTTGAACTCTTGTCCTGCCAAGTCATTGTTAATATTGGCCAACCCATGAACAAAGATCCACCAATAAAAGACCAGTTTGCGGAGTTGATCCCTTGACATTCCTTCAGATCGAGCGTCTTTTGAAAGGGCTTGAACCACGAACTCGAAGTTCTCCTCACCGAGTTTGACTTGTAATTGACCGTGCTTCTCGTCGTTGATGGCCTTAAACAAGTGGCGTTCATCCTTGGCAAATAGTACGTAACCTAAGCCCAGATCCAAAATGGGGTCACCGGTGCGCGGGGTTTTTTGGAACAATAGCTGGAGATCAAGGGCCTTCTTGACGATCATCTCCTCGAGGTCACCCATAGATCCGAGATTCGAGTAGATGGGCATGGTAGACGAGCCCAGTTCAGAGGCGATGGCTCGGGCCGACAGCTTCTCCCAGCCCTGACGGCGAACTATGTTAAAGGCCACCTCGACGGTGTCTCCTTTGCGGAACTTGGTTTTAGGTGCCATGGAAGCTCTCGATAATTCGTTTAAAGTTAATATAACAACTGTTATGCTAAAAACCGACAACGGCAACCATGTGGAAGTGTTCAAACGAGGTCCTTGCTCAAATCCTCGCCGATGGTGGTGCTCTTCAACTCCAATCCAAACAGGGCAGCAGCAGTAATTCCAAGGTCTGCAATGCGTATGGGCCTGTCGCTCACACCTGTCTTCCCGCCTGGGACCATGACCGCCGCTACGATGGGAAGGGTATCCACCGATCCGTGACCACCGTTGTACACCCGCCATGGCGGCCACCATGTTGGCACTTTCCTGCCGACATTAGGAATCTGGCCGTTGTAAACCGGGATCTGCCAGCCGTTCTTTGCAAGGATAATCAGGTCGGGCCAGATCAGAGTCTTTTCCTTGTCAATGTCCACATAGTAGTTGTGGTAGAGCTCTCCCGGCAGACACAACCCCTCAACCCCGTTCTTCATATCGTCTCGGTCAAGAACCCACCACGGACACTCCATCGTACCGGTCTGCGGGTTCAATGCCCTGTGCGCTAACAGCGCAGCCTTTGCGCCTGAAACTCGGTCCTTGTGTGCACGCCGCCAATACAGAGCCCCGTAGCTACTCACGCTGAATGCGTACATCGTCTGCTTCTCAAGGATCCCTCCCTTTTCCACAATCCCTGCATTCTCGAGGATGCTCTTGCAATCGGTCGACAAGAAATCCTCGGTGTAAAGGTGATTCTCTGAGCCGTGATCGCTTAAGAGAATAATCCGGGAGCGGCCGAGCACCCCTTGCTTTCCCAGGCCGTCAATGAGACGGCCGAACTGGATGTCCACGTCGCGAATCACGTTGAGCGCCGCCTCTTTAAAGAGTAGCTTGTTCCTGCCGCTGACGAGCTGATATTCGGGCTTGTTCTCGCACCCCACAGGCGGCTTGTACGGGGGAACCGCATCTACGAATTCCGATGAGTCCCACGCGCTACCAATACAGTGCCCTGCATCGTCACACTGAGCCATAATTATGTAGGCCACGTCCGGGTTTTCACGCCTGAATATCTCAAGGGTCGAATCCACGATCCATCTGTCCTGTGGAAAATGGTTGGGAAAATGCTCCATCTGCCATGTCAGTAGACTCCCCTGGCCTGTGTAGAGCCTGGTCATGACCTCGCTCAACCTCATGGGCCCACCCCAAAACCCAAGGTTCGTTGAGGCAGGATCACAGGCTGCATTCTTGTCTGTCGCAGGATGTGCGAAACTACCCCCTTCGGGGTCCTTGAGATAGTCAGGGTGGTTAACACCGGTCACCAGGATGTCGATGCCGGAACCGGCCGGGTTGTCGCGAAACATTTCTCCCACCCATGCTTTGCCCGTAATAAGAAGTGTCTTGGAGTTAGGCCAGCGACGTTTCCAGGCATGAAAGAGAGTGTCCACAGGCCTGCCTTTATCGTCCTTTGCAAATGACATGCTGGTAGGTTGTATGACAACCTCACCGCTCTCGTTCCAGCGAGAGGGTTGGGCCCATACGCTGATGATCCCAGTCTGGCCGGAGGATGTCCCTGCCAGGGCATTGAGGTGGTTCATATCCGTGGCAGCGGGCAGGTAACATTTTGCATTTCTGTACCACATGGATCGTTTTAGAAATGCATGGACATTAGGCATGAGCCAGTTTCCTTCGCTGCCGCCAGGAAGACCTTTAGCATCGAGTTGAAAGTATTTTGGGTTAAGGGCATCAATGGCTATGAAGATGAGTTTTTCCTGATTGTTGACAACACTGCCAAGGCTTCTGGTGGCAAGTGACCCCCAGTTCATGGAAGTCATTCCCCCAAGGAGCGCCGCCATCCTTTTTATGAACGACCTTCGCCCGATCTGTTTCTTTGTGACAGGGTGCTTGCCTGTTGCGATGTGTTCTCGATCCATGCTTTGCCTATGCCTTGTTCCCAAATTATCGGTTGCGCCTTGAACGGCATGAGGGCTCCCGACAATCAGTGCAAAGATAATATAACAAGTGTTATACTAAGGGCCAAAAATCATGTCAAGCATTTTGGCGTCAAGTGAATCAAAGGCAGGCGGATCAAGGCAATTATGAGGGCCCCGCGACTATTATCCAGCTCACCACGGAGAGTCAGTCGGCGGCAATCACCGAATCCTGGAAAAGCCGGCGCAGGTACAGTGGAAGCACTCCACCGGCCAGAGGCGGAGGACCAAAGGCGCAGGGTATTTTATTCCTTCGAGAAGGTTTTGTTCTACTCAGCCTGAGTTTCGTGTGTCAAGATTCTATAGAAATCTTGGAGTGGTAAAATCCAGGTTGATCTTCACATCAACCACGCCTGGTGTTTTATCGGCAATTTCTTTAATCTCGCCTTTCACCTGAGATTCAGCACTGACGTCTGTCATGGCATTGACGAAGACGGTCCCACCCTTGGCCTTGACCGCCACGTTGGGAATTACAGATACGAGCTTGGCCTTCATCGTTGCAGCGAGTGCGAGGTCATCCAGAGCGCTCTGAGATTCAGGGGTCGCCTTGAAGCTCGGCAGTCCGGCGGTATGACAGATTATATCCACAGCATCGCCTACAGTCACCTGGTCGATATTGATAACGAGGCCGTACAGGCCAGGGTCCGACATTTCAACCCCATAAAGCTTGAGGCCCCATTGTCTTCGTTCTTCGTCGACCTTTTTTACAATCTGAAAGGCTTGCTCTGCGGAAATGTTTTCGCTTTCCTTCACCAGACGGATTCGATCTTCTAACTTTGCTATGACTCGAACCTTGAGAACGTGCTTAATCCCATTGAGGAACAAATGCCCGGCGAACCCGTGATATACCATGTTGTCTTTTTGCGCGTGGTCAAGGAGTGTCGCCGCTATGAAGGCGATGTAATTCTCCTTCCAGTGGGTCAACAGGTCAAGGATTGAAGGCGCATCTTCAAGTGCTTTTGTCAGTCTAATTTCCGGAATATTGAAGTGTTCGGAGGCTTCTAGAATGAGATCGCGGGATATGCAAGAATACCCCAGTCGCTCCGCGACTTTCTCTGCGATCTCCGTCCCATAGCTGTACGACCCGCGAGAAATCGTAATGATGGCCATGGTTCTCCCTCCCCAAATAGATTTGAGTTCAGGTTAGAGCATCCAAGTGCAGGTGTCAATTCAAGATAAAAGGCCGGTTCCGTTAGTTCAGTGCTCTTGCGCGTCGAATACCGCTTGCTCGTCAAGCACTTCATTCATGTTGTGCGGCCCGATAGCTGTTGCAATTGAGTTGAATGCAGCGGCCCATCGTGCGGCTTCCGCTCCTTGATCGCGACCGCATTGGTTCGCAAACTCCAAAGACTTGACCAATAACTTACTGACCATTCCACGCCAAGTTGAATCCATATTGTGGGCGCCTCCTTTCACTGCGATTATCGAAAATCCGACAGGCTCATTACCGGGAAATCCGCGTGGAGCTACTTTTACTACTCAAAAGAAAAAAGAGCCATACCCGGCTCTCTTCCCATTGAGGAATTATTTTCATAGTGCCTATTGCTCAGCATTACTAAACAGCGAAACGTCCACTGCGGTCGTTTTGACACTGTGTCCTTAGCTTGAGCTCCGGCATCGGTTTTCCGAACTGAGCCTCGGAAGGTTTCTTCGCCCCGGATTCACAAGCATTCGCGAAAGCGGAAGTTTCAACTTTGTTCACCGCCGGCTGACTTTGCTCGAACATTGCGTGCGGATTGGCGCCCATCCTGGTATTGGCGTCAGTCGGACAGACGTAATCTGAGCCACGCTGAATGTCGAAAGCCTCCGGCATGCGTTTTCCACACTGTTCTTCCGAAAACCTCTTTGCTCCAGCGTCAATCGGATTTGCAAAAGAACGCGGCTCATCCTTGTTTACCGCCGGATGGCTCTGTTCAAAGTTAGCATGAGGATGAGATCCTCTCCTCTTATTGTGGTCCAAGCCAAAAGTTTCTTTTATTTTTTCTAGTATCATGGTTTTTCTCCGTTCATGAAGATTTATGGATCTTCCCCCCTAGCCTCTTCACAACTTCCGGAAATAGTTGTTCTTGTTATTAGTCACTGGAATAGTGATAAGCAAGGCAAGCCGGAAATCCCGGCATTGAGTAAAAACGGGAATGTGCTACCCTTGGCTGTCAAGAATTTAGCTAGTGGTCCGGGATCGATATGATAAAATGTTGGTGGACCGTGAAGCCGGGGACCTACGTGTGAAAGGGCTGTGGAGGCAATGGTGAAGAAGGTCGTCTCAATTTTTGTTCTTGCGGTTTCCATCTTGTCTGTTCCAATGGCGACTGCGTTTGATGACGGTGAGGTAAGTTGCTGTATTCGCGGGTGCACCTGAAAGAGCACAAGCAAGCCGAAGTGCGTCAGGACGGCAACTGAACAAGAGTGCGTCCGGCTCGGCGGTAAGGTGGTGGTCGACTGCCTCGTCTGTGATTGACAATGCTTCGTTTATGTCTTCGTCCGCGCGGTCGCGTGCCCGAATTCCATCCTAGGCCGCGCAACCGGAAAACCGTCCAATGACAGGCTATGATCCCGTTTTTCCGCAGGATGCTGCGCTTACTGGGATTTACGTGCATGTTCCCTTTTGCAGAGGGCGATGCAATTACTGCGGGTTTGTTACCTATCCGCATCATCCGGACCTTGAAGAGAATTACGTCAAAGCACTGACACGGGAAATTGACCTCTGGGCACAGACGGAAGTATTGCCAACGCATAGCCGTAGTTTTCAGGTCGATACCCTATACTTTGGCGGTGGGACGCCTTCGATTCTCCGGCCGGCCAGCATTGCCCAGTTGATCGACGCATGGCAGGAAAGATTTGAAGTGGTTCCGGACCCGGAGATAACCGTTGAGATAAATCCTGCCACAGTTAAGGTGGAGCAACTAAAACACCTGCGGCGAGCTGGGGTCAATCGAGCAAGTCTGGGAATCCAATCCTTTGAAGACCACGAGTTGATCGCAATGGGAAGGCGGCATAATGCATCCGACGCATTGATCGTATTCGAGGATGCGCGGGTAGCCGGCTTTGACAACATTTCCATAGATCTCATAGCCGGTTTTCCCGGCCAGTCAATGGCTTCCTTACGACGCAGTCTGGAAACAGCTCTGGATTTGAACCCGGAACATCTTTCCATTTATCTTCTGGAGGTTAAGGAAGGCACGGAACTCCAAAGCCGCATCCGCGAAGGCCTGATGCAGGCGCCGGATGACGACTTGGCCGCGAGCTTGTATGAATACATTTGTGAAACCGTAAAAAGAGCGGGGTACGAACATTACGAAATATCCAATTTCGCACGTCACGGGTATTTCTCGCGGCATAATCTCAAATATTGGCAGGATGCGACATACATTGGACTAGGGGCGGCCGCGCACGGAATGATCGGACGGCATAGGTATTCTAATGTCCAAGACTTGGACCGGTACGGACAACTCCTGGCTGAAGGTCAACTTCCTTTCCATTCTTTCACTGAGCTTACACCGGAGAATCGTTTCCGAGACGCCCTGATCATGGGCGCGAGGCTCGTCCAAGGTGTGGATCTCCAACTCTTGGGCAATCGATACAACATCGACGTCGAAACGTTTGTCCGAGGGACCGTCGGAGACTTGGAGGATTCCGGTCTTTTCACAATGGACGGCGGCAGATTAGCGCTCACCCCCAGAGGCCGCCTGCTGTCAAACGTGATCTTTGCTCGGTGGGTTTGACAGCCCCGGCGCACACACATACCTAACTGTGCAGGACCTGTGGAGCAAAGCAGGCATTGACCGGTCACGTCCGAAATTCCGAAAGAATCGGTAGGGGCCGGCGTCCCTGCCGGCCCAAGCTAGTTGAGTTGTATATGGGTCGGCACAGAGGCCGACACCTACGAATTCCCAATTTTTTCCACCTCAACTATTTATTACTTCAAAACTTTCGAGAATCGATCTGAGTGAACACAATGACAGGTTTCTGCTGAGGGTCGTGCGGACACTTTCCCCTCAACTCGGATCAGAAGCGCATTGTTGACAGTTCTTGTCGCCTCCCTTAGAATTCTTGTAGCTTGGAACACAGAGCGGGTGATGGTGGCAAATGAAACAGAAATCGGAAACATTAACAATAAAAGGCGTGGAAATTCACCTTGTGGACCCGCCTGAGCTGGATGTCGAGTGGGTGGGGATGGAAGAGCCACTCGCGCAACTTCTGGCTGCATGGTCCGACGACGGCATTGATCCTCCGATGCAGCCAAGAATCCTCGGCAAGCCGGGCGTGGGCAAGACTTCGTTGGCGATCACCGCTGCCAAAAAAATGCGGCAGGACCTTTATATATACCAGTGTACAGTTGACACCAAACCCGAAGATCTAATCATCTCCCCTGTGATAGCCGACAATGGGAAGATCCGCTACGTAGCTTCTCCTCTAGTTTCTGCCATGGTTAGAGGTGGAATATGCCTTCTAGATGAAGGAAATCGTATGAGTGAGAAGAGCTGGGCCTCTATTGCTCCGTTACTCGACATGCGCAGAAGCGTCTACAGCATAGTCGCGGGGGTCCAGATCAAAGCCGGCCCCGCGTTCAGGATTTGTGTCACCATGAATGAGGATGCTTCCACTTTCGAGGTACCCGAATACATATTCTCCAGGCTGCAACCCGCCGTGCACATGGATTATCCGACACGCGAGGAAGAGTTCCGTATCCTAAGAGGAAAGCTTGACGGTCCTTCGGATGAACTGATTCAACAGGTGGTCGATGTACTCCAGAAATCTCACGCCGAGGACGAAGATCTGAGCATACGCGACGGTCTCAATATCGCCCGATACGCGCACAGACTCATCAGGTTCAACCCAAACCTCGGGTTGAGAATGGCCCTTGATCAATCGATACTTCAGATTACCGGAGACAGTCGTGCCTCGCTTGATGGGCCAAAACTGGTCTGACCTCGTTAAATTCGAGAACGTCACTCTGATCGGAGTTCTCCATTTTCGCGTTGAATTCGCCGTTCTGGTGAACAAATACATCAGAAAGGAAAAACCGGACTGCATTTGCGTGGAGCTTCCGCAGGCGCTCCGCAGCGAGATTTCTTTGGCCTTGAGGCGGTTGCCTTATCACTCTGTGATTCTCTATGAAACCGCGGCCAAAGAGAATTCAGTGCTCATCATTGAGGGATCGGATGGAGTACAGGAAGCAGCCCGGTCTGCTCTGGAAAACGATATTCCCCTCCGGTTCATTGACCCGTTATCTCTGAGGTATCCTTTGTTCCAGGACAGACTGCCGGATGCCTATTTACTGGATTCCATCGGTCAAAAGGCATTCTTTGATTTCCTTTCCAAGCTCAATAAACCCTTGGCGAACGATTCCGATAACACGAAACGGGAGATCTTCATGGCAGCCGGCCTGCAGGAGGCATCCAAAAACTATGACAAAGTGCTGTTTGTGGGCGGCCTGGCCCATATTCCCGGTATTGCACGGTTGCTCACGAGATCGCAGGCCGTGCCGCTCATGAAGACAGGCGTATCTGCAGCCGTAGCTGCTCCGCTTCATCCGGATTCGCTCAAGAAAGGGTTTTCCGAGATACCCAGGATCACCGAGGCATTCGAGAACTGGCGCCAAAGTCCCGATGATCCCCCGCCCGAGAATCGTCATGACATGATACTTATGCTGATGAAGGCCGCAGCCGAATACTTTACCCGTGAGACTCATCAGGCGGTTCCCGAGTACGTCAGGCTTACCTGGGCAAAATTCCTTCGCAAATGGCTCTCCCATAAAAAGCTGCTTTTGCCCGACCTCTATCATCTGGTTGCCGCTGCGCGTTCAGCAATGGATGAGGATTTCGCTTACCACGTCCATGCGTTTCTGTCGGATTATGAGTGGTCCAACGATCCTATGGATCCGGGAACTATCCTTCTGGATGAAGACAGCTTGA
>Ga0335070_10009268_pt1 | contig 11546 bp, 10 predicted proteins | sample Lox_Sample_13_FD_206722 | JGI IMG/M metagenome (GOLD analysis project Ga0335070, IMG submission 206722) | Soil microbial communities from Loxahatchee National Wildlife Refuge, Florida, United States - Lox_Sample_1.3 | ecosystem: Environmental > Terrestrial > Soil > Wetlands | place: USA...
GGCGTGCGCCGCAACGGCGTGCCGGTGCGGGCCTCCCAGGCCGTCGACCTCCCGCAGGCCCTGGTCTCCCACGGCGACGTCTTCTGCTTCGATCGCGCCGGCGAGCGGCCGGCGCTCGAGCGCCTCCTGCGGACCGTCCGCTGCCTCCGGACCTACACCGACGCCTTCGGCCACGGCCTCGTCCTGGCGGGCGCCGTCGACGTGATGATCGACCTCGACCTGAATCCATGGGACATGGCCGCCACCCGCATCCTCGTGAAGGAGGCGGGCGGCGCCTGCGCGGTCACGCCGGAGCGGAACGGCAAGGCCGGGATCGTGTTCGGCGCCCCGAGGCTCGTCGACGAGGTCGCCGCCATGCTGACTTCGGGCGCGCGCCGGGTGTAGGATCCGCTTCGGGGGGCGTGCACGGAGTGGCCATGCAGCCGACTCGCCTCGTCGTCCTCGTCGCAGCCTTGTGTGCGCTCGCTGCTCCCGCCCGCGCGGACGAGACCTGCCAGTCGCCGTACCTGCAGAAGCTCACCGCGCAGGAGGACTTCGTCTACGTCTGGACGCTCGGGGTCGACGGCCTCGGCGACGGCTCGGACAAGCTCGTCACGATCGGCGCGAACCCCGCGCGCCCCGACTACGGGAAGGTCGTGTCGAGCGTGTCGGTGGGCGGCCGGCACGAGGCGCACCACGGCGGCTTCACGGACGACCGTCGCCAGCTCTGGATGGGCGGCCTGGACGACAGCGCGATCTACGTGTTCGACGTGGCGACGGATCCCGCGAAGCCGAAGCTCGCGCGCATCCAGACCGACTTCGTCGAGGCGACGGGCGGCGTGGTCGGGCCCCACACCTTCTATCCCATTCCGGGCCGCATGCTGATCACGGGCCTCTCGAATGCAACGGACGGCGGCGGCAGGACGGGCATCGCGGAGTACAGCGACGAGGGTCGCTTCGTGCGCACGCTGTGGATGCCCGCCGGCGCCGAGTACGGCTACGACCTGCGCGTGAACGCGAACCTGAACCGGATGCTCACGTCGTCGTTCACGGGCAAGAAGAACTACATGCGAAAGCTCCCCGAGCTGATCGGCGATGCCGAGGCGATGAAGCACTTCGGCGACACGATGGTCGTCTGGGACTACCACGCGAGGAAGCCGCTGCAGACCCTCGCCGTGCCGGGCGCGCCCCTCGAGATCCGCTGGGCCCTCGGCCCGCGACACTTCTATGCCTTCACCGCCTCGGCGCTGACCTCGAAGCTCTGGGGGGTGTTCCGCAAGGACGACGGCTCGTTCGAGGCCGTGGAGCTCGCGCCGATCGGAGACCCCGCGAAGACGCCGCTCCCGGTCGACATCAGCCTCTCCGCGGACGATCGATTCCTGTTCGTGAGCACGTTCATGGACGGCACCTCCCACGTGTACGACGTCTCGAACCCGCGCGCCCCGAAGCTCGTCCACGAGCGGAAGATCGGATCGCAGCTCAACATGGTGTCGCAGACGTGGGACGGGAAGCGCGTGTACTTCACCTCGTCCTTGCTGGCGAACTGGGACAAGACGGGCGCCGACGGCGAGCAGTTCCTGCGCGCCTTCAGCTGGGACGGCGAGAAGCTCGAGCCCCTGTTCGCCGTCGACTTCACGGCCGAGAAGCTCGGGCGGCCGCACATCATGCACTTCGGGCAGGCGAGCTTCTTCACGGGCCGCGAGCGACCGGGCGGAGAGGCGCCGCAGGAGAAGGCGCCGCCGGACGCGGGCCCGCGGGTCGCGCGCACGCCGTGAGGCCGTGCCTGCGCGGCGCCGTCGGCGTCGCGGCCCTCCTCGGCGCATGGACCGCGAGCGCGGCGGACGATCCGCCGCTCTTCGTGCCGCCGCCCCCGGGCAGCTACGCGCTCCCGGCGATCGACCGCGTGCACGAGCACATGCTGCTCGGTCCCGACGGGGGCAAGGCGCCGCTCCTCGGCCTCGCCCCGGACCAGGTCGCGCTCGTCTCGTTCGTGTATCGCGCGTGCGGCGACGCCTGTCCCCTGGCCCTGGCGACGCTCCAGCGCCTCGACCGGCACCTCGCCGCGACGCCCACCCTCGCGCGTCGCGTGCGGCTCGTGACCGTGAGCTTCGATCCCTCCCACGACACGCCGGAGCGCATGGGCGAGCTCGCGCGCGGCCTCGGCCCGCACGCCGACTGGCGCTTCCTCACCGCGCGGGACGAGGCGTCCATGGCAGCCGTGCTCGCCGACTTCGGCCAGGACGCCCTGCGCGCGGGCGCGCCCGACGCGCCCGCGATCCGGCACGTGCTGAAGCTCTTCCTGGTCGACGCCCGGGGCGACGTCCGAAACGTCTACTCGAGCGGGTTCCTGAACGACGAGATCCTGTGGAACGACGTCGTGACCGTTCTCGGTGTCGCACGCTGAGGCGCGGACGGGGCCGGCCCGCTGCGACGGCAGCGGGCCGGCGCGTCGTCAGGGCATGTGTCCCATCGACGTTTCGGGGAGCACGACGAGCGTGGCGTGTCGATGCGCCGGATGGAGCTGGCAGCCCACGTCGTAGACGCCGGGGGAGAGCTTCGGCAGCGGCACCTCCGTCTCCACCCCCGGCTGGAGGACCACCGAGACGCCGAGCCCGTGAATCTCGAAGCCGTGGGGCTGGTCGGTGTCGTTGAAGACGGAGATCTTGCGGCCCTCGCCGGCCGTGAACACGAAGTTGCCGGGCACGTAGAAGTTCTTCGTGCCGACCTTCGTGCTCAGGACCTGGACGACGTCGCGATCCTCCTTGAGCGACGATTGCATCATGTGGTGCGGCGTCTCGTCCGCCGCGAGGCTCGCGCCCACGGAGAGCGCGAGCGCCGCGGCGGCCGCGAGCGCTCCTCGGCCCAGCGGGCCCGCGCGACGGAGTCGCTCCGTCACTTCTGCTCGCTCGGCGCGCTGCCCACCCCGGTGGCCTCGCGCGTGGCCTCGACTCCCTGCTGGATCTTCTCGCCGGTGGCCTCGGCGGCGCCCTGGACGGCCTCCCCCGTCTTCTCGGCGGCGGCCTCCGCGCTCTCTCCGGCGGCGGATGCGGCTTCCTTCGTGGCCTCCACGGCCTCGGTGGCCGCGCCCTGCGTCGAGTCGGCCGCGGTCGAAGCGGCGCTCTTCGTGGCCTCCGCCCCGCTCGAGGCGGTCTCCTTGGTGGCCTCGACCGCTCCGGCGGCCTTCTCCTTCGCCGCCTCCATGGCCTGATCGGCCTTCTTGCCGGCCGCCTCCATTCCGCCGCCCTGCTCGCGCGAGCAGGCAGTGGTGGCGAGCGCTGAGGCCAAGGCCATCCCGAGCACGGCGGTGAATCGACGGGTGATCCTCATTCCGATGATGCCTCCTGGGTTGGTCGCCCTCGAGCTGGCCACTGGGCCAGCTTGGCCCGTCGGGGCTGGGCGCTACTGTTCTTCCACTCTAAGCCATCCCTTTGCAAGCGCCTTGGCAAGAGGAGCCGCTCATGACCTCCCCCAGCCCCTCCTCACTCCCCGGCCTCGACGACGCGCGGACGGCCCTCGCTGCGGCCGAGGCCCTGGTCGCCCGCTGTCTCGAGCGGGCGCGAGTGGTGACGGAGAACGGGGAGAGGATCGACGCCCACCAGGTGCTGGGGGATCGGGTCGCCTACGCGGCCACGGAGGCCCGTGCGGCGCGCGAGCTCGTCGAGTCCGTGGCCGCGCTGCGCTCCGAGGGCCGCGCCGATGCGCAGCTCGAGGCTCTCGCCGCGGCATCGGCCGCCGACCTCGCGCTCTCGATCCGGAACCGGCTCGAGCCCGCCCTCGACGACCTCGGCCTCGGAGACGACGTGCTCGAGGCCGCCTACCCCGTGGCCTTGCGCCGCGCCCTCCGTCGCACGGCGCACGAGAGCGTCTTCCGCGCCCTCGGGCGCCGCATCGCCGAGACCCGCGGCCGCAACGAGACGCCGCTCGACGAGATCAGCGAGCAGGTGCGCTCCGCGGTTCGCGAGTTCGCCGAAAAGGAGGTCGCGCCCCACGCGGAGCGCATCCATCGCCACGACGAGCTCGTGCCCGAGGAGTTCATCACGAAGATGAGCGAGCTCGGCTACTTCGCGATGAGCGTGCCCGAGGAGTACGGCGGCCAGGAGTTCGGGAACCTGGCGATGATCCTGACCACGGAGGAGCTCTCGCGGGCGTCCCTCGCCGCCGCGGGATCGCTCATCACGCGACCCGAGATCCTCACGAAGGCCCTGATCCAGGGCGGCACCGAGGCGCAGAAGAAGCACTGGCTGCCGAAGATCGCCGCGGGCGAGCTCATGGTCGGGATCTCGGTCACCGAGCCCGACGTCGGCTCCGACGTCGCGAGCCTGAAGTGCCGCGCCGACCGCGCGACCGTCGGCGGCCGCGACGGCTTCGTGATCAACGGCCCGAAGTCGTGGTGCACCTTCGCGGGGCGCGCGAACGTGCTCGCGCTCCTCGCCCGCACCGATCCCGACGCCTCGAAGGGCGCGAAGGGCCTCTCGCTCTTCATCGTCGAGAAGGACACTTTCGACGGTCACAGCTTCGAGATGAAGCAGCCGGAGGGCGGCCGCATGGTGGGCAAGGCCGACGCGACCCCCGGCTACCGCGGCATGCACTCCTTCACGCTGATGCTCGAGGACTACTTCGTGCCCGCCGAGAACCTCGTCGGCGGCGAGGCCGGCCTCGGCAAGGGCTTCTACCTCCAGATGGCGGGCTTCGCCGCGGGACGCCTCCAGACCGGGGGGCGCGCCTGCGGCCTCGCCCAGGCGGCGCTCGAGAAGACGGCGGAGTACGTCGTCGACCGCGTGCAGTTCAAGAAGCCGATCAGCGAGTACGGCCTCACGCAGTTCAAGCTGGGCCGGATGGCGGCGCGCCTCGCCGCGGCGCGCGCGATCACCTATGCCGCCGCGCGCGCGATGGACGAGGACGAGCGCAAGGCGGCGCCCCTCGCCGCCCAGGCGAAGCTCTTCGCATGCGACATCGCCGTCGAGGTCACCCAGGAGGGACAGCTCCTGCACGGCGGCTGGGGCTACGCCGAGGAGTATCCGATCAGCCGCTACGTCGTCGATGCGACGGTGCTGCCGATCTTCGAGGGCGTGAAGCCGATCCTCTCGCTCAAGGTCGTGGCGAGGAACCTGCTGGGCTGAGCCGCGGAGCGGGCCTAGAGCGGCGGCAGCCCGGCCTGGCGGAGCTGGCGCTGCAGGTCGAGCAGGATCAAGCCGCGCAGGTGGCGCAGGCGTCGCGTGAGGTCCGCGCTGCGGCGCCCCACCAGCCCCCGCAGCACGAGATCGTTCATGAAGGCCATCACGAGGTCGGCGATCAGGTCGAAGTCGGGAAGCGCCACGCCGAGCGCGTCCTGGCAGCCGCGCACGATCGCCGCACAGGCGGTGGCCTGGGATTGGACGAGCGCTTCGAGCGCGGCCGGCGCGACGTCCCCCTGCTGGAAGCCGACGCCCACGATGAGGCGGAGCAGCCGGCCCTTCTCCGCCGCGATCTTCTCGAGGCCCTCGATGAAGCGATCGAGCCGCGACTCCGGCGTGCCTTCCCGGTAGACGCTCTTCGTGACCTGCTCGACCCAGACCTTGCCGACTCGCTCGATCACCGCCGCAAGGAGCTTCTCCTTGCTGCCGAAGTGCCAGTAGAGCGCCGACTTCACGACGCCGGCGCGGCGGCAGATCTCGTCCACGCCGGTGGCCGCGTAGCCGCGCTCGCTGATCAGCTCGGCCGCGGCCTCGAGGAACCGCTCGCGGCTCGCGTCGCCCTTGAGCTTCCGGGAGTCCTGGCGATCCGGGTCCTTCGTGCGCGGCATGACCTCCGCAGGTGCCATGCGCGAGCCCCGATCGTCAAGTCCCATGAAGCCCTAGGGCGACGCGAGCCGCGGCGGGCGGGACCTAGCTGCCCGCGCGGAAGGGGGCGCACTCGTCGATGAGCGGGCCCTGGGCCTTCTTGAGCGAGCTCGCGAGGCTGGCGGTCAGCGTGTACGGAGCGCCGCCGAGGATCGGGACGTTGGCCGGGAGCTGACCCATCAGCACCACGTTCGAGGTGATCGCGCCGTCGATCTGGAGCTTCAGGATCTTGCCGAAGTCGATGTTGAGCGGGGCGTTGTCCACGTCCTGGCTCAGCGTGAGGAGCCCACCCGGAACGAGCGAGGCGATCAGCGTGCTCGTGGCCTCGACCCCGAAGTGGAAGTCCGCGGTGATCGGCTTGCCGAGCTTCACGAGGGCCGAGGCGACCGTCGGATCGTTGGCGTTGTTCCGAACGCACAGGGTGCCGGTCTCGAGGCCGAGGAAGGTCTGGGACGGGCCGGCGATCCGGACGTCGGAGGCGGCGATCGTGACGAGGAGGCCGCTGGGCGAGAAGATCTTGTTCGTATCGACCGTGACGTTGGCGCTGATCCCGCCGACGAGCGGCAGGGCGAGCGTCTGACCGAGCGCCTGGATGGCGATCTCGTTCGTGCCGGAGCTGTCGAAGTTCAGGTTCGCGGGAATCGTGATCTTCCCGCAGGCGGTGCCGAGAATCGCAACTGCAACGAAGCTGGCGAGGCGGATGGAGCGTCGAACTGCCTGCATGGCGTTTCCCCCTGTTTGAGGTCCCGCCGATCGGCGGGCTGGGTCGCACGAACAGCAATTGCCGTGCCGCACTGCAAGAAGTTCGTAAGCCGTTGAATTTTCACGAGAGGGCTTGTCGGGGGGCTCGGTCGAGGGGGAATCGGGCTGCCGAAAAGAGGAAAATCTGTACAGACAGGTCTGGATGATTTACCCGAGCCGGGCTCTTGGCCCTTTCGCCGAGAGGCGGACCCGGGTGCTCCCCCCCCTATACTGCGGGCTCCCCGCGGAGGTCCCGTGCTCGATCCCACGACCGCCGACGCCCACGCCGAGCGCATCGCGCGGGACGGCTACACCATCCTCGAGCACGCGATCGAGCCCGAGCTCGTGGACGCCCTGGCGGACGACCTGCTGCGTCTCGAGCGGGAGCTCGGGATCGGCCCCGCCACCAACCTGTTCGAGGGCTTCCGGACGGTCCGGATCTACAACCTCCTGGCGCACGGCGCGCTCTACGAGCGGATCCCGGTCCACGCGAACGTGCTGCCCGTGGTGGAGCGCGTGCTCGACCCCGGCTGCCTCGTCTCCTCGCTTTCGTCCATCTCGATCGACCCGGGCGAGCGCGCCCAGCCGATCCACGCCGACGACATGGTGATGCCCCTGCCGAAGCCCCACGTCGCGACGGTCTGCAACACGATGTGGGCGCTCACCGACTTCACCGAGGAGAACGGCGCGACGCGCGTGCTGCCGGGCACGCACCTTCGCGCGGACGATCCCGACCTCGCGCGCGCGTACGAGAGCGTTCCCGCCGAGATGCCGAAGGGCAGCGTCCTCGTCTGGCACGGAAGCCTCTGGCACGGCGGCGGCGCGAACCGATCGACGCAGCGCCGTGTCGGGATCGCGATGAACTACTGCGCCGGCTGGGTGCGACAGCAGGAGAACCAGCAGCTCGGGATCCCGCGCGAGATCGCCCGCGGCTTCGGGCCGCGCCTGCGCGAGCTCGTGGGCTACGGCGTGTACCGCGGGCTGATCGGCCACGTCGACAAGCGCACGCCGGCGCAGGCGCTGCTCGACGCACCGAGCGACCACACCATGCTGTGGGAGAAGGCGCGCTCGGGCGCGGGCCGTGGCTAGCGCGGCGGCCTCCGCACGGCCGCCGCCGGCGCCCGCAGCCGACACCGTCGTGCGTGAGACCGTCCTCCTCGCCGCCGCGAGCGCGCTCCTGTTCTCGATCACGGCGACCCACTTCGAGCTCCGCGTCACCGACGTCGGCGCGCTCCTGGTGAGCGAGGGCCGCGTTCCGTACCGCGACTTCTGGACGATCTACGCGCCGGGGAGCTTCTACGCGACCGCCGCGGCCTTCCGCCTGCTCGGTCGGGAGCTCCTCGTCTCGAACCTGCTCGGGATCGCGGTCTCCACGGCGAGCGTCGCCGCCTATCACCGCTTCGTGCGCGCCGTGCTGCCGGCGCAGCTCGCCGCGGCGGCCACGCTCGTGGTCGCGGCCGCGTTCTTCGCGACGGGCTACCACGACGGTCTCACGAGCTATCCGCTCGCGAGCCTCGGCTGGTTCGTCGCGTTCGGACGGTTGGTTCGCCCTTCCGCGGTCCGCCGCGTGCGCGACCTCGCGCTCGCGGGCGCCGCGCTCGGTGTCGCGATCGCGTGCAAGCACGACGTCGCGGGCTACGCGATCCTCGCCGCCGCCTTCGCGCTGCTCGCGGAGCCCGACCCGGCGCGCCCGCTGCGCGCGCGCCTCGGCGAGGTGGCGATCCTCGCCGGAGGGGCTGCCGCCGTCATCGCGCCGTGTCTGCTCCTGCTCGTCGCGGCCGGCGCCGGCCCCGACCTGTGGAGCGACCTCGTGATCTTTCCCGCCGGCATCTTCCCGTACGTGCGCTGGGAGGAGCTGCCCCTGCTCCCGCGCCTGAGCCGCGACCCCCTCGAGCTCTTCCACCGGCTGCGCGTCTGGGTGATGGTGTACGGGCCGGTCACCGCCGCCCTGGTCGCGGGCGGCGTGCTCCTGCGCCGGAGCGCGCGGCTCGATCCTGCCGCGCGACGCGCGGCGCTTCTCGCTGGCGCGATGCTCGTGCCGTGCACCCTCGCGACCCGCGTGCAGATCAACACCCACGCCATCACGCTCCCCGCCCTGGCAGCGCTCCTCGTCGGGTTGGCCCTCGCCCTGGGCGCGGGCGCCGCCCCGCGAGAGCGACGCCGCACGCGCCTCGTGTGGGCGCTCGCCGCGATCTCGGCCGCGGTCTATCTCGTCGAGCCGGCCTTCACGCTCGGCCTGCGCTGGAGCGACGGCGTGGAGCCGGTGGGGCTCCCCGGCCTGCGCGGCATCCGTGCGACGCACGCCGATGCCGCCGCCTTCCGCGCGCTCTCCGCGGCGATCGCCGCAGCCGAGCCCGCCGAGGCGCCGTTCCTCTTCGTCTCGCGGCGGAACGACGTCGTGCCCCATGCCTCCGACCTCGTGGCCTGGCTCACGCCCCGCCGCCTCGTCGGCCGCTATCCCGAGCTGCATCCCGGTGTCGCCGACACACGGGCCGTGCAGCAGGAGATCGTGGCCGCGGCCGAGGCCGGCCCTCCGCCGGTGGTCGTGCGCGAGCATCGCTACCCCGATGCGCCGCTCGCCGCGCTCGGCGCCCGCTATCGCTCCCACGTCGAGATCGACTCTCCGCTGCTCGACGAGTGGCTCGCGGCCCACTACCGCTCCGGCCGGCTCTTCGCCGTCGGAGAGGTGAGCTACGAGGTGATGCGCAGGGTGAACCCCGCCTCGAGCGCCTCGCCGGGAGCGAGCACGACGACGCCGTCGTCGTAGCCGCCGCGCGCGAGGAGATTGAAGCCGTCGTTCGCGTTCGTGACGGGCTCGAAGGCGAAGAAGGGCTGACCCGCCGGCGAGTAGATCACGAGATGGCGGCAGCGCGCGCTCGCCTCGAGCGTCGCCCCGACGCCGCTCCGGGGCCACGCGATGCGCGCGCGCCCATCCCAGCCCGAGAAGCAGTCGTCGAGCACCGCCTCGAGGGGCCGCGAGCGCGAGAAGTCGAGCTCGGGCGGCAGCGGCCGCGGCGGGCCCGTGGGCAGCATGGGCACCGGCGGCTCGCCCGGGTAGATGCCGCCGAGCTTCGTCTCGAGCTCCACTTCGGAGGCGCCCCCGTCGAGCGCACGCAGGAAGTACGGGTGGAAGCCGAGGCCGGCGGGCATGCGCGACGCGCCCTGGTTCGTGAGGACGAGGCGAGCCCCGAGCGTCACGCCCTCGAGCGCGTAGCTCGCCTCGACGGAGAACGGGAACGGGAAGTCGAAGTCGGGGAAGCTGCGGGTCTCGAGCCTGAGACGCACGCGCGTGGCGCCCGTCTCGACGATCTGCCAGGGGCGATGGTGCGCGTCGCCGTGGAGCGCGTCCCGCTCGACGTGGCGGAGCTGGTAGCTCCGGCCCTCGAACGAGAAGCGGCCGTCGCGGATCCGGTTCGAGTAGGGCGCGAGGACGTAGCTCGCGCACTGGTTCGCCCGCTCGGGAGCCGGCGGCGTCGGACGCCAGAGCGGGAGCCACACGCCGCCGCGATGGAGCTCGAAGGCGAGCACGCTGCCGCCGAGCGCGGGTGCGAGCCGAAGGCGGAGTGTTTCGCTCGCGATCCCGAGGCTCTGCATGGGCCGCACGTCTCCCTGGAGGCGGCGACACGCTATCCGAACCGAAGCCTCCGACTAGGCCCCGCTCCACTCCTCGCCGCGGCCCCTGGCGAGGGCGAGCCCTGCGCGGATCTCGCCGTGCTCCACCTCTCCCAGCCGGAATCCGGCGAGGAGCGCGCTCGCGAGGGCGAGGAAGCCGGCCGGGAGGAGCGACACCGAGACGCGGATCGCGAGGATCGCGCTCGCCGGCAGCGCGGCGCCCGCGCCCGGCGCGAAGCCCGAGGCCGCGAGCAGCGCGCCACAGAGCGCGATCGCGAGGCCGCCGGCCGCCTTCTGGGCGAGGTCCCAGGCGGCGCAGTAGGCGCCCTCCTTGCGCTCGCCGGAGCGGAGCTCGTCGAAGTCGATCACGTCGGCCTGGATCGAGAGCGGGAGCACGCGCGAGGCGCCGTAGGCGAGCCCGATCGCCGCGGAGAGCGGCGCGATCGCGCCGGCGTTGCCCGGGCCGAGCAGGAAGATGGCTGCGAATCCCGCCGCGGAGAGCACGCTCGAGACGAGCCACGTGCGGGGCTTTCCGAGCCGGCGCGAGAGGCGCATCCAGAGCGGGATCGAGAGCAGCGTCGGCGCGAGGAAGCAGGCGAGGTAGCCCGAGGTCGCGTGCGGCGTGCGGAGCACGTACTCCGACGCGTACGGCAGCGCGGTCGCGAGGCAGCCGACTCCGAGCTCCGTGAAGAAGAAGACGCCGAGGAGCCGGCGCGCATGGGGATTGCGCGCGACGTCGACGACGACCCGCCACGGATGCCGACCCCCGCGCCCCCGGAGCTCGGGCCGCTCGTGGAGCCGCACGGCGCAGAAGATGCCGCTCGCGGCGGCGAGCGCGCCGAGGACGGCCGCGATCGCGCTCGCCGTCGCGCGCGGGTCCGCCGCGCGCTCGAGCAGGAAGAGCGCCGCGACACCGGCGAGCATCCCCGCGCCCGCGAAGCCCGCGCGCACGCCGAAGACGCGTGTGCGCTCGTGGTGCGACGGCGTGAGCTCGGCGCCGAGCGACGCGTGCGGGATCCCGAGGGCGGCGTGGGCCGTGTAGAACGCGAAGATGCCGGCCGCGACGGAGAGCGCCGTCGCGGCGGGCCCTGCGCCGCGCGGTGGGCTCCACGCCGCGACGAACGCGAGGCCGAGCGGCAGCGCCGCGAGGCCGATCCACGGCCGCCTGCGGCCGAGCCGGCTCGTCGTGCGATCGCTCGCGTAGCCCGCGACCGGGTCGAGCACGCCGTCCCAGAGCCGCGCGAGCCCGAACACGAGGCCCATCCACGCCGGCGACACGTGGAGCACGTCGGTCGCGAACTTGAGCTGGTAGAGGACGACGAGCCAGAACATCGCCTCGATCGGCGCGACCGGGAGGCAGTACGCGACCAGCGTGCGTCGCGGGACCCGCTCCTC
>Ga0335070_10009269_pt1 | contig 11546 bp, 7 predicted proteins | sample Lox_Sample_13_FD_206722 | JGI IMG/M metagenome (GOLD analysis project Ga0335070, IMG submission 206722) | Soil microbial communities from Loxahatchee National Wildlife Refuge, Florida, United States - Lox_Sample_1.3 | ecosystem: Environmental > Terrestrial > Soil > Wetlands | place: USA: Florida...
CAACTATTCCGTCACCCTCGGCGCCAATTCCGAGGCGGACGGCTTCCGCTTTGTCGATGGCTCGAAGGTCACCGGCGCTCTGACGGTCAATGCCTCCGGCCGCAGCGACCCGGTCTATGTCGCCGCTGGCTCTGGCGCGAACGACCTGACCGGCACTGCCGGGGACGACGTCTTCTATTTCAAGACGGTGGTCGGCAAGGGTCCGGGCCTCACCGCGGCAGACAAGGTGAACGGCGGGCCGGACGGCCAGCTGCTGCACGATGGCAGCGACAAGGACGCGATCTTCATCATCGACAAGTCGGTGGGGTTGACGGATTCCGCCTTCTCCAACGTGAAGAACGTCGAGGTCCTGGAGTTCGGCCCGAGCCCGCTGCCGGGTGCGACCGCGCTCGACGTCACGGGCCAGAAGGTGACGCTCGGCGTGAAGTCCGAGGCGGCCGGCATCGGCACGATCGTCAACGACTACGACACCGGCCTGACGGTGGATGCCAGCGGACGGACCTATCAGGTTAATTTCACCGGCGGCAGCGGCAACGACGTGCTCTACGGCAGCACTGAGAGCGGCATCTCCGGCCATTTCTCCAAAGACGTATTCGAGGGCGGCGCCGGCGATGATTCCTTCCGCGTCACGCTCGGCAGCTTCATTTTGGCCAGCATCGACACCTTCGACGGCGGGCTCGGCACCGACGAGGTCCGGATCCTCGACTCCTTCAACGGCACGAATGGCATCACGGATTTCGATTTCGAGGCGATGACGAGCGTCGAGCGCCTGGTCTTCGACGCGAAGGGTCCGCAGGATGTGCACCTAGGGAGTCATGCCGAGAGCGCGGGACTCTCCATCATCGACGCGTCCAAGGCCGCCGGCGGGCTGACTCTCGATGCGACGGCCGACACCAAGAGCCTTTCGGTGACACTCGGTGCCGGCGACGATCACATCACGCTCAGCGGTGCCGCCGACCAGAACGACATCTTCATGGTGTCGAAGGATCTCACCAAGGACGATCAGATCGACGGCGGCTATACACAGTCCGGCAGCCATCTCCATTTCACCGACGCGGTGAAGGTGACCGATGCGCAGTTCGCAGGTCTCGACGTGATCAATATCGCCCAACTGGATCTCGACAGCACGGCCAAAGGCCAGAGCTTCGTGGCGGGCGCGAACTTCGCCCAGTGGGTGGTGAACAACAACATCACTTTCCTCGGCACGCTCGGTGCCGTGCACGCCACCTCGACCGATGCGAACACCTCCTTCACCTTCGACTTCTCGGCCTATGCCGGGCCGGCGACCTTCAGCGTGATCGGCTCCGGCGGAAACGATACCTTCATCGCCGGGAGTCTGGCGGGAATGAAGTACCAAGGCGATGCCGGCAATGACGTCTTCGTCGGCGGCAGCGCTGCCGCGACGCTGGACGGCGGCGCCGGCGACGACAGTTTCCGCTTCTCCTCAGCCAATTTCGCACAGGGCTCTCCCGTTCTGGGCGGGAAGGGAACGGACGAGATCCTGCTGCTTGACCCGATCACCCCCGTCACCGCGGCGGAGTTCCAGAACGACACGAGTGTCGAGATTCTGCGGCTCGGCGCCACCAAGAGCGGCAGCTACAGCGTCACGCTCGGTGCCGCTTCGGATGCCGCCGGGATCGTGAAGGTCGACGCTTCGCTGGCCGGGGTCGCGGTCACCATTGATGCATCGGCGGCCGCCAATAACCTAACCCTGATCGGCGGCGCCAAGTCCAACACGCTCACGGGCGGCAGCGGGGACGACGTGCTCGTGGTCGGCACCAAGTCCTTCACCGGCAAGTACGACGGCGGCGACGCTGTCAACGGCGACACGCTGCGACTCTCCACCGGCGGCACGGTGGCGGCCGGCAGCCTCGCCACACTCAACAAGATAGAGATCATCCAGCTCTCCGATGCCGGCAACACATTGGCGCTGACCAACGCGCCGCTGAACACATCCGACTACAACGTCCACCTCACCTTGAACGGCGGCGCCTTCGGCACCTTCGACTTCGCGGTGCTGGGCGGGAAGGGCAACGACATCGTCGATCTCTCCGCGGTCGACGCCCTCTACGCCATCGCCGTGGTCGGCAACGGCGGCGTCGACAAGTTCACCGGCAGCGCCGGCGACAACACCTTCGCCTTTCCGCTGGCCGGCGACTTCACCGCGGCCGACGTGGTGAAGGGCGGGGCGGGGAACGACACTCTGGCGCTCGGCGCCGGAACCTACGCCGCCGCCGCCTTCAAGGGCCTCTCCAGCATCGAGAATATCGCGCTCTACGACCCGACCCACGGCAAGGACAGCGCCGTCAAGCTGGACAACAACCTCTTCAAGACCTTGGACGTGGACGGCGACGGCCACCGCACCGTCACGGTCAGTGTCGATGCCGACCAGGGTGGCCACACCGTGGTCGATGCCTCGGCCGTCACCAATGGCACGTTCGTGGCAAAGGCGGAGTTCGGCGTCGGCGATGACACTTTCATCGGCGGCGCGGCCGGCGACTGGGTGCGGTTCCACGACAATGCCGGTCTCGCCTTCGAGCTCACCGCCGCCGACAAGGTCGCGGGCGGCATCGGCTGGGATACGATCAGCCTGCAGGAATCGCAGGACGGCAGTGCGCTGTCCGATGCCGCCTTTGCCGGCGTCAGCAGCGTCGAGGAGCTGGATGTCACCACGATCGCCTCGATCGGCGTCTCGCTCACGCTTGGGGCCAATGCCCAGAATGCCGGCATCGAAGAGGTGCATGCCAGCAAGGTGGGCGGCGCCTACATGACGCTCGATGCCAGCGCCTATACCCAGTTCATCGCGGTCTATGCCGGCGGCGGAACCAAGGACCACATCACTCTTGGTTCCGGCGACGACGGAATCCGCTTCGACGCCGGCACCTCGACGCTCGATTCCACCGACACGATCGACGGCGGCGCCGGCAACGACACGGTGCGCTTCGGCGGCGACACCACGATCACCGACGACGAGTTCACCCATGTCACCAACATGGAGTGGATCGATCTCCGCGACGGCGCTTTCTCGGTGACCCTGGCCGGCAAGGCCGATGCCGCCGGCATCGGCAACGTGACGGCGCTGCACGCCGACCACACGATCACCCTGGACGCCCATGCCATGACGCATGCGCTGAAGGTGAGTGGGTCGATCGCAGACGACACCATCGAGACCGGCTCCGGCGACGACACCATCATCGGCGGCACCGGCGCGGATTCGCTGACGGGCAACGCCGGGGCAGACAGCTTCAAGTACACCAGCGCCGGCGATTCCGTGTTGCAGGTGTTCGGCGATATCAGCCATATGGACACGATCCAGGACTTCAACCACGCCCAGGGCGATACGATCGACCTCACTTCCTTTGGACTGGATGCCGCCACCGTCGTCCACGACATTACCGGCACCGTGAACAGCCTTTCGGGCATCGCCGGGACCCCCTATAGCGAAAAGGGAGGTGTGAACGTCGCCGTGATCGGGGGTGATACCTATGTCTTTGCCGATACCGACAAGGACGGTGTCTTCCATCTCAACGCCGACCTCATGATCAAGGTGGTCGGCACCCATGCGACCGAGCTGACGACGGGAGGCATCACGCTCTGAGCCGCCGCCGGGGCGACGCCCTGCGGCGGATCGGCGCGGCGGGGCTTGCGCGCCGTCACGCGCTTTGCTAATTTATGAATTAGCGAATTAGCTAATTATAGGAAATCGATGACGCTCGACAAGGTGTTCGAAGCGCTGGCCTCCCGGCCGCGGCGCGAGATCCTGGCCTATCTCTCCGCGACGGAGCTGACCACGTCCGATCTCGCGGAACGCTTCAAGATGAGCGCGCCCACGATCTCGCGGCATCTTTCGGTGCTGGAAAACGCCGATCTGGTGACCTCGGAGCGGCGCGGCCAGTTCGTCTACTACCGGCTCAATCCGGACAACCTGGTCAACAGCCTGACCGGCTACGCCTTCGAGCTCTGTCCGGTCGGCCGCCCGTTGAAGCGTGAGTCCGCCAGGGTCGCGGCGGGACGGAAGGGACAGCAGAAGAAGCCTGCCTGAATTTCCGCAGGCGTGGAAAGGGAAAGAGGAGGTGGTCATGTCGTCGCAACGGTCGTCTCTGCCCGAAAGCCTGAAGCACCACCGGGTCTCCGCCGCCGACCTCGAGAGCGTCTGCCGGGGCGAGGTGATCTATGCGCCGGCGAGGTCGCTCTGGTTCCTCGGCATGGCGGCGGCAGCCGTCGTCGGCTGCAGCCTCGCTTTCACCTGGTCGGGATTGCTGCTGTTCTTCCTGGTCACCGGCGCTGTCCTGCTGTTCGGCCATTCCCTCGGAAGCCATCGCAAGCTGATCCACGACAGCTTCCAATGCCCGAAATGGCTGGAGTATGTCCTGGTCTACATGGGCGTACAGGTCGGGCTCGCCGGGCCGATCGGCTTGTTGCGTGCCCACGAGCTTCGGGACTATGCGCAGCGCCTGCCGACCTGTCACGACTACCTTCGCCACGGGCGCTCGTTCTGGCAGGACGGCTGGTGGCAGCTGAACTGCGAGTTGCGGCTCGCCCATCCGCCGGCGATCGCGATCGAGCGGCGGATCGCCGGGAACCGCTTTTATCGCTTCCTCGAAGCCACCTGGATGCTGCAGCAGCTTCCGCCGGCGCTGCTGCTCTTTGCCATCGGCGGCTGGAGCTTCGTCTTCTTCGGCACCTGCGCGCGGGTCACGGCCGGGGTGCTCGGCCACTGGCTGATCGGCCATTTCGCGCACAATGCGGGCGGCATGCACTTCGCCGTCGATAACGCCGCGGTCCAGGGACGTAACATCCGCCTGACGTCGATCCTCACGATGGGCGAGTGCTGGCACAACAACCATCATGCCTTTCCCGGCTCGGCGCGGCTCGGCCTCTTCCCGGGCGAGTGGGATCCCGGCTGGTGGATGCTGCTGGTGTTCCGCCGCCTCGGCCTGGCCTGGGATTTCCGTCTGCCGAAGGACCTGCCGGCGCGCGCCGAGTTGCGCCGCATCGACCGGCTCGGGCGCTCCGTCATGCAGCCGCCGCGTTATGCCCTCGATGATCGGCGCTTCGCGAAGCTCGGGCTGGTCGGATTCTGGCGCCTCCTCGCCGACGGGAACCGCGAGCCGTCGCGCATGGAATGGCCGGCCTCGGTCCTCGGCGAGCGGTCGATGCGGGCCTTGACCGGACGACGGGTGGCCCTGGTCGTCGATCCCACGCTGAACCTCCTCGTCCTGCACAAGGGCGAGCGGAGCTTCGTGGGATTCCCGGCGGTCTGCGTCGCCCTCGCCGATCGCGGCATCGCCGGCCGCGTCGCGGCGCTGGCTCTGCTGCCGCTGGCGGTCGGCCTCGAAGCCGTGCGCGACGCCTTCGCCTTCACGCCAGCGGCGTCGTGAGATGCGGCCGGACGGTGCCGCCGAGGCCTCGGCCTGGCTGGAGACGCTCCGGGCACAGCACGGGATCAGCGGGGATTATGACGCGACCGCGTTCTGGCCGTTCCGCATCGGACCGGTTGCGGTGCCGGTCCCGAACTTCTCCTGGCGTCGCGCCGCGATCCAGCGCCACGACTTGCACCACATGGTCAACGGATACCCGTTCAACCTGCGTGGCGAGTTCCAGGTCGCGGCCTGGGAGTTCGGCGCCGGCTTCTATCCGCATATCGGCGCCAGGCTGCTGATCCTGCCTTTGGTGATGCTCGGCGTGGTCTGGTCTCCGCGCCGGCTCTGGCGGGCTTTCCTGCGGGGACGGCGGATGACGAGCCTCTATCGTCCGGAAATGCTGGCGGCGGATCTATCCGCGATCCGGACCTGGCTGCTCGCCGGCGATCATCGAGCACCGGAGTCGCGCTCGGCCGGCCTGCGCAACGTCGCGCACTTTGTCATCCTCGTTCTGCAGTCGAGCGCCATGATCCTGGCGCCCGTCGCGGCGTTGGTTGCGGTCTCGACCCTGCTCTAGAGGTCGATCCGCCACAGCAGTTCCTCGGCCCCGCCGTAGGCCGCATACTTCGCGCGCTGGTCGACGAGCACGCCGCCGTTCGCGCGAATCACCTTCCGAGACGCCTCGTTCCCGGGTTCGGTCGTGAGCTCGACATAGGAGAGTCCGCGCTGCCTGGCCTCGGGCAACGCCAGGCCGAGTGCCGCGGTCGCATAGCCGCGACGGCGCTTCCACGGCACGATGGAATAGCCGATATGGCCGAGGCAGTAGTCCGGCAGCGCCGAGGTGCCGTTCTGCCAGCGGAGGCTCAGGCTGCCGCAGAAGCCCTGGTCGAGGATCCAGTAGAGGATGCCGGGCAGGCGTGGCCTGCTCGAACCGTCCGGCATCGCGATCGGTGCGCCGCGCGCTTCGGGATCATCGAGGCTGGCGACGAACCGGGCGGGGTCCTCGGCAATCCTGCTCAGATGATCCTGCGCGGTCCGCTCGAGGTTGATGTTGTCCGGCGACCAGCCCCGCTCGAGGGCGGCGCGGTATTCGGGCAATCCCTCCAGCGTCGGTCGCGCGAGCTCACACGGCATCAACGACCGCCGGTCACGGCACCTGTGCGCCGGTCGCCGCCACGTAGCAGGAGTAGAGCGACTTCGTGGCGGTGATGAAGAGGCGGTTCCGCTTCGGGCCGCCGAAGGTGAGGTTGGAGACCATCTGCGGGATCTTGATCTTGCCCAGGGCCTTGCCCTTGGGGTCGTAGCAGATGATGCCGTTCTGGCACGAGGTCCAGATGTTGCCGTCGGTATCCACCCGGAAACCGTCGGGCAGGCCAGGGCTCACCTCGGCGAAGACCTTGCCGCGGGAGAGCTTGCCGCCGTCGCCCACGGGAAGCGCGCGGATGTGGTGCGGGCCCTTGGGATCGTGGGAGAAGCCGGAATCGGCGACGTAAAGGATCTTCTCGTCCGGCGAGAACGCCAAGCCGTTCGGCTTCACGAAATCGTCCGCGGCGATGCGGATCTCGCCCTTCTTGGGATCGACCCGATAGACGAAGCAGCCCTTCTGCTCGCGCTCGCCCTTGTGGCCCTCGTAGTCCGACATGATCCCGTAATCGGGATCGGTGAACCAGATCGTGCCGTCCGATTTCACCACCACGTCGTTCGGCGAATTCAGCTTCTTGCCGTCGTGGCGGTCGGCGATCACGGTCACTTTGCCGTCGGGCTCGAGCCGCGTCACGCGCCGCCCGCCGTGCTCGCAGGAGACGAGGCGGCCCTGGCGGTCGCGGGTATGGCCGTTGGAATAGTTCGAGTTGGCGCTGAACACGCTGACGCCCTGGTCCGGCATCCAGCGGAGCTTGCGGTTGTTCGGGATGTCGCTCCAGACCAGGTAGCCGCCGTCGTTGAACCAGACCGGCCCCTCAGCCCAGCGACAGCCGTTGTAGAGCTCCTCGATCTCCGCCGTGGGCACCGTCAGCGCGTAGAACCTCTTGTCGAAGTATTCGTAGGAATCGCCAACCAAGGCCATCGTCTATCTCCCCTTCTTCGCGCTCAACAGAGCTCACCGCCGCCGGGCGCGGCGATCATTCCCTTCATCGGCCGGATGCGGCTAGTGCTGGTCGGCGATCACCTGCTTGGCGTCGTCCAGCGTGTAGTCGGTGTTGTAGACGCTGCCCTTCGGCGTAGCCTTCAGGGCGGCGTCGAGGTCCTTCTGGTCGATCCTGAGATAGGGCACCACCAGATCGTGCGGCACCTTCGCGCCGTCCAGGATCTGCTGGGCGATCCAGAAGGCGAGGGTGGACATGCCGGGCGCGATCGAGACCGAAATGGTCTCGTAGCCGGTCCCCTGGTTCTGGTCCTTCCACCACTGCAGGTCTTCGTAGCGATTGCCCATGATTATCAGCGGCGTCGGCCGTCCGGAATCCTTGAAGGCTTGCGCGACGCCGTAGCCGTCGCCGCCCTGGGTCACCACCGCCTTGATCTCCGGCAGCGACGTCAACACGCCGGAGACGGCCTTCTGCGCCTGGTCCTCGTCCCAGTCGCCGTGCACCGAGCCGACCGACTTCAGCTGCGGTGTCTTCTGCAGCTCGGCGTCGATGCCGGCATGGATCGCATCGTCCATTGCGGTGCCGCCTTCGCCGCGGATCTCCAGCACGTTGCCGCCCTGGGGCAGCTTCTGGGCGATGAATTTCACCTCCGCGGCGCCCATATCCTCGTAATCGACCATGATGCGATAGGCGCACGGCTCGTTCACGATGCCGTCGAACGACACCACCACGATGCCGGCATCGCAGGCCTGCTTGATGTCGGCGTTGAGCCCGTCGGCCGACGCCGCGTCGATCACGATCGCGTTGTAGCCCTCCCGGATCAGGTTCTGCAGCTGCACCGACTGTTCGGTCACCAGGTTGCCGGCGGTGGTGTAGGCATCCGCCGAAGCGACGACGCCGTCCTTTACCGCCTGATCCCCCGTCTTCTTCCAGCTCGCGAGCATCGCCTGGCGCCAGGGGTTGCCGGCAAAGCTGTTGGAAAGCACGATCTTCTTGTCCTTGGTGTCCGCCGTCGCCCTCGTCCCGACGGTGCTGGCGCCGGTCAGCGCCAGACAGATCGCGGACGCGGCGATCAAACTCTTCTTGAACACAAAGTACTCCTTCATTCGGTCCGGTCGTCCAGCAAGACTACCGCTCCTGGACTTACTTCGCCTCCGCGAAGTGCAGCCATGCGTGTTTCACCTGGACTTTCGCAGCAGATAGAGCCGCGCCCCGACATTGGAGATCCTCCCGGCGCCGCTTTCGATCGAGCGGTCTTGGTCGTCGTTGTGGCGACGCTAACACGACGGAATATCGCATGCAATGTGCGGACAAATGGCCCAGCGGACGCCTCGCGGAGGCCCGTCTCCTCCGCAGGACCTAGCGAATGTAAGGTACGGGCGCGCCGGCAAACGACCGGCGGAAGGCGTTCAGCCGTTCGATCACCTTCGGCCGTGCGATCTGCAGATGGGCCAGCATCCTCTTGGCAACCGTCTCCGGATCGCGCCGCATCATGGCATCGACGATCTCCAGGTGCTCGGCCATGAACGGCTCGTCCGAGGGATAGGAGACCTGCGAGCCGAGCATGTGCTTGGCGGTGAAGAGGAGGCAGCGGGTGCGCCGCAGCGCCTCGATGAGCTCGCGATTGTCGCAATGCTCGACGCAGGTGACGTGCAGCGCCCGCTCGAGCGCATCCATTTCGGCGGCGGTGACCTCCGGATAAGCCGTGAGCACCGCCTCGAGGCGCGCCTGCATGTCGACGAGGAATTCGTCGGGCACCCGGCCGATGCTGGCGGCGAGGGCTCTTGGCTCCAGGAGCTCGCGGAGGTCGTAGAGGTCGCAGACCCGCTTCTCATCCAGCGGTACGACGTACCAGCGCAAGCGCTCGTCCTTGGCGAGCAGACCGGTCGATTGCGCCTGCACCAGGACGTCATGGGCGATGGTGCGCCCGACCTTGTAGTGGCGGGCAAGCTCCACCTCGTTGACTCGGAAGCGGCCGAGGGCCGAATGGAAGATCAGCTCCCGCTCGACGCTCTCATAGATCCGCTGCCAGCCCCAGGTGCGGGGCAGCTCGGTATTGTCCTCGTCGAGGCCGAGCAGGCCCGGGGTGAGGCGCACGCGCCGCGCCGGTTGCGAGCTGCCGACCACGAAGCCGCGGCCGTCGAAGCGGCGAATGACGCCGCGGTCGGAGAGGTCGTTCAGCGCCTGTTTCACCGGCGTGCGGCTGGAGCCGAACAAGGTTGCCAGCGAGCCCTCCATCAGGATGGTGCCGGGCCGAAGCCGGCCGGCTGCAATGCTCGCATCGAGAATCGCCGCGATCTTGCGATAGACCGGCATATCCTGAGAGCTCGCTTCAGGACTTGCCTGGGAAGTCATCCGTGGGGTGAGTTGATCCATGAAGCCACCTGTCGCGGCGCATTGATATCCGGACCGTCCTGGCCGGTTTTTAGCGCAAATCATCGACTTGGGCGAGGCTCCGGCAGAAAGGATCGGATTGGAAAACCGCCGACCAATCGTTAATAATGCCGGGTGCGGGGCCGAATTCGGGCGATCGTCCCCGCGATCATCGATCGGGGGAGAACTCAATGTCGGCGCAGATTGGCCAGGTGAGCGAGGTCACCGGCTCTAATATCAAGGCGTCCATGGACGCCGCCCAGCTCGCTTCGGCCCAATCCGCGGGAGAAAGCGCCAGCGTGACCGTCGGCAGCATGGTCGAGGTCCGCAGCGGCGGGGCGCGGGTTTTAGGCATTGTGTCCGCGATTCGCAGCGCCGGCCAGGATAAGGGCGCCATCATGGACATCAGCCTCGTCGGCCAGTTCGTCGCCGGCGCCTCCGGCGGGTCGGAGTTCAAGCGCGGCGTCGCCCGCTGGCCGGCGATCGGGGCCCCGGTCATGACCGTCGCCGACGCCGATGCCGCCTCGGTGGTCCGCACCACCTCGACCAGCACGGTCCATATCGGCAAGGCGGAGTTCAACGGCACCCAGGACATCTATCTCGACGTCGACAACCTGCTGCGCACCCATTTCGCGATCTTCGGCAGCTCCGGTTCGGGCAAGACCTCGACCACCTCGGTGATCCTGCGCGCGATCCTCGAGCGGCTGCCGAACGCGCATATGGTGCTGCTCGATCCCCACAACGAATACGAGGGTGCCTTCGCCGGCATGACCGAGCGCTTGACCCTGTCGACCCTGCGGCTGCCGTACTGGATGCTGCAGTTCAAGGAGATGTGCGCGGTCTTCAAGGTACTGCCGGAGAGCGAGTACGCCTCCGAGGTGAAGATCCTGCGCGAGGCCGTGGTGCAGGCGAAGACGCTCTATGCCGGCATCGCCGGCGCCGGCACGGCGAAGCCGGGCCAGCCGGCCGGCGTCACCACGACCTCCAGCCTCAATCTCGACAGCCCAGTGCCGTTCCGCTTGAGCGACTTCCGCCGCATCGTCAACGACATGATGGGCAAGCTCGACAATCCCGAAGCGATCCAGAGCTATCTCCGCATCCTGAACCGGCTCGAGGAGCTGACCAGCGACGACCGCTACGGCTTCATGTTCGGCCCGCAATTCGTGCGCGACGTGATGGGCGAGGTGATCTGCCAGATGGCGCGCATCCCGGTCGAGGGCAAGCCGATCACCACGATCGACCTCTCCGACATCCCGGAGGAGATCGTGGACGTGGTGGTCTCCGTGGTGTTCCGCACCATCTTCTCCTTCGCGGTCTGGAGCGGGGAGGAGGGCGCGGTGCCGACCGTGCTGGTCTGCGAGGAGGCGCACCGCTATCTTTGGGAGGACCGCAGCGGCCGCAGCATCTCGCTCGCGGTCCATGCCGCCGGCCAGGTCGCCAAGGAAGGCCGCAAGTACGGCGTCGGCCTCGGCGTGATCTCCCAACGGCCGTCCGAGGTCTCGCCCTCGATCGTCTCGCAATGCGGCACCATCATCACGCTCCGCCTCGGCAACGAGCGCGACCTCACCTTCGTCAGGAATGCCTTGCCGGATTCCGCCGCCGGCCTGATGCAGGCGCTGCCGGCCCTGAACACCCGCGAGGCGATCGTGTTCGGCCAGGGCGTCGCCTTCCCGACGCGCCTCACCGTGGACGAGCTGCCGGTTTCGGCGCGGCCGCGGCAGAAAGT
>Ga0335070_10009270_pt1 | contig 11546 bp, 8 predicted proteins | sample Lox_Sample_13_FD_206722 | JGI IMG/M metagenome (GOLD analysis project Ga0335070, IMG submission 206722) | Soil microbial communities from Loxahatchee National Wildlife Refuge, Florida, United States - Lox_Sample_1.3 | ecosystem: Environmental > Terrestrial > Soil > Wetlands | place: USA: Florida...
AATCGGCTCGCCCTCCGAATCGAGGCGGCCCAGATCGCCCATGCACAGAGCGAGGTGCGGCTCGACGTCCAGCACCGATTGATAGGCATGGAGAGTCCATTTGCCCCACGGATTCTGCATGGGGATTGACTCTATCCGCATCACCGAACGCTCGCGCTGCAATCGATACTCGATCAGTTTGGCGATCGTGCAGATCCTGAGGTTGTGGGCCCGGGCAAAGACCGTCAGATCGTCCATGCGGGCGACTTCGCCGTTGTCCTTGAGCACTTCGATCAACACGCCAGCGGGCTTGAGGCCGGCCAGCCGGGCCAGGTCGATGCTCGCTTCGGTGTGGCCGGCGCGGATGAGCACCCCTCCGATTTTTCCGTTCAGCGGGCTGATATGGCCGGGCCGGCGGAAGTCGGACGGCTTGGCATCATCGGCCAGACACCGGTGAATCGTGCGGCAGCGGTCCGCGGCGCTGACCCCGGTGGTGACGCCGAATTCGGGTCCGGCGTCGATGGACACTGTGAACGCCGTGCCGTGCTGGGCGGTGTTCTCATTGGCCTGCGGGTACAGGTTCAGCTTTTCGCAAGTGCCTGCCGGCAGGGCCAGGCAGAGCTTGCCCGCCGCCTGGCGGATCATGAAGTTGATCATGGATGGCGAGACCAGCTCGGCGGCACAGACCAGGTCGCCCTCGTTCTCGCGATCGGCGTCGTCCACCAGAATGATGAACCGCCCGGCTTTCAGCTCGGCTAGCGCTTCCGGAACTGAACAGAACAGACCCTCATCCCCGATCATAACCTCTTTTCTCCGTTTTGCTGTCGCTTGGCCTCCGCCGCAACCGCTGTGACATAGCGGTTGCCGATCACGATGTAGTCAATCGACGCCACCGCCGCGAGGATCGTCGCCAACCACCACAAGAACCTCGGCGCCTCCGACAGCCACCGCGGCAGATCAATCCACACTAGCATAACCAATACCAGCAGCGTTTGAACGGCCGTGCAGCATTTACCGGGCAGGCGAGGGCGGATGAAGACGCGGCCTGTGGAAAGATACACAAGCGCGAAGCCGATGCTCACAATCAGATCCTTGCCGATCGCCGCCACCGCGACCCAGTTAGGCAACGTGAGGGAGACATGTGATTGCATATCGGACGTGTCCCGAACCCCTACCACGCAAAGAATGATCACGGCCGCGGTGATGAACAGCTTGTCAGCGAGCGGATCCAGGAATTTGCCGAGCGGCGACTCGCTTCGAAGGCGCCGTGCGAGAAAGCCATCGAGAAAATCGCTGAATCCCATCAGCGCAAAGATGGCCACCGCCAGCCAACGCAGCCAATCGCGCCCGGGCTCATTCAGATTGAGCAGGCAGGTCACGAACGGCCCGATCAAAAGCATGCGGACTATGGTGATCCGGTTAGGCCAACCTAGACGGTGCGCCGCAGGCACGCAACGCCTCCTTTCGGATGATCATGATAAGCAAGGTCTTGGGCTGCCACAACTGCGGCGGCGGTTCGTCAAAGATATGCCTAGGAAGCCATCCTGGTGCTCGTCGCAGGGACCGGCTCAGGCGCGGCGGCAAGTCTCGAACTGGGAAGTCGCACGGTGAACGTCGACCCTTGACCGCGGCCGGCGCTGGCGGCGGAGATCGTGCCGCCATGGCGTTCAACGAGGCCCTTGCAGATCGCCAGACCCAGCCCCAGCCCCGGCGCTCGTCGCGTGCCCGGTCCCTCGGCCTGCTCGAATGCCCCAAAAATGCGGTTCAACGCCTCCGCCTCGATGCCCATGCCGCTGTCACTGACTTCCGCAACCACCTGACCATCCTCTTCCCAGCAGCGGATGCTCACCCGGCCTTCCGCTGAGGTGAACTTGACCGAGTTCTTGAGCAGGTTGGAAAAGACCTGTTCCAGGCGCGGGCCGTCCGCGTCCACATAGCAGGGCTCAGCGGGAACATCCACCGAGACATGAAGTCGATGGGTCTCAAACTCAGGCTGGCACACGTCGACCGCTCGCTGAATGATGCTCTGCAGGGCCGTCCTTTGAACATTCAACTGAAGCTTGCCGTGGATGATCCGGTTGACATCAAGGAGGTCGCTGATCAGCCTCGCCTCACGATCCACGCTGCGGCGTATTCTGGCCAAATGCTGCTGCTGTTCCTGATTCAGTTGCAGGGTCTTGTCCGAGGCCAGGAGTTGCACGCTCCACGAAATGGGCATGAGCGGAGTGCGAAGCTCGTGACTGAGCGCGGCAAAGAAATAATCCTTGGCCCGGTTGGCCTGCTCCGCGGCCAGCTTCGCCGCCGCCAGGGCTTCCTGGGCCGACTTCATCTCGTGCACGTCCATGCACACGCCGAACCATTTGACAATCCGTTCTTCCTCATCGCGGTCGGGCTTGGCCCGGGCCACGAACCAGCGATAGGAGCCGTCGGCGGTGTGGAAGCGGCACTCCGCCTCAAACGGCTCACCGGTGTCCACGCTGTGCTGCCAGGATTGGCGCACGTGCTCAGCATCATCGGGATGAAGCGGCGGCGTCCAACCCCAGCCCCGGTCCTCGGCATCCACTTCCGGAAGCAGGCCGGTCACCTCGTAATAGCGGGTGTTCACATAGTCGCACCACCCGTCCGGGCGGGCCGTGAAAATGATGTCGGGAATCGTCTCGGCCATGGCGCGGAAGCGCCGCTCGCTGTCGCGCAAGGCCTGTTCGGCCCTCTTGCTTTCGCTGATGTCAAAGGCGAACGCGACGCAATCCGTTGTCGATCCGGCCAGCCTCGCCGCCGTGATCAGAACGGTGACGCGCCGCCCGTCCGGACGAACGAACGCCTTCTCGTAGGGCCGGCAATAGCCGCCGGCGCGGATCTCTTCCAGGGCCTGATCATCTCGGAACCGCAGTTCGGGCGGGGTCAAGTCGCGCCAATTCACCTGGCCCGCTTTGATCGCCTCGGCACTCGCGCCGATGAAGTCGCGGAAGGCGAGGTTCGCGTCGGTGAGGCAGCCCTGGTCGTTCCAATAGGCGATGCCGATGATGTTGGATTCGTACAGATATCCGAACTTGGCCTCGCTTTCGCGCACCGCCTGTTCCGCTCGCCGGTAGTCGGTGATGTCTCGCACGATCTCGACCGAGCCGGTGATCATGCCCGTCGCGTCGCGGGTGGGCGCGGAGCTGAACTGCCGGTTGCGGATCCTGCCCGTGCGGCAATGCCGAACGATCTCCTCGCCACGAACGACCTCACCCCGCAAGGAACGGAGCAATGGCGACTGGTCCGGCGGCCGCAGTGCTCCGTCGGCATCGAAGATCTCGAGCTCCTCACCGATCTCCTCCGCTGAACTGTCCTTGAAGGCCTCCACGGGCAGGCCCGTGACCGTGGGAGTGTTGATCAGGCTCATTCGGCCGTGGATATCACAAATCCAGACCTCGTCGGCGATGCCCTCGACCACGCCCTGCCAGCGGGCCCGCTCGGCGTCAAGCTCCATGTTGCGCTGCTCCAGGTGCTGGTTCAGTTGCCATATGCGTCTTTCGGCCTTGATCCGCTCGCTGATGTCCTCGATGGTGCCGATGGCGCGCAGAAACCGACCGTCGGCGTCGCGCACGGCCGACGCGGTCACGTGCACCCACAACAGCGAGCCGTCCCGGCGCAGATAGCGCTTTTCGTAGTCGAAACGGTCGACCTGCCCACTCTTCAGGCGCTCGATGAACTGCCGGCTTCGAGTCCGGTCCTCCGGCGCTGTCAGTTGGTGCACGCTCATTCCCAGCAGTTCCTCGCGGCGGCACCCGAGAATCCGGCAGAGGCGATCGTTCACCGCCACACAGCGGTCGTCGGCATCAATCTCGAGGATGCCGAGCGCGGCGTTGTTGAATGTCGCCCGCAGGCGCTGCTCGCTCTGGCGAAGGGCCTCCTCGGCTTTTCGACGCCGAGTCATATCCCGGTCAGCCTGCATGATCGCTGCCGGCCGGCCGTCAGGCTCGCGCCACAACAGCCACTCGCTGGCCACCAAGATTTGACGCCCGTCCGACGCGATCAGCGTCAATTCCCCTTCCCAATGGCCGGTTTCCAGCAATTGGGCGCGAATCTTCGACAGCGGCTCCAGGGAACGAGTCCGAAGCAACTCGTGGCTGACGCATCCCAGGGCCTGTTCGGCGGTGAATCCGTACAGTCGCTCGCAGCCGGTGCTCCAGCGCGTGATGCGATCCTCCAGGTCGCGCACCTGCACGCTCGTCAGGTCGAACAATCGCACGACTTTCTCGAGCTCGCGCGCCGTTGCCCCCGCCCGAACCGCCGCCGCTTCCGCCCGCCAGCGGGCTGCCCGAAAACGCCCGCCCAGCACGCTGACCGCCAGATTGATGCACACGAAAAAGGCCAGGCTGACCGCTTCGCCGGCGCTGATGAGGTACACGTCCCTGCTGTGGACCAGGAACAGCCAGGTCACAAGCGATGTCGAAACGATCGTGGCCAGCACGCCCGCGCCGGTGCCGCCAAGCACTGCGCACAGCACCACCACCGGATAGAAGGTGATGAACGGCGGCACCTCCTCCACGTACAGGCCCACCCCCCAGCGAATCGCGGCCGCTAGGGCCACGCCCGCCACCGCCACTCCATATCCGAGGAGCTTCAACCTCCTCTGGGTGCCCGACTTCTTCTTCGCGGCTTTCATATGCGGGCTTTCAGTAGCGCTAATGAGAATGGTTCCATCCCGCCGGGACGCTCCATCGCCGGGTGCGATTCTCATGCTTCGGCGTGAACGTCAATGCCTCACGTCGGGGCGACCCCGACCCTCGGTTCGGCGCTCGGTGTGCAAAGCGGATGGCGGATGCGGGGCGCCGGGTGAAGTCCCGCTTGCCACCCCTTCTACTTTAGTCGCCTGACGGCGGTGGCAGGAGAGTCTGAAGCAATAATGCGCGCCCGCTCGATTCCTCGCGAACCTGTTCGGGCCGGACGCCGATCGGTCACGGGATCACTCGCCAAGCCGGGCAAGAGGCGATTGGGTCAGAAGGTCTGAATGTGGTATGAGTCCCATGGTCGGCGCCGCCGGAGTGACGGCACATGTCGGGACAGAACCGATACGGTGACAACGGCCCTGCGGCATCGCCCGGATCAAATGTGATCCTCCGCTCGCCCAGCGTCGACCGAACTGGAGCGATACCGCGGAGCGATGCTCCACGCGGCTCGCATTCAAGGACCCCAGGCCCTTGGGCGGTGGCCTGCCCGGCTATCGCCAACAGGCTGTCCAACGGTTATACTGATTGCCCTGGAATGTGGAGTGATTGAGATTCATGGATCCTAGTGTTACCAACGGTGTGGGATTGTTAAGCGACGAAGAGCGGGCGATCCGGGATGCCGCGATCGCTGATTTTGTACAGCGGTATGCCCCCGGCCCGGATGGAGAGCTGTACGCGAACATGCTGAAGACGGTGTGCCGCATGTCTCGCGACGGCATAAACCGGGGCGACATCAAGCTGATCGATCGGGCCCTGGCGGAGCTCCGATACGCTTTCAAGATCTTCGAGCCCTATGAGCATATTCCCAAGGTCACCATCTTCGGATCGAGCCGCACCCCGGAAGGCCATCCTGAATATGTTCAGGCCATGAAGTTCGCGGAGCGGATGGGAAAGGCGAACTGGATGGTGATCACCGGCGCGGGCGACGGGATCATGAAAGCGGGCCACGGCGGAGCCGGGCGCGAGGCCAGCTTCGGCGTAGCCATCCGCCTGCCGTTCGAGCAACGCACCAACGAGATCATCGAGGGCGACAAGAAGCTGATCAACTTCAAGTACTTCTTCACCCGCAAGCTGATGTTCATGCGCGAGGCCAAGGCCGTGGCCCTGTTTCCCGGCGGCTTCGGCACGCAGGACGAAGGCTTCGAGGTCATGACCCTGATCCAGACGGGCAAGGCGCCTCTGATGCCGTTGGTCCTGGTCGATGCCCCCGGCGGAACCTACTGGCAGCACTGGCGAACCTACGTGAAGGCGGAGTTGCTGCACAACAAGATGATCAACGAAGAGGATATGCAGCTCTTCAAGCTGACCGACGACGTAGAGGTGGCGGTCAAGGAAATCCTGCACTTTTACAAACGCTTCCATTCGCTTCGTTACGTCGGCAACACCCTGGTGATGCGGCTGAATGAGGCCCCGCCCGACGCGGCGATGAAGCATGTCCGCAGCGCATTTGCCGACCTCGTGGACAAGGGAACGATCGAGCAGACCAAGGCGCTGGAGGAAGAGGGGGACGACGTTCCTGACAAGCCGCGGCTGGTCCTGGAGTTCAACCGGCATTCCCACGGCCGTCTGCGGCAGTTGGTTGACTACATCAACGATCTCTAACGCACATGAAGATCTCCCGGACACTGTTGTTAATCGTCGCTGTGCTGGTGCCGCCGGGCGTCACCGCCGTCGTCTCCAGGTCGCTGCAGTACCCCCGGAGGTTTGCGGAGGTCGTGCCGGACGGCGTGTATCGGGGCGGCTTCCCGACCGCCGCCCACATCCAGGCCCTTCGGAGCGAGAAACATATCAAGACTGTCGTCAGCCTGACGGACCTGAAGGACGAGCCGAGCTGCGTGGAGGAAGTGGAGGCGGTCAAGGAGGGCGGCCTGCGGCTGCTGCGATTCCCCATGCCGGGTGACGGCCGCGGAGAATTCAGCACCCTGGATCAAGCCGCCGACGCCATCGGCGACAAGGCAAACTGGCCGGTTTTTTTTCATTGCGGCGCGGGCAAGCAGCGGTCCAACGCCGTGCTCGCCGCGTACCGCGTGAGGAAATGCGGTTGGACGATCGACCAGGCTCTGAACGAGCTTGAGGACAAATACGATCTGGACCCCGAAAAAGAATCCACCCTGATCGACCATCTGCGGGCATACGCGAAGCGGATCGTGCAGCCCGCCCGAATGCCGAGACGCCCATCAAAAGACACACCAGACGAGTAGCGTCGTCCCCTCAGCCTGTCCGCCGGGGCGAGCGGCCGACGTGGAATGCGAGCGCCACCGTATTCCGCCTCCGCGCTCCGGAACTGTCACGGATTCCGGCCCGCCGGCCCCGCCGGTCAGCGGTTTCGCTTCAGTCCCCCGGCGGCTACAATCCACCGCTCCGGCGCAGCCGGGGGCGCGCAGATGGTGAAAGTGCATCAAGCTGCCGGAGTTGGTTTGTGAAACGCGCTGCCGGAGCACGCGCCGGAGAGCTTGCCGGGCAGCTCGGACAAAACGTGAGGCCCCCACCATGTTGATTCTCATGGAGAAAAGTGCAACGCCGGATCAGATCGAGAAGGTGTGCCAGCGAATCCGCGAACTGGGATATATGCCGCATGAGATACCCGGCTCGATCCGCGTGGCCATCGGCATCACCGGAAACCAGGGCGCGCTGGCCGCCGAGCTCTTCCAGCACCTGGAGGGGGTGGCAGAGTGCGTGCCGGTCTCCAAACCCTACAAGCTGGTCAGCCGCGAGGTGAAGCCGGAGTCCACCGTGGTCGAGGTTCGAGGAGCGAAGATCGGCGATGGGAATTTCGCCGTGATTGCCGGGCCGTGTTCGGTGGAATCACACGATCAGGTCTTCCGCACCGCCGAGGCGGTATCCAAGACCGGGGCGAAGTTCTTTCGCGGCGGAGCCTTCAAGCCGCGAACGTCGCCCTACGCGTTCCAGGGGCTCAAGGAAGAGGGGCTGCGGCTGCTGGAAGAGGTCAAAAAGCATTTCGACCTCCGCGTCGTGACCGAGGTCAAGGATACGGAGTCGCTCAGCGCCGTGGCGGCGGTGGCGGATGTCATCCAAATCGGCGCGAGGAACATGCAACATTTCTCGCTGCTGGAGGCGGCCGGCCAGTTGCGCATGCCGGTGCTGCTGAAGCGGGGGATGAGCGCCACACTGCAAGAATTGTTCATGGCCGCGGAGTACATGCTGTCGCTGGGCAACTATCAGGTCATCTTGTGCGAGCGCGGCATCCGCACCTTCGAAACCATGACCCGAAACACGTTTGACCTGTCGGCCGTCGTGATGGTCAAGCATCACACCCACCTGCCGGTCATCGCTGATCCCTCGCACGGCGTGGGCATCAACTGGGCTGTCCCGGCCATGGCCAAGGCGGCGGTGGTCGCCGGAGCCGACGGCGTGATGGTGGAGGTGCATCCGGAGCCGGACAAAGCCCTCTCCGACGGCCAGCAGTCGCTGACCTTCAAGGAATACAACAAGCTCGCCGCGGAGCTGACCGAGCTGGTCGCATGGCAGAGGGCGCATCGTTGATCGTCGGGCGGCTCGGACGCGGAAAACATGCTGGTACCACCGGAGCCCGATGTGCCCCGAGCGCTGAGCTATCCCCTCAACCCTGTCGACAATGCGTTGCTGGCAACCCACGAGTCGTTGCGGCGCCGAGGATACTGCGGACTGAGCGTGATGCTGATCGCCGATCTGGAAGGGCCGCTTGATCCGAAGGATCTGGCCGCGGCGGCGAGCAGGCTCGGGCGGGCCTACCCGGCCTTGTCCGCGCACATCCGCTTCACCCCGATCACGCGGCGGGCCTATTGGCACGTCGGAGCGGATGCGGCATTGGAGGATGCCGTCGAGTACGAACACCACTTCGTCGACCCGACGGCGCAAGATGCCGATGCGCCGCTGCGCCGGGCGCTGGATGATCCGGTCGACCCGACTTGCGGCCCGCAACTTCGCCTTGTGCACGTGCAGGCGGCGCCCGACCGGCACCGACTGGGCCTGCGCTGGTCACACCCGCTGATGGATATGGAAGGCGGGCACCTGCTCATGCGCGAATTACACGCCTTGCTGTGTGACGAACCTCTGACACTCGGCGCGGATCCCCGTGCCGCGGTCCGACGGCCCTATCCGTGGAGATTCCCGAAGTCCCTGCTGCGCGTCTGGCAGGGGCGCCTTCGACACGCTTACCACGACTTGTTCCGCCAGCCGCGCGTCGTGGCCAGACCCGAGAACGCAACCACCGCCTGCAACTTCCAGCTTCGCCGCTACGATGCGGCATTCCGAAAGCAGTTCGAGACCACCGCTCGCCGGCGGATCAGTCCCGGTCCGCTCCTGTACACCCGAGCACTGATGATCGGCATTGCCCGGACGTACATCCGGATGGCGACGGAGCGAGGCCGCCCGCGCGAGCACTACCTCTTCTCGCACGCGCTGCCGTTGCCAAGAGAAGGCGGCAGACCCGGTGTCCACGGCAACCACGTGATCATTCCCTGGATCGTCTTCGCGAGCGATGACTTGACAGATTGGACGCGGGCCGATGCCGTGGCGGCGACACAGTTCCGCGACTACATCGCGGGCAGCGGGATCGAGGCCACTTGGGAGATGTATCGCGCGACCCAGCGATGGCCGTTTCCCGCGACGCTCGCCGTGACGACGCATCGCATCCCGCGCGGCGCTGCCGGGTGCACGAGTTACCGATTTGGCGATCAGACCAGGCGGCTCGGCGCGGCAAAGATCATCAACCTGGCCGGTGCGGGCCCCATGAACTGTCACCCCGGCTGGCTGGTGGGGAACACGACCTTCGGCGACACCATGTCGATCTCAATCACGCATTTCGAAGATTACTTTGATTCGCCGAGTGTTTCCGAATTCCTGGACCACCTGGAGACTGAAATCTCCGGCGCGTAAACGCGGCGGGCACGACCCGCAACAGGGTGCACGGCGGACGAAGCGATGTCCTGTCGGAGAAGGCCCAGGAGACTCACGCCCTCCGGTACAGGGTGAACGCAAGTAACTGTTTTGCTGACAAGGCCTTACGTTTATGTGTCCCATCGGCGAGAACCTGCCGTCCTGCCGCCCGTTGTCGTATCGTCGTATCGGGCAAGGACTTGGGTGTATCTCGCCGTTTCATTCGGAGGGAAATACGCTTGCGTGACAGGAACTAGTTGCTGTAGTATAGGTTACGTTCGTTTTCGATGTGGCGGACACGCCGCGATCGTCGCGACTGCTCGCTTCGAGCAGGCAGCTTGCGATCCTTTCTGTATGCGTGTCTTGTGGGTGCCAGATGCTCGACACAACCGATTCAGGACGTCGCCATGAAAACCGTCACTAAGAAGGAGTTGATCGACCGCATCGCGGACCGCACCGGCAACAAGCGGGTCGTCGTTAAGCGGATCATTCAGAGTTTCCTCGACGAGATCATGGATGAGCTCGGGAATGGCAATCGCTTGGAATTCCGAGACTTCGGCGTGTTCGAGAGCAAGGTTCGGGCAGCGCGGATCGCGCAGAATCCCAAGACGCTCGAGCGTGTCGAAGTGCCTGAAAAGCGGACGGTCAAGTTCAAGGTCGGCCGCGTCATGAAGATCAAACTCGTCGGCGAAAAGGGCTCGCAGGGAATCTCGCCGGGCTCGATCCCAGGGCAGTATCCATCCAGCACTTAGAGCCACGTCTTAACCGACCATCAAGTAAATAGTTAAGTGAACAATTCGCGGGTTCTCCTTTTGCGCGCGAAAAAAGAGCCTGATTTCATGATCCGAAGCTCTGGAACTACAGCCGATATCAGGCTAAAGTCTTCCGTGGGTATTGAGAATGAGTCTCAATACCAAATAGCGACCCCACCTGCCCCTGCCGGACGAGGGCATTGAGGTCGCGCCCGAAGGATCGTCGTTCATGGAAACCACCGCCCGCCACCTTGCCGACCTTGCCCCGGGAGAATCCGGTAAGATCCGGCAGCTGAAAGGCACGCCCGAGGTTCGTCATCGCTTGCAGGAGATGGGCCTGACCCGCGGTACTGCGGTGCGCCTGGTGCGAATTGCGCCGTGGGGCGATCCCCTCGAGCTGCAGGTCCGCGGCTACAGATTGAGTCTCCGCCGATCCGAGGCCGCGTCTGTTTTGATCGAGATCAGTTGATGCCCACACCTGCCGAATGCGCGGCACCGATGAAGTCGCTCAAGCGAGTCGCGGTTGCGGGGAACCCCAACTCCGGAAAGACGACTCTCTTCAACGCCCTGACCGGTCTGCGCCACAAGGTCGGCAATTACCCCGGCGTCACCGTGGAGAAACGCGAAGGCTCGCTGCCCAGCGGCCGCGTCACGTTGATCGATCTGCCCGGCACATATGGTCTGTCAGCTCGTTCGCCCGATGAGGAGGTTGCTCGCGACGTCTTGCTCGGCCGCGTCCCGGGGACACAGCGGCCCGACGGCGTTCTGCTGGTAATCGATGCCAGCAATCTCGAGCGCAACCTGTACCTGGCCTCGCAGATTCTGGACTTCGGAATGCCCGTCGTGGTTGCGTGCAACATGATGGACGTCGCCGCCAAGCACGGCGTGGCAGTCGACTGCCAGGCGCTCGCCGCCGAGCTGGGCGTGCCTGTCATCCCGGCGGTGGCCGATCGCGGGACCGGAGTCGAGGACATCCGCGGCGCCTTGGAGAACCTCAACGGTCACCGCCCGCCGCCCCGCGGTTGGCGCCTGACCGAACCCTTCGAGAAAGCGATCGCCAGAGCCGCCGAAGCTCTCGAGCAATCGGGCCGCACGCCGCCCCACGCAGCCGTCGCGGGTGCAATGCTGTGGTTGTGCGACTATCTGTCGGGCGAGGCTGCCAACCGACGGTCGGCGGAGAAGTTCCTGGCCCAACTGCCTGCGGCCAGCGCCGATGAGCTCA
>Ga0335070_10009271_pt1 | contig 11546 bp, 8 predicted proteins | sample Lox_Sample_13_FD_206722 | JGI IMG/M metagenome (GOLD analysis project Ga0335070, IMG submission 206722) | Soil microbial communities from Loxahatchee National Wildlife Refuge, Florida, United States - Lox_Sample_1.3 | ecosystem: Environmental > Terrestrial > Soil > Wetlands | place: USA: Florida...
CCACGCAGGGCCCGGGCGTGGGCCTCGCCAATGTGCGCGAGCGGCTCGCGGCGCTCTATGGCGAGCGTGCGTCGCTCACGCTGATCGAGAACGTGCCGCACGGTCTCCTCGCGCGCGTGCGGCTGCCGCTCGACGATACGGTTGGCGCCACCGCAAAGCAGGCCGCGCCGTGAGACGCCACCCGCCCGTCGATGCGGCCCGGTAGGGCGATGGCGTGCCTGTTGTGCCTGTTGTGCCTGTTGTGCCTGTTGTGCCTGTTGTGCCTGTTGTGCCTGTTGTGCCTGTTGTGCCCGTTACTCCCATTACTCCCGTTAGGCCCATGACGCCCCTTACGCCCGACATGCCCACCGCGCTGATCGCCGAAGACGAGCCGCTGATCGCGGCCGCGCTCGAACGCGAACTGGCGGCCGCGTGGCCCGGCCTGCGGATCGTGGCGAGCGTGGGCAACGGCCACGACGCCATCGAGCGCATCGCCGCGCTCGAGCCCGACATCGCTTTCCTCGACATCTCCATGCCGGGTGCGACCGGTCTCGACGTTGCGCGCGCGTGCGCGAAGCTCGCCACGCCGCCGCAGATCGTGTTCGTGACCGCCTACGACGCCTACGCGCTCGAAGCCTTCGACGCGGCGGCCATCGACTATCTGCTCAAGCCCGTCGAGGCCGCGCGGCTCGCCCGCACGGTCGAGCGCCTACGCGCGCGGCTCGAACGAACTCCCGGGAGTGGCGCGAGCAGCGCACCCGGCGCTACAACGGCCCCGCAAATGCAGGCGGATCTGCAACGCGTGCTGCGCGAGCTGGAGGCGATCACGCGGGACGTTCGCGAGGTGCGCGCCGGTGCGCGAGAAGGCGCCGATGCGAGCGCGCGCGAGACGCCGCTGCGCTATCTGCGCGCCTCCAGCGGCAACGACATCCGCATGGTGCCGGTGGAAGACGTGCTGTACTTCGAAGCCGCCGACAAATACGTGGTGGTCACGACGCGCGGCGGCGAATTGCTGATACGCACGAGCCTGCGCGAGTTGTGCGCGCAGCTCGACCCGGCGCGTTTCTGGCAGGTGCATCGCAGCACCGTGGTCAACGTGGATCAGGTGGAAAGCGCAACGGTCAGCGCACTTGGCAAGATGACGCTGCGCCTGCGCGGCGATGCCGGTACGCTCGCGGTGAGCCGGCAGTATGCGCATCTGTTCCGGCAGATGTAAGGCGATTCGACGCGCCTACCCCGTCTGCATTGCGCTGCCGCCAAGATACGTGGCGCGCACGCGGCTATCGCCGGCCAGCTCACGCGCCGACCCCGAGAGCGCCACGCGTCCGCCCTCCAGCACATAGGCGCGCTGCGCGATGCGCAGCGCCTGCCGCGCGTTCTGCTCGACGAGCAGTACCGCCGTCCCCGCGCTGCTGATGCGCGCGATCACTTCGAAAATCGCGCGCACGAGCTTGGGCGCAAGACCCATGGAAGGCTCGTCCAGCAGCACGAGCTTCGGCTTGAGCATGAGCGCACGCGCGATGGCGAGCATCTGCTGCTCGCCGCCGCTCAGCGTGCCGGCGAGTTGATCCCGGCGCTCGTGCAGCCGCGCAAATGTTTCGTAAGCCTGAGCAATACCCTGATCGAGCGCAGCCGCGTCGCGCCGCAACAGATAGCCGCCCAGGCGCAGATTCTCCTCCACCGTGAGGCCGCCGAAAATGCGCCGCCCCTCGGGCACGTGCCCGATGCCGAGCGCGACGATGCGATGCGACGGCAGCCCGACGATAGGCTGCCCCTCGAACGCGACGCTTCCCCCGCGCGGCCGCAGCAGCCCGGAGAGCGTGCGCAGCGTGGTGGTCTTGCCCGCGCCGTTGGCCCCGAGCAGCGCGACGATCTCGCCTCGCGCCACGTCGAGCGAGACGCCGTGCAGCGCCTCGATGTTGCCGTAGTTCACGCGCAGGTCGCGAACTTCGAGGAGCTTCTTCGTCGCATTCGGCTCCATGCCTAGCTCCATAGCGACTTCTCCCCGTCCGTGGCGTCGGGACCGTCGTCCTCTTCGGCGGTGCCGAGGTACGCGTCGATGACCACGGGGTCGTTCTGGATTTGCGCAGGCGCGCCCTCGGCGATGATCTCGCCGTGATCCATCACGATGATGCGATCCGACACGCCCATCACGAGCGCCATGTCGTGCTCGATCAGCAGCACCGTCACGCCCAGATCGCGAATGCGCCGGATCTGCGCCATCAACGCGTGCTTTTCGGTTGGATTCATGCCGGCGGCGGGCTCGTCGAGCAGCAGGAGACGCGGCTGGCTCGCCAGCGCACGGGCAATTTCGAGCCGGCGCTGATCGCCATACGGCAGGTCGGACGCGTATTCGCTCGCGCGCGCGCCGATCCCCACGAGATCGAGCCAGCGCTGGCCGAGCGCCGCGTGTTCGGCGGCCTCGCTGCGCGCGGCACGCGTGCCCACCAGCTCTGCCACGAACGGCGTATGCAGGCGGTGATCCATGCCGATCAGCACGTTCTCGAACGCGCTCATGTGGTTGAAGAGCCGGATGCCCTGAAACGTGCGCGCGATGCCGCGATGCACATTGCGGTGCGGCGCGCCCGCGCCGAGCGGCTCGCCGCGCCAGCGTATCTGCCCGCCGGTGGGCCGGATCACGCCGGTCAGGCAGTTGAACACGGTCGTCTTGCCCGCGCCGTTCGGGCCGATCAGCGCGAGAATCTCGCCGCTGCGCACCTCGAAGCTGATGCCGCCAATGGCGCGCACGCCGCCGAAGCGGCGTTCGAGGTTGCTCACCTGCATGAGGGTTTCGCGCGCGGCGACGGCGTCGATGGCGCCGCTGTCGGCAATGGCCACGGCGGGCGCGCTTTCCTTGCCCTGTGCTTCCGCCGCCTCCGCCTCATGCGCACGCTTCTCTTCTTCCGGCCGGGGCGCTGCGCGCCGGATGCGCGCGGGCCACAACCCTTGCGGGCGCAACAGCATGAGCGCGACGAGCGCCACGGCGAAGCCGAAAATGCGCCACAGGTTCAAAAAGCGCAGCAATTCAGGCAGCCCCGCGACGATCACCGCGCCGAGTATCACGCCCGGAATGCTGCCGCGCCCGCCCATCACGACGATGATGAGGATCGTTACGGACTGCAGATAAGTGAACGCCGTGGGATCGATCGTGCCGAAGCGTGCGGCGAAGAGGCTGCCGGCAAGACCGCCGATCAGCGCGCCCATCACATAGGCGAGCATCTTCACGCGCAGCGTCGCAACGCCCACTGCCTCGGCGGCGGCCTCGTCCTCGCGGATGCTGGTCCAGGCGCGCCCGAGCCGCGAGCGACCGAGCCGCACCGCGAACAGCAGCACCACGATGAAGAACGCCATGCCGAGCTCGTACACCGCGTGCGGCGAGCTGATCTCGAAGCCGAACAGGCTCGGCGGCTCGATACCGTAGATGCCGTTCGGCCCGCCGGTAATGTCGAGATTGGTGGCCACGATGCGCGTGATCTCGCCAAAGCCGAGCGTGACGATCGCGAGGTAGTCGCTGCGCAGGCGCAGCGTGGGATAGCCGATCACCACGCCCGAAGCCCCGGCGAACACGATGCTGAATGGCAGCGTCGCCCAGAACGAGAAATGCAGCAGCGTTTCGAGCAGCGCGGTCGTATAGGCGCCGATGGCGAAGAACGCCGCGTAGCCGAGGTCGAGCAGCCCGGCATAGCCCACGACGATGTTCAGCCCGAGGCCCAGGATCGCATAGGTGATGATGGTGAGCCCGACATCCACGACATAGCCGCTCGCGAATGCCGGCAACGCGATCGCCGCCGCCAGCAGCACGATGGCCACGAGCCACGAGGTCTGCGTTCGTCCTGATGCCCGCGAAGCCTGAGCGCGCATGCGTCACATCCTCTCGACCACGCGTTCGCCGAACAAGCCGGTCGGCTTCACCACGAGCACGGCGATCAGCACGCCGAACACGAACACATCGGTCCATTGCGAAGACACGTAGCCCGCGCCGAACGCTTCGAGCAGGCCGATCAGGAAGCCACCCACCATCGCCCCCGGAATATTGCCGATGCCACCCAGCACCGCCGCCGTGAACGCGCGCAGGCCGAGCACGAAGCCCATGAAGAAGTTGATCTGCGTGTAGAAGAGGCCCTCCATCACACCCGCGACGGCGGCGAGCGCCGAGCCGATGAAAAACGTGAGCTGGATGAGCCGCTCGACATCGATGCCCATGAGGCGCGCCGCGTCCTGGTCGATCGCGAGCGCGCGCATGGCCGTGCCGATGAAAGTATGGTGTACGAACAAATACAGCCCGAGCATCAGCGCAAAGCTTGCCGCGACGATGCCGACCTGCGCGAACGTGATGTGCACCTGCAGAACGTCGAAGCCCGTTTGCGTGAGCAGGTGCGGGTAGGTGCGAAAGCCCGCGCCATAGGCGATCAGCACGCCATTCTCCAGCAGCAGCGAAATGCCTAGCGCGGTAATGAGAATGGACAGGCGCGGCGCGCGCAGCAACGGCTGGTAGGCAACGCGCGCGATCGCCACGCCCAGCGCGCCCGTTGCCAGCATCGAAGCCGCGAACGCCACGACCAGTGCGAGCGCGAGCGGCAGACGGGCGGCCGCGAGCGTGCCGAGCGCGGTCCAGCCCACGAACGCGCCCACCATGAAGAGGTCCCCGTGCGCGAAGTTGATGAGCCGGATGATGCCGTAGACCATCGTGTAGCCGAGGGCGACGAGCGCGTAGAACGAGCCGATCGTCAACCCTTCGACGACGAACTGGAGAAAGGTGCTCATGGGCGGCCGGGGGCGCTTACTTCATCATCTCCCACTTGCCGCTCGCGTCCTGGCGTTGATAAGGCTCGAACTCGTCGCCGCGCACGATGATCGTGATGTACACGGCGCGGCTGCGGTCGCCCTTCGGGTCGAAGCCGATCGTGCCGGTCAGGCCCGGGTAGCTGTTGATCTTGTGCAGCGCGGCGGCGATGGCCGCGGGCTTCGTCGATTTCGCGTCGGCGATGGCCTTGGCGGTCACGCCCACGGCGTCGTACTCGTACACCGAGTACGGCCCAGGCCCTTGCCCATAGGTCTTCGTGTACTGGTCGACGTAGTCGTGTGCGCCCGAGAGGAACTGCGCGAGCGGCGAGGTCGTGATGATCATGCCGTCGGCGGCCGGGCCCGCCGTCTTCATCAGCGTCGGGTCATTGGTGGCGTCGCCGCCCATGATGGTCATCTTGAGCCCCAGCTGGCGCGCCTCCTTCACGAGCAGGCCCGCTTCGGAGAAGTAGCCCGTGTAATAGATCACGTCCGGCTTGAGCGAGGCGACCTTGGTGAGCGTGGGCGAATAGTCCATCTGCCCCGGAGTGATCGACTCGGCGTAGACCACGTCCACGCCCATCTTCTTGAGCGCGTCAACGGTGTTCTGCGCGAGGCCCTTCGAATAGGTCGTGTTGTCGTCGATCACCGCAGCGGTTCTCGCACGCAGCGCGTTCTTCATGAAGCTCGCCGCGAAAGGCCCTTGCTGATCGTCACGGCCTATCGTGCGGAACACGGTGTTATAGCCCATCTCGGTCAGCTTGGGATTGGTCGAAGCGTCCAGCACGTAGGGAATGCCCGCGCGGTGGAATGCGCTCAGCTCGGGCAGCGCCGCGCTCGAGCAGTAGCCGCCCGCCACGGCAACCACGCCCGCGTCCACGAGCTTTTGCGCGGCCTGGACCGCCGTTTGCGCGTCGCATGCGTCGTCTTCCGGCACCAGCTCGATCTGCTTGCCGAGCACGCCGCCCGCCGCGTTGATCTTCGCGGCCGCGAGCTTCGCGCCGTTCAGGATATCGGTGCCCGCGGCGGCGCTGCTGCCCGAGAGCGGCACCGGCACCCCGATCTTGATGGTGTCGCTGTGCGCGAGGCCGGGCGCGAGCGCGGCCAGTGCGAGGATCACTGCCCCGAGGGTTGCGTGCAGGGTGCCCCGCAGGCGGGGGGCGTCGGGCGTGCCATTGTTCTGAACATTCATGTGAGCGGCTCCTGACTGTGGACCCGACCGGGCGATGCCGCAACGCAGGCGAGCCCGCGCGGTCAGTTAGCGAAACGAAATAATTCGTCCGGTACGAGGCCCTGCCAGGCCAGCACGCTCATGGCGCGCAGCTTGCATAGGGGACCGGTGCATAACGACCCCTACATGATACGTCTGAGCGACCGTTTGACTGATATAGGGTATGCGCGTATACAAATCGCGTGTGCAAAGAGCGGCGGCGCACTACTTTGTATACACGCCACGCGTGGAGGGCGCGAATGAAAACCATCGTGCTGGGCGGTGGCATTGCTGGCGTCACGAGCGCGTACTATCTCGCGCGCGACGGCCGCGAAGTGACCGTGGTCGAGCGCCGCTCGGGCGTTGCGCTCGAAACCAGTTTCGCCAATGCCGGGCTCGTCGCGCCGGGCCATTCGTACACGTGGGCTTCGCCTCGCGCGCCGGGCATCCTGCTCAAATCCCTGTTCATCGAAGGCCAGGCGCTGCGCCTGCACCTGCGGGCCGACCCGTACATGTGGGCCTGGTGCGCGCGCTTCCTGCGCAACTGCACCGAGGCGCGCTCGCGCGAGAACACCTCACGCAAAGTGCGGCTGTGCCGCTACTCGCAGCATCAGTTGCAAGACGTCACGGCACGCGAGCAACTCGAATACGACCGCATCAGCCGCGGCCTGCTCTATCTCTACCGCGACGCCGCCTCGTTCGAGCGTGGCCGCGCGCATATGTCGATCCTCGTCGAAAACGGCCTGCCGCTCGAAACGCTGGACGCCGCCCAGGTCGCCGCGCACGAGCCGGCGCTCGCCCACGCACGCGAACGCATTGCCGGCGCGATCTACTGCCCGAGCGACGAGAGCGGCGACGCCCACCGCTTCACGCGCGGGCTCAAGGAAGTATGCGAACGTATGGGCGTGCGCTTCGTGTTCGACGCCCCGATCCAGGCGATCGAGGCGACTGGCGAGCGCATCGCCGGCGTGCGCACGACAGCCGGCCTCATCGAAGGCGACGACTACGTGCTCGCGCTCGGCTCGTGGTCGCCCATCCTCGCGAGGCCCCTCGGCTACCAGCTCGCGGTCTACCCTGTGAAGGGTTATTCGGCAACGTTTCCCTGTGGGCCCGAGCATCACCCGCCCGAGATGGGCGGCGTGGACGAGAAGCATCTCGTGGCGTGGGCGCGATTTGGCGCGCGCCTGCGCTTCACGGCCACCGCCGACTTCGCGGGCTACGACACGCGCCACACGCCGGCCGACTTCGTGCCGATGCTGCGGGCAGCACGCGAACTCTTTCCCGAAGGCGCCGACTACACGCAGCCGGCCCACTGGGCGGGGCTGCGCCCGATGACGCCCGAAGGCACGCCGCTGATCGGCCGCACGCGCCACCGCAACCTGTTTCTGAACACGGGGCACGGCCACATGGGCTGGACGATGTCGTGCGGCACCGCAAAACTGCTCGCCGACATCATGGCCAACCGCGAGCCCGAACTCGACATGACGGGATTGACACTGAGATGACTACGACCGCGCCCCAACAGAATCCACCGGACACGTACACGAAACTCGATTTCGCGCTCGACGACGGCATCGCCCGCCGCGCGGCGATCGGGCTCGTCGTGCTGGCGACCGACCATACGATCGAATACGAATGGCGCGATCTGTTTCGCCAGGAGGACGTGGCGTTCTACGAATGCCGCCTCGAAAACTCGCCGGATATCACCCCGCCGCGCCTCGCGGAAATCGAGGCGCGTATCGCACCCGCCGTGAGCCTGCTGCTGCCCGGCGAGCGGCTCGACGTCGTGGCGTTCGGCTGTACCTCGGCCTCGATGGTGATAGGCGAAGCGAGGGTGGGCGCGCGCATTCGCGAGGCGCGGCCCGAGATTGCATTCACCACGCCGATCACGGCGGCGCTCGCCGCGCTCGACGCGCTCGGCGTGCGGCGCGTGGCCCTGCTCACGCCGTACGTGCGCACCATCAACGACTTCATGCGCGACTATATCGAGGCGCGCGGCGTGGCGGTCACGCGCATGGCCTCGTTCGAGCATGCGGACGACAACGAAGTGGCGCGCATCGATTCCCGTTCGATTCGCAGTGCGATAGAAGCGCTCGCGCGGCACGACGACGCCGATGCGGTATTCGTGTCGTGCACGAGCCTGCGCGTGGCCGCACTCGTACCGGAACTCGAAGCCCGAATCGGCAAGCCCGTGCTGTCGAGCAACTATGCGATGGCATGGCATGCGCTGCGGCTCGCGGGCGTGAATGACAGCGAGCCGCAGCTTGGGCGAGTGTTTGCGCGCTAGGTCCCGTCAGCGCGCCAAGATACGCGGCCGAATATAAGGATTCCGAAAGTAATCCGGGAATCGGGGCCCAAGGCGGCGGAGCGTTTGAACGCCGTCGCGCGCCCCGGCGCATGCATCGAACGAGATCACGTGTAGATCGGCCTGCCCGCCAGCGCGCTGCGAATCGCGCCCGCAAGGTCGCCCGCGGCGAATTTCGCCACGTAGCCACTCGCGCCCGCGTTCTTCACGTGCGCTTCGTTCGCGGTGCCCGTGAGCGACGAGTGGATCACCACGGGAATATCCACCGTGCGCGGGTCCGCCTTGATCTTGCGCGTCAACGTGAAGCCGTCCATCTCGGGCATTTCGAGGTCGGTCAGCACGAGCGCGATGCAGTCCTTCGCGCGTTTGCCTTCGCGCTCCGCGCTCGTCGCGATCGCGTCGAGCTGCTTCCACGCTTCGAGGCCCGTTTTCGCCATCGTGTATTCCACGCCGAGCGCCTTGAGACTCTGGCCAATGAGTTCGCGCGCGAAGCCCGAGTCGTCGGCGGCAAGCACCTTGGCCCCCGGCGGAATCACCGCGCGCGCGCCCACCTCCTCCGGCATCACGGCGCGATGCTGCGCCGGGAACACGTCGCGCAGCACCTGCTCGACGTCCACCACCTGCACGAGCTTCTTGCTCTCGGGATCGTTGCCGAGCCGTGCGATGCTCGTCACGCGGTTGCCCATCGTGACGTCGGCGGTGAGCACCTGGCTCCATTCGAGCCGCACGATCTCGTCCACGCTCTCGAGCGCGAAGCCTTGCGTGGAGCGCGCGAATTCCGTGACCAGCAGGATGTTCAGGCCCGTGGCCGGCTCGCAGCCCATCAGCTTGGGCAGGTCGATCACGGGCATCACCTGGCCCCGGATGTTCGCCGCGCCGAGCACGTATTCGGACGATGCCGCGATCGGCGTGATCGCCGGCATGCTCAGGATTTCCCGCACCTTGAAGACGTTGATGCCGAAGACTTCGCCAACTTCGCTGCCCGGCGCCGCGCCGAGCCGGAAAAGCAAGAGTTCGAACTGGTTCGTGCTCGTCAGGCGGGTTCGTTCGTCGATTGCGAAGCCGCTTTCCATGGTTTCCTCATGTCGTTTTCATGTGAACAGGCCCTGCTCCCTGTGCCATCGTCTACGGCCTGCCGCGAGAAATCTTGAGGCTGCCGCGCGGGCATCGCGGCGCCCGGTCGGGTTTGCCTCATGCATCCGAGCGCACGCGCCCGGCGGCATGCTCGCGCAGGAGCGCCGCGCAGGCCTGTGCGCTCACCGGCCTGCCGTACAGGTAGCCCTGCTGCCGCTCGCACGCGAGCGAGCGCAGGAACGAGGCCTGCTCGGGCGTCTCCACGCCCTCCGCCGTCACGCGCATGCCGAGCGAGTGCGCCATCGCCACGACGGCCTGGGTGATCGCCACGGAGTCGCGGTTGTCGGGCAGGCCCGCCACGAAGGTGCGATCGACCTTCAGATGGTGCAGCGGAAAGCGCTTCAGGTACGAGAGCGACGAATAGCCAGTGCCGAAGTCGTCCACCGAGATGCGCACGCCAATGTCGTTCAGCGCACGCAGGATCGGTAGCACGCTCTGGCTGTCGCTCATCAGAATGCCCTCGGTGATCTCCACTTCGAGGCCGTCGGGCGCGAGGCCCGTCTTCGCGAGGCAGCTCACGACCTGCTCGACCAGGCCCTCGGCGATCTGGCGCGGCGAGAAGTTCACGGCCATCACGAAGTCGGGCGCGAAGAGGCGCCGCCATTGCGCAGCCTGCCGGCACGCATGTTCGAGCACCCACTCGCCGATCGGGATGATCATGCCGGTGTCCTCGGCCACGGGAATGAACTCCACCGGCGAGACCTGGCCCAGCTCCTCACTATCCCAGCGCAGCAGCGCCTCCGCGCCGATCATGAGGCCGCTCGCGCCGTCCACGATCGACTGGTAGACGAGGCGCAGCTCGCCCGAAGCGAGCGCCCGGCGCAGCCCGCGCTCGAGCTGGAAGCGGCGCTGCAGCCGCTGGCGCAGCTCGGTCGTGAAGAACTGGAACTGGTTCGTGCCGCGCTGCTTGGCCGAGTACATCGCCGAGTCGGCGTTGCGGATCAGCGAGGCGGCCGTGCGGCCATCGTCGGGATAGAGACTGATGCCGATCGACGCGCCCAGGTAGTACTCGTTGCCGGCCACGGCGAACGGCGCGGCGATGGCGTCGAGCACGCGCTGCGCGAGCGCGGCGAGTTCGTCCACGTCGTCGTAGCGGCGTACCGCGATCACGAACTCGTCGCCGCCCACGCGCGCGAGCGTATGCGCCTCGCTCACGCACGCGGTGAGGCGCCGCCCCACGTCGCGCAGCAGCATGTCTCCCGCCTCGTGGCCGCCCGTGTCGTTGACCTTCTTGAAGCCGTCGAGGTCGACGAATAGCAGCGCGGGCCTCGCCACGCCGTTCGCGCTTTCGAGCAGCGCACGCATGCGCTCGGCGAGGAACGTGCGGTTATAGAGGCCCGTGAGCGCGTCGCGCGTCGCGAGATAGCGCAGTTGCTGCTGCGCCTCGCGCACCGGCCCGATGTCCGTGAACGACACCACCACCGAAATCGGCTCGCTCTCGCCGGGCCGGAAGATCGGCAGCACGTTCTCGCTCACCCAGACAATCTCGCCCTGCGCAAGCTCCAGGCCGACCGTCGCGCCGATCAGGGGCTCGCCGGTTTCGAGCGCTCGCATGCTCGGGCGTTGCGAGGTGGGCAACGGCGCGCCGTTCTCGTCGAGCACGCGCGGAATCACGTCCATGATGCTGCGGCCGATGGCGTCGTCGGGCAGGCGCAGCAGGCGCCGCGCGCTGCGGTTGCAGGCGAGCACGGTGTCGTCACGCGCCTGCATCACGATGCCTTCGTTGAGGTGGTCCACGACGAGCCGGTGGTGCTCCTCGCTCTGCGCGAGCCGTTCGGCGATGGACTGCTGGGTCAGCATGGCCGCGACGCTGCGGGCGATGTCGCACAGCAGCGCCTCCTCGGCCGCACTGGGCCGCCAGCGCCGGCGCTGGTAGACGGCGAGCGCGCCCAGCAAGCCGCCGTCGTCGTCTTCGAGCGGCATCGTCCAGCCCGCGCGCAGGCCGCTTTCGAGCGCGATGCGCCGGTACTCGCCCCACTCGAGCGCGGTTTCGTAGTCTTCGACGCAAACCGTGCGCTTCTCGTGGATGGCCATCCCCGACGCGCTCGCGCCTGGGCCCACCGGCGTGCCGTCGAACGTGGCGTGATAGTGCGCCGGCAGCGAGGGCGCGCTGCCGATGCGCAGGCGCCGCCCGTC
>Ga0335070_10009272_pt1 | contig 11545 bp, 15 predicted proteins | sample Lox_Sample_13_FD_206722 | JGI IMG/M metagenome (GOLD analysis project Ga0335070, IMG submission 206722) | Soil microbial communities from Loxahatchee National Wildlife Refuge, Florida, United States - Lox_Sample_1.3 | ecosystem: Environmental > Terrestrial > Soil > Wetlands | place: USA...
ACCGACTCGCCCTGTCGGACTCGGCCGGCACGCTGCGCTATGGGTGGAATCTCTTCAAACCTGGCATCGTCGCTTCCCACTCGGGAGTCACCGGTGTCGTGACCGATCTCGGCGGCAACCTCACCGCGGCGAGCCCCGGCTTTGCCGACGAGGCGATGCAGGAATTCCGCCTGCGCGACACATCCCCCGCGCGAGACGCCGCGGGCGCGCTTCCGGCCGCCGTCGCCGCATTCCCCCTCGACAGCGAATATGTGAAACACCAAGCCAAGGCGGCCCGTCATGCGGATGCCGCGCTCGACATGGGCGCATACGAGTTCGCACCCCCCGCCTCGCCTCCTGCACCGAAAGGATTGAGGGCACGGTAACGTCTTGACCAGCGGCGGGCGAGGAGGACTGTGCCGGCAGGCTCGAGGTGGGCAAGCAGGCAATCGGGCACTCGGGAAGGACGAAGGGGCGCGGAAGAGGATTATTTCTCGATAGGAAGTCCTTTGGCTGCCCACTCGAAAATCCCACCCTCCAGGTTGTAGATCTTGGTGAGCCCCACGGCCGCCGCCAAGTCGCAGGCGAGGGCGCTCCGAATCCCCTCGGAGCAGACGAAGACGACGTTGTCCGTGGTCAGGTATCTCCATGGATTTGCAAGCAGATCGTCCATCGGGACCAGCCTGGTCCCTGGAATGCGCCCCTCCCTGGCGACTTCATCCGGCTTCCGCACATCGATCCAGGTCGCACCGTGGCCATCGTAGAGTTCCTTGGCCTTGACGGCATCGATCCGCTCGAACGGCTCCTCCTCCTCCTCGATCGGCGGCTGGGGCATCACTCTGCTCCTCCCATAGCTGGAATGGCGCGACGTGGTCGCACCGCCACCCTGTGCCCGCAACCCAAGGGGCCAACTTTCTGGGGGACCTTGCAGCATTCCCCTGGATTTGGATGACTGAAAGGCAACTCCGCCACCTCCGCTTCCCCGCCGTAGGTAGTGCCCTGGTATTCGCTCGTGCCCGCCGCCTTGGCCGGATCGACGTGCATCCCGCACACCGGATCCTTTGCCATGATCTCCCCTCCCGGTAAATGTTCCGTGTGGTTTTCGTCCCAGTATGCCAATGGACCGGGGACTCCTGGCGGTCCCCCCTCGCACCTGAATCCCCTTCACTCATGGAGACGGATGATGGGGCCAAACCTTACACATGGAAGGCTCGTCGCTGATCGAGCCCCGCTCTCACCCAGAGAATTCAGCGGGAACCGGCCACTCAGGGGCTCGGCTCCTTGCTGCACATGCAGTTTAGGCGGCCGTGGTCATCGACGCGCCCTTCCTCCACCTCGGGTCGCTCCTTGGGCATCTTGCCTATCCCCGCCTGACTCGCTGTTGCGGTTCTACTTGAGCGTCCTCAGGTAGGCGATGACATCGTTGACATCCTGATCGGACATCTGCCAGCGCGGCATCGTCCAGTCCAGCGGCTTCCTCGCGGGGTCCACGCCCTGGGTGATGGCCCGCTTGATGGTGGCGTCGGTGTATGGCGGATGGTCCATCTCGGCCTTTCCTGCCTCCGGCTCCCCCTTGGTGAGCGCGTCGTAGCGGATGTCCTCGGGGATGGCGGTCCCCATCATGATCGGCACCCCCCCGCGCCCGCTCGGCCCGTGACAGGCCACACACCCCACGGGACCCATCTGGAGCCACATGGGGCCGCCCGCGATCGGGATGGGACCGTCCTTGGCGCTGATGCCGGAGTAGTAGATCCGCTCGCCATTGGACTTGAACGACTTCTTTTCATAGGACCACGGCCCCCAGCCGCCTGGCGCTCCGGGTCCGCCGTAGCCGCGCATCATGCCGGGGCCCATCCATCCCGGCCCCCATCCACCGAACGGTCCACGGCCACCCCAAGGCCGAGCGGCCCACGGCGCACCTCCCCACGGAGGCGCTTGCCAGTGCGACAGCCACACCAGTCCTCCGATCCCAAGCAGGACGAGGACGAGCCCGAGAACGGCAGTCCGTTGCTTCATGCCTCACCTCCGCCCCATGGCTACGCCAGGTCCCGCTTCATCCGGTCGAATTCCTCTTTGTTGATCTCCCCCTTGGCATACCGCCGTTTGAGGATCTCCAGCGAGCTCTCCCCCCCTCCCTGGCCCCCTCCCGTCCGGGTGTGGTCCCACAGCCAGCGCACCAGCAGGACGAGGCCGACGATGATCAGCCCCCAGAAGAGAAGCATGAACAAGCCCCCGAAGACCCCCATGCCATAGCCTCCATACCCACCCCAGCCCATCATGCCGCCACCTGGATACATCGGCATTGCTCCTTTCCTCGCCATCGACCGGTTGCCATCCAGTCTACCTGGCCTCGTCGATCATGTGCATCGTCTCCCGCTCGACTTCCTCCGCCACCGACTTGAGCTTTTCGCTCCCGGGGAAGAGGGCCAGGAGTGCCGTCGGCCGGATCATGCCGATCTTCGTCGTTCCCCCCTCCCGGTACACGGAGATCCGGCAGGGAAGCGCCATGTTGACCCCCATGTTCCCCGTGAGAACCTGGCTTGCCCTCTGGGGGTTACAGACCTCCAGGATCCGGCACGCGTTGGGAAAGTCCACCCCCTTCTCCTTCAGCGTCCTCTGTAGATCATGCACGTGCAGCACCCCGAACTTGTTGCGCTTGACCGCCGCCTCCAGATCCCGCGCGGCGGTTTCCACATCCTTGCGCGTCTCGACGACGTACAGCATGGCTCTCCTCCTCTAGCCCGGATTCTTCACGAAGAAACTGTGAAGAATCCGGGCTTACCTGGCGAACGTGATTCCTGTGGGGCGACGGTGCATGGGAAGAGGCGCATCGGCTACCCATCCCGCGCTCCGCTGGAGGGCCACGCCGTCGAGAGGCCCCAGCGATGCGTGATCCGTCCTGGACCCCCAACCACAAGGCCTTCAGTTAAGCCCGCATTATTCGCGAGCCGCGTTCGCGAATAAGGCGGGCTAGCGCGCCACGACGACCTTGACCCAGTCCGAGAAGACGTTTCGCTCTTCCACGAGCTGGAGCTCGGCCTTCCGGATGTTCTCCAGGGTCCGCCGGTTGATGTGCGGGCCCATGAGCCCGCTCATGAGGGGGTCCAGGGCATCGAACACCTTGCCCAGGAACCCCCCCGGCCGCATGTGCTCCAGCAGGATGGCCTCGCCTCCCGGCCGCAGGACTCGCCTGATCTCCCGCAGGCCGCGCACGGGGTCCGGCACGCTGCAGAACACGCAGGTCGCCACCACCCGGTCGAACGTCCCGTCCTTGAACGCGAGATCCTCCGCATCCGTCACCACGAACTGGACGGATGCCGATCGGACCTCGGCTCTCTGCCTTCCCCGAGCCAGCATGCCTGCGCTCAGGTCCGTGGCCACGACGCGGGCGCCCGCCCGATAGAAGCGGAGGTTCTTTCCGGTGCCCGCCCCCACCTCCAGCACGCGTCCCGGCAGCGGCCGGTCGAAGACCTGCGCACGCCCCCGGGCGAGACCGAGCATGTGCTCCATCGGCATCGTCACTCGATCGTAGAGCGGGGCCATCCGATCCCAGCGCCGCCGTGACCTCCCGGTCGCTTCGGGCTCGGTGGGCATCACGAGGCCTCCCCGTCTTTCCTGGAGCCTGCCGCGACCCCGCCGGGGTCCTCACTCGGCGATGATCTTGCCATGCAGCATCCCCATCTGGCACTGGAAGCCGTACTCGCCGGGCTTCTCGGGGGTGAACTCGACGGGAACCCGCTCGCCGGGCGGGAGCTTGGCGCTCTTTTTGAAGTCGGGGAAGAGCACCATCTCCGAGCAGGAGGCCGTCTCCTGCCGGAGAAAGGTGAGCCGCACCGGCTGGCCAGCCTTCACGACCAGCACATCCGGGGTATAGCCCCCCTTGACAACGATCTCCGCCTCCTGCACCCCGCCGCTCCCCACCAGCCGTGTGCCCTTCTTCGCAGAAAAGAAGAAGAACCAGACGACCAGGCCAGACAGGATGACCGCCCCGAGGAGCACCCCGGCGTCTGCGACCGTCATGACCGATCCTCCCTCCCTATGTCGCCGAGGGCCTGAAGGTGCGCAGGCGCAGGGCGTTACTCACCACCGTCACGCTGCTCAAGGCCATCGCCAGGCTGGCGATGATGGGGCTGAGCAGGATGCCGAAGAAGGGATACAGGACGCCGGCGGCGATCGGCACCCCCAGGCTGTTGTAGACGAAGCTCCCGAAGAGGTTTTGCTTGATGTTCCGCATGGTGGCCCGGCTCAGCTCGATGGCGACGGCCACACCGGTGAGGCTCCCCTTGATCAGCGTGATGTCGGAGGCCTCGATGGCCACATCGGTGCCGGTGCCGATGGCCAGGCCGACGTCGGCTTGCGCCAGGGCCGGCGCATCGTTGATCCCGTCGCCCACCATGGCCACGGTCTTGCCCTCCCGCTGGAGCATCTGCACGTTGCGCGCCTTGTCCTCGGGCAGCACGTCGGCCAGGACGCGATCCACACCGACCTGGCGGGCGATGGCCTCGGCCGTGCGCCGGTTGTCCCCGGTGATCATCACGACCTCCAGCCCCAGTCGCTTCAATCGCGCAATGGCCCCCTGACTGTCCTCCTTGACCGTATCCGCCACGGCCACGAGGCCCGCCGGCCGGCCGTCCACCGCCACGTACATCGGTGTCTTCCCCTCGCCGGCCAGCCACTCGGACTTCGACTGCAGGCCGTTCGGCCCGGCGCCGATCCGCTCCATCATCTTCAGGTTGCCCAGGGCCACCCGCCGTCCCCCCACCGTCGCTGTCACCCCATGGCCGGGGACGGCCTCGAAGTCCGAGGCCTCGGTCAGCTCGACCTGGCGCGCCCTGGCTCCCTCCACGATGGCCTGGGCCAGCGGGTGCTCCGACGTCCGCTCCACGCTTGCCGCCAGCCGCAGCAGCTCCCCCTCGGCCAGCCCTTCCTGAGCAACCACGTCCGTCAGCTCCGGCTTCCCCTTGGTGATCGTCCCGGTCTTGTCCAGCACGATGGCGTCGAGCTTGTGGGCCGTCTCCAGCGCCTCCGCCGAGCGGATCAGGATCCCGTTCTCGGCCCCTTTCCCCGTGCCCACCATGATCGACGTGGGCGTGGCCAGACCCAGGGCGCAGGGGCAGGCGATGATCAGGACCGTGACGGCCGTCACCAGGCCGTGGAGCAGGGGGGGCGGCGGCCCGAAGACGAACCAGATGGCGAAGCTCCAGATGGCCACCAGGATCACCACGGGGACAAAGTACCCGGAGATGAGGTCGGCCATGCGCTGGATGGGGGCCTTGGTGCCCTGCGCCTGCTGGACCAGCTGGATGATCTGGGCCAGGGCGGTGTCCTTGCCCACCTTCGTGGCCCGGAACCTGAAGCTCCCCGTCTTGTTGATCGTGGCGCCGATCACCTCGTCGTCCGGCCCCTTGCCGACGGGGATGGATTCGCCGGTGATCATACTCTCATCCAGAGTGGAGCGGCCCTCCACGACGACACCGTCCACCGGGACCTTCTCTCCCGGCCGGACGATGACGATATCCCCGACCAGCACCTCCTCGACCGGGATGTCCACCTCCTGGCCCTCGCGCACCACCCGCGCCGTCTTGGCCTGCAGGCCCATCAGCTTGCGGATGGCCTCGTTGGTCTGCCCCTTGGCGCGCGCTTCCAGCAGTTGCCCCATGAGGATCAGGGCCACGATGATGGCCGTGGTGTCGAAGTAGACGGCGCGAAGCGCCTGGGGCAGGAGATCGGGCAGGAAGGTCGCCACCGTCGAGTAGAGATACGCCGCGCCTGTCCCCAGCGCGATCAGGGTATTCATGTCCGCGGTCCGGTGCCGGAAGGCGCTCCAGGCGCCCACGAAGAACCGGCTGCCCGACCAGAAGAGCACCGGCGTGGTCAGCACGAACAGGACGATCCAGTTGGTCTGCGGTGGGATCGCCCGTAGCACGGGGATGAACTCGCCAAAGGTCAGGATCAGCACCGCCAGGGCCAGGACGCCGGCCACGGTGAAGCGCTGCCGCAGCTCGCGGAACTCCGCCTCACGGCCGGTGCGCTCCGCATCCTCGGACGAGGCCCCGGCAGGAGACTCCGCGGTCCGGTAGCCCACCGACTCGATGGCCTGCCGGAGACTACGCAGGGTCGCCCCGCCCGGCAAGTACTCCACGTCGGCTTCCTGGCTCGCCACGTTGACCGAGGCCTTGAGGACGCCGGGCGTGGCCTTGAGGGCCTCCTCGATGAAGGTCACGCACGAGGCACACCGCAGGTCCTGGATGCCGATTCGCGCCCGGGCACTCCCCACACTGTACCCAGCCTTGCGGATGGCCTGGGACATGTCGCGCAGTGTGACCTTCGCCGGGTCGTACGTCACGTGCGCCTTGCCCGTGGCGAAATTCACGCTCGCCTTGAGCACACCCGGCAGCCCCCCCAGCGAGCGCTCGATGGTCTGCACGCAGCTGGCGCAGATCACTTCGACGATGGGCAACTCGACCTGCAGGGGCCCGGTCACCCCGGGATTGACCCCGGTGGTGGCGGACCCGACGATCGCGTCCGTTCCCTTCGTTCCTGTGACCTGCTTCGTATACCGCGCAGGGTCGGCGTCGAACTGCTGCGCACAGCGCTCGGAGCAGAAGAAGAACGCCTCTCCGTCAACCGTGCGCGTCGCGGCCGCCGTCTGCTCTTCGATCTCCATCCCGCACACCGGATCACGGACCATGGCGAATGTCCTTCATGAAGGGGACCGGCCCCACCTTCACCAGATGCCACTGGCCCTCCTCGACGACGATCTCGCCGGGAAGGCCGTACCAGGCGCGGACCCGGCGAGGCCGGCACTCTTCACGCACCATTTCGCTGCTCTCTCTCCTTTGTTCTGCCTCAAGAGGCCCGCAACCCCACCCGCGCCTGGCCAGCTTCGCGCATGGGCTTACTTCGCCACGAAGGTCCCCTCCATGCCGAAGGTTCTATGCATGAACCTGTTGCAATAAAACACGTAACGGCCGGGCGCGGGGAGGGTAACCTCCAACGTCACGGTCTGGCCGGCGGGCACATCGACAGATTTCAGCGGCTCGTTGCTCTGCGAGAGAATGGTGATGTTATGGGTGGCCCCGGATGCGTTGTGCGCAATGAGCGTGAATGGTGATCCGGCCGTCACCTCGATCAGGTTCGGCCGGAACGCGTAACTGACGACCTCGAGGTTGATGCCTTGGCCCCCCGATGGGAGCCTCTCCACCGTCTGCACGGACGGCGCGGTCGCACATCCGGCAAGACCGAGGACAATGAGGATGAGCAATCCCGGACGCCGCAGCATCCCACTTTCCTTTCTAGCATCGCGGACCGGCGCAGCCAGATCTCCCGAGGCGTGCGCGCCGGATCGGCAATCGACGCTTAGCTCGCCTCCGGACGCACACGCGATGAAACACCTCGGCCCGGGGGTGTTGCATTCACTTGAGGGTCTTCAGGTACGCGATCACGTCGTTCAGGTCCTCCGCGGACATCTGCCACCGCGGCATAGTCCAGTCGAGAGGGTTCCCCGCAGGGTCCACGCCCTGGGTGATGGCCTGCTTGATGGTGGCGTCGGTGTAGGGCGGATGGTCCACCTCCTCCTTCTTGCCGCCTTCCTCGGGATGCTCGGACGAGGTCAGGACCGAGTACCGGATGTCCTCGGGGATGGCGGTCCCCATCATGACCGGGACTCCCCCGCGCCCCTGGACCCCGTGGCAGGCCACGCACCCTAGCCCGAAGTGCTGGACCCACGGCGGGCCGCCGATCCGGGCGATGGGACCATCCTTCTGGCTGATTCCCGTGTAGTAGATCTGCTCGCCATTGGAGCTGAACTTTCTTTGGCCATATCCCCCGTAGGGTCCGTAGCCACCCATCATGCCGCCGGGGCCGTAGCCGCCCATCATCCCCGGACCGTAACCTCCCATCATGCCGCCGGGGCCGTACCCACCTCCCGGCCCGTAGCCGCCCATCATGCCGCGCCCCATCATCCCGTACCCGCCATAGGGGCCCGGACCGAACTGGCCCTGACCCCAGCGGCCGCCGTAGGATCCCATCGGTCCGAAGCCTGGCGCGAGGGATTCGAACTTCTGCCACTGCTCCTGGCTCAGGACCGCGCGCCCCTGCTCCAGGGCCTTGATTCGTGCGAAGCGGAGCTCGGCCTCGAGGCCGGCGATCTTCTTGATCTGGCCCTCGATCTTCTGGAGGTCCGGCTTGGCTGCCTGGAGCAGGGTGGAGAGATCGACTTCGGCTGCCTGGATCTCCGCCGAGCGCCGGATCGACTCCTTCTCGAAGCCAGACCGCAGCGCCTGGAGGCCCTGGACCTGCTCAGGCGTGAGGCCGAGCTGGTCCTGCACCGAAAGCATCTCGCTGATGAGCGGCCGCTCGTACAGGCCCAACCCGCGACCGGGTCGCCAGGGACCTCTGGTCGCGCCCTGGCGACGCTGCGGACCGGCGGAGCGAGGACCTGTCTGGGATCCAGGTGCCACACCCTGCCCCCTCTGTTGCGCCTGCCCGCCCATCATTCCCCCCTGGCCTCCCTGGGCCGGCTGGCCTTCCTGCGCCGGCCCGCCCTGTGGGCCCATCATGCCCGAGCCGCCCTGCCCGCCTTGCCCGCCCATCATCCCCTGTCCCATGCCCCCCTGTGCCAACGGACCCAGGGGTTGCTGGGACGGCACCTCTTGCTGGGCCCACGCCCAGGCGGCAAAGGTGAGGGCGGATCCCGCCACGATTGCCACCCACAGCCGTGCTCTCATCGTCTTGCCTCCTTTGCTCATTCGCTGATTTCAGGAGCCGTTCCACCAATCTATCCGCAGCATTGGTGCCAATCACCAGGACCCTCGGAGCGCCTTCGAAAGTCGGCCCCACTCCAGCGGCGTTCGCCGCGTCCGAAAACATTCCCAGCTTCTCAAACCTTTCTCCGGGAGAGCGGTGCTCTTCGCCCGGCCCTCCCGGCCATCGCCACGCTAGTGCCCGGCGTGTCCGGCGTCTTTCCCGACATACTTGCCGGGATTTTTCTCGAACGCGCTCTTGCACCCCGGGGCACAGAAGTAGTAAGTCTTCCCCTCGTGAACCAGGGTTGCAGCGGGCTTCTTTTCGTCCACCTGCATGCCGCAAACGGGATCCTTTGCCATGACCTATCCCTCCCTGTGTTTTGTCGTTTCTCATCGGGTTAATCGGCCGGAACCGAGTTTCTCCGATGCAGCGGGCAGGCCTGGACCGCTCGGGGGCCCTGTCGCCCGACACGGACCCGGAGGCGATGCACCGCGAGAACCTGGACCTGCTCCCCTTGTACGATTGGCTCTTCGGCGGAGGCTCTCCACACCTCGCCCAGGCAGCAGACGAGGCCTTCGGGATTCAGGTCGGTGAGGGCCTGACCCTTGATCCCAATCATCGCCTCTCGCCCGGCCGCTTGGGGGCGCCCCAGCGCCCGCACCACGGGCCACAGGACCAGGCCCGTCGTGGCCGTCACGGTCAGCCAGATCGGCAGGGCAAGCGAAAAGGGCAGGAGCCAGAAGATCGGCAGCGTCAGAATCGGCGCCAGAAAAATGAGATGGCACATCGTCCACCCCGAAGGGTTCATCAGCCAGACCAAGAATGCTGGAAGCTCGCAGACGGCACGCCCCGGGGAAACTACCGGGGTGGGTGGTCGATGGGATGCGCAAGGAGCCAGGCGGGCAATGGATCAAACTTGGGAGGAATGCTTCGCCCCGCTGTCACGACACGAGCTGAGGAGAGGTTCAGCGGTTGCGTGGGAGCGGAGGCATGGAGGGCAGCACAGAACACGCCATCCCGGTGCGCATGAAAGAAGGGCGAGGCCTGTTCCTCCACCCCGTGCAGCGGGCAGACCACGGCCAGAACGGTGAAAAGAACTAGCAGGCTTGCGGTCCCGAATCCTCGTACGAGCATCCTTGAGCCCGGTGGACCTAGCCACGTGGTCAACGGCCTTGAAGAAAGGGCGAGTGCGATCCGACCATCCGCCAAAAGAATGCTATGCGAGGAACGATGTGCGGTCAATCCGAATATCCCGCGATTATCCTCACGCGATCTCGCTGGTCACCCCCCGCTGCGCGACGGCAAGATGAGCGGCCGCGGGAGCCCGGTCTTCATGCCACATCCATGCGCTGGTGCCGAAGACTGGCAGTTCCCGGACGCCCCAGGAGCGCAGGCAGACGTCGGCAAAGTTAAGCACGTACTCATCACGCTCCCGCCCTGTACGATCACACCGAATCGCCGCGGGTCGGCTGCAACACATTCGGAGGTGTCCACAGATCGGTACGGGCGGGACGTCGCCCTGGTTGGCTCTCCACCGCTCCGCTGTTGGCGCCAATCCCCCGGAACCACCGGCATGCGCCGAACTGCTGCGTTGTGCAGTATTCCCGGTACTCCTCGATGCTCGGGACCATGAACCAGCCCGGCGACTCGGCCAGGACACAGTAGCCCCGCACAGGGTAGAGCCTCTCGTGATCGCAGGCGTGAAGCTGCGGGCACAGCGGTCGCGGCTCATCGCGGTGCCGCTTCGCCAACTCATCGGCGTACATCTCGTCGTTCCCTTCGATGCTCATGACCCTTCCCTTCTCCGCCGTCCCCAGCCGGTCCGGCGTCCCTGCGGGCCCCGGTCTACAGCATTGCGTAGGTCGGCTCCCCATATGGTCAAGCCATCATGGTCTCTCAAGGCAGTCTCACCTCCCCCACCTCCCCCCGGGATTCGTCCCGTTGCCGGACCTCTCGGCGCAAGGCTCCGGACAACATTCACGAGGTCGGCCCTGCAGAGCGTGCACACTAGGGCTCGTTCCGGCTGCATGACGATGTAGACCTCGACACCGCACCAGTCACAGCGGGCGAGACGGCGCCGCGGCAGCCAGGCGGACAGCACGTGCCCGGTCTCGAGCGGCTGCAGAAGCTCACCGCAACAAAGGATCGGCGTCGCCCATTCGACTCGCCCGGAGATGCCAGGCTGTCGTGACTGGATCAGCACCTCTGCCTCGCACCACCGGCACCGAAATCCCCGGATGCTCCCCACGGCCATTCTCTCGGTTCCGTCTAGCCTTGCGGCTTTCCGCCCCGCTCAATAGGCACGAACATGGTGTCCCCGCGGTGGACGTGAAGCAAGACCGGCTCGGCAGCCCTCGTGCTCTCGATGGCACAGCGCCACCTCCCCGCATTCTGGACCGCCTGCCGGTCCACCTGGACGATGACGCCTCCCGGCTGCATCCCCGCCTCGGTGGCCGGACTTCCGTCTTCGATCCCGGCCACGATGACCCCGGCTCGATCCTTCACGCCCAGCGCCTGGGCCAGCTGCGATGTGAGGGGCCGGGCGCGGAGGCCCAGCCGTCCGCGCGGATGAGGGGGCCAACGAGCGTCTCCTTACGCGACGTTGAGCGTGGTGCTGCCGGTCTCGTGCGGTCATCGACTTCTCCGCTTGAGAGCCTCCGCCTCCGAGGTGGGCGGGCATCTTCTGGTTCGGGAAAGCTGGGGACCGCCGCCCAAGTTCAACCACCCTAGGGCTGGTGTCGAAAATTTTGGGAATGTGGAGCGATTGTCAGATTAAGCGAACAGGCAAGGGAGGTAAGCCGTCGTCCGGGGAAGCGGT
>Ga0335070_10009273_pt1 | contig 11545 bp, 9 predicted proteins | sample Lox_Sample_13_FD_206722 | JGI IMG/M metagenome (GOLD analysis project Ga0335070, IMG submission 206722) | Soil microbial communities from Loxahatchee National Wildlife Refuge, Florida, United States - Lox_Sample_1.3 | ecosystem: Environmental > Terrestrial > Soil > Wetlands | place: USA: Florida...
CGAACAGGTCGGTCGTCGGCACGCCGACCACCGGGCCCATGACGATCAGCATCACCGAGGGCGGAATCAGGATGCCGAGCGTCCCGCCGGCGGTGATGGTGCCGGCCGACATGCGCGTGTCGTAGCCGCTGCGGATCATCGCCGGCGCCGCCATCACGCCGAGCAGCGTCACCGACGAGCCGACGATGCCCGTGGCGGCGGCGAAGATCGTCGCCGTGATCAGCACCGCGAGGTACAGCGAGCCGCGCACCGGCGCGAGCATCATCTGCACGCCGCGGAACAGGCGCTCCATGAGGCCCGATTGCTCGAGCAGGTAGCCCATGAACAGGAAGAAGGGGACCGACGCCAGCGTCACGTCGCGCATGACGGAGAAGACCTGCAGCGTCATGAGGTGCAGCGCGAGCGGTCCCAGAGCCATCCAGCCGAGGATCACCGCCACCGAGAGCAGCGTGAACGCGATCGGGAAGCCGACGAAGATCGCGCCGAACAGCACCGCGAGCGAGACGAGTCCGAACACCTCGTTGCTCACGCGCCGGTCTCCAGCTTCTCGCCCGAGATGCCGGCCCAGAGGCTCTTCAGGAATTCGGAGACGCCCTGCAGGAGCAGCAGCAGCCCGGCCGCCGGCATCGTCGCCTTGAACGGATAGACCGGCGGCATCCAGGGACTGGTGACGATGCGCTCGGACTGGCCCCAGCTCCGCAGGAAGTAGTCCCAGGACAGGTCGGTGAAGATCAGGATCGCCGGGAAGAACAGCACCAGGTAGCACGCGACGTCGGTCCAGCCCTGGCGGCGCACCGACCAGCCGCCGTAGAAATTGTCGGTGCGGATATGGCCGCCCTTCTGCAGCGTGTAGGCGGCGCCCAGCATGAAGAACGAGCCGTACAGCATGAACGTCATGTCGTAGGCCCAGATCGTCGGCGCGTCGAAGACGTAGCGCGCCACGACCTCGTAGACGAGCGACAGCACCATGGGAATGATCATCCAGGCGACGATCTTGCCGGACCACACGGCGACCGCGTCGAGGCTGCGCACCGCGAAGAGGAGCCTGGCAGGCGGAGTCATGTCAGTCCGTCGCAAGAAAGTCGGCGGGAGAAACGCAAAGGGCGCATGCGCTGCGCCCTTTGCTCAAACGGCGCGGGCAGGCCCGCGCGCGCTCCCGCGCTACTTCTTCGCCCCGCCCCCCTGGTAGTTGGGCGAGGACTTCAGCGCCGCGTTGCCGAGGTTGGAATACAGATCGAGGATCTTCGTCCAGTACGGCACCACGACCTTGGCGAAATTGCGCTGCGAGTCGAGCACCTCCTTGAAGAACGGGTCCTTCTGCGCGTAGCGGTCGAGCACGACGTTGGTCGCGCGCACGAATTCCGGGTAGAAGTCGCGCGGCGTGTCGTGGATCGTCACCTTGAACTGGTCGCGCAGCTTGATGATCGCCTGCGCGTTCCGGTACACGTTGTAGGTGTAGGTCTCGGTCATCGAGGCCATCGCCGCCGTGCGCATGATCTCCTGCAGGTCGGGCGGGAGCTTGTCCCACACGCCCTTGTTGATCAGCACTTCGCCGATGTCGGTGGACTGGTGCAGGCCCTGCAGGTAGTAGTTCTTCCACACGGTCTGCAGGCCGAGGTTCAGGTCGTCGGCCGGGCCGATCCACTCGGCCGCGTCGATGGTGCCGCGCTGCGCCGCCGGCACGATCTCGCCGCCCGGCAGTGCCACCGCGGAGACCCCCATCTCCTTGAAGATCTCGCCGGTGATGCCCGGCGGCGCGCGGTACTTCATCTTCTTGAAGTCCGCCGTGTTCTGGATCGGCCGCTTGAACCAGCCGAGCGGGTCCGGCCCCATCGGCTGCACGAACAGCGGCTCGACCTTCACCTTGAGCACGTCCTGGTACAGCTTGCGGTACAGGTCGTAGCCGCCGCCCTCGAAGATCCAGGCGACGTGCGAGAGCTGGTCGAGGCCGACGCCCGCGCCCGCCATCGGGTTCGAGAACAGCCCCGCCGCCGGGTTCTTGCCCGACCAGTAGTGCGTCCAGGCATAGCCGCCCTCGACGACGCCCTTGTCCACCGCGTCGAGGATCTCGAACGCGGGCACCACCGCGCCGTCGGGCAGCACCTCGATGACGAGGCGATTGTTGGACATCTTCTGCACCCGGTCGCCGAACTTCTTCAGCAGCTCGAAGTAGATGCTCGCCGCGGGCACGGCGGTCTGGATGCGGATCTTCTGCTGCGCGTACGCGCCGGCGCTGAGCGCGAGCGCCGCGGCGAACAGCAGGCCGCGAGTCCACAGGCTTCGTTTCATGGAAAGGTCCTCCTCCTTTGATGACGCCGGCTCATGCTAGACAAAAGGCCCCCCCGCCGCAATACTCGATCCGCGAATGCGGAAGCCCGCGTTCCATTTTCTTCAATGACGCACGATTTCATCGTGGTCGGCGGCGGCACGGCGGGCTGCGTGCTCGCGAACCGGCTGTCTGCCGACAGCCGCCATCGGGTGCTGCTGCTCGAGGCGGGGCCGCGGGACAACTACCTGTGGATCCACATCCCGATCGGGTACGGCAAGACGATGTTCCACCCGGTCTACAACTGGGGCTTCCAGACGGATCCGGACCCCAACATGAACGGGCGCCGCATCTACTGGCCGCGCGGGCGCGGGCTCGGCGGCTCGTCGTCGATCAACGGCTTGATCTATATCCGCGGCCAGCCCGGCGACTACGACCATTGGGCCGCGCTCGGCAACCGCGGCTGGGGCTGGAACGACGTGCTGCCGCATTTTGCGAAGAGCGAGATGGCGATATCGCCCGTCGGCGAGCGGCACGAGTTGATGGAGGCGATCATCCGCGCCGGCAACGAGCTCGGCGTGCCGACGACGGAGGATTTCAATTCGGGCCGGCAGGAGGGCGTCGGCTACTACACGCTCTTCACGAGGAAGGGCTGGCGCTCGAGCGCGGCGACCGCCTACCTGCGCCCGGCGAAGGGCCGCACGAATCTGCAAGTGGAAACGGACGCTCACGTGACGAGGATCCTGTTTGGAGGTTGCCGCGCTGCGGGCGTTCGATACAGACGAAACGGAATCGAAAGAGAAATCCGAGCGTCTCGTGAAGTCATCGTCTCCGCGGGCGCGCTCCAGTCTCCCCAGCTGCTGCAGCTCTCCGGCGTGGGGCCGGGAGCGCTGCTGCAGCAGTTCGGCATCCCGGTGGTCAAGGACCTCCCCGGCGTCGGCGAGAACCTCCAGGATCACTTGCAGCTGCGCGCGATGTACAAGTGCACGAAGCCGATCACCACCAACGACGACCTCGCGAGCTGGTGGAGGAGCCTCGGCATTGGCCTGAGATGGCTGCTCGAGCGCAAGGGACCGCTCGCGATCGGCATCAACCAGGGCGGCTTGTTCGGGCGCGCACTGCCGGAATCGAAGACGCCCGACATCCAGTTCCATTTCGCGACGCTCTCGGCGGAGCTTGCGGGAGCGAAACCGCATCCCTGGCCGGGCTTCACGATGTCGGTCTGCCAGCTTCGCCCCGAGTCGCGGGGCCGCGTGCGCATCGCCTCGGCCGATGCGATGCAGCCGCCGTCGATGCAGCCGAACTATCTTTCGACGGACCTCGACCGGCGCTGCGCGGTCGCGGGCCTGCGCTTCGCGCGCGCGCTGGCGGGCACGAAGGCGCTCTCGCCCTACATCGCCGCGGAATACAAGCCCGGTCCCGAGGCGCAGAGCGATGAAGCCCTGCTGGAGTTCGCGCGCAACTTTGGCGCGACCATCTTCCATCCCTCCGGCACCTGCAAGATGGGCAGCGACCCGATGGCGGCGGTGGACGACCGGCTGCGCGTGCACGGCGTCGGCGCTCTGCGCGTCGTAGATTGCTCGATCATGCCGACGCTGGTCTCCGGCAACACGGCGGCGCCCGTGGTGATGATCGCCGAGAAAGCCGCCGACCTGATCCTCGCCGACGCGCGCGCGTGAGCGCGCGGCTAGGCGAAAGTTGCCGCCAGCGCTGTTGCCGCCTCGCGCAGCCGCGGCGCGTGCGCGACGGCGCGCTCGAGCGGCATGCGCGCGACCGGCGCCTGCATTGCCACTGCGCCGATCGCACGGCCGTCCGCGGCCGGAATCGGCACCGCGACGCACACCAGCCCGGTGATGAACTCCTCGGCGTCGATGCCCAGGCGTTCGCGGCGCACGCGCTTGAGGTGCGTCTCCAGCGCCGCGCGCGTGCCGAGCGTGTTCGGAGTCGGGCGCTCGAGGTGAAGCTGCGCGACGAGACGCTGGCGGCGTGCCGCGGGCAGCAGCGCGAGCAGGAGCTTGCCGCTCGCGGTGCAGTGCAGCGGCACCTTGGAGCCGGGCTGCAGATTGACGCGCAGGGGCGAGGGCGTGTCCACGCGGTCGAGGTAGACGATCTCGGCCCCGTCCAGCATCGTCAAGTTGCAGGTCTCCCCGAGGTCGTCCACCAGGCCCTGCAGGATGGCGCGGCGCACGCCGCGGTGCGTGGAATTCGCGAGCACGCGCAGCGCAAGCGCAGAGAAGCGGGCGCCGACGGCAAAGCGCCGGCGTTCCGGCTCGCGGCCGACGAGTCCCGCGCCGGCGAGCTGCGCTAGCAGCCGGTGCACCGTCGCCTTCGGCAGCCTCACGCGCGCGGCGAGGTCGGCGAGCGGCACCGGGCCGTCCTCCGCCGCGAGGGCCTCCAGAAGCGCGAAGGCGCGCACGCAGGCGGCGGAGGCGTCCCGTTTCCGGACCATCGCGCCAAATTAGCAGAAAATGGAACGAGTTGACTGCGTTTCTGCGGTACGCCTTGTTCTGGCTTGGGCGCTGTGAAAAACTGCGGGCTTCTCCCGGCATCGATCCCGTCTGAAGGAGCACACATGGGCAAGAGCGAGCAGATCCCGGCCCCGGCCGCGGTTACCGGCAAGCAGCGCATGACGCCTTCGGAGGCGTTCGTAGAGGCGATGGTGGCGCAGGGCGTGAGGAACGTCTTCGGCATCGTCGGCTCCGCGTACATGGACGCGCTCGACCTGTTCCCGTCCGCGGGCATCCGCTTCATCCCTACGGTGCACGAGCAGGGCTCGGCGCACATGGCCGACGGCTACTACCGCGTCACCGGCAAGCACGGCGTGTGCATCGGCCAGAACGGCCCCGGCATCACCAACTTCGTCACCGCGATCGCCGCCGCCTACTGGGCGCACAGCGCGGTGGTGGCGATCACGCCGGAGACCGGCTCGCTGTCGATCGGCCTGGGCGGCTTCCAGGAGACCGACCAGCTGCCGATCTTCTCCAAGATCACGAAGTACCAGGCGCACGTGAACAACCCGCAGCGCATGGCCGAGCTCACCGCGCGCGCGTTCGACCGCGCGATCCTCGAGATGGGCCCTACGCAGCTCAACATCCCGCGCGACTATTTCTACGGCGAGATCGAGTGCGAGGTGCCGCAGCCGATCCGCATCGAGCGCGGTCCCGGCGGCGGCGCGAGCCTCGATGCGGCGGCGGACGCGCTCGCGAAGGCGAAGTTCCCGGTCATCATCTCCGGCGGCGGCGTGGTCGCGGCCGACGGCGTCGACGCCTGTGTCGCGCTCGCCGAGGCGCTCGGCGCTCCGGTCTGCAATTCCTACCTGCACAACGATTCCTTCCCGGCCTCGCACCGGCTCTCGTGCGGTCCGCTCGGCTACCACGGCGCGAAGGCGGCGATGAACGTGATCTCGAAGGCCGACGTGGTGCTTGCGCTCGGCTCGCGCCTCGGGCCGTTCGGCGTGCTGCCGCAGTACGGCTTCGACTACTGGCCGGCGAAGGCGAAGCTGGTGCAGGTCGACGCCGATCCCCGCGTGCTTGGCCTCGTGAAGAAGACCTCGGTCACCGTGAACGGCGATCCGCGCGAGGCCGCGGAAGCGCTCGTCGCCCGGCTCAAGGGCCGCAAGCTCGCGCGCAACCAGGCCGAGCTCGAGAAGGCGGTGAAGCAGGCGAAGCAGGACTGGAACGCGGAGCTGGCCGGCTGGGACCAGGAGAAGGACGCTTGGAGCCTGGAGGTGTCGAAAGGCTCGAAGTACATGCATCCGCGGCAGATGCTGCGCGAGCTGGAAAAGGCGATGCCCGAGGACGCGATGGTCTCCACCGACATCGGCAACATCTGCCAGATCGCGAATTCCTACCTCAAGTTCGAGCGCCCGCGCAGCATGTTCGGCGCGATGATGTTCGGCAACTGCGGCTATGCCTTCCCTACGATGATCGGCTGCAAGGTCGGGGCGCCCGGCCGCACCGCGGTCGCCTACGTCGGCGACGGCGCCTGGGGCATGAGCTTCGGCGAGATCCTCACCTGCGTGCGCGAGAAGATCCCGGTCACTGCCGTCGTGTTCAACAACCAGCAGTGGGGCGCCGAGAAGAAGAACCACGTCGACTTCTACTCGAACCGCTTCCTCGGCGTGAACCTCGAGAACCCGAGCTTCGCCGGCATCGCGAAGGCGATGGGCGCGGAAGGGATCGTCGTCGACAAGGTTTCCAGCGTCGGAGACGCGTTCCGCGCGGCCTGCAAGGCGCAAAAGAACGGCAAGACGACCATCGTAGAGATGATGTGCACGCGCGAGCTCGGAGACCCGTTCCGCCGCGACGCGCTCAAGCTGCCCAAGCGCCTGCTCGCGAAGTACAAGGCGACCGCTGCGAAGTAGCCGGATCGTCCTGAGCGATCTCCTTCTCGCTGCGGGCGGCGCCGGGCGGCTCGCCTGGACGGGCGCCGTGGTGTTCGTCGCCTACGCGCTGCGCGGCGCGACAGGATTCGGCGCGGGCGTGGTGGCGATCCCGCTGCTGCTCCTTGCGCTGCCGCTGCAGGTGGTGATCCCGTTCGTCACGGCGATGGGCATGGTCGCATCCTTCGGCCAGGCCGTGCACCAGCGCGGCTTCGTCGACGGCACGGCCTTGCGCGGCCTGGTCGTCCCTTCGGTGATCGGCGTCGCGGGCGGGCTCTGGCTGTTCTCCACGCTCGACGCGTGGCTCCTGCAGCGCGCGCTCGCGCTGTTCATCATCGGCTATGCGCTTTCGGGCTACGTGCGCTGGCGCGGCACGCCGCGCGCGCCGGCCTGGCTCGGTCCGCTCGCCGGCGCGGCCGGCGGCTTCGTCGCCACGGTGTTCGGCGGCATGGCGGGGCCGCTCTACGTCGTGTACCTGCGCTCGCGCGCGCTCGACAAGGCGCGCTTCCGCGCCACCATGTCGCTGTCGCTGCTGTGCCTGTCGATCCTGCGTGCCGCGGGCTACGGCAGCCTGGGCTTCTACGACGCGCGCGTGCTATGGCTGCTGGGCGCCGCGCTGCCGGTGGTGGCGCTCGCCATGGCGGCGGGGGATCGCTGGCACGCCAGGCTCGACGAGGCGCGCTTCGGCCACGTCGTCGCCGCGCTGCTCGCGCTGAGCGGCGCGGTGCTGCTCTTCAAATGAGCGCGCCGCGCGCTGCTCGGCGCAGCCGCCGCAGCCAGCGCACGAACGGGTAGACCAGCGTGGCGATGGCGAGGAACATGATCACGCCGCTGATCGGCCGGGTGAAGAGCACGGTCCAGTCGTTGTCGTAGCTGATCATCGTGGTCATGAAGTTGGTCTCGGCGATCGGGCCGAGGATCACGCCGAGCACGAGCGGGGCGATCGGGAAGCGGAAGCGGTCGCACAGATAGCCTACGACGCCGAACACGACGATCAGCCAGACGTCGGTGATGCTGTTGCGCGCGGCGAACGCGCCGAGGATGCAGCACATCACCACGTACGCCGAGATGATGACCTCCGGGAACTCGAGCACGCGCACCAGGGTGCGCGTAGCGAGATAGCCGATCACGCACATGCCGATGACGGCCGCGAAGACCGAGGCGAACACGGCGTAGACGATGTGGCTCGAAGTCTCGAAAACCTGCGCGCCCGGCTGCAGCCCGTGCAGCATGAACGCGCCCAGGATGATCGCGGTCGCGCCGCTGCCCGGAATGCCCATCGTGATCAGGGGGATCATCGCGCCGCCGACCGAGGCGGTCGCCGCGGTCTGCGGCGCGACGATGCCGTCCGGAATACCGTTGCCGAGCTCGTGGCGGCGCCGCCCGTACTGCGACTCGACTCCGTAGGACAGGAACGAGGCCACGGTCGCGCCGGCGCCCGGCACGATGCCGACGACGATGCCGAGGAGCGTGCCGCGCACGAAGGTGGACCGCACCGCCCAGGCCTCGCGCAGGGTGGGCAGCTGGGTGCTCACCTTGTCGACCGATTCGAGCGGAGCCGACTTGAAGCCTTGCCCCATGCGCATGAAGACCTCGCCGAGGCCGAAGGCGCCGACCATGACGACGAGGTAATCGATGCCGTCGCGCAGGATCGGCACGCCGAACGTGAAGCGGTACGAGCCGTAGGTGTCGTCGACCCCGACCGTGGCGAGCATCAGGCCGGCGAACAGGCTGATGAGGCCGTTGGCGAGCGAGGCGCCGCCGAGGGAAACCACGCTCGTCAGGCCGAAGAAGATGAGCGCGAAATACTCCGCGGTCGAGAACGTGAGCGCGATCTTCGCCACCGGCTGCGCCAGCATGACCATCGCGGTCGCGGTGCACAGCCCGCCGAACAGCGCTGCGGCCAGCGTCCAGCCGAGCGCCTTCGCCGCGCGGCCGCGCCGCGCCATGGTGTAGCCGTCCCACAGCAGCGGCACGTCCATCGGCTCGCCGGGCACGCGGAACAGGATCGAGGTCCACGCGCCGGCGTAGGTGCCCGAGACGTACATCGCCGTGAGCAGGATGATCGACGGGGTGATGGCCATCGAGTAGGTGAACGGCAGCGCCAGCACCACGCCCATGACCAGCGTGAGGCCGGGCAGCACCGCGACCAGCAGGCCGAAGACCAGGCCGACGCCGAGCGACAGCAGGTTGACCGGCTCGAGCAGCTGGACGAAGCCGTGCCCGAGATTCTGGAAAATTTCGACCATTGCGGCTAGCGGATTCCCATCGTGCGCATGAGGAACAGGGTGACCTCGCGGAACGCGCCCTCGCCGAGCGGCAGCGACACGTAGACCACCTTCATGAAGAAGAACATCATGAGCAGCGTGCCGAGGCCGCTCACCGCGGCGACCACGCCGCGGCGCCGATAGCCGCCGAGGACCACGAACGCGGCGAGGTACGGCACCGTGGCGCAGAAGAATCCGAGCGGCCCGAGCAGCCACACGTACAGCGCCGTGAGCGCGATTCCCGCGGCGAGGCGCGGCAGGCTCTCGGGCGGAGGGGCGGGCGCTTCTTCGCCCGGCGCGGCGCGCTCGGCGAGCTGCGCGATCTCGCCGACCGCCCCGCGCCCTCCGGACAGCGCGACGCGGGCGATCTCGAACAGGCACACGGCGATCGCCAGGGCGAGCACGAGCTTCGGCCAGAAGTCGGGGCCGAGCGTGCCGGCGCGATGCTCGTACTCGATGTGCGCCGCGACGTAATAGAGATAGGCGGACGCGAGTCCGACCAGGGCGTAGGGAAGCGCCCGGGCGAGGCGGGTGCTCATTGCGTGCGCGCGGACGCCGACCGGCTGTCAGGGAGCAGCCGCGCGATCGGCTCCGAGATCTCGTAGACGCTCGCGACGGCGAGGTCGGGGCCGAAAGGCAGGCGGTCGCGCTCGGCGCGCCGGCGCAGCCTCTGCTCGTGGACTTCCAGCACATCCTTCGGGATCGGCATGCGGCCGGGATCGAGGATGCGCAGGCAGCCGTCGGCGTCGCGCGCCGGCAGCACGCGGCTCTGCACGCCGCGGTTCGGCGACCAGGGAATGTCGAGCACGCCCGCCTCGAGCGCGCGCACCGTGCCGACCGCCGCGTCGCCGTCGCCCATCTCGAGCGCCTTGTCGACCACGGGGCGGACCTCGCGCCGGATGAGCTCCTTCTCCTCCTCGAACGGCGCAAATCCGTCGAGCCGGATGCGGCGCGCCAGGTAGATCGCGGTGCGCGTGACGCGCAAGCCCTCGGCGTTGGCCTGCGGGGTCGGGATGCCGAAGGCCTCGTGCGTGCTCTTGGTGGTGACGCTGACCGCGCCGGAGATGGCGGCGAGCGTGCCGCCGTACGCGAGCAGCGCCGCCGACTGCGCCTCGTCCTTCGGCCAGGCGCCCATCCAGTGCAGCAGCGTGACCGGCGTGAAGACGTCGCGGTATCCCTTGCGCGCGAGATATTCCTGGCACATCTCGCGGCACACCACGGTCGCCGCCGCGTCCTGCACCAGGTGCAGGGTCTGTCCCATCTCCAGGCCGTAGTTGCGCACGCCCTGCGCGGCGGCAAGCAGGCAGTCGAGCACGCAGGTCGCTATGGCGATCGACGGCGGAATGTTGGTGCCGGTGAGAAAGCCCGGCTGGCGACGGTGCAGTTCTACGCCGGCGTCCTGGTACATCGCCACCAGCCGGTCGAGGTACTGGTAGTTGCGGATGCCTTCGGCCACCGGCAGGTCCTTGATGTAGGAGACGGTGTAGGCGATGCCCGAGCCGAGATAGCCCGTGTAGCCCGCCGCATAGCCGATTTCCCCGGTGAGGCGCGGCATCGTGGTGCCGGTCAGCATGATTGCGGGCTTCTCGATGCAATCGATGAGATCTCTCGCGCGCTCCACGCCGTAGTTCACCATCGGATAGCCGTTCAGCATCGAGCGGCCCATCTTCTCGGTCTCCTCGATGCCCTTTTGCGCGAGCAGCCATTGCTCGTTGCGCGTGTAGCTGTCCGTGGTCGTCGGCACGATGTCCGCGTGCCCGTCGCGATCGAGGGTCTGCATGAGCTCGCGCTGCAGTTGGAAGGTGCCGAATCCTCCGCGCGGCTGCGTGAGGCAGCGGCCCTCCGCGTCCGCGGCGCGCATCACCCCGGCCAGCCGCTTGTGGCCCGGCAGCATGCGGTGCCTCTCGACGGCGGCCTCGAAATCGACGCCCGCGCCGGTCGGCCAGCGCGCGAGGTTCTCCCTGCGCATCTGCGCGAACACGTCGTCCGGAATGCGCGCCTCGCCGAGCGGCATGCGTGCAGAGTCAGGCATTGACGGCATGTTCATCGGTCCGTTCCTCGTCCAGCGGCCGCAGGTGTCCGAGAGCGAGCTCGAGCGCGGCCAGCGGATCCACGCTCTGCAGCAGTCCGCAAGCATATAGGAGGTACTCGGCGTCCAGCAGCAGGCGTGGCGCCGCGGGCAGGAGCGCCTGCGGCGCGGCCGGGTCCGCCAGCGCGGCCTCGAGGATCGACTTCGGGCGCCGGCTCGCGGCGAGCACGCCGCCGGTGCCGATCACCGCGCGCACCTCGCGCAGGTCCTTGCCGCGCTGCACGGTGACCGCGCCGGTGGGCGTATAGACGGTCTCTACGCTGCCGCAGTGCCGGCGTACGGCGATGCGGATGGCGGCGCGCGCGAGCGCCCGGTCGAGCATCTCCTCTTCCGTCGTTGCCGGTAGTCGTCCCGGCTGGGCGCCTAGCTCGGAGAGCAGTCGCGCGCAGAGCGCCGGCTTCAGGCCGCACTCGGCGGCGAGCGCCTCCAGGCCCGCAGCCTCGGCGAGGGCCGCGGCGCTATGCCGCATGCCGAGGTCGCCCTCCACGGTGCGCTTCACGCGCGGCTCGGGAAGCCCGAGGCGAACCACGCCCGGCGCCGGC